>Ga0326597_10000060_pt1 | contig 182126 bp, 174 predicted proteins | sample RVTome_12_FD_203789 | JGI IMG/M metagenome (GOLD analysis project Ga0326597, IMG submission 203789) | Soil microbial communities from uranium-contaminated site in the Upper Colorado River Basin, Wyoming, United States - RVT100D185 | ecosystem: Environmental > Terrestrial > Soil > Contaminated... | reverse complement strand
CCAACCTGTTCGCCCACTGGAAGCTCGTCACCATCGGCGGCGGGTGACAGGAGCCGGATGAACCGAGAGGTTCACGTCCGGTTCTGCGAGAGCCGGGGGGTGCAACTCCCCCCGGCCACTCAACCGTCCTCATGGGCAGATCCGCCAGATCGGGGTGCTGTGCCTCGAGGAGTCGACGTGCCAGGTCGGCGTCGACGACGTGCTCGGCGGGTGGGGTGCCCATCAGTCGCAGGACGCCGGCGGGTCCTCTTCAACGAACTGGCCCGAACCCGGCAACACCGTCCTCGGGTCCACGTAGACGACGCCGTCATGGATCCTGTCCGCGTAGCGGTCGAGCGAGGGCGTCCCGAACCCGATGCCTTCCAGCGACCACACGTTGTCCCGGTCGTCGACCAACCGTCGGACCTGCTCGCAGTACCGCAGGTCATCGCTGGTCGTGAACACGTGCACCCGTCCGGCTCCGATGAACAACGTGCCGTCGACCTGGGGCAGGGGGGTCAGGCCGTCGCCGACCTCGGCGAGCGCCACCGTTGCCACCCAAGGAGGGCCGGGAGGTCCTGACGAACGCAGGAAGAGCAGTCCGGCGACGAGGACGACTACGCCGAAGACCAGAGCGGCGACCAGCCACTGCAGACCGAGCGGCGCTCGGAGCACGATCTTGCGCGCACGCTTCGCGGCCCGTCCGGGCAGGTAGCCGGACGGGCCGAACTCGGGCTCTGATGGGGGGACGCTCACGGGCAGCGACGGTACCCCTCGCCACGTACGCGGTGTGCGCCGAGGTGCGGCCATGAACCCGCTCCGCCGGACCGCCGCCGGTCGTGCACCGCTTGTCCCACATATGGGACTAACGGTGCACGAACACGTCGTGAGCCATCCACAGTCTGTGGACGACGCTGTGGAAATTGTGGATAGCGTTCAACAGGTTCTAACAAGCGCACACAAGCCTGTGGATTGCGTGAAAATGCTTGGCGATGTCACACCCACCCCCTACGGTAACCGAACTGATGTTCACGACCCCCGCCCCGACCCCCACGGACCGCCCCACCGGCAGCCCGGCGCAGGACCTTGCCCGAGACCCGGTCGACGACCCCGTCGTCGACGCGCTGGACCAGATCACCGCCGGTCTGCGCGCACTGCGCCGAGCACCCGGCACCCACGACGGCGAGGTGGCCCTGGCTCGACTACGTGCCCACGGCCAGGTCGCCGCTGCGGCGGCCTCGGCACGCCTGACCGCGGTTGCCAACGCGCAGGCCATCGAGGCGCACCGTGCCCATGGGGCACCGTCCCTGAACGACTGGCTCGTGAACCGCGACGGCCAGTCCCGCACGGACGCTGCGAGGGACACGACCACCGCCGCCATGCTCGGTGAGCTACCGAACACCGCTGACGCGCTGGCCGAGGGCACGATCACCCTCGAGCATGCTGCGGTGCTGGCGCGTACGGCCAAGCGTGGCCGGCTGACCCAGGACCCTTCAGAACTGGACGCCCTGGCCGGGCTTGCGAGCCGACTGTCTGCCGACCAGTTCCGTGATGAGGTCCGCCGCCGCGAACTTGCGCAGGATGCCGACGCCATCCGGCGTGACCCGGCCCGTCAGCACGCCCTGCGACGGGCGTCCTGGACCCAGCAGGCCGACGGGATGTGGCGGCTCACCAGCCTGCACGATCAGGCCTCCCCGAAATTGTGGGCACCGGCCTGGCCGCGTTCACCCGCCCCGACCCCGCCGACACCCCCGACGACCACAAACGCGACCACGGCAAACGCCTCCACGACGCGCTGGTGGACCTGGCCAAAGGCGCCCTGGACGCCGGAGCTGCCCCGTCCTGCGGTGGCGAGAAACCCCATGTGGCGTCATCGTCAACGCCGACACCCTCACCGACCCCGACGACACCACTCCCGGCGAAGCCGCCGTGACCGGCCCGTGCAGTGCCGACATGGCCCGCCGCATCGCCTGCGACTCATCGATGTACCGGCTCGTGTTCGGCCCCCGCTCCGAGATTCTGGACATCGGCCCGCTCACCCGCGACTGGACCGTTGCACAACGCCGCGCCGTCGAAGCCCGTGACGGGCACTGCCGAGGCCCCTCGTGTGACCGACCCGCCGCGTGGTGCGACATCCACCACGTCGCCTGGTGGACCCGCGATGAGGGCCCCACGGCGACAGACAACGGTCTGCTGCTGTGTCATCACTGCCACAAACTCGTCCACGACCTCAAGTGGAACGTCGCCTTCGACCCCGCGACGGTCGAAGCCACCTGGACCTCACCCAACGGGAAACGAACGGTGGTGACCAGACCGAAAGTGCACCAGCTCCGCGCTGCCGTCGCCTGACGCGTCGGCAGCACGAACCTGCCCGACAACCCGCGAACTCGTCGGCGCCGGGCACGATCCTCGAGAACTCCACAGAGAATGCAAAGACAGGCCCCCACCCGCGGCGGCTTCAGCCCATCTGCCAGCCCCGCCGCCAACGCTCGAGCCGGTAGGGCAGAAGCATGTCGACCGGTGTTCCACCGACCGCGTCCACCGCCCGGGCCACCTCGGCCCAGCCTGCTGCCACCTGCATGCCCTTCGGCTCGGGCACGATTTCGTCGGCGATCCCGAGGGCGTGGAGGCGGTGCGCGGTCGGATCGAGTTGGTCTGCGACCTCGGCGGCGCGGCCCGGATCGCGGTGGAGAATCGCCGCCGCCCCCTCCGGCGCGATCACCGAGAACGTCGCGTGTTCCTGGATCAACAGCTTGTCGGTGACCGACAGGGCGAGTGCCCCGCCCGAGCCGCCTTCGCCGATGACCAGCGCGACCGTCGCGACGCGCGCCGTCAACACCTTGCGAAACGTTCGGGCGACGTGGCTTGCGATGCCGCCGGCCTCGGATGCCGCCCCTGCATCGGCTCCGGGCGTGTCGATGAGGGTGACCAGAGCATCGACCTCCAGATCCTCGGCGAGTTCGATGGCCCGCCACGCCTTGCGGTAGCCGCCGGGCGTGATCCGACCGCCGTGGGTTCGATCCATGGCCAGCACAAGGATCGGGCGTCCCTCGAGCCTGGCGGCGACGATTCGGATGCTGCGGTCGTCCGCGCCCGCGCGGTCCCCATGGAACTCGCCGATGACATCCAGGCCCGTGAGGAATTCGGGGGCTCGGGCCCGGTCGGGAGCGCGTGAGAGTTCGACCTCGCCCCACGGGTCACTCGGGGGCGTCGGTTCGTGCGTGGCAAGTTCGATGGCGTATGCCGGGTACGAGCCCTGGGCCGGCCAGGCGCACCAGCGCGCGAGAACCTCGGGCAGGTCCGGCCGATCCACGATCGCATCGACCAGGCCTGAGGCCAGCGCCCCTCGCGGGGTGTGCGACCCCTCGGGCAGCGGTCCTCCGGTCATCGCCTCGGCGACGCGTGGGCCGGCGAAGCCGATCGTCGCGCCTGGCTCCGCGAGGAGGAGGTGCGCCAGGTTGGCGTGGCTGGCGAAGACGCCACCCGTCGTCGGGTCACGTAGCACGGCCACCTGCAGGAACCCGGCTGCCGCATGCTTGGTGGCGGCAACACTTGTCGCGGCCATCTGTATCAGCGACGCCATGCCCTCCTGCATGCGCGCACCGCCCGTCGACGGCAGGAGCACCACCGGCAGTCGTTCCTGGCGGGCATGGTCGAACGCCGCAGCGATCCGGCGGCCGGCGACCGTACCCATGGACCCGCCGAGGTAGCCGAACTCCCAGACGACGGCGACGACGCGGATCTCTGAACCAGCGATCGGGCCCTCCACGACGATCACCGACTCGTCCACCCCGGAGTTGGCGGCCGCCTCGGACCGAAGTCCGTCGTACCCACGCCAGATCAGCGGGTCCGGCGGGCGGGGGGACGGTTCGTCGAGGTCCAGGTCGCGGGCGTCCGGCAGCAGCCACGACGCGAAGGTCCGGGCGCCGATCCTGTGCGCGGTCCGGCACCCCGGACACCAGCCGGGCACCGTGTCGTGCATGGCGGCGTCGCAGCGGCCGCACGTCGTCATCGAAGGTCCTTGTCGCAGGGCGTGGACGCTAGAGGATCGGTCAGGACGAGGTGGTCCCCGTCCGTGCGGTCGGCCTCGGCATGACTCCGTCGTTCGTGCAGGACTAGCCTTGTCACGGCGTCGTTCGTCGTCTTCACCGTCGTCCTCCGAACACCCACCCGAGCAGGAGTCCGCGCCTTGGCCGTACGTGTCGTTGTCGCCAAGCCCGGTCTCGATGGACACGACCGTGGCGCCAAGGTCGTGGCCAGGGCGCTGCGCGACGCGGGTTTCGAAGTGATCTACACGGGACTGCACCAGACGCCCCAGCAGATCGTCACCGCGGCCATCCAGGAGGACGCCCAGGCGGTCGGCCTGTCGATTCACTCAGGCGCGCACATGACACTGTTCCCCAAGGTCGTCGAACTGCTGCGTGCCGAGGGCGCCGACGACATCGTCGTCTTCGGCGGCGGGATCATTCCTGAAGAGGACATCCCGGTCCTGCAGGCGAAAGGGGTCGCAGCGATCTTCACGCCAGGCACGACGATGAAGGCCATCACGGACTGGGTTCGCGACAACGTCCCCGAGCGCGGCTGACGCCTTCCGCCCGCGTCCCACCACTCACCGATATCCACGCACGTCTGGAGTCATCCCATGGACCTCGTCGAATACCAGGGCAAGCAACTGTTCGAACGCAACGGCGTGCCGGTTCCGCCACCCGGCAAGGTCTGTCGCACGCCCGACGAGGTCGAGCAGGCTGCCAGGGACCTCGGTGGGATGACCGTCATCAAGGCCCAGGTCAAGATGGGCGGCCGTGGCAAGGCGGGCGGGGTCAAGCTCGCGAGGTCCCCGGAGGAGGCCCGTGAACACGCTGAGTCGATCTTCGGCCTGGACATCAAGGGCCACATCGTCAACGTGATCTACGTCGAACCGGGATCGGACATCGCCGAGGAGTACTACCTGTCGGTCGTGCACGACCGCGTGGGCAAGGGGTACCTCGTCATCTGTTCCCGCGAGGGGGGCATGGACATCGAGGAGGTCAACCGGACCAACCCCGACGCCGTGGTCAAGGAGCCGCTGCTGCCGTCCGAGGCCGCCGACGGCCTGCCACGCGAGCGGGCGCTTGACATCATGACGCGTGCCAACCTCCCCGAGGACGCGCGGGAACAGGCAGCCGACCTGCTGGTCGGCCTGTTCGCGGCCATGAAGGCCGAGGACGCCACCCTCATGGAGATCAATCCGCTGATCCTGACGACCGACGGGCGGGTGCTGGCGCTGGACGCCAAGGTCAGCCTCGACAACAACGCCGATTTCCGGCACGACGCCTATGCCGAGTGGGAGGTCGAGGGTCTCGAACCGGCGGATCCGCAGGAGCAGGCCGCCAAGGAGGCCGGCATCCAGTACGTCAAACTCGACGGCGACGTGGGCGTGCTCGGCAACGGCGCCGGGCTCGTCATGGCGTCCCTCGACGTCGTCGCCCAGGCGGGTGGGCAGGCGGCCAACTTCCTGGACATCGGTGGCGGGGCGTCGGCCGAGACGATGGCCGAGTCGCTGAGGCTGGTGCTGTCCGACGACCGCGTGAAGTCGGTGTTGGTGAACATCTTCGGTGGCATCACTCGCTGCGACCTCGTCGCCGAGGGGGTCCTCGGGGCGATGGACCAACTCGGCGACATCGAGCAGAAACTCGTCGTGCGCCTCGACGGCACCCATGCGGACGAGGGCCGGGCGATGCTGACCGACGCGAACCACCGCAACGTCGTGGCTGCGGCCACGATGGCCGAAGCCGCGGAGAGGGCCGTCGCCTTCGCCAGCGGTGCCTGACCGAGGACCAGACGACACGACGAGGCAGACATGAGCATCTTCATCGACGAGCACACCAGGGTCGTCGTCCAGGGCATCGGCCGCCAGGGCACCTTCCACGCACAGCGCAACCAGGACTACGGCACACACATCGTCGCCGGCATCCACCCGGACAAGGGTGGGCGGATCTGGGACCCACTGGGCGTCAAGGTGCACGCCACGGTGAAGGAGGCAGTCGAGGACCTCGGTGCCAACACCTCCATGGTCATGGTGCCCGCGCCGTTCACGAAGGACGCGATCCTCGAGGCCTACGAGGCCGGCATCGAGACGATCGTGGCCATCACCGAAGGGGTCCCGGTCCATGACATGACCGAGGTCTACGACGTTGTCGTCCGGCGGGGCGGCGTGCGTCTCATCGGCCCCAACTGCCCTGGGCTCATCAGCCCGGGCAAGTCGAACGTCGGCATCATCCCGGGCGATATCACGATGCCCGGCCGGGTCGGGCTGGTGTCGCGTTCCGGCACCTTGACGTACCAGATCATGCATGAACTGGCGCAGGCAGGGATCGGCATCTCCACGTGCGTCGGCATCGGCGGCGACCCGGTCATCGGCACCCAGTTCCTCGACGTGATCCAGGCCTTCGCCGAGGATCCCGAGACCGAGGCGATCGCCTTCGTCGGCGAGATCGGCGGCAGTGAGGAACAGAAGGCCGGCGAGTGGATCAGGGACAACATCCCCGACACCCCGGTCGTCGGCTACATCGCCGGTTTCGAGGCGCCTCCGGGCAAGCAGATGGGCCACGCAGGCGCCATCGTCAAGGAGGGCGGCCCCGGCGGCGAGTCCGCCGCCGAGAAGAAGGACATCCTCGAAGGCATGGGGATCTCGGTCGCCACCAACCCCAGCGAAGCCGCCCAGTTGATGATCAAACACCTCAGCTGACCCGCCGAGGTGATGTGACGTTGGCCCATTGATGTGACTTTGGCCCGTATCCAGGCCTTACTCACATCGCCGGGTCAAACTCACATCGGGTCGGGGGGTCGTGCCTTCGTGGTCGAGGAGCCAGGCCTTGCGGTCGGAGCCTCCGGCGTAGCCGCCGACGCCACCTGTCGCTGGGATCACGCGGTGGCACGGCACGAAGATCGCGATGGGGTTGGCGCCGTTGGCGGTACCCGCGGCCCGCGAGGCTCCTGGGTGGCCTGCGGCCGTCGCGAGCTCGGCGTAGGTCCACGTGCTGCCGGCCGGGATGCGGCGGAGTGCGGTCCAGACGTCCTGCTGGAACGGTGATCCGACCGCACGGACCTCGACCCGCGTCAACGCGTCGAGATCGCCGTCGAGGTAGGCCCGCAGCGCCGTCGCGGCGGTCGAGTCTGCGGGTCGCCGATCGGGCCTTGCCAGGTGCCTTGCGAGGTACGCCTCGAGCCGACCGGTTCCGTCGGCGAAGTCCGCCGCGACCACGACCTCGTGGTCGGTGAGGATGCGTGCGTCGCCGACCGGTGTCGCCACGATCGACTCGAGCAGGGTGGGTGCGGTGGTGGTCATCGGTTCGTCTCCCAGAGGTGCATCGTCAGGTAGGAACGCCATGGTCGTGCGCCGGCGGCATCGCCCAGGTCATCGAGTCCGAGGGCGTCGAGCCCTCGCCGAACGCCGAGGTCCGTGGCCGGGAAGGCGTCGGGGTCACGCAGCGCCCGCATCGCGATGACTTCGACGGTCCATGGTCCGATGCCCGGCAACCGGGCGAGGACCGCGCGTGTCGGCGCCACAGGGCCTGCGAGCGACAGATCGCCGTCGGCGACGGTCCCAGCGAGGGCCGCGACCGCCCGGCGTCGGCTGGCAGGCATGCCGACCGCGGCGAGCATTTCGCCGTCGGCGAGATCCTCCGCAGCTGGGAACACGCCCTCCGCAGCCGCGACGAGTCGCCCTGCCAGTGTCGTCGCGGCAGCCACCGAGACCTGTTGACCGAGCACGGCCCGGACGGCCGTTTCCCATGGCTCCCATGGTCCGGGCACCCGCAGCCCGGACTGCGCGGCGATCCGCGCCACGAGCGCAGGCACGGCGCTGCCGAGGTGACGTTCGATGGTCGAGGTCTCGGCGTCCGCGTCCAGCATCGCGCGGGCGGACCCGATGATCCCGGTCAGCGCCCGCAGGTCATCGAGGTCGACCTCCATCCTCACCGGGTCGGCGAACAGGTCGATCCGGACGCTGCCCGTCGCCGTTCGCCGCTCGTAGACGCCGTCCGCCACGGTCTCGAGCCCAGGAAGGGCACGGGCCTGCAGGAAGGCGGCGAGCGGCCCGGGGTTCCACGGCCGTCGCACCGCGATCTGCAGCGACAGGGGGCCAGTGGCGCGGCCCCCCTGGCGCGAGGCGGTCCGGTCGGCGCGTCGCAGCGTCGTCGGGGTCAGTCCGAAGGCCTGGGCCATGACGTCGTTGAACTGGCGGACCGACCCGAACCCTGCGGCGAACGCGACCTCGGCGGTCGTCAGCCGGGTGTCCAGGAGCAGACGGTGAGCGAGCAGTGTCCGCCGCGTCGTCGCGACCTGCGCCGGTGTGCTGCCGACGTGGTCCGTGAACAGGCGCGCCAGGTGCCGGGCGGAGACGCCGCAGTCATGCGCGAGGTCCTCGACCGTGCGGCCGCCATCCATCGCACCACGGTCGATGGCCTGCAGGGCACGGCCGACGATGTCGACCGAACCGACCCATGCAGGGCTGGCGACAGCCGCGTCGGGCCGGCAGCGGCGGCAGGGCCGGAATCCGGCGGACATCGCCGAGGCTGCCGACGGGTAGAAGCGCACACGATCCCGCCGAGGGGTCCTGGCCGGGCACACGGGCCGACAGAAGATCCGTGTGGACAGGACACCGGTGAAGAACACGCCGTCGAACCGGGCGTCGCGGGCCTGGATGGCGGCGTAGCAGTCGTCGTGGTCGAGATCCATGCGGACAGATGTAGCCGATGGCGCCGTCGCCGTCTGGCGGGATCCGGACATCTGTGTCGTGCCAGGGAATTCCAGCAGAACGAGGGAACCCCCGGCTTGGGGAAGCCGGGGGTTCCGAAGCCGGGACGCGCGGGGCACGGCGTCTACCGGCAGCGCAGGACCCTGGGGGATGGGTCGCTGCGCCGAGTGCACCACCCGATGGGGCGTCGGGAACTGCGGTGCACCCATGGTGGTCAGGGGCAGACCACCGTTGACGAACGTAGCAAATATCGGAGGTGGCGTCAGCGACATGACGAAGGAGAAGGGAGTCAGAGGTCCATTTCGGACCACTTGGTGACTGTCGGAGGTCCTTGCGGACCACTGCTATTGCGGGTGGTCGGCAGCGCCGATTCTTCCGTCTGGCGCGTGCGCACATCGCCCGACAACGTGCGCGCCGACGTGCACCGCCGCGCCGATCGGCCGGGCAGACGTAACGATGGCGAAACAGTCGGGCAAAGGCCGAGCAACAGGTCCGTGGGAGCATCGGCCCACGCTGTGCCGGCACAAGGTCGGGCACGACGAGGAAGGCTCACCGTGAAACTCGTGACGGCGATCGTTCGACCCCATGCGGTCGACGACATCAAGACCGGTCTGCAGGAGATCGGCATCGAAGGGCTCACCCTGTCGGAGGTCCGCGGGTACGGCCGCCAGCGTGGGCACACCGAGGTCTACCGGGGCGCCGAGTACACCGTGGAGTTCGTGCCGAAGATGCGGCTCGAGGTCCTGTGCCCCAGCGAGCGCCTCGACGACGTCGTCGAGACCATCGTCAAGCATGGTCGTAGCGGACAGGTCGGGGACGGCAAGGTCTTCGTGACGTCGGTGGACAGGGTGGTCCGCATCCGCACCGGCGAGGAGGATCTGGACGCGCTGTGACCCATGGTGGGTCACCCATCGGACCGGACGCCGTCGTCGCCCGCCTCCGGGATGCTCGGGCGGGGCTGTGGACCGATGGCCCCGCCGATGGGCGGTCGTGGTGCGCGGCATGGACGGCGGTCGTGGACCGCGCGCTCACGTCGTTGGCGGCCCCCTTCCCGTCGGCAGGGTTCGCCGTCGTGGCGGTCGGCGGCTACGGCCGCGCGGAACTCTGCCCGGGATCGGACGTCGATGTCCTCCTGCTCCACGAGGGGTGGGAGGAGACGCCGCTGCAGGACGCCGTGCAGGGGATCGTCTACCCCCTGTGGGACGCCGGCTTCAAGGTCGGGTACGCGGTACGGGGTCGCAAGGAAGCGGTGCTCGCCGTGGACGACCTCGATTCGGCGACCGCGATGCTGGACGCCCGCCTGGTCTGCGGTGACACAGCGCTCCTTGCCCGCGTGAGCGATGGCGTGTCGCAGCGGCTGCGCAAGCGGCCGGCTCGTTTCCTGGACGCGTTGACCGCGAAGGATGCGGAGCGCCGTGCCAGGGTCGGTGCAGCTGCCGAGGTGCTCGAGCCCGACCTCAAGAACGGTGCGGGCGGCCTGCGGGACGTCCAGTCGCTGCGCTGGGCTGCAGGCGTGCTGCTCGGTCGGGTCGGCCTCGACCCGCTCGTCGCCGCCGGCTACCTGGGAGCGCCGGACCGGTCGAGGTTGGTCCGGGCCTACGACACCCTGCTGACCGAGCGGGTCATGACGCACCTCGAGTCCGACCGGGGCAACGACGTCCTGCGCTTCGACCTGCAGGACGCGGTGGCGCTGCGGTGCGGCTTCGAGCACGGCGACGGCGACCGCGACACGGCCGCCCACCGCCTGTTGTCCGATCACTTTCTTTCCGCGCGGACCATCGACCATGTGCACGGCCGGGCGTGGCGGCTGATCACGGCCGACGCCACCACCGGCCGCCGCCGCCGGCGGCCGGCCCAGGCGCGGATCGACCAGTTCGAGGTCGTCGACGGGGTGCTGCGTGTCCCCGACATCGTCTCGATCGACCATCCCGACCTGCCGCAGCGCCTGCTGCATGCCATGACGAGGTCCGAGTCCGTCCTCGACCGAAGGACGGCGACCCGCCTTCGCAACAGGGTCGAGGCCGGCGATCATCCGTGGGTGTGGGATCACGCCGCCCGCACGCAGTTCCTGTCGGTGCTGTGGCGGGGTGCTGCGGCCCTGGGGCCGGTGGCCGAGCTCGACGACGCGGGCGTCCTGGTCGCGCTGATCCCGCAGTGGGCTGACGTTCGCGGTAGGGCGCAGCGCAACCCCTTCCACAGGTACTCGCTCGACCGTCACGCCTGGCACGCCGCAGCCGCCCTCGGTGATCTGGTCCGGGAGCACACCTGGGCTGCGGTCGCTCTCGAACGCGTGGCCGATCGCGAGGCGTTGATGCTCGGCGCACTCCTCCACGACATCGGCAAGGCCCACGGGGAGCCGCACAGTCAGACCGGGATCCCGGTCGCACGCGAGATCTGCGAACACCTCGGCTGCGCGCCTCGCACGACCGAGCGCGTCGAACGGCTCGTCGAGCACCACCTCCTGCTACCCGACGTCGCGACGCGGCGCGACCTGTCGGATGCGGCGTTGATCACCAAGATCGCGGAACTGATCGGGGATCATGGCACCCTGGCGAGCCTGCACCTGCTCGCCGTCGCCGATGGGCTCGCGACCGGACCGTCCGCATGGACCGCATGGAAAGCCGGACTGGTCAAGACCCTCGTACAGAAAGTCGCTGCCGTGCTGGACGAGAAGCACCCCGACGAGATCGGGGACGGTGCCACGGCCACGGCCGAGCGCGCCCAGGAACTCGCCGCCGACCTCGGCGCGACGGCCGAGCAGGTCCGCGACCACCTCACCCGCCTTCCGCGTCGCTATGCGGCGACGGTGTCGCCGCGCGCCGTCGTCCGTCATGCGCTGCTCGCGCTCGAACCGCCGATCCCCGGCGAGGTCCGGACCAGGGTCACCCCAGGAGATTCCCGTGGCGACGATCTCGACGCCTATGACGAACTGGACGTCGTCGCCCCCGACGCCCCCGGTCTGTTCTCGAAGGTCGCGGGCGTCATCGCCCTGAACCGCGGGTCGATCATGGGAGCCACGGCGTTCAGCCGGGACGACGGGACCGCCGTGGACACGTTCATGGTCCTCGAGCCTGACAGCGCTCCGTTGTCGTGGTGGGCGCGCGTGGAGGGCGACCTCGTCGACGCCATCGCGGGTCGTCTTGCTCTGCGTGCACGCCTGGCCACCCGCGCACGGCAGGAACAGCGCCGCCTCGATCGCCTGCCCGGTGTCGCGACCAAGATCAGCGTCGTCGAGGACGAGTCCGGCAGCGCCTCGGTCATCGAGGTCCACACGCAGGACCGGCTCGGCGTGCTGTTCGCCATCGCCGACGCGCTCGCCGAACTCCATCTCGACATCGTCGTCGCCAGGATCCAGACCCTCGGCAACGAGGTCGTCGACGCGTTCACCGTCCGCGATTCCGCCGGCCACCCGTTGGACCCCGACCACGCCGCCGAGGCCGAGCTGGCCGTGACCTCCGCGATCGACGCCCTGGGCGACTGACACGTCGAGTGTGCTGCTCGCCCCGAAATGTCGTGGTCAGCCGCACACTCGACGAGATCAGAGGATGCCGCCCTCGGTCATCCGCTTGTAGTCGAGGACGCGGTCGAGCAGGGCAGGGTCGATGCCGTCCTCGACGGCGACCTCGCGGAGGGTCTTGCCCTCCTTGTGGGCTTTCTTGGCCAGAGCGGCGGAACGCTCGTACCCGATCTCGGGGACCAGCGCGGTGACCTGCATGAGCGAGCGCTCGACCAGGTGCGGGCCCTGGCCGGTCGCTGTCGTACCGGCCAGGCACTTGTCGACGAAGACCTCGCTGACCCGGCCGATCAGTTCAAGCGACTCGACGACGTTGCGGGCCATGACCGGGATCATGACGTTGAGTTCGAGTTCGCCCGACAGGCCTCCGACCGTCACGGCGGCGTCGTTGCCGATCACCTGGGCCGCCACCATCCGGACGGATTCGGGGATCACCGGATTGACCTTGCCAGGCATGATCGACGAGCCGGGCTGGATCTCGGGCAGCACGATCTCGTACAGGCCGGTACGCGGGCCGGACGACAGCCAGCGGACGTCGTTGGCGATCTTCAGAAGCGAGGTCGCGACGACCTTCAGGGCCCCGGACAGCTCGACGAGCGCGTCACGGGAACCCTGCGCCTCGAAGTGGTCGTCGGCCTCGCGGAACGGGATCCCGGTGCGTTCGCTGATCAGTTCGAGGACGCGTGGGACGAACCCCGGTGGGCAGTTCAGCCCGGTGCCGACCGCCGTGCCGCCCATGGCCAGTTCGTGGATCTGTTCCATGGCGTTGTCGATCCGCACGATGCCGAGTTCGATCTGGCGGGCGTAGCCGCCGAACTCCTGCCCGAGCGTCACTGGTGTCGCGTCCATCAGGTGCGTGCGGCCGGGTTTGACGACGTCGGCCCACTCGTCGGCCTTGCGGCGCAGTTCCTCGGCGAGCTTGGTCAGCCCGGGGATCGTGACGTCCTTGGCCGTGCGGGCGCAGGCAATGTGAACGGCCGACGGGAACGAGTCGTTGGACGACTGCGACGCGTTCACGTGGTCGTTGGGGTGGACCGCGTCGGATTCGAGGTCCTCGCCGAGCAACTGCTTGGCCCGGTTCGCGATGACCTCGTTCGCGTTCATGTTGGTCGAGGTCCCCGACCCGGTCTGGAACACGTCCACGGGGAAGTGTTCGTCGAGGTCGCCGGCGATGACCTCGACGGCGGCGTCGCGGATCGCCGTGCCCTGCTCGGCGGTGATGACGCCCTTCTCCTCGTTGGCGGTCGCCGCGGCCCACTTGATCAGCGCCTGAGCGTGGAAGACCGGGGAAGGCACGGGCTGTCCGGACACAGGAAAGTTCTCGACCGCCCGCTGGGTCGAGGCGCCCCACAGTGCGTCCGCGGGGATCTGCATCTCGCCCATCGTGTCGTGGGCGGTTCGGAACTCGGCCATTGCTGGCTCCTGGGGTCGAAGCGTGCAACCCAGCGTAGTCCCGGTGGCACGAGCCCTATTCTGGCCGGACGCGCACCGGTGGTCGCCGGCCATGCGCCCACCGCCCTCAGGAACGTCCATGGATCTGGTCACCGCCGCCGCCGTTCGCGCCGCCGCCGCGGCGTTGGAGGGGGTCCTGCAGCCGACGCCGATCGAGCCGTCGCGGGCGGTGTCGGGCGCGGTCGGGCACGAGGTGTTCCTGAAGTGCGAGAACCTGCAGCGAACTGGGTCGTTCAAGCTTCGGGGTGCCTACTACCGGATCTCGCAGCTGACGGCTGAGGAGCGTGCCAGGGGAGTCGTGTGCGCGTCGGCCGGCAACCACGCGCAGGGCGTTGCGCTCGGGGCCGCGATGCAGGGGGTCAGGGCGACGGTGTTCATGCCGGTCAACGCACCGTTGCCGAAGGTCGACGCCACGATGGGCTACGGCGCCGAGGTCCGGCTCGAGGGCGAGGTCTTCGATGAGTCGCTCGCAGCCGCCCAGGCATACGCCCGCGGCAACGACCTCGTGTTCGTGCATCCGTTCGACCACCCCGACGTGATTGCGGGGCAGGGGACCCTGGGGCTCGAGATCCTCGAGCAGGTCCCCGAGTTCACGACCTTGGTCGTCCCGGTCGGCGGGGGAGGGCTGATCTCGGGCATCGCCGTGGCAGTCAAGGACCGACGGCCCGACGTCGAGATCATCGGCGTGCAAGCCGTCGGGTGCGCCTCGTTCCCGCAGTCACTGGCCGCCGGCGAGCCACAAACCCTGCCGACGGTGGACACGATCGCCGACGGCATCGCGGTCAAGCGACCCGGTGAACTCACGCTCGCGCATGTGAGCGCGCTCGTGGACGAGATCGTGACGGTCGACGACGCCCAGATCGCCCGTGCCGTGGTGATGCTGCTCGAGCGTGCCAAGCTCGTCGTCGAGCCATCCGGAGCCGCCGGTGTGGCCGCCCTGCTCACGGGCGCGGCGACCACTGACGGGTCGGCCGTCGCCGTGCTCTCCGGCGGCAACATCGACCCCATGGTCCTGCAGCACCTCGTCACGACGGGCCTCACGGCGGAGGGCCGCTACACGACCATCCGCACGAGAGTCCCCGACCGTCCCGGCGAACTCATGCAACTGCTCCACCTGCTCGCCAGTGAGCGCGCCAATGTCGTCGGCATCGAACATCACCGCCTGGGACGTCGGCTGAGACTCGGGCAGGTCGAGGTAGTCATCGAGTTGGAGGTGCGGGGCGAGGAGCACATCGAACGCATCCGCAACACGCTCCGAGCCGCCGGCTACCCCGTAAGCGCGTCCTGACACCAGCACCCGACCCGCATCAGCCCACCGGAGCAGAGGCCGGTATTCCCCCGCAGCGACCCTCAAGCGGAGCGCAGCCTCCCGGCAAGGGAGGCGAGCACCAAGGGGTCGCGAAGGGGGGTGTACCGGTCTCTGCGGTGGGGACATACCCGCCCCGCTTCGGTCGGTTGGTGCTGGATACGCTCTGGCCCTGCGTGAGGAGTTGCCGTGAGCGGTTCGGGACAGGGGCCATGGGCGCCTCCAGGTAGTGGCGATGGGGCAGGCGAGCCATCGCCGCCTCCGCCGCCTCCCGAGGCGCTCGGGCAGTGGGCGTCCATCGAGCGCTCTGGTGCAGGTGCGCCACCTCCGGGCGGTGAGTGGTCGCCTCCGGATCGGCCGTCCGGTGGGGGCGGGAAGGTCATTGCGCTCGCGGTTGTCGGGGTTGTGCTGCTGCTCTTGGGCGTCGGCGCGGCGCTGGTGGGGGTGCGGAGTCCGGGGGAGTCGGGGGTGATCCCGTCCGACATGGCGACCGAGGCTCCGCGGGGGGGAAGTGAGCGGGATCGGGAGCTGGCGGCGGTGCTGGCGACGATCGATGGGGCCGAGCTGCGGATGATCGCCTTTCAGGATCGGGCGTTCCTGGCGCTCCGTTCCGATCCGGAGGGGTTCGGTGACGACGTCAGCGGCGAGGCGGCGGATGCCGCGCAGGACCTGATCGAGTTGCGCGAGGATCTCATCCTGCATGCGCGCGACAGCGGTGGCGAACTCGAAGGCATCCAGGTCATACGGGACACCTACCGGGTGCATCTGGAGGCGTGGATCGCCTACGCGGAGGCCGTGCGCGACGACCCCGTCCTGATCCGACCCGACAACGACCAGGCCGCCCCGTACTGGGACGACATCGGGTCGACGGCCGAGGAGTTCGTCCAGGCTGTCGAGACCGCACTGCCCGGCGACGCCCCCGACGAGTTGAAGGAACGGGCGGAGTTCATCCTCGATCGGGGCTTCCGTGGCGGCGAGGACCCAGGGGAGCTGGTCTGAAACCGGCCGCGGACCTCGCGGGCTCGGCCGACGTGCCGGCACGTTCTGGCGTCGGCCGGACACTCGTGCGCTGGCTGCCGGACAGCTGGCGTGCCATCGACGCCGCATCCCTGCCCCGCCGCCACTTCGGACGCGCGGAGGCCGGCCTGCTCGTCGTCGTGGCCGCCGCGATGATCCTGCAGGAGTTCCCTGCCGCGGGGACGCACCTGGCCGACTTGGTCGGTCCGCAGTCGCGCTGGTTCGAACTACTCGACGATGTGCAGTGGGCAGGCGTCACGACCGTCGCCTACCTGGTCATGCCGATCGTCTACCTGCTGGTCCGCGGCGAACGCCTGGCCGCCTACAACCTCGGCTGGAACGGAACGGCGCGGCACCTGCCGGTGTACCTCGCCCTCTTCGTGCTGATGGTCGTCCCGTTGCTCGTCGTCGCCCAGACCGGCGACTTCCAGCGCATCTACCCCTTCTACAAGCAGTCCGGCCGTTCGTGGCTCGACTTCATGGTCTGGCAGGCGGCGTACGCGGCGCAGTTCGTGGCGCTGGAGTTCTTCTTCCGCGGCTTCATGCTCGAGGGCCTGCGCCGCACGATGGGCCACGGCGCCATCTTCGTGATGGTCGTGCCCTACGTGATGCTGCACTTCAACAAGACCGCGATCGAGTCCGCGGCCGCCGCCATCGCCGGCATCCTCCTCGGCACCATGGCCATGCGCTGGAGGTCCATCTGGGGCGGCGCCCTGCTGCACTACCTCGTCGCGATCACCATGGACGTCACGATCCTGCGGCAACTCGGCCAGTTCCCCCCGGATCGCCTCACCCCCTGAGCCGAAAACGAAGTCGAGTGTGCTGATCGCTATGACATTTCATACCGATCAGCACACTCAACGCGGGGTGGTGCCGCCAGCGGCCAGTTCGGCGACCGACACCAGGACGTCGGTCAATGCGAAGTCCTGGGGGGTGAATACGGCAGCCACGCCCGCCTCTCTCAGCTTGGCGGCGTCGGCTGCAGGGATGATTCCGCCGGCGACGACCGGGATGTCGAGGCCCTCGGCGCGCAGACCTTCGACCACCGCAGGTACGAGCGCAAGGTGGGATCCCGACAGGATCGACAGGCCGACGACGTTGACGTCCTCGTCGACCGCCGCCCGGACGATCTGGTCGGGGGTCAGGCGGATGCCCTCGTAGATGACCTCCATGCCGAGGTCACGGGCCCGCAAGGCCACTTGCTCGGCACCGTTGCTGTGACCGTCGAGGCCGGGCTTGCCGACGAGGATCTTCAGGCGCCGGCCCATCCGTTCCTGGATCGCGGCGATCCGCTCGCGTCCTTGGGTCAGTGAGGTCCCACCGGAGCTGCCGGAAAGGGCATGGTCGCCCACACCGGTCGGGCCGCGGTACTCACCGAAGATCTCGCGCAGCACGCCGGACCACTCGCCTGTGGTGGCGCCCGCCTTCGCGCACGCGATGGATGCCTCCATGAGATTGTCGTCGCCGGGCGCGGCCGTGCGAAGCGTGTCCAGTGCCGCGGCCACGGCGTCGTCGTCGCGGCGCTCCCGCCACGCCTCGAGGCGTGCGATCTGGTCGGCCTCGGCCCGCTCGTCGACGACCAGGATCCCGCCCTCCTCGTCGACCAGCGGAGACGGCTCGGCCTCGGTGAACGTGTTGACGCCGATGACTTTCTGCTCGCCGGACTCGATCCGCCGGAGCCGCTGCGCGTTGGAGCGGACCAGTTCCGACTTCATGTAGTCCACGGCCGCCACGGCACCCCCGAGCCCGAGCACGTGGTCCAGTTCTGCCTGTGCTCCCTCGATGAGTTCCTCGACCTTGGCCTGCATGACCTCGGACCCGGTGAACAGGTCGGGGTACTCGAGCAGGTCGGTCTCGAACGCCAGGACCTGCTGCATTCGCAGCGACAGCTGCTGGTCCCACGGGCGCGGAAGGCCGAGGGCCTCGTTCCACGCCGGCAGCTGTACCGCCCTTGCGCGTGCATCGCGCGACAGCGTGACCCCGAGCATCTCGATCAGGATCCGGGCGATGTTGTTCTCGGGCTGCTGCTCGGTCAGGCCGAGCGAGTTCACCTGCACGCCGTACCGGAACCGGCGGAGCTTGGCGTCCTGTACGCCGTACCGCTCGCGCGTGATCCGGTCCCACAGTTCGACGAAGGCCCGCATCTTGGCGACCTCCTCGACGAACCGGATCCCGGCGTTGACGAAGAACGAGATGCGTCCGACGACCTGCGGAAACTGCTCGTCGGGCACCTGGCCGGACTCGTGTACCGCGTCGAGCACGGCGATGGCGTTGGCCAGCGCGTACGCCAGTTCCTGGACCGGCGTCGCGCCCGCTTCCTGCAGGTGGTAGCTGCAGATGTTCAGCGGGTTCCACTTCGGGGTGTTGTTGACCGTCCAGGTGATGACGTCGGTGGTCAGCCGCAACGACGGCCCCGGTGGGAACGCGTACGTCCCCCTGGACAGATACTCCTTGAGGATGTCGTTCTGCGTCGTGCCCTGCAGCGCGGACACGTCCGCGCCCTGCTCCTCGGCGACCGCCACGTACAGCGCCAGCAACCACATCGCGGTGGCGTTGATCGTCATCGACGTGTTCATCCGGTCCAGCGGGATCTGCTCGAACAACGTGTGCATGTCGTCGATGGAGGTGATGGGCACGCCGACCTTGCCGACCTCGCCGCGGGCGAGCACGTGGTCGCTGTCGTACCCGGTCTGGGTCGGAAGGTCGAAGGCCACCGACAGCCCGGTCTGGCCCTTGGAGAGGTTGTTCCGGTACAGCTCGTTGGAGGCCGCCGCCGACGAGTGGCCCGAGTAGGTCCGGATCAGCCAGGGCTTGTCAGGGGTGTCCAGGGGGGGTTCGGCCATCGGGAACCTCCGTGAAGGCGGCGGTCGGACCGGCTCGAGGTCCCAGCCTACGTCCGGTCACCGCACATCAGGTACCCACCCTGGCCATGCGGTCACCGCGCCGACGGCCATGGCAGCATTCGCGTTCCCCGCAACTTCCTGGCACCCTGCTCGTTCAGTACCTGCGAGTACGCATCTTCCGGCCGTCTTCCTCCAGGCCGAACACGCGAAGACCCCCCGTCACCGAGCAGGCTCAACTGTCCGTGTTCTCGAACCGTCGTGCCCTCCGCCTTGCCGCGGCCGTCCTGGCTGCGGCCATGGTGATGCCGACCTCCGCAGGTGCCCAGACCAACCAGCAGGTCAAGGACGCCGAGAACCGCGTGAGCCAGGTCCAGGCCGAACTCGACGCGGCCACCGCCGCGTACGAGGACTCGTGGGCCAGGGTCGAGGCCGCCAAGGCGGAACTGGTCGACATCGAGGCACGTGCCGCCTTCCTCGAGAAAGAGGCCGCCGAGGTCGGCGCGGTCCTGTCCGATCGGGCCCGTCTGGTCTACAAGTACGGAAGCGACAGCATCCTCACGTCGATGATGTCGGCGGAGGGTCCGCAAGGCGCGATCGACCGTGCCGCGATGCTGTCGGCGGTCACGTCGCGCAGCCAGGGCCGGTTGCAGTCAGCGGTCAGCCTGCGCAAGGAGCTGAACCAGCTCGAGGCGCTGCGCGCCAGCAAGCAGGCCGAGCTCGAGAGCCTGCTCGCGATCCAGGAGCAGCGGCGCGGCGATCTGCAGAGCCAGCTCCAGGTCGTCGAGGCCAGGGCCGCTGACCTGCGTGAACGCGCGGCCCGTCAGCGCGCGATCGACAACGCGGTCATGCAGGGTCTGTACGCCTGCATCCACGACTACAACTCGTTCAGGGACACCTGGGGTGCCCCGCGCTCCGGTGGCCGCGCCCACAAGGGCGTCGACGTGATGGCGCCGTACGGCGTGCCGGTCTACGCGTTCACCAACGGCCGGATCTCGCGCCTGACCAGCGGCGGACTCGGCGGCATCAGCCTCTACATGTGGGGCGACGACGGCAACGAATACTTCTACACGCACCTTGCCGGGTACGCCGCGGGCATCTATTCCGGCAAGCGCGTCGAGGCGGGGGAACACATCGCCATCAACGGCGACACGGGCAATGCCCGCGGCACGCCGCACGTCCACTTCGAGGTTCATCCCGGTGGCGGCGGCGCGGTGAACCCCTACCCGTACATGGCGGCCGCCTGCCGCTGATCAGGCGACCCGCAGCGCGGCGAGGACGCCGTCGCGGATCGGCAGGATCGAACTGACGTAGCGTGGGTCGTTCGTCACCATCCGGTTGTGATCCTGGATGGCGGTGGTCCAGCCCCCGGGTACGTCGCCCCGTTCGGTGCCAGTGACGACATGCCCTGACCACAGGACGTTGTCGCAGAGGTAGTAGCCGCCAACGCGGACGCGGTGGCAGGCCGCCCGCCAGCAGTCCGGGTAGCCGTCCTTGTCGACGTCGTTGTAGACGATGTCGAACTGGCCGTCCGTCGCGGCGAGGGTGGTCAGCGCGTCGCTGGTGTGGAACGTGATCCGGTCCCAGACCTGCGCCTTGCGCAGGTAGTCCTCCGCAAGGATGGCATTGTCGGCGGAGCCGTCGGTGCACACGACCTCGCCGTCCTCGCCGACCGCGCGGGCGAACCAGTAGGCCGAGTAGCCGTACCCCGAGCCGAGTTCGAAGACGCGCTCGGCGCGGATCGAGCGGGCCAGCATCTCGAGCGCACGTCCAACGGCCCGGCCGACGATCGGGAAACCGTGTTCGCGCGCGCGCGCCTCCATGTCGTCGAGAACGGCGTCGCGGTGCTGGGCGGCGGCCAGTTCGGTGAGGTAGTCCATGACGCCGCGGTCGAGGAAGGACATCGGTGGCCTCCGGCGGTCGCTGATCGCGATCGAAGTCGTGGTCGTGGTCGCCATGCACGCTATCGGGCTCCACCCGATCCGACGCGGCAATGGGCCGTACCCTCACCGTCATTGCCCGATTGCCCGCCGCATGGTGGGAAACGACCGAAGGATCCGTGATGGCTCGCCATCTGCTGGTGTGGGACGCACCGAACATCGACATGACCGTCGCGAACATCATTGACGGCAAGCCGACCCCGCGGGAACGACCGGACCTGCAGGTCCTCGGCGAGTGGATGGTCCGCCGCGCCGGCGATGACGAGGTCGAGGCGTGCGTCTTCGTCAACGTCGCGCCCCACGTCGCCGGGCCGCTGCGCGGCTGGGTGATGTGGCTGCTCGAGCAGGGCTTCCGGGTCTTCGCACGCCCCAAGATCGACGACTCGGACGTGGACGACGACATGGTCGCCCACCTGCAGAAGAGCCACGCCGACGGCGATCTCGGCCACGTCTACGTCGGCTCGAACGACGCACGTTGCTTTCTCGGACCGTTGGAGGCGATGCGGGCCGACGGCATCGGCGTGACGGCACTCGGATTCGCCGAGTACGCCGGGGGCCTGTCGCAGTCCGAGGTCGTCGACTTCGTGGACCTCGAGGACATCCGTGGACTGTTCGCGGCGCCGCTACCTCGGATCAACCTGGATGCGCTCCCGGACGAGGGACGCTGGTTCGAGCCGAGCGGTCGACTCGGAAGTGGACTCGGCTGACCGACGACGTCATCCGATCGGATCAAATCGATCGGATCAGGGTTCCGCCTCCTGGTAATGCGTTGACCTGCCGATACTGTCAGGACGGCGTGGGGGGACCCTCTCTCCTCCTGCGGGAGAGGCATGTCGACATGTGGCGTCGTATGGGGGTGCTCGGGCTCGCCGTGGCCCTGGTGTGGATCGGACCCGTGGTCCAGCAGACGTCGCATGGCAAGGCACCGGTGACCTCCGTCCGTCAGTTCGCGGTGGACTTTGCCCACTCGGCGCGGACGCTCGCGTCAGGTGACGCGTGGGTGCAGGCGCCGCCCGTCGCGGCAGGCGATGCCGTGATGGTCGGCGCGGACTGGGGTGGCGGTGACGCGACCGAGGTCGAGGTCCGGGCATTGACCGATGGTGTGTGGAGCGAGTGGTTCGCGTTCGAGGCCGAAACCGAACACCACCCCGAGCCGGGTTCCGGCGAGGCCGAACGGGCCGCCGACCACACCGCCTCCGACCCGGTGTGGGTCGGACGTTCGCAGCAGCTGCAGTTCCGGACGCGTGGAGCCGAGACTGACATACGGATCCACGCGATCGACGTCGCCGGCGGCGACGGTCTTGCCTGGGTCCCCGACACCTCGCAGAACACCATCGGCGCCGCAGGGGCCGCCCCGAAGATGCCGAGCATCCGCGCCCGGGCCAGCTGGGGTGCCGACGAGTCCCTGGTCAAATTCGGACCGCGGTACGCCAGCGACGTCCGCTTCTCGGTGCTGCACCACACGGCGGGCAAGCAGCCGAACGTCGCGGCTGGCTGCAACGACGCGGACGACATCATCCGTGGCACCTTCGAGTACCACACCAAGGTCCGCGGGTTCGACGACATCGCCTACAACCTGATCGTCGACCCGTGCGGCGGGGTCTGGGAAGGTCGGGCCGGCGGGGTCACCGAGCCGGTCATCGGGGCGCACGCCGCCGGCTGGAACGGCGGATCGACCGGCGTCGTCCTGCTCGGCAACTACCAGTCGACGCACACCCTGCCCGAGACGATGATCGCGGCGACGCGCGACCTGCTGGCGTGGAAGCTCGACGTCCACCACGTCGACCCGCGCACGACGACGACCGAAATCGCCGGCGGTGGCGGTACCAACCGGTACGCCGAGGGAACCATCGTCGAGGTCCCGGTCATCTCCGCGCACACGATCACGAACGGGACCGCCTGCCCGGGGTCGACGGTCCTGACGCGGCTCTTCGATGGATCCGGGTCGAGTGCACAACCCAAGGAGTCCACGCAGCAGAGCGTGCTCGCCACGGGGCTGCCCAAGGCGTTCGGTGGGTTGCCGTCGCGGTGGGAGCAGCCCGTTGCTGGTCCGCGGCCGACCTGGGACGTGACCACAACCGAGCCGGTCGATTGGTCGCTGCGGATCACCGACGAGGACGGCAGCGTCGTCCGCGCAACCGGCGGTTCGGGCGAGGACGAAGCCGAGCGCATCTGGGACATGCGTGACGCCGACGGCGCGTTGGTCCCCGGCGGCACGTACACGGCCACGTGGCAGGCCGAGGGTGCATCGGGCGACGTCACGCCGATCGTGACCGAGATGCAGATCACCGAGGCCGCGGAGCGCAAGAGTGGGACCGGTCGGGTCGAGACGGCGCTCGAACTGTCGCGGTGGTCGTTCGACAACTCCGAGGAGGTCGTCCTCGCGTCGGCCAGCGTCCATGCCGACGCACTGGTGGCCACCCCGCTCGCCGGTTCCTACAACGCGCCGGTGCTGCTGGTCGGCGAGGACGGCCTCGACGAGCAGACCCTCGACGAGATCGACCGCCTCGGTGCCTACCGTGCGCTGATCGTCGGCGGTCCGGCGACCGTCCCGTCCAATGTCGAGACCCAGTTGCAGGCGGCCGGGATGGACACGGTCGAACGCTTCGGTGGTGACACCCGGTTCCACACGGCCGGCCTGGTCACCGATCGCATCGTCGTGCGCGAGGGCAGCAGTGAGGTCCTGCTGGCACTCGGCGACCATCAGGACAAGAGCCGCGCCTTCCCGGACGCGCTCTCGGCCGGCTGGTTCGGAGCGGCGCTCGACCTGCCGCTCCTGCTCGTCCAGTCGGACGGCCTGACCGAGCCGACTCGCAGTCGCCTCAACTCACTGAAGCCTGACGAGATCACGATCTTCGGCGGCACCAACTCGATCTCACCCGGGGTCGAGGAGGACGCGGGGGTCACCGGTCAGGCCACCATGCGACGCTTCGGCGGCGCCGACCGGTACGAGACCTCGCAGTTGGCGGCTGTCGACCTCGTCCGCAGGGTCGACGAGTGGCGCGCCGACAACAACACCGACCCGCATGCGGTCGACCTCGGCCTGGAGGTCGTGTTCGCATCCGGGGCCAACTGGCCCGATGCGCTCGGCGCCGGCGCGGCGGCGTCCGTGCGCGGTGCGGTGTTTCTGCTGGTCCATCCCGAGGACCTCACGTGGTCGGGTGCCACCAACCAGTACCTGACCGAACGCGCGACTGAGCTCACCCACGCGGTCGTCGCCGGTGGGCCCAACACCGTCTGGGACGAGGTTCTTGCGCAACTCGCCGAGGTCGTCCTTTCCGACGGCCCGCACCTCGCCGACTCCGTCGAATGGCCCGAGGATCCCCACGCGCCGCCGACTGCCGAACCGGAGCCGTCGGGGTCGCCGAGCGAGGTCGCGTCGACGATGGCAAGCGTCTCGGAGTCCGTCATTCCGTCGCCGTCGGCGAGCGCCTCGGGTCCCTGATCCGCTGACGGTGCGGTTCAGCCGAGCGGTTCCAGTGCGGCCGTGAAGTGCCGCAGCCATGCCGGCTGCTTCACGATCCGGTAGCCGCGGATGTCGTCGGCACGCTCGGCCACGGCGGCGATGACCTCGCCGACGTAGTCCACGTGGCTCTGCGTGTACATCCGCCGCGGCAAGGCCAGGCGGACCAACTCGTTGGCGGCGGGTTCGTCGACCTCGCCGTCGCGGACACGCCCGAACATGAGCGTGCCGATCTCGACCCCGCGTACGCCGCCTTCGAGGTACAGCTCGTTGGCCAGGGCCTGGGCGGGCAGTTCGTGCGGCGGGATGTGCGGCAGCAGCGCCTTGGCGTCGAGGTAGACCGCGTGCCCGCCAGGCGGGCGGACGGTGGGCACGCCGGCCGCCCACGACTTCTCGGCGAGGTACTCGGCAGTGCGGACGCGATAGCGGAGGTAGTCGGGGTCGGTGACCTCCTGCAGTCCGACCGCGAGCGCGTCGAGGTCCCGGCCGGCGAGCCCGCCGTAGGTCGGGAAGCCCTCGGTCATGATGAGGTTGTCGCGGCACCTCGCCGCGAGGGTGTCCTCGTTCATCGCCAAGAGCCCACCGATGTTGCCGAGGCCGTCCTTCTTGAGCGAGATGGTGCAGCCGTCGGCGAGCCGGAAGGCCTCGCGCGCGATGTCGCGCGGATGCATGTCCGCGTAGCCGTCCTCGCGCATCTTGACGAACCAGGCGTTCTCGGCGAACCGGCACGCGTCGAGGAACATCGGCGTCTCGTACTCGTCGCAGACGGCCCGGACGGCACGCAGGTTCGCCATCGACACCGGCTGGCCGCCTCCCGAGTTGTTCGTAATGGTGACCATGACGACCGGAATCCGGTCACGGCCGACCTCCTCGAAGGTCGCACGAAGGCCATCGACGTCCATGTTGCCCTTGAACGGTGCCTCGAGCGCGAGGTCGCGTCCCTCGACGCAGACGAGGTCTCGTGCCTGCGCGCCCTGGTGCTCGACGTTCGCGCGCGTCGTGTCGAAGTGCGTGTTGTTGGGGACGACGTCCCCGTCCTTCGCGATCTCGCCGAACAGGATCCGTTCGGCCGCCCGACCCTGGTGGGTCGGGATGATGTGGCGATAGCCGGTCAGTTCCTCGACGACGGCGGCGAACCGCTGGTAGGAGCGGGCGCCTGCGTACGACTCGTCGCCGCGCATGATCGCGGCCCATTGCTCGGAGGACATCGCCCCGGTCCCGGAGTCCGTCAGCAGGTCGATGATGACGTCGTCGGAGGCCAGGCCGAAGAGGTTCCAGCCGACCGCAGCCAGGTGGTCGTGGCGTTCCTCACGTGTGGTGAAGCGGATTGGCTCGACCGACTTGATGCGGAAGGGTTCGATGATCGTGGGCTGCGGCATCCGTGGCTCCAGGTCCGTCGGGAAGCAGGAGCCATCCTGCCCTCACCGGCTCCCGGCTGCACGGTCCGCGAAATGGCGACGCCCCGGCGGGGTGACCGGGGCGTCGCGTGGTGCGGTCCGTGAAGGGGGGATCAGGACCGCTCGGCGAGGACGTTGAGGACCGACAACGCATCGTCGGCGTGTTGCTCCATGTCGGACTCGGACTTGATGACGGCACGCAGCGTGCGATCGGTGTCGATCACGAAGGTCTGCCGCTTCGACCACAGGGGCCCGACGCGCTTGGCACCGAAGATCCTGGCGATCGCGCCGTCCGGGTCCGCGAGCAGCGGGAAGTCGAAGCCGTGCTTGGCCCCGAAGGCGCGCTGGGCGTCGACGTCGTCGCGCGAGATGCCGACGCGTTGCGCGCCGACCTCGGCGAACTCACCGGCCAGGTCGCGGAAGTGACAAGCCTGAGCGGTACAGCCAGGGGTCTCCGCCTTTGGGTAGAAGAACAGGACGACCGGCCCCTTTTCGAGCAACTCGGTCAGGGTCACGTCCACGCCCGTGTCGGTCGTTGCCGTGAAGTCGGGGACGAGGTGGCCTACCTGCATCGTGATTTCCTGTGGGGTCGCGAGGGTGGTTCGTCGCCACGAACCGAACGGATGGTTGTCAGCGATACGCGCCACGGGTGGCTGCTCTGGCTGACATCCTGAACGCGTCGACGCCCCGATGTCAGCTGACCGCGCCACGGGTGGCCGGTATCGCTGACAACGAGGCAACCACGGGTTCGGTGGCTCGTATTCCCGAAGCACTGGACGGACGGCCGTGTTCCTAATATAGTTAGGAAATCCGAATGAGATTAGGGACATGTCGACCGACCGGGTGCAGCGGCGCAGGGCTGAGGTCCGTGAGCGGATCGTCGACGCCGCCTGGCACGTGGCGCGCGACGCCGGTCTGGAAGGCCTGACGCTCGCCGCCATCGCTGACCGTGTCGGCATGCGGGCGCCCTCGCTGTACGAGTACTTCGCCTCCAAGGCTGCCATCCTCGACGCGCTGTTCGCCGATGGGTACCGGCAGATGTCCGAGGAGGTCGTCGCGCCGCTGCTCGCCGCGATGCCCGACCCTCCGACACGGGAGTTGCTCGTCGAGGGCGCCCGCGCCTCGGTCGCGTTCATGACCGCCGATCTCGCCCGCTACCAGGTCATGTTCACCCGGGTCGTCCCTGGATGGGATCCGAGCCCGCCCGCCTACGAGGCCTCCATCGCCGTCTACCAGCAGATGGAGGCGGGGCTGAGGGCCTTCGGGCTGACCGATCCGCAGGACGTCGACCTGTTCACCGCGGTGACCGCGGGACTCGCCGCGCAGCAGCACGCCAACGACCCTGGCGGGGACCGGTACCTCCGCCTGACCGAACGAGCCGTCGACGGCGTCCTGGCCGTCGCGAGGAGCGCCGTCTCATGAACCAGATCGGCATGCCAGTCACCTCGATCGAGCGGATCGGCGAGGATGCCGGCGAGGTCGCCGAGGCCACTTACGACAGCCTCCTGACCCTGCTCCGCAGCCTGCCCGACGCTGCTTGGGAAGCGCCGACCGATTGCACCGGATGGACGGTCGCCGACATGGTCGGGCACATCATCGGGGCGGCGAACTCGAATGCCTCGCTGCGCGAGATGGTCCGTCAGACGGCGTACGGGGTGCGGCACAAGGCCGCCTTCGGTGGGAACGCGCTGGATGCGATCAACCACCTGCAGGTGCGCGACCATGCCGCCCTCACGCCCGGCGAACGGATTGCGGAACTCGAGCGGATGGCGCCCAGGGCGATCGCCGGCCGCATGCGGACGCCACGCCTGCTGCACGGCGTGCGTGTGCCCCTGGACTTCAGCGGTTCGATGGAAGGCTGGAACGGGATCACGCTCACGCTGGGCAAGTTGAACACCGTCGTCTACACACGGGACGCATGGCTGCACCGCATCGACATCGCCCGCCCACTCGGTCTGCAGGTTCCGCGCAACCCGCAGCTCGACCGGCGGGTGATCGAGGACGCCGTGGCCGATTGGGCAGGCAACCACGGCAAGCCGTTCCGACTCACTCTGCACGGCGCCATCACCGGCACGTACACCCAGGGAACCGGTGGCCCCGAGTACGAGATGGATGCCTACGAGTGGTGCCGCGCCGTCACCCGGCGCATCACCTGCGACGGCCTGCTGCGGACGCCGGTCCTGTTCTGACTCGGTAGCGTCCCGTCCACCGGGAAGGATGGTGGCGTGGGCGACTGGTCGATTCGATCCGAGGTCGGGCTTCTGCGTGCGGTCATGCTCCACCGCCCCGGCCTGGAACTGACGCGTCTCACGCCGACCAACATGAGCGAGTTGCTGTTCGACGAGTTGCTGTGGGTCGAGCATGCCAAGAAGGAACACGACGCGTTCGCGACGGTGCTGCGTGACCACGGCGCCGAGGTCCTCTACGTCGAGGACCTGCTGACCGAGGTCGTGAGCGACGCCGAGGTCGCCGCCGACATCGTGGCTGGCCACGCCGACGACAACGCGTGCGGCCCGGTCGCGGGACCTCGCGTCCGCGAGTTCCTGCTCGATCTCGAACCGCGCAACCTCGTCGAGCACCTGATCGGCGGCGTCTCGATCGAGGAGGTCGGCGCCGGACCGGGGCTCGTCGTCGCGGCGGGCGGCCCTGGCGAGATGCTGCTCGAACCGATCCCCAACGCGGTGTTCATGCGCGACTCGTCCGTGTGGATCGGCGAGGGCGTGATGCTGTCACCGATGAAGCGCGAGGTGAGGCGGCGCGAGACGGACCTCATCCGGCAGATCCTCACTCATCACCGCAGGTTCGAGGGCCACCGCATCTGGCTCGGTCGCGAGCACAGCGACCACTTCCCCGCGACGGTCGAGGGCGGCGACCTGCTCGTGGTGGGCGAGCGCGGGATCGCGGTCGGGATGTCCGAGCGGACGTCGAGCGCAGGTGTGGAACTGCTCGCGTCGCGGTTGTTCGAGCAGGACGTCGTTGATCGTGTCCTTGCGGTCGATCTGCCGAAGGTCCGGGCGGCCATGCACCTCGACACGATCGTCACCCAGGTCGACATCGACGCGTTCATCACCTACCCATCGATGACCGCCGACCTGCGCTGCTTCCGCCTGACCCGTTCGGGCAGCGGGGGACTGCAGGTGACCGAGACCCCTGGACTCCTGGCCGGCCTTGCATGGGCCGGCGGACTGGACCACGTGCGGGCCATCGAGCCGGCGCTCGGATCGACGCGGGCCGAGCGCGAGCAGTGGAACGACGCCAACAACACCCTGGCACTGGAACCAGGCGTCGTCGTCGCATACGAACGCAACGTCGCCACCAACGAGATCCTCGAGACGGCGGGCATCACCGTGCACACGATCCCGTCGTACGAACTGCCGCGGGGGCGGGGCGGCCCCCGGTGCATGTCCTGCCCGCTGCGCCGTGACCCGCTCGGATGACGCTCATCGCGTCGTTGCACGAGGTCACCGTCCGGCGTGGTGGCCGCACGATCCTCGGGCCCATCGACGTCGACGTGGTGGGTGGCGAGCATCTGGCCGTGCTCGGCCCGAACGGCGCAGGCAAGACCACGTTGCTGCGGCTGCTGTCCACCTACCTCCATCCGACGTCAGGGAGCGTGGAGGTCCTCGGAGGTCGTTTCGGGCGCGTCGACCTACGCGAGTTGCGGCCACGCATCGGGGTCGTCACGGTCGCGCTCGATCACCTTCTCGGTGCGAGGTTCCCGGCCGGTGAGCTGGTCGCTGCGGCGCGGCGTGGCGCGACGACCGTCGTCCGTGGCGGGGTCACCGACGACGACCGGCACGCTGCCCGGGTCGCGCTGGAACGGGTCGGCGGCGGGCACCTGGTGCCGCAGGCGTGCAACACCCTCTCGCAGGGCGAGTGGCAGCGCGTGAAGATCGCGCGCGCGCTGGTCACCGACCCGGAACTGCTGCTGCTCGACGAGCCGTTCGCCGGTCTCGACCTCGGCGGCAGGGAGGCCCTGGTCGCCGACCTCGGCCGGGTGCTCGACGTCCCCGAGGGACCGACCGTCGTGATGATCACCCACCACCTCGAGGAACTCCCGGCCGGTGTCCGCCGTGTCCTGCTGCTGCGCGACGGGCTCCCTGTTGCCAGCGGACCCGTCGTCGAGGCCCTGACCGACCGGGCGGTCAGCGACACTTTCGGCGTTCCGGTCCGCGTTGGGCGCGTCGATGGCCGCTGGACCGCCCGGGTCACCCTCACTCGACGTGGTGAGGTCTGAATCGTCCGGTTCGCGCGTGTCGCACTACCCTCCCGCCTCAGGACCCGGTCGAGTCTGCGTCCTTCGACAAGTAGGAGTTCCCCATGCCCGAAGCCGTCATTGTCGCCACCGCCCGCACCCCGATCGGTCGGGCCTTCAAGGGCTCCATGACCGAGCTGCGCCCGGACGACCTCACCGCCACCATCATCAAGGCGGCCATGGACAAGGTCCCGGCGGTCACGCCGGACATGATCACCGACCTGCACCTCGGCTGTGGCCTGCCGGGCGGCGAGGCCGGCTTCAACATGGCCCGCGTGGTCACCACCCTGTTGGGCTGGGACAACGTCCCGGGCACGACGCTGACCCGCTACTGCGCATCTTCGCTGCAGACCACACGCATGGCGTTCCACGCCATCAAGGCCGGCGAGGGCGACGTGTTCGTTTCCGCTGGGGTCGAGATGGTCTCCCGGTACGTAAAGGGCAACTCCGACTCGCTGCCAGACACGAAGAACCCCAGGTACGCCGATGCGGAGGCGCGCACACAGAAGGCCTCCGAGGCCGGCCTCGACGAGTGGGTCGACCCCAGCAGCGCCGGTGAGCTGCCCGACATCTACATCCCGATGGGACAGACCGCCGAGAACCTCGCCCTGCTGAAGGATGTCAGTCGTGAGGACCAGGACGACTTCGCGTACGAATCCCAGATGAGGTACGCCAAGGCCCAGACCGAGGGCTTCTGGGAGCGCGAGATCACCCCGGTCGACCTGCCCAACGGCGAGACGATGACCGCCGACGACTCACCGCGGCCGGGCACCGAGCGCGACAAGCTGTCCGAGCTGCAGCCGGTCTTCCGTCCGGGCGGCAGCGTCACGGCCGGCAACGCCTGCCCGCTGAACGACGGCGCCGCCGCGGTGATCATCATGTCGGACACCAAGGCCAAGGAACTCGGGCTCCAGCCGTTGGCACGGATCGTGTCGACCGGCGTGTCCGCCCTGAACCCCGAGATCATGGGCCTCGGTCCGGTCGAAGCGACCAAGCAGGCCCTCGGCTACGCGGGCATGAGCATCGGCGACATCGACATCGTCGAGATCAACGAGGCCTTCGCCGCCCAGGTCATCCCGTCGGCGCGCGACCTCGGTATCGACTTCGACAAGCTGAACCCGCACGGCGGATCCATCGCTGTCGGCCACCCCTTCGGCATGACCGGCGCGCGCATCACCGGAACGCTCATCAACGGCCTGCAGCATCGTGATGGCACCTTCGGGGTGGAAACCATGTGTGTTGGTGGGGGTCAAGGGATGGCGATGGTGCTGGAACGTCTTTCGTAGGTCACTCCGCAGATGGCATCGACGGCCGTCCCTTCGCAGCCCGGATTTGTAGGGCTGCTGCGGGAGACCATCGATGCCATCTGCTACGGCCCCGGTGGCCGTCGATGCCGGCCGCTGCGGCGGGACCGCCACTGACACTCGATTGGAGGTGGCAGGTGGAGTTCAAGGGGTGGTTGGTCATGTGGGCTCGGGTGCTGCTTGGGGTGATGGTGCTCGCGGCGGCTGCGGCTCCCTTGATCGTTTCGGTGGTTGAGACGAGCGAGACGAGGGAGGCGGGGGTCGTGCTGGTGCTCATCTCGGTCATCATGGCGGTGGTGATGGTGGCGTTCGGGTCGGTCACGCTCACGGCGTCGTCTTCCGGGGTTGTCATTCGGTATGGACGGTCGCCGTTTCGGACCGTGTTCGCGCTCGCGGCGATCACGGGTGTCGATGACGTCGAGGTCAAGTGGTGGCGGTGGGGTGGGATCGGGTACCGGGGGTCGCGGAAGTTGTTCAAACGGGCCGCGATCGTGCTGCGGTCCGGGCCGGCCGTGCGGCTGCATCTGGCCGATGGCTCCACGCTGACCGTCACGGTCGATCGTGCCAGGGAGGCGCGGGACCACATCGCCTCGCTGCTAGGGAGCCATCAATGAGCGACACTCTCTCAACCCCCCAGGCCGGCAACGCCGACCCTCCCTCCTGAGGGGCGAGGCATGACCTCGGACCCGACTGACGACCGGACCGTCTCTGTCGACGGGGGCGTTCCGGTCGTGCGGCTCGAGACCTTCGCTGGGTCGTGGCCGGACGACGATCCCGACGCGAACTTCAAGGCCGACCTGGCCGCCTACAGCCTGGCGGACCCGCTGCTCACCATCCGGAACCTGGCCGACAACATCGGTGTCCCCGTCGGTGCCATCGTCCGCTACCTCATCGCCAGGTGGGCCAGTGGTGGCGCGGAGGGCCTGCTGGAACTCGGACCGTCCACGGTTGGGCGCATGCGGGAGGCCGTCGCCGACGCGGAGGCCGCAGGCACCGACGCGGCCCGGCTGGTCGCCTATGAGCAGCTCGCCGCCATGGTCGGTTGGCTCCACCACGGCCTCGACGAACCGGACGCCACCTACCCGAGTGGCGGAGCGGGGAGCTAGCGCCGACCTAGCGGATCAGGCCCATCCGGAATCCGCGCGCCACGGCGCCTGTGCGGTCGGGTGAATCGAGCTTGCCCAGCAGGTTCTGGACGTGTGTCTTGATCGTGCGAGCGGACAGGCCGAGGCGCTCGCCGATCTCGTTGTTGGTCATTCCCTCGGCGAGCAGCTGCAGGACCTCGAGCTCCCGAGGTGTCAACGACGTCGTGGACGCGCCGCGCTCGTGACGCCAGGTACCCGCCAACTGCATCGCGATACTCGGGGACACGACCCGTTCTCCGCGGGCGGTCGCGATGACTCCCTCGATGATTTCGTCCACCCCGGCGTCGAACAGCAGCAGCGAATCGACACCCGCGACGATCGCCTCGCGGAGGTCCATCACGCTCGCGCCATCGGTGATGACCAGGATGTTCAGCGCCGGATGCAACGCCTTCGCGCGGGCCACCTGCGTGAACGGATCGGGGTCGCTCTCGCGGATCGCCGCGACGAGTACCGAGGGAAGGTGACGCTCGACCGCCGAGACCATCTCGGCGAGGTCGCAGGACTCGGACAGCGACAGGTACTCGCCGCCATCCACGAGTGCCTGAAGCCCGGCACGCACCAGCGGACGATCGTCGGCGACTACGACCGTCGCCGTCCGCGTGGAAAGCTTCTGATCCTGGGTCTGGGGCGCCGCCGTATCGGCCACGAAAGGCTCCTGGATGGGGTAGGCCATGGAGGGAGAGACCTGCCATCCGCCATCCTCGCGTACCAGCGGCCCTGCCGTCACCCTCAGACCGGGCCATTTCTATCCGACCTGAAATGACTAGCTCCGCCTGGTCCCTGGCAGGAGATCGCCTCAGGCCGTGTCGATGCTCTTGATCGTCACGTCGAAGCTGGCGGCCGGAGCCTGCACGGTGACAGTCTCGCCGGCCGCGCGCCCGAGGATTGCCTGCCCGATCGGGGACTCCGCCGACAGCACCTCGTGCTTCTCGTGCGCGTCCTCGCGCGAGCCGAGGAAGTAGGTCTCGAGGTCGCCGTCCACGTCGAGGGTCACGAGCAACCCCTGCCTGACCTTGTCCGTGTCCTTGGGCTGGCCGATTCGCGCGTCGCGCAACAGCACCTCGAGCTGGCGGATGCGTGACTCCATCTTGCCCTGCTCGTCCTTGGCCGCGTGATACTCCGCGTTCTCCTTCAGGTCACCGTGAGCGCGAGCCTCCTCGATCTCCTTCGCGATGCTGTCGCGGCCGGTTGTCTTGAGCTCGTCGAGTTCCGCCCGCAGGCGGTCGTAGGCCTCCTGGGTGAGCCAGGTCTCTGCCACGATGGGCTCCTTCATAGGGGTGCGCGTGAGGGTGTTCGTCCGGGACGGGCCACGAGAGTTGGGAGCGGCCGCGTCCGGTTGTCAGGGTTGTGGGTTCACGCGACAGTAGCCTGCGGTCGATGGCTGCAGTCGATCTGGTCTACCGACTCTACGAGCGGCGCCTCGAGCGTGAGCTCGCCGACCAGCCGTTGCCCCGCCACGTCGGCGTGATCCTCGACGGTAACCGAAGGTACGCCCGAGAGCGAGGGCTACCCGACGCCACGCACGGGCACCGCGCGGGTGCCGAACGCATCCCCGTGTTCCTCGACTGGTGCTGGCAACTCGGTATTCCGTACGTGACCCTGTGGCTCCTGTCGACCGAAAACCTCGCGCGCGACGACGAGGAGGTCAGCGGGCTGCTCGACATCATCGTCGACACCGTCGAGAAGATCGCCGAGCACCCAACGACCGTGCAGCGACAACTGCGGGTGACCGCGGTCGGCGCGCTCGACCTGCTCCCCGAGCCGGTCCGTCACCAGTTGAAGCAGGCCTGCGAGGCCACGGCCACCCACACGGGCTTCCACCTGCAGGTCGCCGTCGGCTACGGAGGTCGCCAGGAGATCACCGACGCGCTGCGCAGCCTGCTCCTCGAGAAGGCCGACGAAGGCTGGGAACTCGCCGACGTCGCCGCCAGCCTCGACCCCGAGGAGATCGGCGATCACCTGTACACGACCGGGTTCCCCGACCCCGACCTCATCATCAGGACGTCCGGCGAGGTCCGCCTGTCCGGGTTCCTGCTGTGGCAGTCGGCCCACAGCGAGTTCCACTTCGCCGACCCCTACTGGCCCGAGTTCCGCCGGATCGACTTCCTACGCGCGCTCCGGGACTATCAGAGACGCGTTCGTCGCTTCGGCCGCTAGCTCCCTCGGGCGGCGAACGACCAGAGACGCGTTCGTCGCTTCGGCCGCTAGCTCCCACGGGCGGCGAACGACCAGAGACGCGTTCGTCGCTTCGGCCGCTAGCTCCCTCGGGCGGCGAACGACCAGAGACGCGTTCGTCGCTTCGGCCGCTAGCTCCCTCGGGCGGCGACCGACCAGAGACGCGTTCGTCGCTTCGGCCGCTAGCTCCCTCGGGCGGCGAACGACCAGAGACGCGTTCGTCGCTTCGGCCGCTAGCTCCCTCGGCGGCGAACGACCAGAGACGCGTTCGTCGCTTCGGCCGCTAGAGCGGCCGCTGACGCCAGCAGCGTCAGCGGTTCGGCCACCAGGCCGTCGATCCGGCTCGGGTAGTGCGAGGTGCCGAACGCCACCTTGAGGTCGACGGTCGTGTCCGCGCGCAGCGTCAGGCGCAGCACCGCCGAACCGGGGAGCACCTCGGCGACGATGCCGAGGTCGATTCGCTGCTCCGTCCACCCGTCGCTCGACCAGTCCGCACTCGTGGCACTGCCCGTCGCCACCAGGCTGCACGACCGGACCTCGGCGTCGCAAACCGACAGGTCGGCGTGCAGCGTCCCGTTCACGTCCGGCCTGTCACCGGCTGCCCCCATGTGGACGACGACGGAGACCGGCCCACCGATCACCGTTGGACCCTCGTAGGCGCGCAGCCATGCGGTCGACTCCTCGCCTGCGGGCAGGCCGAGCCCTGGCTCCTCGTCGCGATCGTGGTCGAAGTTCGCCAACGTGCCGTCGGGCGGGGACTCGTCGCTGAGGTCGAAGGCGGGCTGCCAGTCGGTGTCGCCGGGCTGACGTGGCATCAGGTACAGCGCGGTCGTCGCCACTGCGGCGTTGTGGGCCGCTGCAGCTGCAGGTTGGCGCTCGGCGGGAGGGCTGTCGGGCGGCGGCTCGACGCTGCCTTCCGGCACGTCGTCCCCGGTCTCTGGCTGGGATCCACCGGACTCCTCACCGCTTGGTACCGGCGGCGGCTGGAGCGGTCGGGCGGCGGTGATCGGCTGAGCGTTGGGCTGCTCGTCTGGCTGCCCATCGGGCGGCTTGTCCACGCCTTCGGGTTGGGAGTCACGGCCGGGAGACGGACGGACATCGGGCGGGGTGTCGTCAGGGACTGCAACGACCGGCGGATCGGTGACAGGCGGCAGGTGCGACGGCCCGGGGGCGATCCCGGCAGCAATCAGGGCGATGGCCGACACGACGCTGCCCGTGGCGACGACCGTGCCCCCCGTCGGTAGACGCCGCAACCATCCGACCAGCGGGAGCGAGAACACCCATGCGAGCGGCGCCGGCCCGCGGAGGCGCCGCGGTAGCGAGACCCGGAGGAACGCGCGGACGACGTCCGGGTCGAACTGGGTGCCGGCCTCGGCGACGAGTTCCTGCCGCGCGTCCTTGCCACTCTGGGGGGCGTTGTAGGCACGGTGGGCCGTCATGGCCTCGTAGGCATCGGCGACGGCGACGATGCGGCCGGCGAGCGAGATGTCGTGCCCGTGGAGCCCGTGGGGGTACCCGGTCCCGTCGAAGCGTTCGTGATGCTCGGCAAGGGCGAGCGCCCACGGTCCCAGCCACGAATGCAGCGGCCGTGCGAGCGCCGCTCCCTCCTCGGGATGGCGAAGCAGGATCTGCCATTCCTCCTCGGTCGGCTTGCCCTGCTTGTTGAGGATGTCCGGATGAACCGCGAGCTTGCCGAGGTCGTGGAGAAGTGACGCCCACCGCAGACGATCGATGTCGGCGGTCGACAACGTCAACTCCCGCGCGATCAGCTCGGTGAGCAGCCTGACCCGCTCCGAGTGCCCACGGGTTGCGCGGTCGTGACCGTCCAGCGCCGCGATCAGCGCGAGCGCGGCTTCCGCCGCCCGCTGTGCCGGGGTGGCTTCGTGGAGGCTTTCGAGCGCTGCCCGTGCGCGGCGCACCGACCAGGCATCCCGCGCCAGCCGATAACGGCTCGGTGCCCGGTCAGGGAACGACAGGGTCAGTTCGAACAGCATCGCCAGTGGCAACAGGCGGGTCACCAGCCGGGTGCTGGTGTGCGAGGTCACCCCGCCGACGCCGAGCACGGCGACCCACCACAGGACGGTTGACGTGGTCGTCGACGGCTGAGGCAGCAGGGCAGCCGTTGTCACGGTGGATGCGATGGCCACCAACAACGGGATGAACGTGGCGACGAACCGCATCATGCGCGCTTGGCGGGGCCGTGCCTGCCAGTCCGCCCGACGATCCATGCGCCCCAACGTCACGTCACCCCCGGGGCCCTGGCGTCGTCCTGCACGACCGCGCCCGCTACCGTGGCATGTCGGGCCGGAGACTCCGTTTCGTCTAGCACGATGGTCGTGTCGGGCTGGTCCGCGGGCTGCTCGCCGAACAGGCGGAGCCGCATTGTCACGCGCGTGCCCCGACCCGGGTCGCTGTCGATCTGCAGTTCGAACCCGTGCCGCCGCGCCACGCGCCGCACGGTCGGCAGACCAAGACCGATGCCACGGGTGTCGCGTGTGAGGACGTCGCCTCCGCGGCGGAACCGGGCACCGGCCTCGGCGTCGAGGACCTCATCGGGGATCCCGCGGCCGTCGTCGGTGACCGACAACTCGACGGTCGTGAGATCGATCTTGTGTGCCTCGACCGTCACGATCGTCCCCGACGGCGTGTGTCGGCAGGCGTTGTCGATCAGCGCGGCGATCGCCCAGCGCAGGTGCTCGGGATGGCCCTCGATGACCAGGTCCGTCGGCACCCTCCAGGTGACGATCGTCTCCCCGGCAAGGTCGGACGTCGCCTGGACCGCGCTGTCGGTGAGCGCCGCGAGCGCGACCGGCCGTCGCAGTGTGGCCGACCCGTCGAGGTCGAGTTGGTGGAACTGCAGGAGTCGGTCGACGAGCCTCGCCATCTCCTTGGCGTGCTTGACGATCCGTTGGGTCAGCAGCCGCTTGGTGCCGTCATCGGCTTCGTCCCAGCGCAGGTCCAGCAACTCCGAGGCGCCTTTGACGATCGTCAGCGGGGTCCGCAGCTCGTGGGACGCCGTCGCGATGAAGTCGTCCTGCAGTCGATCGAGGCGTTCGAGACGCTCGCGTGCCGCATGCTCGACGGCGTACATGTTCGCGATGCGCATGGCCGAGCCTGCGTGCGACGCGATCAGGCGAAGGGTGGCCTTCTCGTCGTCCGTCGTCTCGTTCCGTCGCCGCGACGCGACCGTGAGGACCGCCGCGATCGTCCCCTCGACGATTATGGGGACCCCGACCGTGGCCCGGAAGCCGAGGTCCTTGATCGTCGGGACCGCGTCGGGGTAGGCCTGGTAGTCGACCGACACGAGGTGGCCGTCGTCGACGACCGCCTTGATCACGCCCTTGTCGAGCGACCGGACCGTGCCCTGAACCCCCGGCAGGCCGATCGCGTAGTCGCAGCGCGAGGTTCCGCGGGCGTGGTCGAGCACGTACAGCGCGGCGGCCTCCCAGCCCAGGCTGGTCGACGCGATGACGAGGTTGCGCAGGATGTCGTGCGTCGACACCTGCTGGATGGACCGGCCGGCCAGCGCGGCGACCTCGAGCAGCTGCGCGCGCCGTTCGGCCAGTGCCGCCGCACGCTCGAAACGTCCTGCGTGGCGCCGACTGACCCGAGTGGTCACGCTTCCTGCGAGGGCTGCGGCGCCGACGGCCACCGTGCCGATGAGGGCGTCCGACAGATCACGGTTCGCCATCTGCAACGACGCGATGAAGTACGTCGCCGGCAGCACCGCGCTCAGGATCACCCCGCGGCGGCCGGGGATCGTGCCGGACACGTAGGCGACGGCCCCGAACAACGCGAGAAGTTCGAGGCGCACTTCCTCTGCGTACGTGACCGCGATCGCGAGCACGACGGCCGAAATCGTCAGCAGCACGGCCCCTGTCGCCGACCGTGCCACCCCCTCCAGTTCCGCGAGGATGCGCTCCGAGACCTGGCCGTGACGGTCGTACTCGGTTCGCTCACCCATGGTCACCCCCCTGGGGTCCTGGACGGGTGCTGGTCTGACTCCTCCGTGGCGCATGACGGCCTGTCCCCGGAACTTCACCCCGACGGGTTAGTTCGAAGGGATTAGCCCCCCTACTGTAGCCGGCCACTGTCGGCGGTCAAGAGATTACGGATAGTGATGTCGCAGCGTCTGCCCGTCGAGGTTGCACGGTCTGGCGAGGGGACCTCGCTACGGTGAGAACGGACCCCCGCCGTACACCGAGGGAGACGGTTGCGGTATCACGCGGCACACCGACCAGACCACGATCGAGCAGACGACCATCGGCCCTCTCGATCGGGCGCCACGGTCGCTGCCGGCGGGCCGCCCGGGCTGCCGGCAGCCAGGCCGGACCCCGCCGAACTGACCTCTCGACCGCTCCCGTTCCTCATCTCGACGCCGCCCCCCGTGGGCGGCGTTCGTCGTCGTTCGCGGCAGCGCCTCGCGGCGCCGCCCCGTTCGTCGTACCGCTGGTACTGCACCCGATTGCTGGCCGAAGGCTGAATGACCGTGACCCGACGTCGCGCCTATGTCCTCGACACCTGTGTCCTGCTGGCGGACCCCAACGCGATCGAGAGGTTCGACGAACACGACGTCGTCCTGCCGCTCGTGGTCATCGAAGAACTCGACCGCAAGAAGACCGCCCTCGACGATGTCGGCCGAAACGCCCGCATCGCCCTGCGGCGCGTGGAGGACCTGCGGGTCCAGCACGGTGGGGGACTGGCGCAGGCCGTGCCCCTGCCGACCGGCGGGACGTTCCGGATCGAGTCGAACCACATCGACGTCGAGTTGCCGCCCTACCTGGACGCGCACAAGCCCGACCATCGCATCCTTGCGGTGTCGATCGGCCTCGACGGTGTCCTTGTCACCAAGGACGCGGCGCTGCGGATCAAGGCGGCACAGCTCGGCGTCGACGCCGAGGACTACCGCGGTGACACGGCCCGGGTTTCCGAGCACTACGACGGCGTCCGCGAGATCGACGTCGAACCCCAAGCGCTTGATCTGCTGCACCGGGACAGCAAGGTCGTGCTCGACGCGGAACTGGCCGACCTGTCCGACGGCCTGCCGCACCTGAACGAGTGCCTGGTGATGAAGGCGGGCCGCTCGTCCTCGGGACTCGGCAGGATCATCGACGTGTCCGATGACGGTATGGCGACCGTCCAGAAGGTGTATGGGCACCGCAATGTGTTCGGGATGGCGCCGCGGGACGTTCGCCAGACGTTCGCCATAGACCTCCTCCTCGACCCGAACGTGCCGTGCGTCTCGCTGATGGGGATGGCCGGGACCGGCAAGACGTTCCTGGCCCTCGCCGCAGGGCTCGAGCAGGTGCTCGAGGCGACCGCGTACCGGCGCGTGTCGGTCTACCGGCCCCTGGTCGCAGTCGGGCGGCAGGAGATCGGCTATCTACCCGGCGACCTCGACGAGAAACTTGCCCCGTGGATGTCGGCCGTGCACGACAACCTCTACGCGCTGCTGCGTCGCGACGACGGACGGCACGGCGCCAGGGAGCATCGCCAGGTCCAGGCCACGATCGACTCGTTGATCGACCGTGGCCAACTCGAACTCGCCGCCATCACCTACCTGCGCGGACGATCGATCACGGACGAGTTCGTCATCGTCGACGAGGCGCAGAACATCGAACTGTCGGCCTTGAAGGTCGTGCTGACGCGCATGGCCCAGGGCAGCAAGGTCGTGTTCTGCGGTGACCTCGGCCAGGTCGACAACCCCTACATCTCGCCCTACGGCGGCATGGCGGCCTTGATCGAGAAGCTCAAGGGCACCGCGTTGTTCGGGCACGTCACGCTTACCAAGGGCGTGCGCAGTCCGCTGGCCGAGTACGCGGCGACAATCTTCTAGAAACGTCCGTCTTTGCGACGTCGGCAGGCGGCCCGGTCGCTGATTGGGTCGTCGGACGCGTACTGGCGCGTTGACAGCACAGCCCCGCCGGCCGTACCATATTGGAACGCGGTTCCGTTTAGCGGAACATCAGGCGGTGCCGCGCAACCACCGTTGGACGCGTTCAGGAAACCCTCGTGAACAGGCATGCCGCGACGGGGCCGTTGGCCGGCGTGCGCGTGATCGATGCCTCGACCGTCCTTGCCGGACCGATGGCCGCCCAGATCCTGGGTGACTTCGGCGCTGACGTCATCAAGGTCGAGCACCCGACGGTCGGCGACTCGTTCCGCAACCATGGCCACAGCAAGGCCGGACACGGGCTGTGGTGGAAGATCCTTGGGCGGAACAAGCGCTGCATCGGCCTGTACCTGGGTGACCCCGAGGGCGCCGAGATCTTGGTCGACCTCGCCCGAACCGCGGACGTCGTGATCGAGAACTTTCGCCCAGGGACCCTGGAGCGGTGGGGGCTCGGCTACGACCGGCTCAGCGCCGACAACCCCGGCCTGATCCTCGCCCGGGTGACCGCCTTCGGCCAGACCGGCCCCTATGCCGGTCGCCCGGGCTTCGGGACGCTCGTCGAGTCCATGAGCGGGTTCGCCGCCATGACCGGCGAACCCGGCGGGCCACCAACCCTGCCGCCCTTCGGGTTGGCGGACTCGATCGCCGGCATGGCGGCCGCCAACGCCGTGACGATGGCGCTGTACCACCGCGATGCCCGCGGTGGCAGCGGTCAGGTGCTGGACGTGTCGCTGCTCGAGCCGATCGTGACCGCGCTCGGTCCGCACGTCATCACGTGGGACCAACTGCAGACGATCCCGCCGCGCCTTGGCAACCGCTCCGGCAACAACGCACCGCGCAACACCTATCGGACCCTCGATGAGTCGTGGGTGGCGATCTCGACCTCGGCCAACTCGATCGCGGAACGGGTCATGCGCCTGGTCGGCCATCCCGAGGTGATCGACGAGCCGTGGTTCGCGAGCGGCCGGGGGCGCGCCGAGCACGCCGACCTCCTCGACGGGTACGTGGCGGACTGGATCGGGCAGCGGACCCGCGCCGAGGTCATCAAGGCGTTCGAGGCGGCCGATGCGGCCGTGGCTCCGGTCTACGATGCGTCCGACCTCGTCGAGGACGAACAGGTTCGCGCTCTCGACATGGTCACGACGGTGCAGGACGACGACCTCGGTCCGGTGCGGATGCAGAACGTGCTGTTCCGGATGTCACACACGCCCGGCGCCATCCGGTGGACGGGGCGGGACCTCGGTGCGGACACCGACGAGGTCCTGGTCCGTGAACTCGGCATCGACGCGGACCGCGTCGCCGCCCTACGCGAAAGGGGCGTCGTTGCCTGACCTGCCGCTGCTGCGCTCCTATCTCTACGCGCCCGGGTCGTCGGAACGGATCCTCGCCAAGGTCCTCGACGCCGGCGCCGACGCCGTCATCCTCGACCTCGAGGACTCGGTCGCCCCGGCGAACAAGGACACCGCGAGGGCGGCGGTCGCCGACTTCCTGTGCGAGAACGCCGACCGCCCTGGACGTCCGGAGTTGCACGTCAGGGTCAACGGCGGCCACCACGGCTTCGACATCGACGACGTCCGCGCCGTGGTCGGGTCCGGCCTGTCGGCGATTCGCCTGCCGAAGTGCCATGACCCCCGTAGCGTCAGGCTGCTGCACGAGGTCCTGAGCAACCTGGAGGCCGAACGCAAGTTGCCGCGCAACAGCATTCGGGTCTACGCCCTGATCGAGTCGGCGGCAGGTCTGTACGCGGCGGGCCATCTCGCCGCCGCACCGCGGATGGCCCGGCTGTGCTTCGGCAGTGCGGACTTCCTCGCCGACATCGGAGCGCGCGGATCAGCGCACGGCCCCGCAACGCTGTACGCGCGGTCACGACTGGTCATGGTGTCCCGGGTCGCGAGTATCGGGGCGCCGGTCGATTCGGTCCACACCAACCTCGACGACCCCGCCGGCCTGCGTGAAGGGGCCATCCTGGCTCGTGACATGGGGTTCTCCGGGAAGTCGGTGATACATCCGAACCAGTTGGCCGACGTTCATGACGTCTTCACGCCGACCGAGGACGAGATCGCCTGGGCGAAGAAGGTGGTCGCCGCGTTCGACGCGGCCCAGGAACGGGGCGAGGCGGCACTCGCGCTGGAAGGCGAGTTCATCGACCCCGCCGTGGTCGGCCGGGCACGGGGTCTGCTGGCGATCGCCGAGGAAAACGATCGAGGTGGCCGGTGAGCACGACGAGGCAGCTGCTGGAGGCAGTCGCATCCGGCGTGCGGATCTTCGATCTCGCGCGACCGATGGTCGGTGGCATGCCGCAATCGCCCAACCATCCGAAGTTCTCGCTGACGATGCCGCGCCGACACGGTGACGCCGTGCGGACGGACGGGGGATCGGCCGCCAACGACATGCTGGTCATGGGCACCCACGTCGGCACCCACATGGACGCGCTGGGTCACGTCTCGCACAACGGCGAGGTCCATGGCGGGGCGTCGGCTTCCGAGATCCAGGCGGGTGGGCAGTTGGCCTCGCACGGGATCGAGGAGTTCCCGCCAACCATGTGTCGGGGGGTCCTACTCGACGTTCCCGCGACGTTGGGCATTCCGGCATGTGAACCGGGTTACGAGATCACCATCGACGACCTCGAGGCGACGGTGCAACGACAGGGCACCACGATCGAACACGGGGATGTCGTCCTGGTCCGGTCCGGATGGGGTCAGCGATGGGACGACGGCGCGGGCTACCTCGGTCTGCAGTCAGGGGTCCCCGGCGTCTCCGAGGCCGGTGCCAAGTGGATCGCGGCGTCCGGCGCGCGGGCGGCCGGGGCCGACTCGATCGCCTTCGAGTGCCTCCCGCCAGGCCAGGGACACGCGTTGCTTCCGGCCCACCGGGTGCTGCTCGTCGAGCACGGCGTGCACATCATCGAGACAATGGCGCTCGAGGAGTTGGCGGCCCATGGCGTCCACGAATTCCTGTTCGTGGTCGCGCCACTGCCGCTCGTCGGCGCCACCGGTTGCCCGGTACGTCCGCTCGCGGTGATAGGGACCGAGGAAGCGGCGGGATGAGGGAGCTCACCCTGGTCCAGCAACTCGGGGAGTTCGCCGGAGCCCAGACTCCCGGGACCCTGCCCGATGACGTCGCCGCGTCCACCCGTCAGCGGGTGCTCGACGTGATCGGGCTGTGCCTGGCCGCGACGCGCCTGCCGACGTCGCAGGCGATGCTCGACTACGCGCTGGCACAGGGTGGCGCCGAGCAGGCCGCCGCAGTCGGAGCCAAGCGGCGGCTGCCCGCACCGCAGGCCGCCTTCGTCAACGGGGTGCTGGCCCACTCGTTGGACTACGACGACACGCACCTGCCGTCCATCCTGCACCCGTCCGCGTCGATCGTCCCCGCCGCGCTCGCCGCGGGCGAGGCCGCCGGGGTCTCGGGCGCCGAGGTCATCACGGCCGCGGCCGTGGGGATCGAGATCTGCGTCCGGCTGGGGATGGCCGGCTACGACCGCGAGGCCGCCAACTCAAGGTTCTTCGAACGGGGTCAGCACGCGACGTCCATCTGCGGAGGACTCGGTGCCGCAGCCGCCGCGGCCTACGTGTACGGACTCGGGGCGGACGGGGTCGCCAACGCGATCGGCGTCGCGGCGTCCATGTCGTCGGGGATCCTCGAGGCCAACCGGACCGGCGGGACCGTCAAGCGCCTGCACTGCGGATGGGCGGCTCATGCCGGCGTCACCGCGGCCGACCTGGTCGCCCGCGGGTTCACCGGCCCGCCAACCGTGCTCGAGGGCCGCTTCGGGTTGTACCAGGCGTGGTTGTCGGGCGAGTTCGACCCCGACGAGATCACCCGTGGGATCGGCGAAGAGTGGTCCGTGCCTGGCATCTTCTTCAAGCCGTACCCGGCCAACCACTTCACGCACGCCGGCATCGACGCGGCGCGGCGGATGCGCGACGCAGGACTGCGCCCTGAGGACGTGGACCACGCACTGCTCGAGGTCGCCCCGCCCACGGTCCGCACGATCGGTGAGCCGATCGAGGCGAAGCGACGTCCCGTGTCCGGCTACCAGGCCCAATTCTCCGGTCCCTACACGGTCGCGGCGGCACTCGTCGGAGGCGGCGGACTGGGCCTCGCCCTCGAGGATTTCACCGACGAGGCCGCCAGCCGCCCCGACGTCCTCGCGCTCATGGACCGCATCGACGTCGCCGGCGACGAGGACCTGCTTCGGATCTACCCCAACCAGTTCCCCGCACGGTTGACCGTGCGGACCCGCGACGGGTCGGTGCTCGGCGAGGAGGTCCTGGTCAACCGCGGTGGCCCCGGCGACCCGCTGACCGACGACGAGTTGGCGACCAAGTTCCGCGACAACGCGACGACCGTGCTCGACGAGGTCGCCGCGAAGGACCTCGAGGTCCGCATCCGCGACCTCGGGTCCGCGCCCGACGTCGGTTCCGTCCTGGCCCCCGTCTGTGGGTAGAGCCCGCCGAGCGTGCAATTCGGCCGAGTAGGCTCGTGGACTCGCACGCTCGGCGGTCGTGGAGGCCTCATGGCGCGGGTGGTCGTCGACCCGGACGAGGTCAACCAACACGAGGTCGTCACGTTGAACGACGGCACCATCGTGACGTTGGGTGACGACGTCGACCGCAGGACGCTCGACCGGATCGCTCAGCAGTTGCACGTGTTCCGGTCGGTGTATGCCCACGCGCTGGCTGACCCGATCCTGCACGACGAGGTCGCCGCCGGGAAGAAGTCGATCGACGAGGTCTCGCCGCTGTACCTGCGCGTCGCGCAGTTGCAGACGATGGTGAGGTCCAGCCACCGGCGGCCAGCGGACGACCTCGACCCTCGGGTGTTGTTGCAGGCGCGGACCTGGGTGAACTCGTCCGGGGTTGCGCGGGAACTGGTGTCGCTGACGCCGACGCACCGTCGCAACATGCTCGGCTGGCTCGAGCGCAACAGCGACGACCTTCAGACGGTGTTCGCCGAGGCGGACCTCACCGCCGAGGAACGCAACGCAGTGAAGCCGGCGTCGCCGTGGGTGGCGGGCACACCGCTGTACCGGCGCGTGGCCGAGTTGATCGACGCCGAGACCGAACGCGAACGGGCGATGGACCGCGCCCGCCAGGTCGTCCGGTCAGTCGAGTTCGAGCGCTCGGGCGAGTGGCCCGACCGGTAGTCGCTCGCGATCTGCCGGCGGGTCGTCGACGGTCGCCGACGTGCGCTGGCCGGGCACGCGTCACCGCCGGCAGGGATCGTCGTTGATCACGGCGAACTCATCCTTGACCGGTTCCCTGTTTCACTCGAGGCATGCTCATGCGCCGAATCATCACGCTCCTGTCGTTGCTCGCCATGCTGGCGTCGCTGTCGGTTTCGCTCGTCCTGGTTCCCGCAGGCGCCGAGCCCGACACCTGGGACGGCATCCGTGCCGGGGTCGGTGTCGCCGACGCCACCTGGCAGGTCGGCGCGGCCGCGGGCCAGTACTCCGACATCCGTGACCCGGCCGACGAACTGCAGGGCGGGGACATGGACCCCCACCTGCACGCGACGACCAAGGAGAACTCGTACGGCGTCCAGTCCCGCCTGACGATCCGTTCAATCGTCGTCGAGGGCATCAACGGCGAGCGTGTCGCGCTCGTGAAGTCCGACAACTACCTCGCACAGGACTACCTGCTGCGGCGCGTCGGCCAGTTGCTGGAGGAGGCCGGTTCCGGCGTCGCGTACGGCAACATCCTGCACGCCGCCTCGCACAACCACTCGTCGCCGTACTACTCGACCCCGTCGTGGGGTGTGTGGGTGTTCGAGGACGTCGTCGACCTGCGGATGTTCGAGTACCAGGCGCGTGCGATGCGCGACTCCATCCTCGACGCCGAGGCATCCCTGGCGCCGGCACGGATGGGTGCGACGGTCGTCCGGCACGACCTCTACAAGGGCAACATCATGCGGCCACAGACGGCCGACGACGGCTCGCCTGCCGGGTACCCGAACGACTACGGCGACAAGGACCTCACCCTGCTGCGGTTCGACCGTCTGACCGAGGGCGGCTTCGAGCCGATGGGCGTCTGGATGAACTGGGGTCAGCACCCCGAGTCGCTGGACAGCTACGACCTCATCACCGCCGACTTCCTCGCCCCGCTCGAGCGGTTCGTCGAGCAGGACACCGGCGCCACCCTGGTGTTCAGCCAGGGCGACGTCGGCTCGGCCGAGGGGCCGTACGACGGCTGGAACCGTGGGCGCATGGACGACGGCACGCTAATCGCCTGGGCCCACATCGGCCACGCACAGACCGAGCGAGGCGCGCGCCTGCTCGCCGACAGCGTCGTCGAGGGCTTCGAGCAGATCGGCGCCGGCGGCGGCACGGTCCCGTTCGCCACCCACTTCCAGGTGTCGGCGGTCAACGGATGGGTCCCCGGCCCCGCCAGCCACCCGTACCCCGGCGTGTCGAACTGCCGGACCGAGACGACGCTGGACGGCGAGCCGGGCGTGCCGGTCACCGGCCTGCCGGACTGTGGACGCTACGGCGGCACCGACCAGTTCTCGCCGGTGCACGACAACCTCAAGGCCCACGGCATCCCGGTCCCCGAGCAGTACAACGCAAGCGCCTTCGGCGCCGTCGAGGAGAACCTGCGGTTGCGCCTGCAGGTCATCAAGCTCGGCGACGTCGTGCTCGGATCGTGCGCCTGCGAGGCACAGGTCGACATCATCAAGAACTTCAAGAGCCGAGCCAACGACGTGGTCGGCGACCTGCACGTCGGTTTCGATTGGGAGTCCGACGAGCACACCACGTGCACCCAGGCCGAGTCCGGCGACTGGACGTGCGTGTACGACGACGCCGTCGCGCGTGGCGGTCGGTCGTGGACGTTCTCGGACGCCGCCTACCGGCGCTGGAAGGCCCAGGTGCACAACGCCGCCAACGGCTGGGACGACCTCACCTACCTGCCGTGGGCAAACGCTGAGCCCATCGACCCCGCCGAGATCAAGGGCAACTTCTCGACCGAGGAACTCGACGAGCAGACCGGCTACGGGCTGGTCGTCGGCGTGGGTCACGCCGGCGACTACAACGGCTACACGGTCAGCTACCGCGAGTACATGGGCTACGACCATTACCGCAAGGCGCTGACCAGCCATGGTCCGCACACCGCCGACTACATGTCCACGTGGTTGGTGCGGATGGCGCGGACGTTGAACGACGCGTCCTACTCGTGGCAGGACGAACTGCTCGCTGGAGACCCGACGACGCTCGCGCGGGGAGAGGCCGACGAAGTCCGGCAGTTGGCGGCCAGCCAGGCACTTGGTCGTGCGGCGGGTGCCGCCTACGACGCCTGGCAGGCGGCGCTGCCGGACGACGTCGGTCCGGTCGAACTGCAGGTGCAGCCTTCGGACATCTCCCGGTTCGACGGCACATGGGTGCAGTGGCGGGGCGGTTCGAACGCGGTCGACAACCCGGTCGCGGCGGTCGAGCGTCTCGTCGACGGCGAGTGGACGCCGTTTGAGGGGATGGCGGGCGAGATCCAGACAATGGTCGACCTCCCGAACGGTGTGCAGGGACTCGCCGACACCTGGAGCGGATCACAGGAGTGGATCTGGACCGCCAACTTCGAGGCCTTCACGGGCGGTCCGAACCCGGCGCTGCAGTCGACTCCGCCGGGCACGTACCGGTTCGTCGTCGACGGTGCGTCGCGTGCCGGTGGAGCGACGGAGGCGTACCGCCTCGAGTACGAGCCGTTCGAGGTGTCTCTGTGGGACGGTGTTGCGACACCGACCGTTGACGTCGTCGATGGCGTCGTCACCGTGGCTGTCGAGGACCGGGTCGTCTACCCACGGACCTACGAATCGGTTTTCCCGTTCGTGGCCGATGACGGACGCGGCCAGTTGGTGGACGACACCGGTGCGCCGGTGGCCGACGACCTCCGCGTGTGCAAGACGTGCTCGTTCCGGCCATGGGCCTTCGAGGGTCGCGTCGCCGCGGTCGATGTCACGGTCGTCGGCAAGAACGGCGAACCGTCGACCTACCCGGCGACGCCGGCTGGCGACGGGACATGGACGGTCGATCGGGTGAAGCTGAAGGCCGGCCACCAGGTGCAGGTGACCGCGGGTGGCGTGCGTGACGGGTCGGGCAACGTGAACGGGTCCGGCTCCGAGACCGTCGTGGTGACCAGGGACATGCTCGGCAAGGGCGGTCCTGGCGGTCCTGGCGGACCGTCGGGCGCGTCGGCGTCGCAGACCTCGACGGCCGGTACCTCCGGTGCCGTCGATGGGGTCGCCGATGGGGTGCCGGCATCCGCCGGCATGGCCGATCGTGACGTCCCCGCAGGTGCGGCCGTCGTCGGGTTGGCGCTGCTCGGTGCGGCCGGCCTGACCGTGCGGGTCCGGCGCGGACGGGGGGCGTCAGCCGGTCCTGACCGTCTGCAAGTGAGCCCCCACCGTTGTCCCATCAGCCGGTGAACAGACGACGCGTCGCGACTACGGTGGCGGCACACCGCCCGTTCCCACGAGGAGTGCACCATGGGACTGAACATCCAGGACCTCGAGATCTCGTTCGCATCGATCGGTGACGGAGGTCCGTTGCCGTTCCGGCACGCGTACGACCAGGACGACGTGTCGCCTGCCCTGCGGATCGAGGGCGTGCCGTCCGACGTGGTCGAGTTGGCGCTGATCTGCCACGACCCTGATGCCCCGTTGCCGTTCGGGTTCACGCACTGGACCGCGTACGGGATCCCGACGGACACGACCGAGATCGGCGAGGGCAAGTCGGTTGGTCGTGAGGGCCAGACCGGCTTCGGCGAGGCCGGCTACGGCGGTCCGCTGCCGCCGGAGGGCCACGGAACCCACCACTACTACTTCTGGGTGTACGCGCTGAGCCGTCAGGTCGAGGGCGAACCGTCGCGCGAGGACTTCCTCCGAGACTACGCCGACGCGATCATCGAACAGAACCGCGTGGTCGGCACCTACCAGCGCTGAGGCGCGTCGCCGATCGTGTGTCGAAGGGCTCCGTCGAACCTCGGCGGGGCCTTCGACATTTCTGTTCGAACCTCTTGACTCTCACGTTACGTGAGGCCGTAGTGTCCGAGACGACAAGGAGGTGAGAGCCATGAGCTACACGGTTGGCGACGTCGCCAGGCTTGCCGGCATCACGGTCCGGACGCTGCACCACTACGACGAGATCGGGTTGCTGCAGCCGACCGACCGCACCGACGCCGGCTACCGGCTGTACGTCGACGAGGACCTGGTGCGCCTGCAGCAGATCCTCTTCTACCGCGAGCTCGGGTTCAGCCTCGACGAGATCTCGACGATCCTGACCGATCCGACCTGGGACCTGTCCGAGTCGCTCGAGTCGCAGCATGCGCTGTTGACCGAGCGGATCGAACGGCTCGGACGGATGGTGAAGGCCGTCGAGAAGGAACTGGAGGCCCGACACATGGGTATCAACCTGACACCAGAAGAGCGCTTCGAGGTCTTCGGCGATTACGACCCCGACCAGCATGCCGACGAAGCCAAGCAGCGCTGGGGTGACACCGATGCGTACAAGCAGTCGATGAGGAAGGCGTCGCAGTACACCAAGGACGACTGGAAGCGGATCCAGGAGCAGGGCGACGTCATTTCCAAGCGGTTGGCGTCCCTGTTCGAGGAGGGCGCCACGCCCGACTCGGTCGAGGCGATGGACGCCGCCGAGGCGCACCGCCAGTACATCGGCGCGAGCTTCTATGACTGCCCGCCCCAGATGCACACCGGCCTCGGCGAGATGTACGTCGCCGACGAGCGCTTCGCCGCCTACTGGAACGGCTACGCCGAAGGCATGACCAACTGGGTCCGCGACGCGTTCCAGGCCAACGCGACCCGCCAGTCCGACTGACCCTCGGCAGATCCAGGTCGCCGGCCCCCTCATCCGTCTGGGCGGGGTTCCCGACACATCCGTCGCGAACTCCGCCCAGTTTCGTTCGGTCGCGCGATCTGGGTGAGGTTTCCGACTCCTGTGTCGCGAGCCCCGCCCAGATGAGGTGGTGGGGACACCGCAAGGGCGTGGAGCAGCCGACGCTGGGCGGCCTGGGCGGCACGGATTTCGGCGAGGAAGTCGTCGCGCTCGTGCTCCCAGCGGTCCCAGGTCATCCGCAGGACGCGCCAGTCGGGGCGCAGAGCGAGTCCGTTGGAGCGCTTCGCGTCGATGTTCAGGGAGGTCCGTCGTGAGTGCGCGCCGAAGCCATCGCATTCGATGGCGATCTGGTCGGCGACGAGCGCATGGTCGGCGTGCACGAGCCCCGTTGGTGTCTCAATGGGGTACTCGGGGACAGGGTTGAAGCCCACGCGGCGGAGCCACTCGCCCACGAGATGGGCGAACACCGAATCGACCCGATCGCCGGCGATCTCCGTGAGCACGTGCCGAAGCCTGCGACGGCCAGGGAAGATCGTGCTGTTCAGAACCCGTTCGATGACGGCATCGAGGTCAGCCCGCTGCTGCCGTGCGTCGATGAGCAGGCCGCGGAGATCGGCTGTCGACGCGTGTGGTGCCAGATCGATGGAAAGGCGGGCGAGGGTCGCGACCGGCAGTGCGTCGATCTCACCGATGTCGAATGCCTGGAGCGTTCGGCTTCGGATGAACCGGATGCCAGGCACGGTTGGGCTCGCGTTTCCGTGAGGAAGGACGACCTCCAGTCGGCCACGCGGCCTCTGGATGTACCCCCGAAGCCACGCCGCGGAACGACCGGTGACCGCGACGAGTGGGGGCGTCTGGTCGTCGCTGCCATGGGCTGACGCCACGGCGGCCACGGCGGCCCATAGCCGGACGTGCTGCGTGACCACGTGTCCCGGAAGCAGGTACACCCCACGGGCCAGGCGGATCCAGCCTTCCGCCTCCGCACGCCGTTGCAAGGTCCGCGAGGAGATCCCGCAAGCCTCGGCCTGCCGAGTCGTGATGACGCCACCTTGGCGACGGGCGATCCGAGCGAGTTCCTTCCACATGCCCCAAACCGTGCCGCACGGTCGGGGACCCGTGCTCGACGAGAAGCGTGAGCCTGTGGATGAACAACCATCCGTGCGGCCGGCACGAACCGCGATCCACTCGCTCTGGGCGGGCTTTGCGACACAGTTGTCGTCAACCTCACCCAGATGAGAGTGACTCGCGATCTGGGCGGGCTTTGCGACACATGTGACGGAAACCCCGCCCAGACGAGGGGGTGTCCGGGGGCGGGGGCACAGGCGGTGAGGCGCGCCCTGTCGGGTTAGGTGAGGGGGCGCTTCAGGTACTGGCCGGTTGGGGTGCTGGTGACCTTGCCGTTGTCGAGGATCCGCGCGCCGCGGAGCCAGACGTCGGTCACCTGCCCGGTCAATTCGTGGCCGTCGAACGGGGTGTACTCCTGGGTGGACTCGGAGTCGGCGGCCCGGACCACGAACGAGGCATCGGGATCGACGAGCACGACGTCTGCGTCGAAGCCGACGTCGAGGTCGCCCTTGCGAGCTCCGAGCCCGTATCGCACCGCGGGGTTGCGGCACGCCAGCTCGGCGATTCGACCCCAGCTCACCCCGAACCTGCGACCCTCGCTGATCAGGCCGGACAGCAGGTACTCCGTGCCGCCGAAGCCCGACTTGGCGAGGAAGACGTCGTCGCGGTCCTCCTTGGAGAACTTCATCTCGTCCCGGCAACAGGCGTGGTCGGACACCACCCAGTCCACGAAGCCATCGGACACCGCCGACCAGAGGGCAAGACGGTCCTCTTCGGCGCGCAACGGAGGATTGACCTTGCCGCCTATCCCGGACGTGGTTTCGTAGGTCGCAAGCAGGTGGCCGATGGTCACCTCGCGCCGGAAGTCCACGTGCGGGAACGTGGTCGCCATCAACCGTGCGGCCTCGATCGCCTTGGCCGACGTCAGGTGCAGCAGGTTGATCTTCGGCAACCCGGTCTCGTGCGCGAGGTAGGACGCGATCGTGATCGCCAGGCCCTCGGAGTGCGGCGGACGAGACGCCGAGTAGGCCTCGAGCCCTTCGAGCGAGCCATCCTCCTCGACCATCTTCGTGTACGCCCGCATGATCTCGGCCGTCTCGCAGTGCAGCGACAGCGAGATCGCGTCGGCGATGTCGGGGCGCTCGTCGCGGACCTTCTGGATCCCGCGCATCACGAACTCGAAGTGCGCGTAGTCGTAGGACTCGTCCGCGGGGATCATCAGGAACGACGACTGGTCACTCGACCTGCCATGCAGGCCGTGGCTGCCGTAGAACATGAAGATCTTGAAGGACGTGACGCCGAAATCGTCGACGATCGCGCCCAACTCGTCGATGTGCGACCGCATCATCGGGGCGACGTGGAATGCGTAGTCGACGTGCGCGCGGCCCTCGGACAGCGACAGGACCTCGGGGAGGAAGTCGCGGTACGAGCCGCCCTTGTTGAGGTAGTACTGGCCCGTTCGGATGTAGGTGATTCCGGTGGTGACCCCGCCCTGGGCGGCGGCCCGCGACTCGGTCTCGGTGTCGACGTCGAGGGGGTTGTAGATGCCCCAGTGCTGGTGGGCGTCCACGGCGCCCGGCAGCAGGATCCTGCCGCCGCCGTCCACGACCTCGTCCGCCGTCGCCCCGCCGGCGACCAGTCCGGTCTCGAGCGCGGCGACACGTCCGTCGGTGACCGCGAGGTCGGCGTCGATCGGTTCGTCGTGGCCGGGGCGGACCACGCGGACGTTCGTGAACAGGAGGTCGTAGTGGGTCATCGATCGCATCCCATGACGTACCTCCCCCTCGGGGGGAGGGGCCGGCATTGCCGGCCTGGGGGTGAACACTCGAAGAGTCTTCTACGATGGTAGGTCATCCGTCCCGCTTAGCGCAACGTCGTTCCCCCTGGTGGTACATTCCTCGTGGCGGAACAGCTGAGCAGCGCCGCCCAGGGATAGTCAGGGACCCAACATGGCACAGCCGCAGACCATCGCCGGTGTCGAGCGGGCGCTCGACGTCCTGAACCTCTTTGCGGACGAGGGCGTCACCGACCTCGGGGTCACCGAGGTCGCCGAGAAGCTCGACCTCTCCAAGGCCGTGGTGCACCGGATCCTCTCGTCGTTCACCGCCAAGGAGTACGTCGAACTCGATGACGACACCCGCCGCTATCGCCTTGGCCCGCGCATCCTGACGCTCGGCCTGTCCTACCTCGACCGGATGGACGTCCGCGACATCGCGCGCGACGCCCTGCGCGAACTGGTCGACCGCACGACCGAGACCGCCACCCTGTCGGTCCGTCACGGCTGGAACCGCGTGTACGTCGACCAGGTCACCCCGGCGCGTGACATCAAGATGGTCGTGCAACTCGGGTCGTCGCACCCGTTGCACGCCGGTGGTTCCTCCAAGGCCTTCCTGGCCTTCCTGCCCGACGAGATGCAGGAGGCCTACGTAAGCTCGGACAATCTCACGAAGGTGACCGACCGCACGGTGACGTCGCCCAAGAAGCTGCGTGCCGAGCTCGCCGAGATTCGGGATCGTGGGTACGCCGTGTCGCTCGGCGAACGGCAGGCCGGCGCCGGATCGGTCGCCGCCCCGCTCTTCGGGTACGACGGTACGCCGGTCGCGGTGATCTCGGTCTGTGGCCCGGTCGAGCGGTTCGAGGCCGAGGTCGACGACTGCGCCAAGCACCTGCTCGACGTAACCCGCCGCGTGTCGTCCCAACTCGGCTATCGCGAACGCAGCGCCTAGCGCGGTCGGGATCGGCGGCCAGGGCGTACGCTGGGCCACATGACCCCTCCTGACGCACCACGACCCCGCGGACCCGGACTCACGGGCTGGTCGCGCGAAATGCGTGACGAGATCAGCCAGTTCCCCGAGACCGCCTCGAACATCCGCCGTGCCTCCGAGAACCTCGAGCGCGTGTCGGCCGAACTGGTCGAGGTGTCGGCCATGCTCAGGCAGCTCGTGCGTGTGATGGAGGCGACCGGAGTCCTCGATGGCCTGGCTCGGGTCGAGAAGGCCGGCGGCGACATCGAGGTGATCCGCAAACTGCTGACCCCGCCCCGCGACCTGGCGGGCGCCGTCGGCAAGGTGGGCGAGGTCGAGCGCATGGTGTCCGGCCTCAGTGACCGCATGCTGAAGACCATCGGTCTGAAACGGACCGCCCCCGTACCGGTCGACCTTGAACCAGACGACGACCTCGCCGAGGAAGACGACGCCCCCGACCTGGGCGGCGAAAGTGGCGAATAGGTGACTTCGACCGCCCACCCCCGAGGGGATGGGTCAGGTCGTGGGCTTCCTTCGGGCGACCGTGGGGCCCTCGGGGTGGCCCATCGCGAAGTGGTTCGCGCCATGGACGATGGCGAGGTAGGCGGTGGCGTCGCGGGGACGGCCTCGTCGAACGTGCGGACGACCGGGTCTGTCGCGTGGCCTTCCACGCCGTAACGGTCCGCCGAACGCTTCGTCACGCGTCGCGCGTGCCGCCCATGGCCAGTACCGGGCAGTCCGCCGGGACGGGCGCCAGTGCACCCGGATCCCACCCAACGCCGTCGAGGTCACGGTGTGGCCGGCATATCCGAAGCAGGCGCGGACCTCCGGGAAGAACGCATGGCGCGACGAGTGCAGCGCGACCGTCGCCCCGCCCGAGTGCCCGCCGATCGCCACGCGACCGAGATCCAGCATCCCGCCGAGCGCCCGTCACCATCGTGCAACCCTCGCAGTGCATCGAGCAGCGGCCGGATCGCGGTCGCGTCGGGCGGGTGCCGTAGGTGTCTGGGCGGGCCGCCTCGACGTCGGGGCGCGCGGCGACCATCTGCGTGATGGTCTTGGTCTCCTGCGTGCTCATGTGGCTCAGGCTCCGTGGGACGTCGTGGCGAGCTGATCGCGCAGTTCGCGCTTGAGGATCTTCATGGCGGCGTTGCGGGGTAGGGCGGCCACGACCTCGTACCGCTTGGGGACCTTGTAGCCCGCCAGCGTGGCGCGGCAGTGGGCGTCCAGTGCGGCCTCATCGAGGTCGTGCCCGTCGCGCAGCACGACGCAGGCAGTGACCGCTTCGCCCCACTGCTCGTCGGCAGTCCCGATGACGGCGACCTCCGCGACGGCGTCGTGGTTGGCAAGCACTTCCTCGACCTCGCGGGGGTAGACGTTGGAACCCCCCGTGATGATCAGGTCCTTGACCCGGTCGATGATGTAGAGGAAGCCGTCCTCGTCGCGGCGGGCGATGTCGCCGGAGGTGAGGAAGCCGTCGTCGGTGGTGCACGCGGCCGTGGCGTCGGGGTCGTCGAGGTAGCCGTTCATCAGGTACGGCGAGCGGCTGAAGAGTTCGCCTTCGCCCGGCCCTTCGACGACGTTGCCGTCGGGGTCGACCAGCCGGACCTCGGTCATGAACCACGGCGGGCCGACACACGCATCCTTGCGGCGCATGTCCTGGGGGCGGAGGTTGGACACGATCCCGGCCTCGGTCGACCCGTACAGCTCGTGGCACTCGACGTGGGCGAACGTGTCCATGAACCACAGCTTGAGCGCCTGCGGCAGTGGAGCGGCGTTGAAGTAGACGGTCTGCAGGCTCGACGTGTCGAAGCCGCCGATCGCGTCGTCGCCGAGCATCCGCAGCATGTGTGCGTGGGCTGGGACCAGGAACACCGATTGTGGGCGGACGTCCTGCACCATCTGCAGGAGGGCCTTGGGGTCCCAGGCCCGCAGCATGGCGACGGTTCCGCCCGTGTGGACCGCCGCGTACGCGAACGCGAACCCGGCGCCGTGGTACATCGGGGCGACGGCGATCGTGGTCTTGCCCGGCCCGAGGTTCCACTCGAGCGCCGACGCATAGAAGGTCAACGACCGCGACCGGTGCGAGATCAGCACGCCCTTGGGCTTGCCGGTCGTGCCCGACGTGTAGGCGATGCAGAACGGGTCGTGCTCGTCGACCTCGACGCGCGGGTCGACGTCGGAGGCGCCGGCAATGGCGTCCTCGTACGAGGTCCCGATCGTGGCTCCGTCGACCGACAGGGTCGCAGCGAGGTCGAGGTCCGCGACGGCGTCCTCGGCGATCGACGCGAGGGAGTCGTCGAGGATCAGTGCCCGGCTGGACGAGTGGCTCAGGATGTAGGCGGCCTCCGCGCTGGTCAGGCGTGGGTTGACCGGGACCATGACCATCCCGGCCTTGGCGATGCCGGCGGCAACCTCGGGGTATTCGAGGCGGTTGCCGAGCAGCACCCCGATGCGGTCGCCCCGCTGCATCCTTGCGTCGGCGACGGCGTTGGCGAGTTGGCTGGACCGGCGGTCGACGTCGGCGCAGGTGAGGCTTCGGTCGCCGTCGATCACGGCGGTCGCGTCAGGCGACGCAATGGCGAACTCGCGGATGCCGTTGGCGATGTTCAGCGGGGCGCCAGAAATCATTCCTGATCCCCGAGTTCGACACCATCGGTGATGGGGGTCCTGGCCTCGGGGAACCAGCCCTTGTCCTGGGGGGCGTCGCGCCTGTAGACCATCACCGAGCGCTCGAAGGTCATGATCACGTCGCCGTCCTGGTTCAGGCCCTGGGTCTTGACGGTGACGATCCCGGCGTAGGGGCGGGACTCGGACTCGCGCTTGCCCAGCACGAGGCTCTGGGCGTACAGCGTGTCGCCGACGAAGCCCGGGTGGGTCAGCGAGATGTCCTTCCACGACAGGTTCGCCATCGCGTTCTGCGACACGTCGGACACCGAGATGCCGAGGATCATGGCGACCGTCAGGCCGGAGTTCACCAGTTGCCGACCGAACGTGGACTGCTCCGCGTAGTGGTCGTTGAAGTGCATCTGGTTCGTGTTCATCGTCAGCAGTGTGAACCAGGCGTTGTCCGCCGCCGTGATCGTGCGGCCGAGCGGGTGCCGGTAGATGTCGCCGACGGTGAAGTCCTCGAAGTACCGGCCCTGCCAGCCGGGGACGACCTGTGCCTGGGTCATGTCGTGGTCCTGCGCGTCGATGGAAGCGTGTCCGTGGTTGTCGCGACCGCTGGCGTCCCTGTTCCGTTTAGCGGAACGGCGTTCCTTGACAATACGATAAACGTCGGACATATTTCCGTCAAGTGGATTCGAACGTCCCCGGAGCGCCCCATCACGAACACCGGTACCGCAGTCCCGCGGCGACCTGCCTACGCGCAGGTCGCCGACGACCTGCGCCGCCAGATCGTGTCGGGCGCGCTGACCGCAGGCGACCACCTGCCCTCCGAGGACGCACTCGCCGATCGCTACCACGTCAGCCGATCGACCGTGCGCGAGGCGCTGCGCGTGCTGACCTCGCAGAACCTCGTGGTCACCACCCGGGGCGTCACCGGCGGGACGTTCGTCGCGGTGCCCGACCCGGCCCAGGTCGCCGACCTGCTCGAGATGAGCGTCGGACTGCTCGCGGTCGCTGAACAGATCGACGTCGACCAACTGCTGTTCGTCCGCGAGTCGCTCGAGGTCCCTGCGGTCCGCCTGGCTGCGCAGCGCGCTGCCGGCGGGGCCACGGACCTCGACCTCGGCCCATGGCTCGGCGAGGCCGCGCATGACGAGGACGACGGGGAGGACGCACGGGCACGCTTCGCGTTCAACCGGTCGTTCCATCACCAGGTGCTGGCAGCGGCCGGCAACCCGCTGCTCGAGATCCTGACCCGCCCCGTCTTCACCGTGCTCGAGCAGCGTTACCTCCGTGACCGTGCCTCTGACACCTTCTGGGACCGGGTCCACGGCGACCATGAACGGATCGCCGAGGCCGTCGTCGCCGGTGACGTCGAAGCCGCGGTCGACGCCATGCGGGCGCACCTGCATGACCTCCGGGACACCTATGTCGCCCTCGAGACCGACCTCGCAGAGGAATCGTCATGAAGCCATTGGAAGGCGTCGTTGTCATCGCCGTCGAGCAGTACGGGGCGGGGCCGTGGGGCTCGGTCCACCTCGCCGACCTCGGCGCCGAGATCATCAAGATCGAGGACCCGCGCACCGGCGGCGACGTCGGCCGGTACGTCCCGCCGTTCGCGGAGGGCGAGGACTCGCTGTTCTTCGAGACCTTCAACCGCAACAAGCGGTCGCTGTCGCTGGACATCACGAACGACGCGGGCTGGGCCGTGTTCCACGACCTCGTCCGGCGTGCCGACGCCGTGTACTCGAACCTGCGGGGCGACGTCCCCGAGAAACTGGGGCTGACCTACGACCAGTTGAAGGACGTCAACCCGAAGATCGTCTGTTGCTCGCTGTCGGCCTACGGGATGTCGGGGCCGCGCCAGAAGGACCCGGGGTACGACTACATCCTCCAGGGCCTGGCCGGGTGGATGTCGGTGTGCGGCGAGCCGGACGGCCCACCGACCAAGACCGGCCTTTCGATGGTCGACTACTCCGGAGGTTTCGTTGCGGCCATCGCGCTACTGGCCGGGATCATCGGGGCGCGCACCCACGGCGTCGGGATGGACTGCGACGTGTCCCTGTACGACACCGCCATGTCGCTTCTGACCTACCCGGCAACGTGGCACCTCAACCAGGGCTGGACGCCAGAACGACTGGCGCGGTCGGCCCATCCCTCGCTGGTGCCCTTCCAGAACTTTCAGGCGTCGGACGGCTGGCTCGTCGTCGGCTGCGCCAAGGAGAAGTTCTGGCAGCGTCTGGTCGAGGCGATCGGCCGCCCCGACCTGGCGACCGACGAACGGTTCGTCGACTTCGCGGCGCGTGGCCAGCACCGCGACGCGGTCATCGCCGAACTCGACGCAGTCCTGGCGACAAGGACCGTAGACGAGTGGCTGAAGATCCTCGGCGAGGCCGGGATCCCGTGCGGGCCGATCAACGACATCCCGCAGGCCATGCGCGACGAGCACCTCTACGCCCGCGGCATGGTCATCGAGACCGACCACGAGGTCTTCGGCACGGTGAAGCAGATCGCCTCGCCGGTCCGCGTCGGGTCCGAGCCAATCAGCCACCGCCGAGCCCCGCGCCGCCACGAGGACTCCGCCTGGGTGCTCGGCGACCTCCTCGGCTACGACGACGACCGCCAGCATGCTCTGGCCGCCGCCGGCGCGTTCGGTGGGGTTGAACGGTGACCACCATCGCGGAGGAGTTGGCGGCCTGGGCCCTCGAGGTCGACCTCGAGGTCATCCCGCCTGCTGTGCGTCACGCTGCGACCAGGCACCTGCTCGACGGTCTTGGCTGTGCGCTCGGCGCAGTCAGGACCGGCGCCGCGCCCGCCGTGGTCGCCTGGTCGTCGCTCGCAACGGCCCCCCGGCAGGCCACCATCCTCGGACTCCCCTCGCATCTGGGCGGGGTTGACGACATATCCGACGCAAACGCCGCCCAGACGGAAAGCGCCGCGCATCTGGGTGAGGTTGGCGACGTATCTGACGCAAACCCCACCCAGATCGGGTCGATGCGGCGGCCGACGCATGTCGCGGCTGGGGTGAACGGCTACCTCGTGCATGCGCTGGATTTCGACGACACGCATGCGGGGGGCCTGGTCCACGCCACGGCCGTTGTGCTCCCGACGGTCCTGGCCGTCGGAGAGGAGGTCGGGGCGAGCGGCGCCGAGGTTCTGACCGCCGCGGTCGTCGGGTACGAGGCCATCTGCCGCCTCGCGGCAGCCGCGCCCCACGGGTTCCACAAGCGCGGTTTGCACGCCACCTCGGTCTGCGGTGTGTTCGCCGCGGCGCTGATCGCCGCCCGGCTGCGCGGGCTTGACGTCGCGACGACCGTCGACGCGCTCGGCGTGGCCGGGTCGCTCGCCGGTGGGTCGCTGGAGTTCCTCAACACCGGGTCGGACACCAAATCCGTGCACCCTGGCCTTGCCGCGTCGAACGGTGTGCTGGGAGCAACGCTGGCAGCCGGCGGGGTCGGCGGGCCGGCCTCGATCCTGGAGGGCAGCAACGGTTTCTACCGCGCCTACGCAGCCGTGGAGGTCGACGACGGCGCGGTGGTCGATGAACTCGGCGAACGGTGGGAGACCGAGCGCATCACGATCAAGCCCTACCCGGCCTGCCAACTTGTCCACGCCCAGCTCGACGCGGTCCGGACGCTGACCGCGGCGATCGACCCTGTCGACATCGACGCGGTCGTGGTCACGATTCCGCCGGACTCCGAACCGATCGTCGCGACGCCGGTCGATGGCAAGCGCCGACCGCGCTCGGACTACGAGGCCAAGTTCTCGCTGCCCTGGTCGGTCGCCACGGTGCTGGTGGACGGCGACCTCACCATCGACGCGTTCGGTTTGCGTGACCGTGCCGAGGTTCTGGCGCTGGCTGACCGCGTCACCCACACCGTCGCCGACCCGGGCGTCCCCGCCGCGGACGCGCCGGGCCGTGTCCGCGTCACGCTGCGCGACGGCCGCCATCTCGACGGGCACGTTGCATCGTCGCGTGGCGGGCCGACCAACCCGCTCGACGACACCGCTCTGGTCGCCAAGTTCCACACCACCGCCGACCTCCAGAGCCCGATCTGGGTGGGGTTGGCGACAGATGCGTCGCAAACTCCACCCGGACGAGCAATCGACGAGGTCGTGTTCGGTCTGGCGGACCTGCCGGACCTGCGACCGCTGCTCGACGCCCTGCCCGTTGTCCACGCATTCCCGACCCTGGAAGCCTGATGCCAACCGTTCACGGCACGCCTGACAACGTCCTGGCCGTCACGGTCGGGGCGACCGCCCACCTGTCGGCCCGCACCGCCCCGCCGGTGGAGGGCAAGGTCGAGGGTGACCTGCCCAGCCAGGTGGCCGCCGCGTGGGACGGGGTGGCCTCGCAACTGGACGCGGTCGACCTCGCCCCGTCAGACGTCGTCCGGGTCGTGGAGTTCGTGACCTTCGACGCCCTCGGCCACTACGAGGCCGTCGAGGAAGCCCGCGCCGCCGCGCTCGGCGACCACCGCCCCGCGGTCAGCACCGTTGCGGTCCACGGGCTGCCGACAGCTGGCGCCAGGGTCGCGCTCGAGATCACCGCCGACGGCGAGGGCAGCGCGGCGGCCATGCCGTTCGGAGCGGCTGGCGACGGCGACCTCACCGGCCTTGCCGCACAGATCGCCTACGCATCCAACGCCCGGCGTGCATACGCCACCGCCGCCGCGACCGACGGCCTCGTCTACGTCGCGTCGGTGCTGCCGCTCCACGCCAACGGGGACGTCGTCGGCGGCGACGTGGTCGCGCAAACGGCGAAGATCTACGCCAACGCCGCGGTGGCGTTGGCGCAGATGGGCCTCGGCCTCGAGGACGTCGTCAAGACGGTCGAGTTCGTCAAGCCGCACGTCCGGGCCGACTACCCCAAGACCGGTTTCGTCCGCAAGCAGCACCTCGCCGAGCCGTACGGCGGCGGCACCGGAATCGTCATGGACGAGCTGGCCCATCCCGATGCGCTGATGCAGATCGACTTCGTGGCGTCCGCCTCCCCGCGCCGCAAGGTCGACTGCGGGTGGGCGCGCTACGGCAAGCTGACCTACAACCCGGGTGTCGAGGTCGGCGATCGGTACTTCGTGATGTCCGGCCAGGCCGCGCTCGACATCGAGACCGAGGAGGCCGTCCTGCCCGGCGACGTCGTCGCCCAGGCGCGCTACACCTACGAGAACATCCTGGGTGTGCTCGAGTGCGCGGGTCTGTCGGCGGAGCACCTCATCCGGTCGGTCGAGTACGTGACGCCTGCGGGCCTCGACCGGTACGGCGAGGTCGCCGCCGTCCGGCGCGAGATCTTCGGATCGCCCGCGGTGACCTCGGTCGTTTGCTCGGGTCTGCTGCGGCCGGAGTTCGAGATCGAGATCGACCCGACCGCCGTGCGGACCCTGGAGGCCTGACGATGCCGTGGGACCTCGACGCGATCCAGGCCTTGGTTGGCCGGGAGGTCGTCCACCGCGCTCCGGAACCGTTCGGCCGAGCGGCGTTCCGCTACTTCGCCGAGGCGATCGGCGACGACAACCCGATCTACACCGATCCCGACGCGGCCAGGGCAGCCGGGTACGTCGACGTCGTCGCCCCGCCGACCCTGTTGATGGAGACGAACCAGTACGTCGCGTCGCGTGGGCGCGACGACGCCGGCTACAAGGGCCACCAGTGGGACCTCCCGGTGACCGGGTGCCGGCTGATCCGGGGCGGCAATGCCTACGAGTTCCATGCACCGCTGTATCCGGGCGACGTCGTGACGGCGACATGGAGGATCACCTCCGCCGACGAGAAGCAGGGCCGGGACGGTCGGGCGATGCTGCTGGTCGGCAGCGAGGCGAGGTTCACCCGCGCCGACGGGACGCTGCTCGCCGTCGACCGCGAGACCCTCATCTACCAGGAGCTGTCGGCATGAGCGCGCATGACGGCGGGTCGGTCCTGGAGGTCGGCAGGGCGCTGCCGCCGCTGGAGCGAACGATCGACCTCGTGTCCATGGTCGCCTACTCCGGAGCGACCTGGGACTGGCACCGCATGCACTACGACCGCGACTTCGTCGCGGCCAAGGGGTTCGACGCCCCAGTCGTCGATGGGCAGGTGTTCGGGGCGCTGATGGTCGAGGTGCTGCAGGACGGCCTCGGGCCGCGGGCGCGCGTGCGGACCCTGAACTTCCGGTTCCGGTCGATGGTCTACGCGGACGAGACCGTGCGCGTGACAGCCACGCGCGTGGCCGGCGACGACAGCGGCGGGGCGAGCGGGCCGCTCGTCTTCGATCTCGTGGTTGATGTCGTCCGCACGCCCCGACGAAACCATGCAGCAAACGAGCGGGTGGCGGTCGCCGGCACCGGGACAGTGGAGATCGTCGAGGTCGCCGAGGTCGCAGACGCGCACGGGGCGCCGTCGTGAGCCGCCGCGAGGTCGCCGTCGTCGGGGTCGCCGAGTCGGACCTCGGCGTCACCGGCAAGTCGCGGCTCGCGCTGACCTCCCAGGCCGTCATGCGGGCGTGCGACGACGCCGGCGTCGCCGTGCGCGACCTCGACGGTGTGTTCACGAACAACGTGTCCAGGTTCTCGACGACGCTGCTGTCGGAGTACCTCGGCATCGACCCGCGGTTGACCGACTCGACGTTCGTCGGCGGGTCCGCGGTCGAGGCCTACGCCGCCAGGGCGACCGAGGCCATCGCGGCGGGCGTCATCGACACCGCCGTCATCGCGTACGGGTCCGACCAGCGATCGGCGAAGTCCCGCACGCTCGGTGGCCCGGTCGAGGACTGGACGCCCGCCGCGCAGTACGAGACCCACCATGGGCCGATGTACCCCGCGTCGATGTACGCGATGGCCGCGCAGCGGCACTTCCATGATCACGGCACGACCGAGGAGGACCTCGCCGCCATCGCGGTCGCCGCGCGCGAGTGGGCGCTGCTGAACCCGGCCGCCTACCGCCACGACGCCGGCCCGCTGACCGTCGAGGACGTGCTGGCGTCGCCACCGGTGTCGACGCCGCTGAAGGTCGCCGACTGCTGCCTGGTGACCGACGGCGGGGGAGCGGTCGTGCTGACCTCGCTCGAGCGGGCCCGCGACCTCACCAACACCCCGGTGGTCGTGCTCGGGCACGGCGAGGCCACCACGCACGACACGATGGCCCAGATGCCGGACCTGACATCGACCGGGGCCGTGGTATCGGGAAGCCGCGCGTACGCCATGGCCGGCATCACGCCGGACGACGTGGACGTGGCCCAGTTGTACGACTCGTTCACGATCACGGTCGCGCTGACGCTCGAGGCCCTCGGGTTCTGCGACCCCGGCGGCTTCGCCGAGCTGGTCGCCGACGGAGGCATCGCTCCGGGCGGGCGGCTGCCCATCAACACCTCCGGTGGTGGCCTGGCCTACTGCCACCCGGGCCAGTTCGGGATCCTGCTGCTGGTCGAGGCCGTCCGGCAACTGCGAGGCGAATGCGGCGAGCGCCAGGTGGCTGATCCAGAGGTGGCCGTCGCCCACGGCACCGGCGGGATCCTGTCGCACCACGCGACGGTCGTGCTCGGAAGGGACCGCTGATGCACGAGATCGTGGAGGTCCCGCTCGGCCCGGTCGCCCCGTCACCGACGGACGCCGACGACCCCGGCGCCGGCTTCTGGGAGGCAACCCGGAACCGGCGGCTCGTGGTCCAGACCTGCGAGGCGTGCGGCCACCGCCAGCATTACCCGCGGCCCCTGTGCCTGGCGTGCGGCGGGACGTCGCTGTGGTTCGCCGCCGCCGCCGGCACCGCGACCGTCGTCAGTCACACGACCGTGGCCCGCGCCCCGTTCGAGGGGCTCGAACCTCCGTATGTCATCGCGATCGTCGAACTCGCCGAGGGCGTGCGCATGCTCGCCCGCATCGTCGACGCCGACGGAGTCGAATGCGACGGGCCGGTGGCCGTCGCCTGGGCGCCGCTGCCCGACGGTCGCCACCTGCCTGTCTTCCGCCCCGCCTGACGCGGGCGCACCCTGATCAAGGAACACGCACCATGGACTTCCGACTGAGTGACGAGCACCTCGCCTTCCGCGAGGCGATCCGCACGTTCGTCGACAAGGAGATCCGGCCCGTCGCCCGCGAGTGGGAGCAGTCCGGCCGTTACCCGACCGAGATCGTGGACGGCATGAAGGCGATGGGACTGTTCGGCCTGACCGTGCCTGAGGAGTACGGCGGGCTCGGCGTCGACCTGCTGTCGATGGCGATCGTGTTCGAGGAGATCAGCCGCGGCTGGATGGGCATCGCCGGCATCCTCGGGTCACACTCGCTGTCCTGCAAGATGATCGCCAAGCACGGGACCGAGGAGCAGAAGCAGCAGTGGCTGCCGCAGTTCGCCACGGGCGAGCGCCGCACCGGCGTCGCGCTGACCGAGCCGGGCGCCGGGTCGGACCTCCAGGGCATCACTACGCGGGCGGTCAAGGACGGCGACGACTACGTGGTGACCGGTACCAAGACGTGGATCACCAACGCCCGCTACGCCGACCCGATCCCCGTGCTGGTCAAGACCGACCCGACCGCCGAGCCGGCGCATCGGGGGACCTCGGTGCTGCTGATCAGCGCGGACTCCGAGGGGTTCGCGGTCTCCAAGGACCTCCCCAAGATGGGTTACAAGGGGACCGAGTCGTGCGAGATCGTGCTCGACAACGTGCGGGTGCCGGCCGACCGACTGCTCGGCGGGGTCGAGGGCGTCGGGTTCAAGCAGGTGGCGTCGGGGCTCGAGACGGGGCGGATCAACATCGCGGCGAGGTCGGTCGGGATCGCGCAGGAGGCGTTCGACCGCGCCATCGCCTACTCGCGAGGCCGCGAGGCCTTCGGCCAGCCAATCAGCGAGTTCCAGGCGATCCAGCTGAAGATCGCGGACATGGCGACCGAGATCCAGGCGGCTCGGTTGCTCGTGTACTGGGCGGCCGACAAGGCCGACCGCGGCGAGCGTGCTGACATCGAGGCCGGCATGGCCAAGTACTTCGCGTCCGAGGTCGCCATCCGCGCGTCGCTCGAATCGATGCGGGTGCACGGAGGGTACGGATACTCCGAGGACTATGAGATCCCGCGCCTGTACCGCGACGCACCGCTGATGGCGATCGGCGAGGGCACCAACGACATCCAGCGCATGATCATCGCCAAGGGGCTGCTCAAGAACTACACCGGTGGAGGACTGTGGTGACCGAGGACCGCGGCATCTACGACACGGGCGGGTTGACCGGGCAGTACGCCGGGGCGTTCGACGGCGGCCTGGCGCTGGTACCCGCTCGTGCTGCTCGTCCTCGCCGTTACGCATGTCACACCTTTGTCATCGGAATCCCGGCACGGTAGGAACCGTGGTGAGACATCGAAGGGGCTGTGCTCCGTGTCGATCTGCGACAGAATCCGTGACGACCAAACGCTCGCCCCGTGCGTCGGAGAGGTTGTGGGTCAACGTGGCCTGCCCAGACGCCGGAACGCCCGGCGCACGTCTCCCCTCCGAGGTGATTCGATGTCCATCCTCCGTCCTTTGGTCCCCATCGCCGCCTTGGCCGTGCTGCTCGCGGCCTGCGGCGGCAACGGTGCGGGGCCTGGCGGCGGAGCGGCGGTCAGCAACACCGAGACCGCGCCGACCACCGAGCCCACCACGCCGTCGACGTCGGAGCCCGACGCCTCCGATCCGGTCGCTGCCGACTGCAGCGCCGCGGGTCTCGACCTCGGTGATGGCGCGTTCCTCGACCTGACCGAGGACGCCCGCGCCACGGCCGAACTGATCCTCGACGCCGGGCTGCGCTGCGACGAGCAGATCCTCGCAACGGCCGCGTTCGAGTCCGAGACTGGCCTGACCTTCGGCAACGCTGACCCCTATGAGTTCTTCGGTCTGCCCGAGCAAGCCGACGCGCAGGTCTACGAGGTCATCGCCCGCCTGCTCGCCGCGACCCAGCCGGGCGAGGTCTACAGCGAGTATCACGCGATCTGGGTCTGGCCCGCCGTCGCGACCGCCGCAAACGTCGTCGACGACAACGCCTGGCAGGACCTCGCCGACAGTGGCCTTTACACCGCCGAGGAGATCGACGAACTGCGCACCCAGAGCGACGGCTACCTCGGCTGGCGGATCGCCATCGCCGACGACGGCACGTGGCAGTACCTCGTCGCGGGCGACTGACGGCGGCGGAGTCCGAACGGTCACACGGTCCGGGATCGCGAGGAACCTCTGAGCAGTACGGTTCCGCGGTCCCGGACCGTTGACGTGAGCGCGACGGACCGGCGAGAGACGGAGCACCAACGTGGAGCTGTGGGACACCCTCTGGCACGTCCTGCTGGCCGCCTTCCTCGGCGGACTGATCGGGCTCGACCGTGAACTCGAAGGTCACGCCGCCGGGTTGCGCACCAACATCCTCGTCGCGGCAGCGGCAGCGGTGTTCGCCGACGTCTCGATCAACGGCTTCGAGGAACTGCGCGGCTACGACCCGAGTCGGGTCGCCGCCGACGTGGTGTCCGGCATTGGCTTCATCGGCGCCGGAGCCATCTTCGCCATGGGAGGTCGCCCCCGAGGTCTGACGACGGCGGCCGCGTTGTGGACGTCGGCGGCGATCGGCGTGACCGTCGGCGTGGGGCGGTGGCAGGTCGGTGTCGGGTTGACGGTCGCCGCACTGCTCGCGCTCGTGGTGCTGAGCTGGTTCGCGGATCGGGTGCTCGGTCCCCGCCGCACCTCCGTTCGTGACCTGTACGTCGTCGTACCGGACGCCACCATGGCTGAGCCCATGCAGCAACACATGCAGACCCATCATGTTCAGATCCAGCAGATGCACATGGTTCCCCTGGGCGGACACGTCGGGATCGACCTCGTACTGATGGGTCGCACCGCCGATCTCGATGCTGCGCTCGCCACGATCCGACACGTCGAGGGCATCCAGTTCGCATCGGACGAGAAGGGCGTGTCGGACTCCGTCTGAGGCGCCTGCTGCGCGGGCGTCAGGCGTGGACCAGCCGGCGTTCCGTCGTGATCTCGTCGATGACGTCGATGTCGACCTCGACCCCGAGTCCTGGTCCGTCCGGGACGCTGATGTGGCCGTCCTCGAGGACCGCCGGCTCGGTGACGATGTCCCTGGTGAAGAAGCGCGACGAAGCGGACACGTCGCCGATCAGACGCATCGCGGGATGTGCCGCGAGCGCCGCGTTGGCGGCCCGACCAAGACCGGTCTCGACCATGCCGCCGCACCACACGGGGATGTCGCGGGCGGCGCAAGCCTCGGCGATCTCGAGGGCCGCCAGGTAGCCGCCGACGCGGCCGGCCTTGAGGTTGACGATCTGCGTTGCCCCGAGGTCGATCGCGTCCATGCACCTGGCGAGCGACGTGATCGACTCGTCGAGGCAGACGGGCGTGTCCATCCGCTCGGCGAGTCGGGCGTGGTCGAGCAGCCGGTCCTCGGCGAACGGCTGCTCGATGAGCAGGAGCCCGAACTCGTCGAGTTTCGCCAGGTGTGCGGTGTCGTCGATGGTGTAGGCCGCGTTGGCGTCCACCTGCAGCGGCACGTCCCCGAACGTCGCGCGCACCGTCGAGACCACGTCGAGGTCCCTGCCTGGCTCGATCTTCAGCTTGACCCGCCGGTAACCGGAACCGAGGTAGTTGTTCAGGGCCTCCAGCAGGTCGCCGATGGAGTCGAAGATCCCTACCGACACCCCGGACGGGACGCGGTCGACGGACGCCCCGAGCGCGTCCGCGAACGATCGGCCCTGCGCGCGCAACTCGGCGTCGAGCAGCGCCATCTCGAGTGCTGCCTTGGCCATGCGGTTGCCGTGGAACGGTGCGAGCACCCGCGTCAGGTCGGCCGCCCCGGCGAGGTCGGACGCGATGGCCGCAGGAACGAGCACGTTGCTCAGCAAGTCCTGGGCGCCGTCGACGTACTCCTCGTTGTAGATCGGCTGGCTCATGGCGACGCATTCGCCCCAGCCCTCGGAACCGAAGGCTTCGACCCGGACGAGCAGCACGTCCCGCTCGTGCTGGGTCCCGAACGAGGTACGGAACGGCGCGACCAGCGGCAATCGGATCCGTCGGAGTTCGACGGCGTCGATGGCGCTCATCGGGGACTCGTCGGACTCATGGGGGGCTCATGGGGGGCTCATGGGGGACTCAGTTCGCCAGGGCCTCGCGGAAGGTCTGGGCGGTCACGCTATCGGCATACTCGTCGACGTCCGTGATCTTGCCGTCCTGTACGCGGACCACGAGGACCGTCGGCAGGCGGCGCGCCTCGCCGTCGACGGTGGCGACGACCCGTCGCCTGGATGACGAACCCGAGGGCGTGCACGTGGAGCCCGATGCTCGCGTCGACCCGGTGATCACCGCAACCGTGTTCGGCTCGCTGCCCCTCTCGTCTGGGCGGGGTTTGCGTCGCATGTGTCGCGAACCTCACCCAGATGGGATATCCCTTTCGTCTGGGCGGCCTTTGCGACGCATTTGTCGCCAACCTCACCCAGACGTGGTTGACAGGAGTCGCGGAGGACTCGGCCGGTGTCGTGCACCCTGTCCTCCACGCCGTTGTCGCGCGGCGCCCTCCACCGGGTCGCTGCGTTGCTGGCTTACGAAGCGTCAGGCGTCCGTCGCGCTCGCCTCGGGCTCCTGCTTCTCGGTCCGATCGGCGGAGGGACCGAATGGCCCGATGCCGGCCGGTGTCTCGCCTTCGGCCAGCGGTTCGGCGCGAAGGCTCGCGACAACCGTCACGGTCAGCACGATCGTGATCACCGCGAGGCTCTGCAGCGGGCTGGGGTGGAAGATGCCCTCGATGTTCTCGACGAACAGTTTCACGCCCACGTACACGAGGATGATGGCCAGACCGGTCTTCAAGTACCGGAGCCGATCGGCCACACCGGCCAACAGGAAGTACAAGGCCCGCAGACCGAGGATGGCGAAGACGTTGGAGGTCAGCACGATGAACGGGTCGCGCGTGATGGCGAAGATCGCCGGGATCGAGTCCATTGCGAAGATCAGGTCGGTGAACTCGACCAGGATCAGGACCACGGCGAGCGGCGTGGCGAGCAGACGCCCGCCCTCACGGACGAAGAACCGGTCACCCTGGTAGCCGTCGGTGGTCGGCAGCATCTTGTTGATGCGCTGGTAGATCGGGGAGTGGCTGATGTCGGGATGTGTCTCGCGCTGCAGGAAGGTCTTGACCCCGGCGTAGATCAGGAAGGCCCCGAACACGAACATCAGCCACTCGAACCGGTCGATCAGCGCCACCCCGGTGAAGATGAGGATCGTGCGCATCACGATGGCGCCGACCACGCCGTAGAACAGCACGCGGTGCTGCAGTTCCTTGGGAACGGCGAGCACCGAGAAGATCAGCAGGAACAGGAAGACGTTGTCGACCGACAGCGACTTCTCGATCACGTACCCCGTGAAGTACTCGGCCATGGGGCTGCTGCCCGGCGCGCCTTCGTGCACGAACGGGACCAGCAGACCGAACGCGATGGACACGCCCACCCAGATCGCCGTCCAGGTCGCGGCCTCGCGGACCGTGACCGCATGCGGGTTCTTGTGGACCACGAGCAGGTCAACAGCCAGCAGGGCGATGACGACGAGGGCGAGGATGCCGTAGAGCACCGGGTCCGAGATCAATGGCGCGCCTTGCGGGAGGTCCGAGCGGTGACGGACCAGCGGAGGGTAGCCAGCACCGTGCCGCCGGCCAGACCACCAACGTTCACCGGCCGTTCAACTCCGCGTCGGCCGACGTTGGCATGGGCCTCGTAGCGTCCTGATCACCTGCTACCGACGTCGTAGGTAGCGGAATCCCCAAGGAGAAACCTGTGCGTACCACCCCCCTGATCTGGCGAACCATGGCTGCTGCCGTCGTGCTCGCCCTCACCGCCGCAGCGTGCGGCGGTGCCAACAATGCCAGCAACGACACGACCTCCACCGCAGGCACGACCACCGACGGAGACACGACCACCGACGGAGGCGAGGAGCTGTCCGGTGACGTCCGCATCGACGGCTCCAGCACCGTCGCACCCTTCACCGAGGTCGCTGCCGAGTTGTTCATGGAGGCCAACCCAGGAGTCCGTGTGACCGTCGGTGTCTCCGGCACCGGCGGCGGGTTCGAGAAGTTCTGCAACGGCGAGACCGACGCATCCGACGCGTCGCGTCCGATCAAGGACACGGAGATCGAGGTCTGCGAGCAGAACGACATCGCCTACGACGCCGTGACCGTCGCGCTCGACGGGCTCGTCAACGTCGTTCCCGTCGACAACGATTTCGTCGACTGCCTCACGGTCGAAGAACTCAACACGATCTGGGCACCCGACAGCACCGTCTCGAACTGGTCCGAGGTCCGCGACGGCTTCCCGGATGTCGAGCTGGACCTGTACGGGCCGGGTACGGACTCCGGGACCTTCGACTACTTCACCGACGCGATCAACGGTGAGGAGGGTGCCATCCGCACCGACTTCAATGCCTCCGAGGACGACAACGTCATCGTGCAGGGCGTGGCCGGTTCGCCGGGCGGGCTTGGCTTCTTCGGTCTGTCGTATCTGCAGGAGAACGCCGACACGCTCAAGGGCCTGGCCGTTGACGCTGGCGACGGGTGTGTGGAGGCTTCCCTCGAGACCGTACAGTCCGGGGACTACACGCCCCTCGGCCGTCCGCTGTTCGTGTACGCCTCGGACACGGCGCTTGCCCGGCGGGAGGTCGTCGCGTTCTTCGAATTCATGATCGAGAACGAGAAGGAGATCGCCGAAGCAGCACTGTTCGTCCCGCTGACGGACGAGCAATTGCAGGAGGCACGCGACAAGGTTGCTTCACTGCAGTCGTGACGTCCGGTCTCGGAAGGCACCGCGAGTGAGTTCGACGCAAGCCGACGTGGCAGGCCGCCCGTTCGGGAAGGATCCGTCCTTCCTGGTCGGGCGGCCTCGCCGCGGTGAGCAGCTGATCAAGCTGAGCCTGGCCGCATGCGCAGCGGTGTCGGTCGTCACGACCGTGGCTATCGTGCTGTCGCTTGTCCCGCCGACGTGGGAATTCTTCCGCGACACGGCGACCATTGGCGAGTTCCTGACCGGGACGACCTGGTCGGCGCTGTTCGCGAGCCCGAAGTTCGGCGTGCTGCCCCTGCTGACGGCCACCGTGGTGATCACCGTCATCGCGATCGCGGTTGCCCTGCCCGTTGGACTCGCCAGCGCGGTCTACCTCAGCGAGTACGCGTCGCCCCGACGTCGGCGGGTCTTCAAGCCGATGATCGAGGTGCTCGCCGGGATCCCGACGGTCGTCTATGGGTTCTTCGCACTCCAGTTCGTCGCACCGCAACTGCTCCAGCGGTTCTGGCCGGGCGATTTCCTCGGCGGGGCGCCCGGCACGTTCAGTGCCCTTGCCGCGGGGATCGTCATGGGCTTCATGATCGTGCCGACGATCGCCTCCCTGTCCGAGGATGCGCTGTCGGCAGTCCCGCAAGGCCTGCGGCACGGGTCGGCCGGCCTCGGCGCGACCAGGATGCAGACCACGGTGCGGGTGGTGATGCCGGCGGCGCTGTCCGGACTCGTCGCTGCCGTCGTCCTTGGCGTGTCGCGGGCGATCGGCGAGACGATGATCGTGCTCATCGCTGCCGGTGGTACGCCGCGCCTGAGCTTCGACCCCACCGAAGGCATGCAGACGATGACTGCCTTCATCGCGCAGGCCGGCATCGGTGACCTGCCGACCGGGTCGGTCGGTTACCGGACGATCTTCGCCGTCGGCTCGCTCCTGTTCGTCCTGACCTTCATCATGAACGCCCTCAGCATCCGACTCGTGCGTCGGTTCCAGGAGATCTACGAATGACGACGATGGACGTCGCGGAGCCCATGTCGGCACCGTCGCTCACCTCGTCCGCGTCGCTGGCGCAGCGCGTCCGTGAACGTGGGTTCTCGTTGTCGCTGCTGGTCAGCTTCGTCCTCGCCCTCGCCATGCTGGGGGCGCTGCTGCTCGAGGTCGTGACGCTGGGGTGGACGCGGATCGACGCGGACCTTCTGACTCGCTTCCCGTCGACCCTGCGGGTTGAGACGGCGGGCTTCAAGTCGGCGATCTGGGGCACCGTGTGGTTGATGGGGATCGTCGTCGTGACCGTCGTGCCCGTCGGCGTCGGCAGCGCGATCTACCTCGAGGAGTTCGCCGACCGGACCCGGTGGTACAACCGGCTGATCGAGTTGAACATCCAAAACCTCGCGGCGGTGCCGTCCATCGTGTTCGGCATTCTCGGCTTGGCCTTCGTCGCCCGTGGGCCGCTGGACCTCGGGTTCGTGGTGCTGTCGGGTGGACTCATTCTGTCGCTGCTCGTACTGCCGGTCGTGGTGATCGCCTCCAGAGAGGCGATCCGTGCGGTCCCGAGTTCGATCCGTGCGGGCTCGGTCGCGCTCGGTGCGACGCCGTGGCAGACGGTCTGGAAACTGACGCTGCCGGCGGCCGTGCCTGGCATCGCCACGGGTGTCATCCTCGCCCTGTCCCGCGCCATCGGCGAGGCGGCCCCGCTGCTGCTGCTCGGCGCGTTGACCTTCATCACGTTCGTTCCCGACGGGGTGATGTCCGAGTTCACCGCCATGCCGATCCAGATCTACAGCTATCTGTCCCGCCCCCAGGAGGAGTTCCGGATCCTCGCCGCAGCCGGCATCGTCGTGCTGCTCGGAATCCTGCTGACGATGAACGCCGCAGCGATCTGGCTGCGCAACCGCTTCGAGAACCGCTTCTGACGCCGCTCGTCGGTTGAGCTCGGTCAGTTGAGCTTGGCGCGCGCCCTGATCGCCCTGGCCCGGATCTCGTCGGCGTCGTCGGCCTGTGCCCCCAGCAGGTCGAGGTACTGCTCGTACTCGTCGGCGGCCTCGCCGTATCGTCCGACGTGGCTGAGCAGGTCGCCTCTGACCCGGTGGTCGTCCGGGAGGGCGTTGGGCAGCACCAGTTTCAACTCGACCGTCCACAGGGCGTCGTGCACGGCCCCGCGGTTGGTGTAGTCCCGTGTGAGGTTGTTCAGCAGTCGCCGGGTCGTCAGCGCCGGACCTGCTGACCGCAGGTGGGCCCTGGTGAACTCGATCTGTCCTGCGGTCGCCGCCCGCAGGCGATCGGCGAGTTCGGACTGGGTCACGACCTCGCCGCCCTGGAACGGGTCGAGCACGATCGTGTTGTCGCGTGTGCCGATCCCTACGTAGTAGTGGCCGGGGTGCGCGATGCCCCAGGCGGGGACGTCCAGACGGCGGGCAACGGCGATGTACAGGATGGACAGCGTGATCGGCAGCCCCTGACGACGATCCAGGACCTCGGTCAGCAGGCCGTTGGCGGGGTCGTAGTAGTCGTCCACGTTGCCCGAGTAGCCACATTGTCCGGCGAGGTAGCCGCGTAGGGAAGCGGCCGCTGCCTCCAGATCATTGCGTGGCAGCCCGCCTCGGGTCCGAAGGGCGTCGGCGATGGCGTCGAGGCGCAGCATCCCGGCATCGACGTCGACAGCTCCGTTGGCCTCGGCGCAGATGCAGAGTGCTGCCTCGGCGAGGTCGCTGTCGGCCCGGCGGGTCACGCGGGCAAGACGCTGACGGGTGGTGTCTGACATCAGCGGCAGGCTACCCGCGAGCGTCGCGTAGCCTTGGCTGGCCACGCGGCCCATCGCGCACGCCGTCGGAACCCGAGGCCAGCATCGTGTCGGAATCCCTGCTCGTCGAACGTCGTCCTGTCGGGAACGGCGTCGTCGTCGTGCTGCGTATGAACCGTCCACGGGCGCGCAACGCGATGAACACGGCGATGCTGATCGCACTGCTCGACGCGCTGGACGAGGCTGCACGGGACGACCGGGTGGCTGGACTGCTGCTGACGGGCGCCGGCGACACGTTCTCGGCGGGGGCGGACGTCCGCGAGCAACTGCCGGACGGCGGACGTCGCCGGATGGAACTCTTCACCGAGTTCTACGAGCAGTTGACCCTGTTCCGGATCCCGACGGCCGCCGCGATCGTCGGCCCCGCGGTCGGGGGAGGCGCGGAGGCGGCGATCGCCTGCGACCTGCGCGTCGCCGAACCGTCGGCGCTGTTCCGATTCCCCGGTGCCGTGTACGGGATCCCGGTCGGCACATCCCGAACCATCTCGCAGGTCGGCCTCGGTGTCGCGAAGGACTGGGTGTTCTCGGCGCGCGACGTGACCGCCGACGAAGCGCAGGACCGGGGACTGACCCAACGGCTGGTCCCCGCAGGTCAGGCGGACGCCGAGGCCATGCAATGGCTCACCCAGGTGGCGTCCCGCGACCGGACGACGGTGCAGCTGCTGAAGCGGCTGTTCAACGACGGGTCCGGTCTGCGCGACCGCGTGATGTTCGAGAACGACGCACTCAGGGCGCAGTCCGAGGCTGGCTCCCTGCCGCCGGGCCTCGATGTCGATGTCCCACGAACAATCCGGCCGAGGTTGCGGTGATCCGCGGCCACTAGGATCCGGGTTCGACGAGCATGTCAGGAGCAGCCATGCCCACTCCCGAGCGTCCGGACCGCAACCTCGCCCTCGAGATCGTGCGGGTCACCGAGGCAGCCGCGCTGGCCGCGGCCCGCTGGCAGGGGCGGGGTGAGAAGATCAAGGGCGACCAGGCCGCCGTCGACGCCATGCGCCAGATGCTCGGGTCGGTCGAGATGAAGGGCCGGATCATCATCGGCGAGGGCGAGAAGGACGAGGCGCCCATGCTCTACAACGGCGAGGAGGTCGGCACGGGTGCGCCTCCCGAGGTCGACATCGCCGTCGACCCCATCGACGGGACCCGCCTGTTGGCGGAGGGTCGTCCGGGGTCGCTCGCGGTCCTCGCGGCAGCTCCCGCAGGCACGATGTTCGATCCAGGCCCGTGCGTCTACATGCACAAGATGGTCGTCGGCGCCGATGCCGCCGATGCCATCGACATCGAAGCACCGCTGGCCGACACCCTCGCCAAGATCGCCAAGGCCAAGGATCGCGAGGTCTCGGACCTCAACGTCATGATGCTCGACCGCGACCGTCACGAGGCGTTCAAGAAGGAGATCCGCGAGGCCGGGGCGCGGCTCCAACTCCTCACCGATGGTGACGTCGCCGGGGCCGTGCTGGCGGCTTGGGATGCCAAGGACGTCGACCTGTTGGTCGGGATCGGCGGCACCCCCGAAGGGGTCATCACCGCATGTGCGGTCAAGGCGCTGGACGGCCGCATCCTCGGCCAACTGTGGCCCCGCAACGACCAGGAACGCAGCGAGGCCGTGAACCTTGGCTACGACGTAGACGCCGTGCTCGACACCGACGACCTCGTGACTTCCGAGGACTGCTTCTTCTCGTGCACCGGGATCACGCCCGGCCAGCTGGTCGAGGGTGTGACCTTCGACGGGCGCGGGGCGACGACGGAGTCGCTGATGATGCGGGGCAAGTCCGGCACCGTCCGCGTCGTCAAGGCCCGCCACCGTCTGACGAAGTTGCGCGAGTACGCGGTCGCGGCCTACTGAACCGTCGGGTCCCGTTCACTGCACGTTCACCTCGAAGGGGTACACCATGTCACCACGCCGTCGACGTGACCCGGGCGGCAAGTCCCCATCGAGGCCGGATGTGACGACCGAGGCAACCATCGAAGCTCCTTCGCGATACTCCCCGCCCGCGACCGTGGCGCGTGAGTCGCCGGCGCGGGGGATTCCGGACATGGAACAGGTCATCCTCGAACTGCGCGACGTTCGGGTGACCTACGGCAACTTCATCGCCGTGGACGGTGTCAGCTTCGACGTCCCCAAAGGCGAGATCACGGCGCTGATAGGCCCGTCGGGATGTGGCAAGTCCACCCTGATCCGCACGATGAACCGCATGAACGACCTGATACCGAACGCGATGGTCAGTGGCAAGATCACGTATCACGGTCAGGACATCTACGCCCCGACGGTCGACCCGGTCGAGTTGCGCCGCCACATCGGCATGGTGTTCCAGAAGCCGAATCCCTTTCCGAAGTCGATCTACGACAACGTGGCGTTCGGGCCACGCCTCATGGGGCGGACCGACGACCTCGACGACGTCGTCGAGTCGGCATTGCGCGACGCCGCGCTGTGGGACGAGGTCAAGGACGGGCTCGACGAGTCCGGCCTGGCATTGTCCGGCGGCCAGCAGCAGCGCTTGTGCATCGCCAGGACGATCGCCACACGCCCCGAAGTCATCCTGATGGACGAGCCCTGCTCGGCGCTCGACCCGATTGCGACGCTCAAGATCGAAGATCTGATGCGGGCGCTCAAGGCCAACTACACGATCGTGATCGTCACCCACAACATGCAGCAGGCAGCGCGCGTTTCGGACTACACGGCGTTCCTGTCGGTCAACGTCGACGACCACACCGGTATGCGAACGGGTGAGCTGATCGAGTTCGACACCACCGAGACCATCTTCACCCAGGCAGGTGACCCTCGGACGGAGGCCTACATCACCGGACGGTTCGGGTGACCCGATCGACCGGATCGACACCTGCGTGCCTTCTCGTCGGACTGCTGTCACACTGGGCAGCGGCGTGCGTCGTGCCATCCCGCCAGTGAGCCTCCCAAGGATCATCGATGAGTGAACAGCGTCAGCCAGGCATTCAGGAGACCCCGAGGGAGGTTCGCATGGATTTCCACACGGCGTTGGACCAGATCGATGACCTGTTCGTCACCGCGGGGTCACGGGTCGCCGACGGCGTCTCCGCGCTGAGCGGTCGGTTCCTCGAGGGCGACCAGAGCGCGATCAACGAGGCCGTGCGCTTGTCGATCGACGTCGGCGAGCAGTGCAACGAGGTCGAGGAGCGTGCCTTCGTAATCCTGGCGCGGGAGTCACCCGTCAGTGGTGACCTTCGTCGGCTCGTGGCGCTGCTACGGACCACGACAGATGTGGACCGGTCGGCGAGCCTTCTGAAGCACGTCCTCGAGTCACTCGACCGGATGGACCCCCGGATGCTGCCTGCATCGGTTCGCACGCAGGTCGCCGAACTCGCTGCACGGTCCGCGGAGGTCTTCGCGGCTGGTATGGACGCGTGGCGGCGGGGCGATGCCCAGGCCGTCCTCGAGGTGGACCGCGCCGACGAGGCCGTGGACTCACTGCAACTCGGGTTGCTCGATCGCGCTGCCCAGCTCGACGAGGCCGGCAACGAGATGCTCGTGCTCGGCCTGATCGCCCGCTACTACGAACGCATCGCCGACCACGGTGTGTCGATCGCCCAGGACGCCGCCTTTGTCGTCACCGGAGATCGCGTCCCGATCGGCAAGGGCCGGGTCGACGTCGAGTCGAACGAGAGCTGATGCCGAGGATCCTGCTCGTCGAGGACGAACCGAGCATCGCCGAGGGGCTGGCCGTGACCCTCGAGGCCGAGGGCTTCCAATTCACGTGGGTCCGGGACGGAGCCGAAGCCGTCCCTGCGTGGGAGCGGGTGCGTCCCGACGTCGTGCTGCTCGACGTCATGCTTCCGAACGTCTCCGGGACCGACATCTGCCGGACCCTCCGCAGCCGCTCGGATGTCCCCATAATCATGCTGACCGCCAGGGACCAGGAGGTCGATCGTGTGGTCGGCCTCGAACTCGGCGCGGACGACTACGTGACCAAACCTTTCTCCACCAGGGAACTCGTGGCACGGATCCGCGCCGTGTTGCGCCGTGCGCCGATCGTTGACCTGATGGATACCGAGGGGCCGGTGGAAGCGGCCGGTGTGCGGGTGGATCGCGGCCGTCACGAGGTCGAGGTCGACGGCCGTCTCGTCGATCTGCCTCCCAAGGAGTTCGAACTGCTGGCGGTCCTCATCGAGAGCGCCGGGCGCGTGCTGACCCGCTCGCAGTTGATCGACGAGGTCTGGGGGATGGACTACGTGGGCGACACGAAGACCCTCGACGTGCACATCCGCAGGCTTCGCACCAGGATCGAGCCCGACCCGCATGATCCGATACGCATCCTCACCGTCCGCGGCGTCGGGTACCGGTTCGCGGACCGGTGAGCCGCCTGTTGCTCGCTGCGGGTGCCCTCACGGGGGCGCTTGCCGGCGGGCTCGCAACCCGTTTCACGGCGGTGGGCGGGGCGCTGGTCGGCCTGGCGATCGGTCTGGCGGGGGCGGTCGTTGTCGGCCTGGTCGAACGCCGACGCCTGAGCGCCATCTCGGATGTGATCACAGGCTGGGTCGACGAGGAACCCCCTGCACAGCGCCGACCGATCCCCGTCCCGAGGGACCCCGACTGGCACCGGCTTGGCCGCGCACTGAACGTCCTCGGAACGGACTACGAGCGGGTGAGGGCCCTTCCTGCCCGCGAGCCTGCAGCATATCGCGACCTCGTCGCGTCGCTGGCTGCGCCTTCCTTGCTGTTTTCGGCCACCGGCACGCTGTCGGCCGCGAACGACACGGCCGACAGCCTCTTCCAGATCCCTCGGACGGGACCCGCTTCACCAATTCAGGTCTTCGGCAACGTGATGCTTGCGTCCGTCGTCACCGACACCCTCCGCGACCGGATGCCGCGGCAGGTGACGGCAGAGATCGGCGAGCGCTATGTGATGGTGTCGGTGTCGCCGCTCGGTGACGGGGCGCTCGTGCTCGCCACCGATCGCACCGAGGAACGACGCGTCGACGAGGTCCGACGCGACTTCGTCGTCAACGCCTCCCACGAACTCAAGACCCCGGTCACGTCGATCCAGACCCTGGTCGAGGCCCTGGCCGTGGCGGCGGATCGTCAGCCCGACCGAATGCCTGCACTCGTCGAGCGTCTGGGCGGAGAGGCCGAACGCCTCGTGAACCTCGTCCGCGACCTGCTCGACCTGCGTCGCCTCGAGGAGACCGCGTCGATCGAGCGGACCGAGGTTGTCCTCCGTGCGGTCGTGGCGGAGGTCGTGGCGGGACTTGCCGCCGAGGCGCAATCGCACGACGTGACCGTCGTGACGTCAGGAGATGCGGACGCGACGGTGCGCGGCAACCGGGACGACCTCGCCCTCGCCGTGCGCAACCTCGTCGTCAACGCCATCCGCTACAACCGGCGCCGGGGACGCGTGACCATCGAGATCGCCGCGGCCGTGGACGGCGGCATGGTGCTCACCGTCACCGACACCGGTGTCGGGATCCCGCGCGCCGACCTCGGACGGATCTTCGAGCGCTTCTACCGCGTCGAAGACGCCCGCTCGCGCGAGACCGGCGGCACCGGCCTCGGCCTGGCGATCGTGCGCCATGTGGTGGAACGCCACAGCGGTTCCATCAGCGTCGACTCCCTGCTCGGCAAGGGCACGACGTTCACGGTGCGGCTCCCGAAAGCCCCTCCCACCTGAGTTGAGTGTGCGGCTCGCCCTCATATTTCGAGGTGAGCCGCACACTCAACGGGATGGGAGAGGTCAGCGGTCCTTCTTGGCTCCCTTGCCCTTGTTGCCCTTCGCAGCCTTCTGGTCACCGCTGGAGGCGGCATCCACCTCGTCGTCGGAGGACTGGGCCGCGGTGAGGTCGTCAGCGAAGGCCTCGAGCGCCTCGCACAGCCATTCGGCGTCCTCGACGGTCTGGACGGTGAACTCCTCACCGCCTTCGAGGTCGACCTCACCTTCGACGACCGCGGGGACCACCACAGGGTTGCCGCTGGCGACCGCCGACACGAACGTGCCGTGGTTGACGCCAGTGCCCTTCAGCAGCTTCCCGCGCGGGGCGCACTGGGCGACCATCGACACGACTTCGCCGTGTGTGTCGTCCTCGACGGACTCCTCCTCGAGTTGTTCCTCGAATTCCGCCGCGGCTTCCTGCTCTTCGTCGCCTTCTTCGTCGTCGTCCTCGAACACTACGGGTTCAGCCACCTCGTCGGCGGCAGCGTCAGCCAGGGCCTGCACCAGGTCGCCGAGCGTGGCGCCGATCTCGGCGGCGACCCCGGGCGACAGGTCGAGGCCGACGAGGTAGGCCGCGACGGCCGCGGCGACGACCTCGCTCAAGGTCGGTTCGGCAGCGGGGGGTTCGTGCTCGTCCGCCATGGCGGTGGTGAGCGGCAGCAACCCGATGGCCAGGGCTGCGAGTGCGACGGTCAGACGCTTCAACATGGATGGTGCTCCGGGGGGGCGGGGATGAACAACGGACGCCCTCGACTACGGCACCAGACCGGTGAGCCCGTAGACACCTATGACCATTGTCCTACTAGCCCGTGCGTTTAACGCACATAGCGGGCGGTTGTCGCTCGCGACCGGGCCATGCGCTGGTCACTAGTCTGCGGCGTTCATGGAGATCCCGCCCGACCTCACCGCCGATTCCGGCAAGACGAAACGCGCTCCGGTCATCCTCGACCTGCTCGCGCAGGAACACCCGGACGCCTACATCGCGCTGCGGTTCAGCAACCGCTGGGAACTGCTCGTGGCCACGGTCCTGTCGGCGCAGGCCACCGACGTCAAGGTCAACGAGGTCACGCCGCGCCTGTTCGAGCGACTCCCGGACCCGGAGGCATTCGCCGCGGCACCGGTCGAGCAGATCGAGGGGCTCATCAACTCGCTCGGTCTGTTCCGGCAGAAGGCCAAGAACCTGAAGGCCACCGCCGCGCTCATCCTCGAACGCCATGGCGGCGAGGTCCCGGGGACCATGGAGGAGCTGACCGCCCTGCCTGGTGTGGCCCGCAAGACCGCCAACGTCGTGCTGTCGAACGGTTTCGGCCACAACGTCGGCGTCGTCGTGGACACTCACGTGCACCGTCTGTCGCGTCGATTGCGGTTCACCAAGCTGACGGATGTCAAGAAGGTCGAGAAGGACCTCATGCGTCTGTTTCCGCGGGAGCGCTGGCTCGAGGTCGCCGACCTGTTGATCCACCACGGCCGCCGCGTGTGCGACGCCCGCCGGCCACGCTGCGAGGACTGCGTCGTCGAACCGCTGTGCCCGTCCAGTCAGCTGGCGGGGCGGACCGACAAGCGGTGAGCTCTTGTCACTCGTGCGTGTGGCCGCCAGGTCGACGGTTCCGCAGCGCCACGAGGCCGGCAAGGACGGCAGCCCCGTCACCGCGGTGAGCTGGCCGCTGCCGGTGGACTGCAGTGATGGCCCGGACGGCCCGGGGCCCTGCCGACCGTCAGGTGCCTGCGACGTTCCCGGCGGCGAGGTCGGTCCGGGGGTCGGACGGTCGGGGTCCAGGTACACCGGGCTGCCGTACGCGATGGACCGTCCGAAGCCGGCCCATGTGTCGTCCGGCGGGCTCCCGTCAGCCTCCTGCTCGGGGTCGGTGCCGCGCAGGACCAGCCAGCGGGTGTCCTCGACGTCTACCGGGACCTCGAACTCGATCACAGGCTCGGTCGGGGCCCGGATGGCCGCCTCTCGGTTGTCCAACACGGTGGGGGTCAGGGCGCCGGTGGTCAACACCTGGACCTGCAGCGGTTTGCCCACCCATCCGGGGCCACGGTCGAGATCGACCGCGAGGCGGATGACCCCGTCGGTGTGTCCGAGCGTGGTGCCCATCCGGGCGCCGTTTGCGGCGGCGTCGAAGCGCAGCCCCTTGACGCGGGTCGCAAAGAACCGCCGGGCCTCCATCGCTTCGCGGATCGTCGCGCGCGACAGCGACTGGACGTACATCCCGGCGCGCCCGCGTTCGTCCGGTGTGCCCCAGTCGGTGCCGTGGTAGTCGGAGGTTCCGAGGATGCCTGGGTGCCACCCCGCGTCGAGGCAGGCGATCAGCGGCGACGGGCGACCTTCGGCCACACGTTCGAAGAGGTAGTCCTGACCCTTGTTGAACAGCTCCATCGAGACGCAACGCTTGACCAGGTCGGAGTCGAGGACGAACTCCCCGAACCGGCCGGCCTCTCGGCCCGGATGGTTGAAGCCGAAGATCGCGTCGGCGCCACCGCCGAGGATCGCCGCGTCGGGATCGGCCTTCAGCCAGTCGTACCACCGCTGCATGCCGATTCCGGCCATGGGCGTCTGCTCGACAAGGGACCGCAGACCGTCGATGACTTCTTGCGGGAGCGGGAAACCTTCGCCTGCAGCAAAGGCCGCCAGGTCGTCGGGATCACCCAGCCCTCCGGTGTGCGCCGGATCGGTGAACTCGCGCGAGTACCAGACGTTCATGTGCCCGAGCGTCGGTGAGGACCACTCGAACCCGGCGATGGCGCTGAAGTCCCCGTCCTGATCGTGCTGATCGGCGAGCGCCCTGGTCTCGGCCCAGGTTCTTTCGGTGAGGCCCGCGACACCGAGGCATCCGGAGTGAGCTTCGCTGCTGAGCGGTTCGAAGACCGTGCAGGGTGACTCGACGAGCAGGTCTGAAAGGGTGGAGTGGTCCGTCAGGGACGCGGCATCGATCCCTGACGTGCGCATCGACTCGTAGAAGGCCGCAGGGTCGCCTGCCCCGTCGCTGAACAGCGAGTAGTTGTGCATGTCGGTGTGCACGACGGATGCCTGCAGAAATCCGCGACGACTGATCGGGGTCATTGTTACCTCCGTGTTCGCTCTTCAGCTTCCTCGCGCCGTGCTCGCAGTTCTGCCACCTCGTCGTCAACGCCGCCCCGAAGGAACGCTCGTCCGGCGGCGGCAGCGGCAAGTGCGGCCGTGGCTGTCAGGCCGATCCCCGCGGGTCCACCTGTGACAGGCAGCAGCGGCTGTGCGGTCGGTTCGGGAGTGGCGTTCGGTGCAGGGGCAGGCACAAGACCGTCATTGGGCTTGGTTGCGGCGAGGCTGCGTTCGAGGACGATGCCCTCCTCGATCGGGGACCCGTCGAGCGCCCAGTACTCGCCGAGGGTCAGGCGCTTCGTACCGTTGCCGGTGTCGGGCGTGACCTCGATCTTCAAGGTCCCCACTTTGAAGTCCTGCCGGAAGGCCGACCACTCTGGCGGTCCCGGCGGGAACGGCTCCTGCACGCCGCCGCCGTTGCCGCACACCACGTACATCGTCCCGACGTCGCTGACATAGGGCTGCTCCGCGAACACCACCTGGTCGCGATCCATCAGGTGCGTCCGTTCGTAGGTGTGGTCGTGGCCCTGTAGCACGAGGTCGACGTTGTGGCGCGCGAACAGGTCGAACCACGCGGCCTGCACGCCAGGATCCGAGCCGTGCTTGGACGACGACGAGAACGCGCACTGGTGCATCAGCACGATGATGAAATCGACATCGGGGTCCGCTGATGCCGACCGCAGCGACCGTTCCACGAACGCGGCCTGCCGGCCCTCCGAGTAGCCGATGTTGGCCGTCACCTCGGTGTTGACGTCGTTGTTGTCGATCGAGACGAAGTGGACCGATCCGTACCGGAACTCGTACCAGCAGTTCCACCAGTCGGGGTCACCGTTGTCGGGGAGGGCGAAGCGGTGACGGTAGGCGTCGTAACCGAGCGGCCCCCATGAGTCCCCGACACCGAAGCCACCGACGCCGCCGTCCTGCTCGATCTCGTGGCTGCCGGGGCAGCCCATCCACGGCTTGGTTCGTGCCATGGGTTCGATGGCCCGGAACCAGCGGTCCCAGATCGCCTGGTTCCCGTTCGCGTAGGACAGGTCGCCCGCGATGATGTGGAAGGCGGGGTCGAACTGCCGCGCGAGTTCGATGTTGGCAAAGGCTTGGAACGGCGGCTGGGACGGCGAGAGCGTAGGCGGGAACGTTGTGGGGTCCACGTCCTGGATGTTGTCCGGACCGGGATCGTCGATCCCCTGGTCCGCGAACGCCGTGAAGGTGAACGGGGCGCGTCCCGCCGGACCCGTCCGGTAGGGAATGGGCCCCGAGGCTGCCTGGTCGGCGTGACCGACCGCGTAGGCGTACTCGGTCGCCGGGTCGAGGTCTTGCACGCGGACGTGGTGGAAGTGCCCGGGGTACCCGGAGTACTGCGTGGTGTCGGCGGGTAGCCGTTCACCCCGGAGTTCCACGAAGGGGTGCGTCACTGCCCCCGGCGTCATCCACGAGAAGCCGGCATGCCGCGCGGCGTCCGTGCCGAACTGCGCATGGATCTGCTCGACCGGTGTGCCCTTGGCGTAGGCGAGCTGCTTCCAGAACCACGGGCCAGACGCCGTGACCAGGCCGACGGCGGCGCTGCGCTTCAGGAAGTCCCGCCGCGAGACGTAGGGTCGGATCGGGTGATGGCCCATGATCGGTCTCCGTCAGTCGTCGGGCCGGGCACGCTGCAGCGCCGCGGAGCGGCGGCGAAGCGTGAGTGCCCCAAGAATCACCGCCGCGCCCAGTACCGCCGCCCCGCCTCCGGTGCTTGGTAGGGAGCCAGACCCACCGGGGTGGGTTTGCCGATCAGTGGTGGTCTGCGATCCCGACGGCGCTGTGGCCGCCGGGATCGCAGGAGCAGGTGCTGCGGAGGAAGCGGCCGCGGCTGCCTGCGTCAGGTGATTCGCGCCGGCCTCGGCGAACCAAACCTGATGGAAGGATTCGTTCTCGGATACCTCGGTGACCGTGTCAACGAAGTACCAGTCCGCCTGGGCCCGATCCGGCGTGACGTCGAGGAGGATGTAGCCGTTGCTGCGAACCTCGGACATCTTCATCTGCGGGTTGTCCGAGAGGAAGGCCTGCTCGAGCACCTGCGCCTGCACGCCGCCACCGAAGGTGTTTCCGAGCGGAGGTGACGTGATCCCCGGAGCGACGAACTCCACGCCGACCGCACCATCGCCGGTCACGGGGTCGTAGTCGGTGACCGGGTTGAACGGATCCGGCGTCATGTCGAACGCCCAGCTCGAGTGGACATCGCCGGTGAGCACGATGGTGTTGTCGATGCCCTCGGCTCTCAGGAACTCCAGGAAGGCGGTCCGTTGATAGTTGTAGCCGTCCCACGAGTCCGGGTTGAGGGCGTTGCCGCCGTCACGGACGAACAGGGGCGTGTCGGGGGTCTCGGCGGGGAAGCGCGGCAGCCCTCCGGCGTTCCAGCCACTGAGGATCACCTGCTGGGAGACGATCTTCCACGTGGCGGTCGACGTCCGCAGGCGTTCCTGGAGCCATGTCATCTGCGTGTCCGAGACGATGCGGCGGTCCGGGTCGTCAGCGACGAGCAGCAGGCCGAGGGACTCGGTGTCGGTGCCCGGGTACTTCAACTGCTCGTCGCGCCCTTCCAAACGGGTGTCGAGCACGATGACGTCGACGAGGCCGCCCCAGGCCAGATGCCGATAGATGACGTTGGGGTCCCCTGATGACCGAATCGGCATCCACTCGTCGTAGACGCGCTGTGCAGCGGCCTTGCGCGTCGGCCAGTCGCCCTCGCTGTCGTCATGGTTGTTGGCGCCGTCGCGATAGGAGTTGTCGGTCGACTCGTGGTCGTCCCACGTCGTCACGAAGGGGTACAGCTGGTGGAGTCGACGAAGGTCCGGGTCGAGCTTGTACTGCGCGTGACGCACGCGGTACTCGTCGAGCGTCACGTACTCCTTCGGGGGCTCGTGAGCCCGGAGGTCGCCGTACTCGCCCGGCCCGTATTCGTACAGGTAGTCGCCGGTGTGGATGACCGCGTCGAGGTCGTCCCGGTCGGCGATGCGGGCGTAGGCGTTGAAGTAGCCGTGCTGGTAGCTCGAGCACGACACGACCGCGTACCGCAGGTGGTCAACGGCCTGCCCGAGCGCAGAGGCCGTCCTCGTCCGACCGACGAGCGAGCGCTTGCCGAGTGCCTCGAAGGCGTAGTAGTACCAGGTGCGTGGTGACAGACCGACAGCGTCAACCTTGACGGTCCAGTCGCGCTCGGCGCTCGCGACGGCCTCGCCAGACGTGACCACATCCTGCAGTTCGACGTCCGTGGTAACGAGCCAGCGGATCGGGATGTCGCCGGCTCCGTCATGGGTGACGCGGGTCCACAGGATCACGCGGTCGGCGAGGGGATCGCCCGACGCGACGCCGTGCAGGAACGGGGCCAGCGACTCGTCCGCCCGGGCGGGTGCCCGACCCGGGCCGACGAGCGTGGTAGCAACGACGGTCGCGCCGGTCACGCCGGCGCGACGAAGGAAGTGGCGGCGGTCGAAGGTCTTGGTGGTCATGTGCGGTGGCAGCCGTTCGAGCAGCGCGTCACCCGGCAGGGTCACGGCCGCAGTGAAAGGGAGGAATGTCGCCACACCACGACTGCGCGGCTACGAGATGGTGAACGGGGCGTTGCGCTTTGGCTCAGGTGTCCCCGACTCCGACTCCACTCGACTCGCTCCCGATGCCTTGCGGTGGCTGACTGTTCACCTCGCGGCAAACTCTGCGATTGCTTGTGGCTGCATGCTCACGAGTGCTCGCGGGCTGCACCCTGCGAGTCCGCGGAACCAGAGGAACGACGCATGACGCAACGCTCGACGGCCGTGAGCCGCCGCCGTTTCTTTCAGGCAGGGCTGGCGACCGGTGCAGGCTTCTTCGCGTTCGGTCGTGACTTCTGGACCGGGCGATCGCCGCTTCGGCGCACGAGGGCGCCTCGCCTTACGGTCCACTTGCGGGGCCGGACGAGAACGGCCTCTTCCTCCCAGAAGGCTTCCGGTCCCGCCGTATCGCGCAGTTCGGGGCCCCCGTCCCCCTGTCCGACGGAACGACGTCTGACTATCACTGGCACCGTGGGCCGGACGGTGGTGCCGTCTTCCACCAGGCCGACGGTGGGTGGATCTACGTCTCGAACTCGGAGCAGCCGGTCGCGGACGGCGGCGTCGGGGCGGTGCGGTTCGACGCGGCGGGCAACGTCGTGGCGGCCTACCCAATACTGACAGGAACCAACAACAACTGCGCCGGGGGCCCGACTCCGTGGGGGACATGGCTGAGCTGCGAAGAGAACTTCTTCGGGTTCGTCTACGAGTGCGACCCGACGGGGGCCAACCTGCCGATCCGCCTCCCGGCCATGGGCCAGTTCAGCCACGAGGCCGCCGCCGTGGACCCGGTCGCGCAGCGCATCTACCTCACGGAGGATCAGGGCGACGGGGCGTTCTACCGGTTCACACCGCTCGCCTACCCGGACCTGACGGTCGGGACCCTGGAGGTGGCCGTAGTCGACCCCTCATTCGTCCGGGCGCCGTACGGCGACGAGATCCGCGCGGCCTTCGACGAGTTCGGCGGCGACATCGACGACTTCGACCCGACGGGCGTGCTGGGGGACATTGACGAGACCGAACCCGGTCCGGTGACCTGGATGCCGATACCCAATCCGGCCGGTCTCCCGCTCGAGACGCGGTACCAGGTGCCGAGTGCCGCGATCTTCAGGGGTGGGGAGGGCTGCTGGTACGACGACGGGATCGTCTACTTCACGTGCAAGGGTTCCAACCGGGTCTGGGAGTACGACACAGAGGCCGAACGTGTGGACATCCTGTACGACGTCGCCGACCACGTCGACGACCCGGTGCTTCGTGGCGTGGACAACATCACCGTCCATGCCCAGTCCGGCGATCTGTTCGTCGCGGAGGACGGGGGAAACATGGAGCTCGTGATCATCTCGGCAGAGGACCGCTCGGTCGCGCCGTTCCTGCGCTACCCGGTCAGCGACTCCGAGATCGCGGGGCCGGCCTTCACCGGGGACGGCACGCGCCTGTACTGGTCCAGCCAGGCCAAGAACGTCCTGCCTCTCGGTGGCGAGACCTTCGAGATCACCGGACCGTTTCGTGGCACGCCTACTGGTGCGGTCGTCGTCACCTCACCGGATGCGGCGGGTCCGCCGCCATCGACCGCCGACGGTCCTCCAGAAGGCCCGTCACTGCCCACGACCGGGGGCGGGCGGCACTCATTGGGTTTCTTCGGCCTGCTTGGCGCTGGCGTGGTTTTCGCGCGCGGGCGGTTCGAGCGCGGAAGTTCCGATCTCGACGGAGAATGACGTGTCGGCGAGTTCCGGAGTCCCCAGGGGTTCGTCGACGATCTCGATGTGCAGGGATCCGGCGGCGATGTCGTCGATCCACACGCCGACGGGATCCGGGGGCAGATCGATGTGCTCCTCCGGGCGGTAGACCTCCCACCGCGCCACCGTATCGCGGTACAGCTGCCGGCCAGGTAGCCCGAACACGGTCGCACCGAGGCGCGCCGCCTCGCGGCGAAGACCCGCGCGCCGCCTGCGGATCAAGCGCCGTACGGTCCCGCGTCCGATCCGACCCAGAAGGTCGCCGTGTATATCGAGGAATTCCTCGAGCGCGATGAGGTCGTGGTCGGCGCCCAGCGCGTCGGTCAGCCGCTTGCAGGCCGTCCGGTGATCCTTCAGAACCTTGGGGTCGCTGGTGAGCAGCAGTTCGGTGTGGTAGCGGTGGTACTTCGCCCGCTTGCGCCACTCGTGCCAGACGTCAGGATCGTCGTCCCTGAGCGCTTGCACCATTGCACGCCGACCGCGCCGGTACGTCTTGGTCAGACCAGCGGCGATGGCGTGCGCCTCGGGAAGGTCGAGACGCAGCGCGCCGACGACGATCGGGATCTTCTCCAACGCCAGGAGCAGGTCGAGCGCGGCATCTCGCAGCCATATTTCGTCGAGCGTCTCCCGCCGTGCGACCAGCCGCCGCCGGATGACGGCGACAGCCATCCGCTCGAACGGCCCCCGTGCGTTCGGGACCAGATGCTCGTCGATTGACTCGATGATCGCGGCGGCGTCGCGGCTCTCCGACAGTCGCCGCGCCCCCTCGCGTAGCCGCGCGTTGTATTTCGCGTATACGGGTTCGATGGCAGGGCGGATGAGTCGGAGCAGGCCCCGAAGCTCCTTGGCGGTCCGACGAGCCTCGTGCACGGCCTCGTGCGGGTCGTCGAGCATGACGATGGGACGAGCCTCGGCGACTCGTCGGGCGGCGCTGACCGCCAGCTCCTCGGCCAACGGCCTGCGGTTGCTCAGCGGCTCCATAAGGCGCGTCCTTCGGGCTCGAAGGGCCGGGTCCAACGTACCCCCGCCTGGCGGTCACGAGTCCGAGGCCGAGCCTGCGACCAAGCTCGGCCATGTCGACGCCGGCGCGACCAGGAACGCTTCGGCATAGCCCTCTCCCTGGCTGGCGAGAAGGGATCGCCAGCGGTTCAGGCCTAGGGTCGCGTCGAGGTTCGGCGGCAGTGGGACATGCGCCTCGTACCCCCAGACGAGGATGCCTGGGGGCAGGCCGAGTGCGCCGACCGACTGCGCGACCGCCAGGTGGTCGGGATGGCGGTCGCGCGGCCACGGGCACAGGATCGCGCGGGGCCGCAGTCGCGCGACGATCCGGCCGAGTTCGTCAACGAGCGCGTCGGAGGCGCTCGCGACCCCTCCGTCCGGCAGACCGAGCGCGATGGGTGACGAGATCCCGAGGTGGTGACAGGCGTCACGGGTCTCCCGTCGGCGAGCAGCTCCGGTCGCCACGCGATCTCGACCGCCGATGGTCGCCTCGCCGTCGGTCACCAGGACGACTTCGACCACTTCGCCCCGATCGGCCGCGAGCGCGAGCGTGCCCCCGCAGCCGATGGTCTCGTCGTCGGGATGGGGGGCGATTGCGAGGATCGGCCCAGCCGGCGGCCCCGAGATCGTCGGGGTGGCGGCGAGCAGCGACGCCGTGGCAGTGACGAACCCCCAAGCCGGTGGCGAAACGTGCGGTCGTGCGCGCAGTGCGAGGCGCACGACCGACTGCGGCAGGTTCACGCGATCAGCGCCGGCTCGCGGTTCGTCGACAGGACGATGCCGTGGACATCCAGCATCGCCTTCACGGTCCGATCCCAGGTGTACTGCAGGGCGTGTCGTCTGGCTGCGGATGCACACTCCTGCAGGCGGGGACCGAGCATCCTTTGGGCCGCCGCACCCAGCGCATGACCGTCGGGCTCCACCAGGCAGCCGACCGATGGTGGCACGAGCTCGCGCAGCGCCCCGGCGGCGACGCCGACGATCGGCGTTCCGGATGCCAGCGCCTCGAGGGCCGCGAGACCGAAGGTCTCGATAGGGCAGGTGGCGAGCGCGATGTCCGCGTGGGCGAGCAGTCCAGCAACCCGCCTCCGGTCTGCGACGTGGCCGACGAACGTCACGGGCGAGCCCTGGCCCATGTCGCGCAGCCGTTGTTCCATCGGCCCGGTTCCGACGACGAGCAACCGGGCGTCGAGGCCGGTTCGGCGCAGACCCGCCAGTGCGGACAGAGCGAGTTCCGGCCGTCGCTCCCGAGACAGGCGGCCGACGGCGATCATCCGAAGGTCGGCATCGATCCACGCACGAGCCAGGCGGGATCGTCACGTTGGTCGCCCCGGGATGGAAGATCTCCGTGTCGACACCGAACGGGACGACGTGCACGTTCGGTGTCCCCCACAGCGGCCCTGCCGCGAACCGCGAAGCTGCGACGACTTGGTCGAATTGGCCGGGCAGGCGGCGGTCGAGGTGGTCGGCCTGCCGGGCGACCGCACGCGGCAGCCACGCGCCGGCGATGGCCGCAAGCCGCTCGTGCAGGAGCAACGTCGTGGGGATCCCGCGCTCCCGAGCCCATGATCCGAGCCACGTGAGCGTGAAGCGGTCGGACACCTCGAGTCGGTCCGGCGCGAGGCAGGTGAGCAGATCCACGAGGTGGCGGCGGTCGACCAGCACCCGGTAGCCACCCGATCCGGGCAACGGAAGCCCCGGAAGCGTGAAGATCTGCGTCTTCCCATGCGCCGTGATGCCTGCGCTGGCTCCGGGCTGGACCCGGGCGACGTGGATGCCGTGGTTGCCGTAGCCCTCAGCGAGGTTGGTGAGCGTGGTGCGGATGCCGCCAGACGTCGGCGTGATGAAGTTGGCGAGTTGGACGATCCTCATGATGCCTCCTTGTGGTCGATGTCGAACTGCAGGGCCCGTTGACCCGTCACGGCCCGGTAGTGCCCGATGAGTTGGTCGCCGAGGGCGGTCCACGAGTTCCTGGCGACCCCGCGTCGAGCTGCGATCCCCATCGCTGTCCGCAGTTGCGGATCGGCGACCAACCGACGGACGTGCGCACGGATGTCGGAAGGCCGGTCGGGTCGCCAGAGCAGCCCGTTGCTCCCGTGATGGACCTGGTCGAGCGGACCGCCGCTTGCCGGGGCGACGACGGGGACACCGGACGCCAGAGCCTCCTGGACCGTCTGGCAGAAGGTCTCGTGCACACCCGTGTGGACGAAGACGTCGAGGTCTGCGAAGGCGCGGCTCAGCTCGTTGCCGCCGAGCCGGCCGAGGAACTCGGCCTCGGGCAACTGACGTTCGAGCTGTCGGCGTCGGTGGCCGTCGGCGATGATGCGGAGCGAAGGCATCCAGGTCGACACCGCGCGCCCACCGGTGGACCCTTGGGATGCCGAGACGGCGCAGGTCCCGCACCGACGACACCGAGGGGGCAAGCGTGCGATCGACGTCAGCGTGGACCCGTTGCAGCCAGCGCCAGATCGGTCCGGCAAGCGCGCCGAGGCGATAGTGCGTGGCGAACCCGGCGACGTCGGTCTGGAAGATCGCGACGGTCGGCAGCCCGAGCGCCCGGGCCGCGACGGCGCCGTAGGCCCCCACTGCGATCGGGGACGCGAGATGCACGACGTCGGGAGCGAAGTCGTCGAGCAGCCGTCGGACCCGGCGGGTCGGCAGGCCAACGGGGAACTCCGGGCACATCGGCATCGGGATCGCGCGCAGACGCTCCACGCGTGCTCCGTGATGGGAGTCGGGTCCGTGGCCGGGCGCGATGATCATGGCGTCGTGACCGCGCTCGACCAGGTGCCGGACGACGCGATCGACGGAACGGCTGACGCCGTTCACGGACGGAAGGAACGACTCCGTGATGATCGCGATGCGAAGTGCCGTCATCGCCGAACGTCCCTGATCATGGAATCGCTGCGAGGTCGCGGCTGACACGACACCGGTCCACGGGAACCCCGACGAGGCGGGACAACGTCCGGTTGCGGGTCCGGCCCACGATGCGAACCCCGGCCGCCTCGAGGGCGTGCAACGACCGTCCGTCCGGGACGTTGATCTCGCCCATGTAGCCGCCCAGACCGGCGCGGCGCACGCGCTCGTCCATCCAGGCCGCCAGTTGATGACCGACGTTCATCCCGCGCACTGGGAGTCGAGGTTGAAGTGCATGTGTGCGGGGAACACGCCGTCGGCCATCGCGAACGCCGAGCGGCTCGTCTGGCCCGTTCGGAAGCTGTGCCACCCGTCGATGATCCGCAACCGGACGAAGGCGCGCGCATCGTCGCCGAGCCGTGGGTAGTCGGTGGCGGCCCCGATCATCCACCGAATCGCGGCTCGTCGCTGCCAGCGGCCGAAGTGCGCTTCGTCCAGACAGGCCAGGAGGTATCCCGTCACGTCCCCGGCATGCTCGACCACGACCGCGTCGGAGCGGCCAACGGCCAGGTTCCGCTGGTCGAGGTACCAATCGAGGCACAGGCGCCGGTAGGCCGAGAGGTCGGCGATCTCGAAGTGCAGCGGTGATCCGAGGGCCAGTGTGGACCGCCAGATCCTGCGGACGGCGCCAGCGTCAGCGGGGCGATACGGCCGGATCGACGCAGCCGCGGCTGCGGGTAGTAGGGCCGGTTCCTGCGCGAGCGTGGTCATGGCTGAAGTACAGGCGAGCCATGTGTCGAGAGGGTGACGAGTAGGTCAACCCCCGCTCACGCCGTCATCAATTGATCGCGACGCTGGAAGTACCACAGTTGCTCACCGCATGTTCACCGGCTGTGAATGTCATCTCCGTAGCGTCGTGGACACCGACGAAACGGCACCTTGCCATGACCGCAGTCACCAGCCGGCCCGACAGTGAGCAGCGCCACGAGCAACCGATCCGACCGATCCGTTCGCTGCACGTCGGGGCGAACCTGTTGCTGTCCTCGCCCCTCGCCGACGACACCTTCATGCCAGAGCGCACCGATACCTCCGAGCAGGTCCGTCGGCTCCTCCCGGCACTGGCCGCGGCCGGTCATGAGGTCCATGTGCTCACGTCCGGGACAGCTGGTCGCGAGGACGTCGCCCTCCGTGACGCCGGCGTCGCCGTGACGCGGGTCGGCCGTGGAGCTGCCCGGGGCCGGCTGCCACTCGGCCCGGTCCTCGGTGAGGTCTCGCGCCTCGCCCGATGGTCGGATGTCGTCCACGTGCACCTGGACGAGTCGCCGACGCTGCCTGCGGCCGGCCTGATGGATCTGGTCACGGCCCGTCCGATCATCGTGCACCTGCACTCCAGCCGTGGCGTGCCGTTGCGATCCGGCCAACGGGCGTCGCTGTGGGGACGCCTCGTCGACGCAACCTTGGAGACCCGGAGCCTGGCGCGTGCGGCGGCCGTGGTCGCGTCGTCCACACCGCTCGCGGCGGTCGCCAGGAGTTCGGGCGCCACCGACGTCGCCGTCCTGCCGTCACTCGCCGATGCGCCCGGGGCAGGCAACCTGGATCGACCTCCGGTCGACGATCACGAAGGGCTCCGGGTGGTCAGTGTCGGGCCGCTCGTGCGCCGCCGCCGACCGCTGGCTCTCGTGGATGCCCTGGCCCTCCAGCCCATCGACAGCCACCTCTACCTCCTCGGTGACGGCCCCCTTCGGTTGGCGGTCGACCAACGCGCCCGAGAAATGGGTTTCGGGGAACGTGTGCACGTCATCCCCCGGGTCCAGTGGCGAACCGTCTGCGACCACCTCTCCCGTGCTGACGCCGTTGTCACCGCCGCACTCACTGGGGAGGACTCGACGGCCATCCGCCTGGCACGACGGTTCGGTCGCCCGATCGTGGCCACGGCGATCGAGGACATCCCGGACCTGCTCAGCGACGGCATCGATGGACTGCTCGTGCCGCCGAACAACGACGTGGAGCTGTCAGCTGCCCTGCGCGGCGTCCTGACGAGTCGTCAACGCCGTGCGGAACTCGGCGCCTCGGCTCGCAGGCGCGCCGCAGCAAGCGGGTGGACCGAACTGGCGCGCCGGGTCGTCCATGTGCAGTCGGAGGTCCTGCGGGCCTTGGGTCACGAGCTGGTGGTCGATCGGACCTGGTGAACAGACGGCTCAGGTCCTTCCGCGCACCATCGAGACCCCGTACCCGATCAGGGCGAAGACGGCCATGAACTCGAGCCGGCCGACCCACATCTGCAGCGTGAACACGATCTTGAGCGGCATGGGCGTGGTCATCGGGGACAACAGCCCGGAGCTCAACCCGACGTTCGCCGCTGCGGACGTCGACTCGAACAGTGCTTCGTCGATCGAGTAGCCGTAGAAGACGGCGACCATTGCCCCGCCGAAGTACAGCAGGAGGAACAGGACGAAGATCGTGATGGCGCTGCGGACCTGCTCGTCGCGGATGATCCGACGGTTGCGGGACCGGTACGACGCGACCACGACGGCGGCATCCGGCTGGACCGCACGTCGGATGTCCCGGAAGACCGCCTTGGCGGCCAGGCCGATCCGGATGGCCTTGATGCCTCCAGCCGTCGAACTGGCCATGCCGCCCAGCGCCATGGCGATCACGACCGCCGCCGGAGCGATCAGCCCCCAGTCCGTGACGAAGAGCCGGCCAGGACTCACGGCGAACCCGGTGCCGGTGTGCGCCGAGACCAGCGTGAACACGCCCTTCCGGAAAAGCGCGTCGACGTCGCTGAAGGTTCCTGCCCGTGCCAGCCCGAAGACGACCAGGACGGTCGTGATGAAACCGGTGGCCAGCAGGCTGCGCGTCTCGAGGTTCTCGAACACCTCGCGTCGCCGGCCACGCCACAGTTCGTAGTGCAACGCGAAGGAGAGCGAGCCGGCCACCATCAGGACCATGATGACCAGTTCCATCGTCACCGAGTGGTAGTAGGCGATCGACGTCGAGTAGGGCGCGAAGCCGCCCGTGTCGAATGCTGCCATGAACAGGTTCACCGCATGGAAGATCGACCGGCCTGGGGACAGCCCAGCGACGAGGCCGGCGATGAACAGGGCCGTCGTCCCCACGATCAGGAACGCCACGGCGACGAGGTAGATGAAGCGTGCGGTGCGGACGATGTTCGGCACGATGCGGTCGTCGCGGCCCTCGCCGGCGTACAGCGTGGCGATGTGCGCAGACGAGGACGCCAGGACAGTGAGGACGACGACGACGATGCCCTGCCCGCCGGCGAAGTGCGTGATGTGTCGGAGCAGGTTCATCGGTACCGACAGGTGATCGAGATCCTGGATGAGGGTCAGCCCCGAGGTCGTGAGCCCGGACATGCCGTCGAAGTAGGCATCGATCCACGTCGCGAAGTGCCCGGACAGGTACAGGGGCACGGCGACGAGCGCGGGGGCGAGCAGCCAGGCCAGCGCCACCGTGACCAGTCCGTGTGACCAGTCCAGCGACTCGCGGGTGTGCAGACGCCACTCGGTGAACCGCCCGACACCGAGGGACAGACCGCCGCCGAGCGCCAGGGCGGTGGCGTCGTTGTACTCCCCGAGCCAGAGCGCGACGACGAGGGGGACCACCATCAGGGCTCCCACGCCGACAACGATCTTGCCGACGTAGAAGCCGATGACCCGCAGGTCGTAGCGGTCAGGACGGATGAGCACGGTTCACCGCTTCCGTGCGACGTTGCGTTCGATCAGAGTCAGTGCGACGGCCACGATGGCGACGAGGATCGCCAGGATCGCCTGGGGCCAGTTGACGGGGTCATCGACGCTCTGCGCATCGGCTATCCGTTGCCCATCGATTGCGCGAAACGTCAAGCCTCCGCCGTCGGCCGGATCGGTCCGGAGGACGACCCCGCGCAGTCGCAGGACATCACCTCGCGCATCGGGGCCCCCGGTCCGCTCGACGAGCGAGACGAGACGCTCGGGCAGCCACACCGTGAGCCCGGAGTTGGCACCGCGGAACTCGCGGTGTCCCTGCAACGGGCCGACCTCGAGGGCATACGCGTCGTCGTTCATCAGCACCCACGCCCCGCCGTCGCGGCGCAGAACGTCGCCGACCACCTCACCGATGAAGACGGCGACCTGCCCGTCGAACGCGTCGGGGCACTCGTAGATCGCGGTGGATGTGACGCGGCCAACCGGTTTGAGGTCTTCGCGGTCGGGAGGCAGGGTCGATGCCTCCGGGAGCGTCCGTTCGCACGTGACGAGGTCGGCCGCGGGGTCGTCAGGGGACTCGGCTGGATCGACGCCGATGCCCAACTCGGTTTCGGGGGCCGCTCGCCGCACCGCACCGATCGTCACGGCCGCGGCAACGATCAGGACCAGCGCGAGAAGTATCTCGAGCACGGTCTGCCTACGCATGGGCTTGCGGTTCGGGCTCATGAGGTCCTCATGGGGATCATCGTCGTCCTCGCGCGGCGGCCACGACGAATCCGACGGCGCTGAACACGGCCATCCACTCCAACCGTCCGAGCAACATCAGAGCCATGAAGCCGAGTTTGAGCGTCACGGGCATCGCGGGTCCGATGGTGCCGACGGTCAGGCCACCGTTTGCCGCAGCAGACGTGGAGGCGAAGAGGGCTTCGGTCAGGTCGACGTTCGGGTCGACGAAGAGGATCGTCACCGAGGCGGTGAGCGTGGCCACCAGGAACACGAGCAGGAGCGTCGCCGCGGAGCGCACGTGGCCGTGCGTGAGCGGTCGTCGACGGCTCATGTAGTAGCTCTCGGTGACCAGGGCGGATTCTGGGAGCAGCACCCGCCGGACGTCCATCACGACGCCCTTCATGATCAGGCCGACGCGCAGGGGTTTCAGGCCACCAGCCGTCGAGCCGGTCATGCCGCCGATGGTCATGGCAGCCACGAGCGCGGCCGGCGCGATCAGGCCCCAGTCCGTCGCGATCAGTCTGCCGTGAACCACCGACAGCCCGGTCGTCGTAGCGGCGGATACGGCCGTGAACACACCGCGACGGAGCATTGGGACGAGTTCGGTGTGGGCCCCCGAGCGGCCTAGGCCGAAGACGACGATGGCGGAGACCGCCAGGATCGCGACGAGGAAGACCCGGACCTCGAACTCCCGGAGGAGCTTGCGGCGTGCCCCGTGCCACGCCGCGACGTGAATCAGGAACGACAGCGCCCCGGCCATCATCAGCGGCAGGATGGCCAGCTCCACCAGGAACGAGTGGTAGTAGCCGACCGACGACGACATCGGCGCGAAACCGCCCGTGGCGCCGGCGGACACGGCGATCGCGATCGCGTGCACGACCGCGCTACCGACGGGGAGGCCGGCAAGCAGCATCACGATCAGGATCAGCGGGATGCCGACCCCGAAGATCGCGGCCCCGACTTGCATCACGCGGCGCCACGACTGGCCGAGGCTCGGGATGATCCTCGCGTCCCTGATGTCGGTCGCCTCCATGCTCGCCGCGTTGATCGACGTCGCACTGAGCAGGGTGATCCCGACGGTGACGATGGCGAGCCCGCCGAGCAGTTGCAGGCTCGTCCGGTACAGGACCATGGCGGTTGGCAGATGGTCGAGGTCCTGGACCAACGTCAGTCCGGTGGTCGTCAATCCGGACATGGCCTCGAACATCCCGTCGACGTAGGAGCCGTAATGCCCGGACAGGTACAGCGGGACGGCGGCGATGGCGCTGGCAGAGATCCAACTGGTGACGGCGGCGACGGTGCCCCGCGTCCAGGTCAGCGCTGCCCGCGCGTCGGTCACGTAGTCGGTCCCCGCGGCCAGGACCAGTGCGAGGGCGCTGCCGATCGTCAACGCGCTCGCGCTGTTGAGGTCCCCCCAAGTCAGCGCGAGAACGGCCATCGCCAACGTCGCGACGCCGAGCACGTACAGGGACTTGCCCGTGACCCGGACAATGACCCGAACGTCGGCAGAGGATGGCCGGAGCAGCATCAGAAGAGCAGCGAGGCGATCAGCGCGATCACGAAACCACCGAGCGCGATGATCGCGGTCAGTACCGCCACGAGCGCGACGCCCTCGAGCGCCTGGCGCCAGACCGGCACCTCCGGCCGTGTGAAGTCGGGTTCGGTCACTGCTCGCCCACCAGGATGGCCCGCAGGTCGTCCTCGAGGTCGGGCGTAGTCAGCGCGACGACGTCGTCGCCCGGTTCGACCGACGCGCCACCCCGCGGGATGATGGTCTCGTCGCCGCGGAAGATCGCCACGAGCACGGCCTCGAACGGCAGACCCAGCGTGTCGATCCTGCGCGACTTGGGCGCACGGCCACTCTCGAGCGAGGGGATCCGGACCTCGACGAGGCTGACCCTGCCACCCCGCAGCGACGTCAGCCGGATCAGTTCCCCGACGCTGAACTCGTTCTCGAGGAGTTCCGAGATCAGCCGGGTCGACGACACGGCCTCGATCCCGAGCGTCTCGAAGATCTCGACGTTCTTGGGCGTGTTCACGCGCGAGATCGCGCGCTTGACGCCGAACTCGATCTTGGCGAGCTGACAGGCGACGAGGTTGTCGTCGTCCTCGTGCGTCGTGGCGACGAACACGTCGGCCCGGTCCACATGCGCCTGTTCGAGGTAGCGCACGTCGCCGGCATCACCCTCGATGACCAGGACGTCGTACTCGGTGACGAGTGTCTCGCAGCGCGAGGCGACCCGTTCGATGACGGTCACGTCGTGGCCCTTGGCCACCATGTCCGCGGCGATGTAGCGGCCGATGCGTCCTCCGCCGGCAATGACGATGTACACGTCAGGACTCCCCGGTCGTTCGTGCACTTGGCTTGGCGAGCAGCGGTGCGATCCTGCGGTACGACCCCCGCCGCACCCCCGACGCCACGATGTCCCCGCGCTCGAGGCGGTCCTCGGGCCGGGGGACGAACGTCCGCGAGCCGCGCTGCACGGCTGCCACCCGCAGGCGCCCGTCGAGTTCGAAGTCCGCGACCGTCATCCCGTGCGCATTGGCACCGATATGGAGGTCGACGACCTCGACATCACCGTGTCCGAAGTGGACGTGCTGGGGGAACGTCGTCTCGCGGAACTCGTTGAGGAACAGCTTGGCGAGGATGCCGGTACCAGAGACGTAGCGGATCCCGAGCTTGCGGTACACGGCCTCCCGTTCCGGGTTGAACAGCCGCGCCACCGACCGGGGCACGCCGTACAGGTGCGTGGCGATCTCGACGGCCATGAGGTTGGCGTTGTCGAACCGCGTGACCGCGAGCAGACCGTCAGCACGGTCGACCCCGGCGCGTTCGAGCGCATCGCGGTCCGTCGCGTCGCCGACGATGGTCTCGCCGTTGAACGCCGCGCCGAGACGGTCGAAGGCAAGGGGGTCGACGTCGATGACGACGATGTCGTTGTCCGGATCCTCGGACAGCTGCTCGGCGATCTCGGCCCCGAGCCGGCCACAACCCCCGACGATGATGTGCACGCCACCACCTCTCGTGTTGGTCACGGGCGGCCGTCAGTATGCCGCCGCGCGGCCCTTCGTCCGAAGGTGTGGGTCGGTGAGGCCGATACGCTGCCCACATGTCCCATCCCCACACCCTCCTGCTGGCTGCACCGCGGGGCTTCTGCGCCGGCGTCGACCGCGCCGTCCTGATCGTCGAGAAGGCGCTCGAAGCCTACGGTTCGCCGGTCTATGTCCGGCACGAGATCGTGCACAACAAGCACGTCGTCGAAGCCCTTCGCCAGAAGGGCGCGATCTTCGTCGAGGACGAGACCGAGGCGCCCGAGGGCGCGGTCGTCGTGTTCTCGGCGCACGGGTCGCCGCCCGAGGCGTTCGCGAACTCGGAACGGCTCGACCACACCCTCATCGACGCGACCTGTCCGCTCGTCACCAAGGTGCACATGGAGGCCCGTCGCTACGCGCATGCGGGGATGGACATCGTCCTGATCGGCCACGAGGGTCACCAGGAGGTCATCGGCACGATGGGGCAGGCGCCACGGTCGATCACGCTGGTCGAGACCCCCGACGACGTCGACGGTCTGGCCTTCGATGACGACGCCAACGTGTCCTACATCACGCAGACGACACTATCGATGGACGAGACCGCCGACGTCATCGACCGGTTGCGGCAGCGGTTCCCCATGTTGCACCAGCCGAGGAAGGACGACATCTGTTACGCGACGACCAATCGTCAGGAGGCCGTGAAGCAGCTGGCCGACACGTGCGACCTGATCCTCGTCGTCGGGTCGCAGAACTCCTCGAACTCCAAGCGCCTCGTCGAGGTCTCGCTCGAACGTTCGACACCGGCCTACCTCGTCGACGCCGCCGCCGAGATCGACGAGGCGTGGCTGGACGGCGTCGGCACGGTCGGCGTGACCTCAGGGGCAAGTGCCCCCGAGGTCCTGGTCGAGCAGGTCATCGACTGGTTCCGCGAGCGGGGCACGACCAACGTCGACACGGTCATGGTCGTGGAGGAGGACGTCGAGTTCGCCCTGCCGAGCGTCCTGGCCCGGCGACTGCGCGACGAGCAGAAAGCCGGCTGACTTCACTCGTGCTGCTCGACCTCGACGGGATCGTTCTGCATCGCGTCCGTGTAGGCCTGCCACAGCGGGGCAGCGAGCACCTCGGCCTGCCAGTCCTTCAGTCCGGCGAGGTCGCACAGTTCCTGCGGTGACGTGGGTTCGCCGCGCGCAGGGGCCCACAGGGCCCGGCTCGGGCACAGCACACCCGGATCGAGGCCGACCTGCTTGGCGACCGCGGCCCGCGCCGTCCGCATCCCGTCGTAGGCCGCACGTTCCCGCTCGGTCCACCGTCCATTGCGTTCCCGCGGTTCCTCGGGGCCCTCGAGACCGGCCTGCTGGGCGGCGAAGAGTTCCTCGGCGTGCTCGCTCGTTGGTCGCCCACGACGCTGGTTGCGGCGGGTCAGCGCGTCCGCGGTGTCAGCCGGGCGCTCCGCGAGGTCGATCATGGTCGCCTCGCGCAGCAAACGGTTGGGCGCGACGTCGTCGGCCCTGGCGAGGCGTTCTCGCGCATGCCACAGGTGACGCAGGATCGCCCGGGCCCGCCCGTCGAGGCGGCCGAGTCCCTTTGTGCGGGTCCAATCCCTCGTGTCCTCGCCCTCGTTCGTGATGACCGAGGCGATCTCCTCGTCGTACCACGCCTGCCGGCCGCTGTCGGCCAGTCGGTCGGTGAGCGACAGCCACAGTGCGGGCAGGTGGATGACGTCACCCGCGGCATAGGCGACCATCTCGTCGGGCAGCGGACGCTGTTCCCAGTCCGCCCGCTGGAAGCGTTCCTTGTCCGGGCTGAGCGCAACCCCGAGGACGTCCTGCAACAGGGGATCAAGACCGATCGGCAGTCCGAGCATCGCGGCGGCGACCGCGGTGTCGTGCACCCCGTTCAGCCCCACGCCCGCGGCTCGCAGTGGCTCGAGATCGTTGTGGATCGCGTGCAGGATGCTCGTGCGCTCCTGCAGGAAGTCGTGCAGGAGCGGCACCTGCGGGATCGCGACGGTGTCGACGAGGACCACGTGGTCGAAGGTCCCGACCTGGATGAGGGCAGCCCGACGGAAGTAGCGGGGCGCGTCGGCGCGCTCGACGTCGACGCCGACGATGTCGGCGTCCACGGCCGCGAGTGCGGTCGTCAGGTCGCGGGGGTCGTCCACGAACGTGATCTGCACAGGATGCCTTTGCTGCCGAGCAGGCTACCCACGGCGTCAGGGCCCGCGCACGGCACGCCAGCACGCCCGTCGGGGCAGGACTTGTAGGCTCGGGCCTCCCCCAGCGAGGTCGCCCCGTGCCCGAACCGCGGTTGCTGTTCGTCCATCCCCACCCGGACGACGAGTCGATTGCGTGCGGTGGCACGATGGCCCGCTACCGCGACGAAGGCGCGCAGGTCCACGTGGTGACGTGCACCGGTGGCGAAGCGGGCGACAACCTCTCGGGGATCGATCTCAGCGGGCGGGACTTTGCACAGGTCAGGCGGGACGAGGTCCAGGCCGCAGCGATCATCCTGGGGCTGACGTCGCACCGGTTCCTCGGCTATCGGGACTCCGGGATGGCTGGCACGCCGGCGAACGAGCACCCTGACGCGTTCGTGCGTGCCGTCCTCGACGAGGCCGCCTGCCGGCTCGCGGCGACGATCCGCGAACTGCGCCCCGACGTCGTGGTGTCCGACGACGAGAAGGGGACCTACGGGCATCCCGACCACGTTCGTGCGCACGAGGTGACCAGACGCGCCGTCGCGCTCGCTGCCGATGTCGCGGCCGCCGTGCCTGGCGATCCGTGGGACGTCCCGCGCCACCTGGTGATCACCTACTCCCGCGAGCGTCTGTTCCGCATGCACCTGTCGTTACTCGAGGCAGGGTTGGCCTCGCCGTTCGGGGACGACGCGGTCGCCGGCCCGGACGACATGGCGTTCGGATCTTCCGAGGAACGGGTGGCCTTCCGGGTCGACGTCCAGCCTTGGCTCGACGTCAAACAGGAGGCGATGGCCGCGCACGCCTCGCAGATCGCCGCGGACTCCTTCTTCCTCAATACGCCGCCCGACCAGGCCCGCCTCGGGTTCGGCACCGAGGAGTTCGAACTCGTCAGTGGTCAGCCGGCCCCCGTCCAGCCGTCCGATGACATCCTGGCCGGCCTGCGATGACCGATCCGTCGGACGTCGACGACTTCCGTGAGGTGATGGCCCGGTTCGCGACGGGCGTCACGGTGATGACGGTCTGCGTCGACGGACGCCCACACGGCATGACCGCGAATGCTGTGACCTCGGTTGCCCTCGATCCGCTGCTCGTGCTCGTGTGAGTCGACAAGTCCACGGTCATGTCGTGGCTCGTCCGCCGTTCGAACACGTTCGCCCTGTCGATCCTCGCCGCCGATCAGGAACACCTCAGCAACCACTTCGCCGACCCCGATCGCCCCGCCGGCGAGGCGCAGTTCGCCGGCATCGCCACCCACATCTCCGTGACGGGGTCGCCGCTGCTGGACGGTGCGATGGCGTGGTTGGACTGCAGGACCTGGCGGACCTACGACGGCGGGGATCACGACATCGTGGTGGCCGAGGTCGTCCACGCGACCCTCGGCGAGGCCAACAATGCGCTCGGCTACTTCCGCAGCACCTACCTCGAGATCCCCGACCCGCCGGCCAAGGGCTCGGGCTAGAGGGTGCCGAAGAGCCGATCACCGAAGTCGCCGAGGCCGGGAACGATGTAGGCGTCGTCGTTGAGGATCGGGTCGATCGCAGCCGTCACGACGTCGACGTCGTCGCTGACGTCGATGATGCGGTCTATCGCCTGTTGCGTGGCGACGACCGACAGGACCGTGACGTGGGCAGGACCGTCCCGCAGCAGCGCCGCGACCGCCGCAGCCGCCGAACCTCCCGTGGCCAGCATCGGTTCGAGCAGGAAGACCCACGAGTCGGACACGTCGGGGACCTGGCGGTAGTACTCCTCGGGTTCGTGGGTGTCGTGATCGCGTCGCAGCCCGATCATCCCGACGCGTGCCGTCGGCAGGATCGCACGGACCCCGGGCAGCAGTCCGAGTCCCGCACGAAGCACCGGCACGACGACGACGTCGTTGGCCGGTTCGCGCGTCGGGGCGGGCCCGAGGGGCGTCTGCACGGTCCCCTCCCTTGCCGGCAGCGCCTGCACGGCCGCCGCCGCGAGCAGGCTGCCGACGACGTGCGCATGCCGCTGGAAGGCTTCGGGTCCGGTCTCGACGTCACGGAGCCTGGCAAGATGCAGTCCGGTCGCGGCGTCGTCGAGTACGCGGACCGTCATCGCGACTCCCGGGTGGTGTGGGCGAGTGCAGTGCCTGACTAGCCTAGGCGCCCCGCTCCTGGGGACCTGATGACACGCTCGATGGCGGCCTTCGCCCTGGTCCTGCTGCTGCTTGCCTCATGCACCTCCCCGCCGCAGACGGACCCGTCGCCGAATCCCTCGGCAACCACGCAACCGACCGTTGACGATCCAGACAACCCGTCGGTGGAGTACCGGGTTGCGGTGGTCGTCGCGCCCGATCCGGATCTCCGCGCGGCCGCGGCAGAGGTCGGCGCCCGCCGACTGGCGTCGACGGTAGAGGGTCTCGGCGAGGTTCGTGTGGTCGCCGCGGACCGCACCGCCGCCATGGCGGATCTCGTGCGCCACTTCGCATCCGAGGGCTACGACCTCGTGTGCGCGCTCGGGCCGGGGGCACTGGACGCGGTCCTCGCTGCCGCCAACGACCTGCCGGCCGTGCGGTTCTGTGCGACGCCGGTCATCGCCGGCGAGATCCCCGGCAACGTGCTCGCCGTGGACATCAGGTCCGAGGAGGCCGCCTACCTCGCCGGCGTCGCCGCCGGCACGCACGCGCCCGAGCAACCGCCGGTCATGATGATCGGGCCGGCATCGCACGCCTCGGCCCGCCAGCAACAGGCGTTCCGCGACGGGTTCGCGAGCACCTCGCCGCCCGAGGGTGTCGTGCCGTTCGTCCTCGGCCCGGTCGATGACGCCGAGGCTGCCGGTGCCGTCCTCGAGGAGCACCTCCGTGCAGGCGTCAGTGTGATCTACACGGACGCCGGCGGCGCCGATGTCGGCGTCCGCGAGGCGGCCGCCGCCGAGTCCGAGCGTCGAGCGGAGGCGCGCGCGACCCCCGATCCGGACGCGACGGAAGACCCATCGGCCACCGCGCCGACGCGGGTGCTGGTGGTCGGCGGACCCGACCTGCTGCTGGTCGAGGAGGGCGAACCAGTCCCCGCTGCTGTGGCGTACGTGGTCGAGGTCCAGTGGGACCTCGCGGTGCGGATGGCCGCCGAACAGTTGATCGCCGAGTGGGACGGCGGCGTCGTGTCGCTCGGTCTGCTCGAGGGCGCGTTGCGATTCGTCGAGTCCGACGCAGGCAACGTGTCGCCGGTGGTGCGGACGCGGGTCGAGGACACCGGCGCCGGGATCATCGACGGGCGGCTGGTCATCCGGCCGCAGTCGTGATCCGACGAATCGGACGTCAGGGCCCGTACGCTGCGTGAGTCCGTTCGACGCGACATTCAGGAGCCACCGTGCGGCGTGCGAAGATCGTCGCCACGCTCGGGCCGGCGTTGGATGATCCGGCGCGCCTGCGCGCCGCCCTCGCGGCCGGCATCGACGTCGCCCGACTGAACTTCTCGCACGGCACCATCGATGATCACGCCAGTCGACTCGAGCAGGTGAGGGCGACGGCTGCGGCGCTCGGACGCAACGTGGGGCTGCTCGGTGATCTGCAGGGCCCGAAGATCCGGCTGGGTGTGCTGCCTGACGAGGGGGTGGTGCTCGAGGACGGCGCCGAAGCCGTCCTCGTCGCCGGGGTGGAGTACGTCGACCGCTACGACGACGGCGCAGGCACGGTGGTCCTCCCGGTGGTCTACGACCAGTTCGCGAAGGACGTGGAACCCGGGGCGCTGGTCCTTGTCGACGACGGGCTGCTGCGGCTCGTCGTGTCGAGGGTCGAGGACGACACCGTGACCGCCCGCATCGTCGCCGGCGGCATCGCGACCTCCCGCAAGGGCGTGAACCTGCCGGGCGTCGACGTCTCGGCTCGGTCGCTGACCGACAAGGACCGCGAGGACGTCAAGGCGATGGTGGACCTCGGCCTCGACTGGATCGCGCTGTCGTTCGTCCGGCGTCCCGAGGACGTGCTGCAGGTTCGCCAGATGATCCACGACCTCGGTGGTGAGGCCCCTGTGGTCGCGAAGCTCGAGCGTCCCGAGGCAATCGAGAACCTCGACGGGATCATCGAGGCATCCGACGCCGTCATGGTCGCCCGTGGCGACCTCGGCGTCGAGATCGGCCCAGAGCGTGTGCCCGCGCTGCAGAAGGAGATCATCCGGCTCGCGAACCGCGAGGCCAAGCCGGTGATCACGGCGACCGAGATGCTGGACTCGATGATGCGCAGTCCGCGTCCCACCCGCGCCGAGGCCTCCGACGTCGCCAACGCGATCTTCGACGGCACCGACGCCGTCATGCTGTCAGGCGAGACGGCTTCCGGACGGTTTCCGGTGGAAGCGGTTCGCACGATGGCCCGTATCATCGAGGTCGCCGAGTCGTCGTCCGACCTGGTCAACATCCCGCCGCCTCCCAAGCCCGGGATCTCGCTCGCTCGTGTCGTGGCGCGGGCCGCAGTGCAGGTGGCGGCGGACATCGGTGCCAAGGCGCTGCTCGTCTACTCGCTGTCAGGTTCCTCCGTGCAACTCGTGTCGAAGTTCCGCCCGTCCGTGCCGCTGCTCGGTCTGACCCCGAGGGAGCCGCCTTTGCGACGGCTTGCGCTCATGTGGGGGACCGACGGTGCACTCGTGCCGACCAAGGACGACTCACGCACGCTGATCCTCGCGGCCGAGCAGGTGTGCATCGAGCACGGCGTGGCCGGCAAGGGAGATGCCGTTGTGATCGTGTCGGGCGTGCCCGGAGGGCACGGCGGCACGAATCGTGTCATGGTTCACCGGATCGGCGAGGCACCGGACTGACCGCGCTCATGTCTGACCACCGCTCCAGGGCCCGGACGACCCCGGTCCTGTCCCGACTTGCCCGGACCTACGGCATCCTCTGTCTGCTCGCGCTGCTGGCGTGGGCCGTGCTCATCGACACGTGGTGGCTGCAGCCGCTGAACATGACGACGTTCTGGTGGACGCTTCCAGCGGTGGTCGCCCTGCCGCTGTCGTTGCGCCGGCAGCGATGGCTCAGTGCGGCGGCGCTGGCCGTCCCGGCGGCCGTTTGGCTGTGGTCCTACGGATCGCTGTTCGTGCCGAACGCCGCACCGGTCGTGCCCGCCGACCTGCGGATCGTCACCTACAACACGCTCGTCGGCGCACCAGGGATCGACCACGTCGTCCATCTCGTCGGCAGGACCAACCCGGACGTCCTGGTGCTGCAGGAGGTATTCCCCGAGCGCGAGACGGCACTCCGCGAGGCGTATGCCGGCCGGTACCCCCACATGGTCGGGATCCAGACGGGCGGCGTCGGTGGTGTGATGGTCCTGTCGCGGTTCCCGGTCACCGAGGTGCGGGACGTGACCGACTCCGGCGCGGCGAGCCGCAACACGGCGGTCGTCATGCTCGACGTCGGCGGGCGCCCGGTGCAGATCGTCCCGATGCACCTGACCTCGCCGTGCCCGTCGTGCGGGCCGAGCATGTCGGACCGTCTGGACTCCGAGGGCGAACGCCGGCAGGCCGAGGTCTTCGCGATCCTTCGGACGCTGTCGCCCGGCGTTCCGGCGATCGTGGCAGGCGACTTCAACTCGAACGAGCGCTCCGGTCCCTACCGACGGCTGTCGCGGGCGGGATTCCATGACCCGCACCGGGCCCGAGGCAGCGGACCAGGGTTCACGTGGCCGAACGACGGCCCGATCGGGCCCATGATCCGGATCGACTGGATCCTCACCCGCCAACTCATCCCGGTCGACGCATGGGTCGACGACGGCGGTCCATCCAACCACCGACCGGTCGTCGTCGACGTGGCCATGCGCAGGACTGGCTGATGGAGATCCCCGAAGAGCTCCTCGACGATCGGTACTGCTACCTGACGACCCACGGCCGGGTCACCGACCGCCGGCACACGGCTGAGCTCTGGTTCGTCCCGCACGAGGCCGGGGTGTTCCTCATGTCCGGGTCCGGCGGTCTCACGCAGTGGTGCCTCAACCTCCAGGCGGACGACCAGGCGGTGCTGCGGATCGGGCGCCAGTCGTGGCTGGCGCGCGTCGCGTTCCTGGCCGACGAGGACCCGGTTCGCGCCGAGGTGCTCGCGAGGTTCCACGACAAGTACGACCCCGAGGGCAAGGACCGCCTGCCGTCATGGGTGCGCGCCGCCACGGTCGTCCGTCTGGTCTTCACGAGGCCGCTGACGGCCTGACGGCTCAGTCGATGGCGCGGTCGTCGGCGAGGCGGACGCGGCGGCCGAAGACCCGCTGGAACATGGCGGCTTTGCGCTCGAACTCGGTCCGTGCCACGTGCAGGCCGTCGCCGTGGAGGTGGACGGTGATGGCGTCGTCGTCGACCTCGACATCGAGTCCTGTGACCGCCTGATCGCGGGCCCGGTCAAGGCCATCGGCGAGCTGGAGCAGCGCGACGAGCCGTTCGGTGTGTTCGCGCTGGTCGGGACCGAGTGAGGCGACCGGGGGATAGGCGTCGGACAGGCCCCGGGACGGGTGGAAGCGGACGATCGAGCACAGCATCGCCGTCCTGGCGGGCGAGAACCCGCGCAGCTCGGCGTGCTCGAGAATGTACGCGCCATGGTGGTGGTGGCGGCGCAGCGTCAGGGCCTCGCCGATGTCGTGGACCCGTCCGGCGTGCTCGAGGATCTCGCGTTCCGACGGCCCCAGCCCGTGCAGGTCCGCCGTGCCGTCGAACAATTGCAGGGCGAGCGCGGTCACCTGCGGCAGGTGAGGGTCGTCGGGGACGAAGGTCTCGACGATGCGGTCGATCTGGCGCGTGCGCAGTTCCCGGGGCGTCGGCACGGAGTCGACGCCCATGGCGTCCAGCAGGACCCCTTCCCGCAGTCCCCAGTCCGACAGCACGAACCGGTCCACCTCTAGGGTCTCGAGGACCGCGTCGACGATGATCGCCGCGACGTGGATGCGGTCGGCTCGCTTCGACTTCATGCCTGGGACGTCTGCGCGGGATCTGGCGTCGATCGCCACGAGCAGGTCGCGCAGGTGGGCGATGGCGACCGCCGGAACCGTCAGTTCGTTGAGGGTGGCCGGCAACCAGTCGTGGTGCTCGGCCGCAACCACGCGACCCAGCGCACGGATCGTGCCACCGACGGCCACGACGGTGCGCGGAGACAGGTCATGGATGGTCCCGGCGTGATCCCTGACTGCCGCGCGGACGAGCCGGCGCAGCGCCTTGACGTCGGCGGACGACGGCGGATCCTCATCGAGATCGGTCGACAACCTCGACACGCCGAGGTCGAGCGAGGTCGACCAGTCGATCCGGTTGCCGGTGCCGACGGCGAACTCCAGCGACCCGCCACCGAGATCCATGACGAGGACCGGCTCGTCGTCGAGGGCGACCGATGCGCGGACGCCGCGGTAAGCGAGCGCAGCCTCGGTCGGACCGTCGAGCACGCGTACCTCGGTCTGTGCGGCGGCCTCCATCTCGGCGATCACTTCGGCGCCGTTGGCGGCGTCACGCAACGCCGAGGTCGCGACAGCGAGTCGTGTGGTGGCGCCGAGGCGTGCGGCCAACTCGGTCAGGTGGGTCACCGTGTCGACGGCGCGCGCACGATCCCCGTCGGGGACATGCCCGTGGCGTTGCACGACCGCGCCGAGGTGGAGCATTTCGCGCTCGCGTCCGACCGGCACGATCCCACCGTCTGGCCGTGCGTCGGCGATCAACACGTGGAACGAGTTGGAGCCGAGGTCGAGGACCGAGAGGCGGCTGATCACGCCGTCGGCCTGTGCGGTCACTTCGGGGGCTCTAGGTATCGGGCGCTCGAGACCGTCCCGGTGGCGTCGTGCTCGAGGACCCAGGTGCCGCCCTTCTCCCAGCGTGGATCGTCGACCAGGCCCTCGTCCTGTAGGCGCAGGATCAGGTCGGCCATCACGTCCCCGTGCGTGCACCAGACGGTGACGTCCGCCGTGGTGTCGAGCAGCAGGGAGCGCGTGGCCTGGGGCGAGGCCCCTTCCTGGAGTCGATCGTCCTGCACGACCTCGATCCCGAGTTTCGCGGCCAGGGGCTCGACCGTCTGAACGCAGCGCACGTACGGGGACGTCACGACCCGGTCGATCCGCCATGCCGACAAATTCTCGACCAGCCCGCGAGCCTGCTTCTGGCCCTTGTTCGACAGCGGCCGGATGTGGTCGGGGCCGTCCCATCCGTCACGGCTGCCTGCCCTGGCGTGCCGGACCAGCAGGACTGTCGTACGGCGATCCTTCCCCGTCGCGGCGTCGACCAGGGCGACGTCGTCGGCGTAGGTCAGCAGCGCGCCGGCTTCGTCGACGGGGACCCACCGGATCCCGTCGACCTCGTCGTCGGGGCCGCGATCGCGTTCCTCGAGAACCTCTGCAGCCCACCATCGCACGACCTTGGGCGCTCCAGTTCGGTCGGCGTACGACAACTCGGGCAGGGGTTGGGTCAATTCGACCAGTACGCCGGTCTCTTCGAGGACCTCGCGCACCGCGGCGTCCGCGAACGTCTCGTAGTCGTCCAGCTTGCCCTTGGGCAGCGACCAGTCGTCGTAGCGGGGACGGTGCACGACCAGGACCTCGGTCGTTCCGTCGGCGTTCCGTCGGAGCACGACGGCACCGGCCGCCCGCACCGGGGGCATCAGTCGAGCTCCTGGGCGATCCGCTCGAGGCGCTCGTGGCTCTCGAACCCGTGGACCCTCGGCACGCGCTGCCACGACCCATCGCCGTGAGCCTCCCAGGCCAGCACGTCGTCCTCGAGCAGGATGTCGAGGATCTGCTGGAGACGCAGTTTGAGCGCCGGGTCGTCGATCGGCACGATCGCCTCGACCCTGCGGTCGAGGTTGCGGGGCATGAGGTCCCCTGACCCGATGTAGTACGAGAACCCCCTGGCGGGACTGCCGAATCGGTAGATTCGTGAGTGCTCGAGGTAGCGGCCGACGAGCGAGCGGACGCGGATGTTGTCGGACAGTCCCGGCACGCCAGGACGCAGGCAGCAGATACCGCGGACGATGAGGTCGATCGGCGTGTCGGCCTGGGACGCGGCGTACAGCGCCTCGGTCATCTCGCGGTCGACCAGCGCGTTCATCTTGATGCAGATCATGCCGTCGTCGGCTGCCGCCTCGCGGTTGATGAGGTCGAGCATCGTGCTGCGGAAGCTCTCGGGTGCGGTGATCAGCCGGCGGTAGTCGCGGCGATGGCCGTAGCCGGTCAGAACGTTGAAGAGGTCGGTGACGTCGGCACCCAGTTCGGAATCGGCGGTCAGCAGCCCGAGGTCCTCGTAGATGCGCGCCGTCTCGTCGTTGTAGTTGCCGGTGCCGATGTGGCAGTAGCGGCGGATCCGGTCGCCCTCCTTGCGGGCCACGAGCACGATCTTGGTGTGGGTCTTCAAGCCGACGACGCCGTAGGCGACGTGGACGCCGACCTCTTCCAGCAAACGGGCCCACTCGATGTTGGCCTCCTCCTCGAACCGTGCCTTGAGTTCGACGAGGGCGACGACCTGCTTGCCGTTCTCGGCGGCCTTGACCAGCGCACGCACCAGCGGTGAGCCCGGGCCCGACGTCCGGTACAGCGTGATCTTGATCGCGAGCACGTCCGGGTCCATGGCCGCGGCCTCGACGAACAGTTGGACGGATTGCGAGAAGGCCTCATAGGGATGGTGGACGAGCAGATCGCCCTGGCGGATCTGCGCGAACAGATCGGCGTGGGTGGTCAGTCCGACCATGCGCGGCGGGATGGTCGGGACGAAGACCGCATCCTTGAGGTCGGGGCGGTCGATGTCGTGCAGCGCCCTGAGCCCCGACAGGTCGAGCGGCCCGTCGACGACGTCGACCTGTTCCGGACCGACCTCCATCTCGCGGGTCAGCAGGTCGAGGATCCGCTCGGGCATGCCCGGCTCGACCTCGAGGCGTACGACGCGTCCGCCCCGGCGCCTGGCCTTCAGTTCCGACTCGATCGCCAGCAGGAGGTCGTCGGCGTCCTCCTCCTCGATGGCCAGGTCGGCGTTGCGGATCACGCGGAAGACATGGTGGTCGACGACCTCGAGTCCGGGGAACAGGCGATCGAGGTGCGCAGCCATGACCTGCTCGATCGGCACGAAGCGCTCGCCATCCGGCATGACCACGAACCGGTCGAGGATCGGGGGCACCTTGACGCGGGCGAAGTGCTCGTCGCCGTCGCGTGGGTCACGCACGACGACCGCGAGGTTCAGCGAGAGGTTCGAGATGTAGGGAAAGGGGTGGGCCGGGTCGACGGCCAGCGGGGTCAGGACCGGGAAGACCTGGTCCTCGAAGACACCAACGAGCCACTGCCGGTCGTCCTCGTCGAGTTCGGGCCAATCGCAGTACCGCACCCCCTGGGCGGCCAGCGCGGGGGCCACCTGCTCGTGGAAGATCCGGGACTGCTGCTCCACGAGTTCGCGGGCGTAGGTGTGCATGGCGGCGAGTTGGTCCGCCGGCTTCATCCCGTCGGCGGACGGCTTGTTGACGCCTGCGGCCCGCTGCTCCATCAGGCCGGCGACCCGGACCTGGAAGAACTCGTCGAGGTTGCTCGTGAAGATGGCCAGGAACATGGCGCGTTCGAGCAACGGGACGTCGTCGCGCGCGGCCAGGGCGAGCACCCGCTCGTTGAACGCCAGCCAGCTGAGTTCCCGGTTCAGCAGGATCGGTTCGTCGGTGGTGCTGTCGGGAGCGGCCATGTCGGGGTGGAACGACAGGATCGGCCGGGTCCGAGGCAGGTCGACGACCGCCGTCGCGTCGTCCAGGGCGTCGTCCATGAGGCCGAGGTGCTCCGGTCGTGGCAGTTGGTTGATCCGGCAGCGTAGGTCAGAAGGGTTACAACGAGCAGAACAACGCCTGGACGGGCACTACGCTCCCGGGCGTCCGGGCGTCCCGCTTCGCCGGACGCCACGCCGACCAGTATCGTGTCGCCCGTTGGATGGGCTGACACAGGAGGTCCCGCCAGTGACGTACACGATCGCCGAGCCCTGCATCGACGTCAAGGACAAGGCCTGCGTCGAGGAGTGCCCGGTCGACTGCATCTACGAGGGCGAGCGGATGCTGTACATCCACCCCGAGGAGTGCATCGACTGCGGGGCGTGCGAGCCGGTCTGTCCGGTCGAGGCCATCTTCTACGAGGACGACGTCCCCGAGGAGTGGCAGGAGTTCACCCCGATCAACGCCGACTTCTTCAACGACAGCGTCAGCGGGCTCGGGTCCCCTGGCGGTGCTGCCGGTGTCGGGGCCGTGGCGACCGACCACCCCAAGGTCGCTGCCTGGGAGGCCTGATCGTCGCCCGGCGACCTGTAGACCACATCTCACACGACTTCATCCGGAGGGCTGTTCCATGACCTACGTCATCGCGGAGCCGTGCGTCGACGTCAAGGACAAGGCCTGCGTCGAGGAATGCCCCGTCGACTGCATCTACGAGGGCGAGCGCAGCCTCTACATCCACCCGGGCGAGTGCATCGACTGCGCCGCGTGCGAGCCGGCCTGCCCGGTCGAGGCGATCTTCTACGCCGACGACGTCCCCGACGAGTGGTCCCAGTTCACCGCGTGGAACGCCGAGTTCTTCGACCTGTCCGGTCTCGGCGCCCCAGGTGGCGCGGACGGGGTCGGCAACACCGCTGTCGACCACCCCAAGGTCGCCAGCTGGCAGGTCACCTGACCCACCTCAGACGCGGGGGAGTAGGGCGGGGGTTCGGTGGGGTTCGGGGACCTTGTCGGCGGGCCAGCGTTTGCGGGACACGGTCGACAGTTTGTTGAGCAGGTTCATGGCGACGGGGTCGTCTTCGCCGGGGCGGGCTTCGATCAGGCCGGCGTCGATGACGCCCTTCATCCATTCCTCGCCCCGTTCGGTGCGGATGATGGTCAGGGTCCAGTTGTCGTCGGCGCCGATGCCACCGGTGGAGATGTCGGCGTGTTCGGCGGAAAAGTCCGGGCACAGCTTGCAGCCCGGCCGGGTGTGCGGGTGGAACAGCTTGAGTGGTAGTTCGTGGTAGCTGCCGTCACGCAGCCACACCATGTAGCGGCCCTTGATGTTGACCTTGACCACGTCCTCGATCGCGATGTCGTGCTCGGCCAGCACCTGCTTCTGACCGTCGTAGGTGAACGTCTTGGAGCACAGCAGCCCGATCGTCAACGCGATCTTGCGCTTGTACTTGTTCACCCCGTACGCCCCGACGGTGCCGTTGATCGACGCCTGACACGACATCCCCACCAGCGCGATCGCCTTCAACTTCTGCTCGTCGGCCTGCTTCATCGCCAGCGGGTTCGCGCTGTAGGTGTAGCGCGACCCGGCCGTGGCCAGCACCCCGGCCCGGTCAGTCACCAACGTCGGCTCGGAATCGAACGGACCACGCTTGTCCACGATCGCCGAGGTCAACGCCCCATCGATCATCCCGTTGTCCAACCCCCAGATCAACAGCGTGGACACCAACCCGCCGTCCTGCCCGGCCTCATGCACCCCCTTGTCGGTCGCACGGGTCAACAGGATCGACCGGTACAGCCCAAACACCTCGTCACGCTCCCGCGGACGACCGAACAGATGCTCGTCAAGATCCGACTCCCAGCTGCGGAACCGCGGACACGCACGGGTGCAGATGTCACACCCACGGTCACCGATCACACACTGGTCGGTGGCCATCCCCTCACCGATCTGCACCGGGAAGTAGTCATCCGTGTAGCCCAGCACGTCACGCGGACACGCCATCACACACGCCGCACACCCCGTACACAGACCGGTGTCGACCACCTCGCGGTACAACTCGCGCCAATGAACCTCGCCCACGGTTCTCCCTACGGGTCGGGGCCGTGATGCTAGGCGTCCGCGCGATCACCGCCCAGATGGATCGTGCAGACTGAGCCGGGGATCAGCCGGGGATGTGGGCCGTCAACGCCTCGACGTCGTCGTCGAGACCTTCGAGGATCCGTGATGCGCCGAGGCTGCGGATGCGCTGCTTCGTGCCGCCGTAGGCGCGGGCCGGCAGTTGTCCCAGCTCGCGCGCGACCTCGGTCGCGCGCGTCAGCACCTCCGACGGCGCCACCAGCTCGTCGGCGAAACCGGCCTCGACGGCCGTGGCAGGGTCGACCTTGCGGCCGGGCAGCAGCAGATCCTCGAGCCGGTCGCGCCGGACGTTGTGCGAGGTCAGCAGCAGCGCGAACTGCGGCAGTTCGAAGTCGATCTGAGTCTCTGTGAGGCCCCATGCGAACTCGCCGTCGGCGGCAACGGCGTGGTCGCATGCCATCGCCAGCATCGTGCCGGCCGCCAGCGCGTGGCCCGTGGCCGCACATACGGTCGGGCGCGGCTCGGTCCAGATCCGCATGACCGCCTTGCCGAAGATCACGAGGAGTTCCCGGATCTGCTCCCGGGTCGACGACGCCATCCACTTGACGTTCAGCCCCGCCGACAAGGCCCCGTCACGCCCCGCGAGCACAATCGCCCTGACGTCGTCGTCGGCGCTGTCGAAACCGTCGATCAGTTCCTGGAACGTCTCGATGGTGAGGGCGTTGCGTGCCCCGTCGTCCAGGGTCAACGTCATGATCCCGTCGCTGACGTCGCGTGTGAGAGCCACGGCCGGTTCCTCTGCCTCGGTTTCCGCGGAGCCTAATGGTCGGCGATCCGCCGTACGCTTCCGAACGTGGCCGACCAGGACCAGACCCCGCGCACCCGCGCCGACCGCTCGCCGCTGACGACGGCAGAGCGGCGCAGGGTCGTCGTCGCGTCCGTGGTCCCGATCGTGGGTGCCGCGGCGGTCCTGACCCCGGTCGCCATCTTCGGCGGGGCATCCGCGGGGGACGTCGCCGCCACCGCGGTGGTCTACGGCGGCATGCTCGGCCTCACTGCAGGGTTCGTCACGTACGACCGCCAGCAAGCCCGCCAGTGTCCGCGGTGCGCCAGCCGACGCGACCGGAGAGCCACGGTCTGCGCGCACTGCGGCTACGACCTCGCGACCGCGCCGCGGTACGCATGCGCGGAGCGGCACGAGATCTACCTCGAGGACGGCTCGTGCGATTGTGGTCGCCGCCTGCGGCCGCTCCCGACTGCACGCGGTATCGGCCCGGAGGTGGTCTGGGTGGTCAAGGCGGGGGCGTGGCTGCTGACGTTCCTCGTGCTCGTCGGCCTGATCCTGCAGTGGACCTCGCGCTGAGGATCACTCGCAGACGTGGCACTCGAGTTCGAGCGTCGCGTACCGGATCTCGAACTGCTCGGCGAGCATGGCCCGCAGGGCCGCGCCGTGGTCCTGCGCCTCGTGCAGGGTCATCTCGCCCGCGAGGACGACGTGGGCCGAGACGGCTGGTGTGTCGCTCGACAGGCTCCACAGGTGCAGGTGGTGGACGTCGTCGACGACGGGGTTGCTCCGCAGTGCCTCGCCGATGTCGGCCGCGTCCAGGTGCGCCGGAGCTGCTTCCATCAGGACGCGGGTCGTGGCCGCCAGTAACCGCCATCCCGACACCAGCACCAGGCCGGCGATGAGCACCGACGCCGCGGTGTCCACCCACACCGCGCCCCAGAACAGGACCGCAGCACCTGCGGCCATGGCACCGACCGATCCGGCGGCGTCCGCGAGCATGTGCACGAAGGCCCCGTCGATGTTGAGGTTGTCGCCGCGGACCCGCGCCAGCGCGATCGCCGAACCGACGTTGACCGCCAGGCCGAGCGTGGCCACCACGAGGACGGCCCCGCCCTCGATCGTGTGTGCCTCGCCGACCCGTCGGAACGCCTCGAAGAGGATCCAGCCGGTCGACGCCAGCAGCAGGACCGCGTTCGCCTGGGCTCCGAGGGACTCTGCACGGAGCAGGCCGAACGTGTGGCGGTCGCTGCGCGGCCGGGCCATCAGGTGCTGCGCCACCAGGGCGATGCCGAGGCCGGCGACGTCCGACAGCATGTGCGCCGCGTCCGCAAGCAGCGCGAGGGATCCGAACACGATGCCACCGACGACCTCGGCGATCAGCAACACCCCGTTGACGATCAGCGCGATCCACAGCACGCGTGTCTGACGAAGGCGGGTCTCGGGCTCATCGGACGGCACCACGACGGAATGCCTGTGCGGATGACCGGCCTGGTCGTCATGTGCGATCACAATGAGGTCCCGGGTTGGTGGGCCGCGAGCCCTTCGCTCGATCGGCTTCGCCAAGGTAAGGGTTCAAGTGGACTCGAGCCGCTGGCTGAGGTCGAGCAGGAACCGCTCGAGTTCGTGGCGGGTCACGAGCGTCTCCGTTGGGCCCGCTGGATGAAGCGCAGGGCCGACGCACGCATCCCCGCCCGCTTCGCCAACTCTCTCGGACGGTCAGATCGGTCACGCGACGCCTCCGTCTCGACCTTCGACCTCACTCGAGGGTCTACGGTACCGTGTGCCGCTACGTGGAACGGCGTTTCGCTGTGCGTGGCGCGTACCGAAGGGACTGCCAGCCAGAGAGGGCCCGATGGCCGCCGAGGCAAGAAGCGACAGCCCTCGGGGCGCCGATGCGCTCGCGGTCCCGGACGGGTCGGCTCGTGTCCACGGCGACCGAGGCCGTCGAACTCGCCTCGTTCTACTACGCCACCTTCCTCGGCCCGATCATCGCGTCGATGACCGGTGCCGCTGCTGGTCGTCGCCGCCATCGCGATCTTCATCGACGGATGGGCGGCGCTGTGGCTGCTCCTCGCCATCCCGGTCGTCCCGGTGATGGTTCGCGGGTTCCAGACCCGCTTCCAGTCGGTCAGCGACGGCTACCGCGACACGGCCAACGCCCTGTCCGCCCGGTTCCTCGACGCGCTCCAGGGGCTGCCGACGCTGAAGCTGTTCAACCGCGGCAAGGAGCACGGTGCCGGACTGGAGGATGCAGCGGAGGACCTGCGCAAGGCCATCATGCGCCTGCTCGCCGGCAACCAGGTCGTGCTGCTCGTCGTCGACGCGCTGTTCTCGCTCGGGGGGATGATCACGCTGGCCGTCGCCCTGGCCATGCTTCGTCTACGCGCCGAGGCCATCACCCCGGGCGAGGCCGTCGCATTGGTCCTGCTGGCTCTCCAACTCATCGAGCCCCTCGACAAGGTCGGCCAGTTCTTCTACGTCGGGATGGGCGGTCAGGCGGCGGCCAAGGAACTGCGAGAGGTCCTCGCGGACCCGCCGTCGGTCCCCGCCAACGACGATGCCCCCGATCTCGGCGAGGTCGAGCCCGTGATCACGTTCGACCACGTCCGGTTCGCCTACGGGGACCACGACCCGGTGCTCGCCGACGTCACCTTCGAGGTCGTTGCCGGCCAGACGGTCGCGCTCGTCGGCCCGTCGGGGGCCGGCAAGACGACCATCGCCAACCTGCTGCAACGCAACCTCGTCCCTGGCGCGGGCTCCGTGCGGATCGGTGGCGTCGACATCGACACGGCACCCGTCGACTGGGTCCGCAACCAGATCACCGTCGTCGCGCAGTCGACCTACCTGTTCACCGGATCCCTCCGTGACAACCTGCTCGTCGCCAGACCGGACGCCTCCGACGACGACCTCTGGCAGGCGCTGCGCACGGCGAACCTCGAAGCCTTCGTCGAAGGCCTGCCGGACGGGCTCGACACGCCGACCGGCGAACGCGGCCTGTCGCTGTCCGGCGGTCAGGCCCAGCGGCTCGCCATCGCGCGGGCCGTGCTGAAGGACGCCCCGATCCTGGTGCTCGACGAGCCGACCGCGTCCGTCGACCTCGAATCCGAGGCTGCGATCCTGTCGGCGCTCGACCGCCTGATGGCCGACCGCACGGTCCTGGTCATCGCCCACCGCCTGTTCACCGTGCGTGACGCCGACCAGATCGTCGTCCTCGAGGATCGGGCCATCGCGGTCGCGTCCACGGAGGTCGGGACATGAGCGCTACTTCGCCTTCGACAACCCCCCAGGCCGGCAACACACCGATGTTGCGGGTCGACATCTCGCGCCGCCTGCTGGCGTTCGGCCGGCCGCTGCTGCCGGTGCTCGCGGCGTCGGTGACGTTCCGCGTGATCCAGATGTCGCTCGGCATCGCCCTGTTCGCGATCGGTGCCTGGGGCGTCGGCACGGTCGTGACCGACGGACCCACACGGGCCGTCGGCGGCGTGGTCGCCGTGATGGTCGGGTTGGCCTTCGTGAAGGCGCTGGTCCGCTACCTGTTGCAGTTCACGGGGCACTACGTGGCATTCAAACTGCTCGCCATGCTTCGCAACGACTTCTACCGCAAGGTCGAACCGCAGGCGCCCGCCGGCCTTGCCGCCACCCACACCGGGGAACTGCTCGCCCGGGTGATGAAGGACATCGACCGGATCGAGGTCTTCTACGCCCACACGATCGCCCCGTCGCTGGCCGCCGTGATCGTGCCCGTCCTGGCTCTGACAGCCATGGGTGTGGGATTCGACCCCCTGCTCGCGATCCGGCTCGTGCCGTTCCTCGTCGGCGTCGGCCTGCTTGTCCCCGTCTGGTCGAACCGCGCCGCCGCTGACGCGGCAACCGACCTGCGGCTGGCCCGCGGACGCTTGTCGCAGCACCTGACCGACGGGATCCAAGGGATCCGTGAGGTCCTGGCCTTCGGGTATGGACAGCGGCGCGTGGCTGAACTGCGCGACCTCGGTCGGCAGGCGACCGATGCCCACGCGCGCATGTCCCGGATGATGGCAGTGCGGCGGGGACTGAACGAACTGCTTGTCGGCGCCGGCATCGCGGCCGTGTTGCTCGTCGGAGCCAACCGTGTGCAGAGCGGGGTGCTGTCGTGGGTCGACCTGACGGTGGTCCTCGCGATCGCGCTGGTGTCGTTCGGGCCGGTGCTCGGCGTCGAGGAGTTCATCGCTGCCCTCGAGCAGGCGTTCGCCGGGGCTCGCCGGTTGTGGGAGGTCACCGACCGACCGCCGACCGTCACCGAAGCGGCCCTCTCCCGAAAACGGCCGGGAACCTCGAACGGACGATCACGTTCGACGACGTCGTCTTCGCCTATCCCTCGGCGATGCCGGACCTGACCCCCAACGCCGTGGACGGCGTGTCCTTCCAGGTGGCCAGTGGGTCACGCGTGGCCGTGGTCGGGGCGAGCGGTTCGGGCAAGTCCACCCTCGTGTCGCTGCTGCTGCGGTTCTGGGACGTGGATACCGGGGCGATCCGGATCGGGGACGTGGACGTGCGCGACCTGGCGCTCCGCGATCTTCGCGACCTCGTGGCAGTCGTGGACCAGCGCACGTACCTGTTCAACGACACGGTGCGAACAATGTCCGTCTGGCGGCACCGGACGCGACGCAGGACCAGCTCGAGGCGGCCTGCCGAGCGGCCGCCCTGCACGACACGATCGTGGCCATGCCGGAGGGCTATGACACGGTCGTCGGCGAGATGGGTGAGCGACTGTCCGGCGGCCAGCGCCAACGGCTGGCGATCGCCCGTGCCCTGCTGAAGGACGCGCCGATCCTGGTGCTCGACGAGGCAACCTCCCAGCTCGACGTCCACACCGAGCGCGAGGTCCAGGAGCAACTGGAACGGCTGGTCGAGGGCCGGACCACACTGGTCGTCGCACACCGCTTGTCCACGATCCGAGACGCCGACGCGATCGTGGTCATGGATCGCGGACGCATCATGGAGGTTGGCCGGCACAGCGAGCTGCTCGCCGCCGGCGGTGCCTACGCAGCCTTGAGGGCCCGTCAGGCGACCGACGTGGAGGAACGCCTCAGTGCTGGGTAGTGCGCCAGAGGTCCAGGGCGCGATGCTCGGGCCGGAACCCGTGGTCGATGCCCCAGGCCACGGCCTGGGCGCGGTTGTGCACGTCGATCTTGCGGTACACGTGCCGGACATGGGTCTTGACCGAGTTGACGCTGATGAACAGGCGCTCGGCGATCTCGGCGTTGCGGAGCCCCTGGGTCGCCAGCGTCAGGACCTCGGCTTCACGCTCGGTCAGTCCGAGTTCCTTGCCTGGCCAGCCGCGTCGGCTGGTGCCGTGTGAACGACGCTCCTGCGACGCGCCTGCGACGACAACTTCGCCTGCCGCGATGCGCTCGATCGCGTCGACCAGGTCCTGGGCGGTCAGGGTCTTGCTGAGGTAGCCCTGCACACCGCGCGCCTTCGCGGTCGCGATCAACTCCGGCGCGAAGTTGAACGTGTAGACCGCCACCCGACTGGCGTGCGAACTGCCCAGCAGCGTGTCGATGTCGTCGCTGTGGACCTCGCCCTGGCCGAAGGTGTCGAACAGCGCCACATCGACGTCGTGGGTGATCGGTTCCTCGAGGGCGAGTTCGACGACCCGGACGCGGTCCTCGAACGGCTCCAGCATGGCGGCGACCCCGCGGACCACGACCTCGAAGTCATCCACGAGCGCCACGGTGACGGGCTTCCTGGTCATGGGAATCCCTTGATTCGGCAGATCGATCTCACCCTTCAGGGTGATGACACAGCGCGATCGATTGGCAAGGCTACGACGTCGGCGCGCGACTCGCTCGGGCTGTGACGCGTACTTCCGTACCGCGTCACGCGGCCCCGCCGCCACCGAGCGATACCGCCTCGCGCGCCGACGCGAGCTCCCACCAGCCGCCGAGTGGGGGGCAAGACGGACCGGCCCGCACCATCGGTGCGGGCCGGTCCTGGTTTGGTCGAGTCGGGGACCGCATGGGGCGATGTCGACGGGTCAATGACCGCGCGTCGCCGCCAGTTCCTCGTCGCTGATCTCGGGCGTGGTGGAGAGCCAGAAGAACTCGCCGGGGCGTGTGTAGCCCAATCGCTCGAGCAGGAACTTCAGGGTGGTGGTGCTCACGGAGGTCTCCGGCTCGTTGGACATCTCCGAGCATCCGACCGGAATCTGACGTCAATGTCAAGTGTGTGTGCTGACTGTGCGCTGGGCGGCCTGTTCGTCGCGGAACCGACGCACCATTTCGCGTTCGGCATGACGCTGGTCGCGGTGGCGACGGCGCGGACCGCGTGTGGCGAGCACGGCGCCAGCGACGACCACGACACTGCCGAGGCTCGCAGCGATCAGCGCCCGCGGAATCAGCCAGACGTCGATCTCGGCGCTCACGAAGCGCACCGGTTGACGCGGGCCAACGGTTGCGTCAATGGTCGTCGACACCCGGAAGTGCCCGAACAGCGGAGGGTCATCCCAGTCGGCGTACGCCGTCACCGTCGAGCCAGGCCCGGGGTACAGGTCGGCCGGGCCGACCACGAGCGCGGTCGGCGTGGTCCGCCATCCCTCCACCTGCGTGTGTCCGCCGGCGCCGAAGGTCACCGACCCGGTGTTGGTCACCGGCGTCGTGAAGCGGATGCCCTCGTCGGTCCTGGTCCAGGTGACGTCGCCGACGGCGACGCCGAGGTCGACCTCGCCGGGGACCTCGATGTCGACGCGCATGGCGATGCGTGCGCGATTGACGATCTGCCCGCCCGTGTCCGCGAGTTCGGGTTCGACGAGCAGTGCGGCGGCATAGTCACCTGGCGCCGTGCCGACGGGCACGGTGAGATCGAACGGAACGAGGACGGCGCATGGCATCAGCAGCAGGGCGCCACGTCGACGGTTCATGACACCACCCCCGTGATCGTGTAGGTCAGCGTCGTCAGGTAGTGGCCGGCAGGGGTGTTCGCGGGAACGTCCAGCCAGACCGCCGGCTGCGGCTCGTCGACCGAGAAGGAGCCCCATGCGACAGAGGGGCCCGTCATGATCGTCAGCGGGGTCCCGCTCAGCGTCCCCTCGGTGAAGGTCGTGGGGTTGTCCATGTTGGGGTCGTCCCACCACCACGCGCCACCGCGCACGTGGATGGTGCCGGCAGCGATGACCGCACCTTCACCTTCGGGCGGGAACTGCCGCCAGCAGCCGTAGTCGTCGCACTCCATGTAGAAGGACTGAAGGTCGGCGCTGGTGACCGACACCATCCAGCCGTCCATGGTCGTGTCGGTGACCTCCATCCCGAAGGGACGTGGGCCGGCGGTCATGCCTGGCACGACGGAGCCGAGGCCGAATTCCTACTCGAGCTGGATGGCGAGCATTCCCGGCTCGAGGACTTGCAGTTCGATGACCTGGTCAGCAGAGGTTGCGGCGAGCGCGAACCAGATCCGGAATCTCAGCGCGATACCTCCTCGAGAATCCGCCTGGCCCGGCGGACGAGGAGCGGAGGACATCGCGGTACCCGGCGACCGTGCTCCTGACGCCACCTGCAGTATCGGTCAGCAATGGTTCGCGCACCAGAGGCACGGTCCCCAGAACCTACGTGCCATCAGCCCTTGACCTGCGGGGCCCCCGCGAGCGTCACCGTGAGCCTCACGCCAGGTTCAGGACCGGGATGCCCTCGAGGCCGTCGAGGAGCCGCACGCGGACCCCGGCCGTCAGCAGAAAGTCCTTGACGGCATCCCAGCCGTCGTAGCGCCCGCCGGCCGCCACGACCTCGGCGACACCGGAGTTGGCGATGAGTTTGGCGCAGCCGAAGCACGGGGCGCCCGTGCAGTACAGAGTCGCCCCGCTGCGTTCCTCGGGGCTGGCGAAGAGCAGGGCGTTGGCCTCGGCGTGGATGGCGATGCAGGCCTCGTAGTCATGGCCCTGCGGGGCATTGGACGCCGCACGGGGGCACCCGCCGTCCTCGCAATGGGGATAGCCCGACGGTCCGCCGTTGTAGCCCGTGGCGACGATCCGACGATCCTGGACGATGATCGCGCCGTGCTTACGGCGCGAACAGGTCGCCCGCGTCGACGTCGCCCTGGCGAGGTCGAGGAAGTAGTCGTCCCAGGACTGACGGCGTCGCCCGTCGGGCATCAGGTCTCCTGTCACTGCACCGGGGGGATCATGCCAGGCGGCAGGTCCGAGCGACCAGCCAGCGGCGACAATTCGAACTCCTCGCGGCCGATCCGCAGGAATTCGACCGGTCGATCGTTCTCGAGGTGCTCTTCGACGATCTGGGAGACGTCCTGAACGGTCACCCCGCCGTACCAGACGTCGTCGGGCGCCACGTACACCGACGGGCCGACCATGCACGGCTCGAGACATCCGGACGCGACCACCTTGATGTCGACGAGGCCGCGCTGACCCGTGACCTCGCGGAATGCCTCGAAGACCCCGCCGGAACCACGTCGGATGCACGACGGTCGGGGGTGTTCGTCCGGCCGTTCGTTGATGCATACGAAGACGAACTTGCGGGGCATACCTGCACGTGCCACGGCGTTGGCGCTCTCGTCGGGTCGCCCCGACGCTACCTGCTCGGCCAAGGCCTGCGAGACCCTGATCCGTGGCCGTCTCCCGAGTCGAAGGGATCCCTGATGAGCCAGGACACCATCGATCGCATCCTGGAACGCACCAAACGGATTGCGGTGGTCGGCCTGTCCGACCAACCCGGCCGGACCAGCAACCAGGTGGCGAAGGTGCTGCTCGATGCCGGCTTCGAGATCGTGCCGGTGAACCCCAATGTCGAGGAGGTCTTCGGCATCACGGCGGTCCCATCCCTTGACCAGGTGACCGGCCAGGTCGACCTCGTCAACGTGTTCCGACGCACCGAGCACCTCGCCGAGGTGGCGCGTGAAGCGGCCGCCATCGCCGCCCCCGCGTTGTGGAACCAGCAGGGCCTCGTGAGTGACGAGGCCCGCCGGGTCGCGGAAGAGGCCGGCATGGACTACGTCGAGGACCGCTGCCTCAAGGTCGAGGTCGCCCGACGCGGTGTGCGCGCTGCCTGACGCGAGCCGGCGAGCCCGGGTCGGGTGGCGTCACGTCGGTCCTGTCTCGCGGTACAGCGCGGGGTCGAGCAGGTCGTCGGGGCCGAGGTCATCGCTGCCCGTGAGTACACGGTGTACGGCCAGGTAGTCGGCGGTCCCACGGACGTCGTGGACCCGCAGCAGCGTGTCCGGCCGGCCGGCGAGATGCCCGACGAGCGCAAGTGTCCCGGCATCGCGTCGTGCGGGGGGGCGACCGGTGATCACCCCGAGCACGTCCTTGCGCGACACGGCCCACAGTTGCGGGTTCGGGAGTGCTTCGGCGATGCGGTCGACCTCGCGCAGCACGGTCATGGTCTGCGCGGGGGTCTTGGACAGATCGACGCCCGGATCCAGGACGACGCGCTCGGCCGGCAGGCCGAGGCGCTCGATTCTGGTCAGCGCGTCCGTGAAGAACGCGATGACATCGGCGGTCACGTCGGCGTAGCGCGCGGGCTCCGTCAGCCGCTGTTTGGGGCGGCTGCGATTGTGGGTCAGGACGTACCAGGCGCCGGTGTCCGCGACATGCTCGGCGACCTCTGGGTGCTCCAGCCCGGAGTAGTCGTTGATGATTGTGGCCCCGAGGTCGAGCATCGGGCCGGCGACCTCGGGCTTGTAGGTGTCGATCGAGACGGCGGCCCCGTCTCCCACGAGCGCGGCGACAACTGGCGCGAGGGCACCGACCTCCTTGGCGGGGTCCACCAGCGGCAGGTGCGTTGCGGCGGACTGGGCGCCGAGGTCGATGACGGCGGCACCGTCGGTCACGGCCGCGCGGGCGACGGTGATCCGCTCGTCGGACGAGTGGTCGGCACGCGGGTCCGAGAACGAGTCCGCGTTCACGTTCACGATCGCCATGATCGTGGCGCCTTCGGCGGACAGCCATGCGGGGCGCTCGTTCACGGGCTGACCTCCGACGCCGGCGGGCGGACGACCAGGCCCATGGGCAGCACGTGCCCCATGAGTTCCGCACCGGGCCTGGGCTGCAGCACCCCGCACGAGGCGAGCAGTGCCGTGGCGACCTCGTTGGCCATCGGGACGAGCGAAGCGTCATCCTTGGCCCTGTGGGTCAGTTCGCCGATGTCCACCGAGGCGACGGCGTCGGACCCGTACCGCGCTGCGATGTCCAGCAACATGGCGATCTCCACGCCGAACCCGGTGACGATGGGCAGGTTCCGGATCGTCGCGCCGTCGACCGCGAGCTGGCCGGACAGCGGTTCGCGCACGTGGCGTAGTTCGGGGGCGAGCGCATGAAGCAACGGTTTGGCAAGGAGTTCGGTGACCCGCCCGCCCAAGGGTCGGACGGTGCCATCGCTGTCCTGCAGGCGGGTGAATGCTCCCTTGACGAGGCGGACCCCTGGGTCTCCCAGCTTGGCGAGCATGGCGGCGATCGCTTCGTGGTCGATGCCCTGCACGTCAGCGTCGACGAAGACGTAGCGGTCCGCCGGTCGCATGACGAGGGCACGCCACAGCGCGTCGCCCTTGCCGAGGACCGGTGCAGGCAGCGCGTGCGTGACCGGGATCAGGGCGTCCAGTCCGGCATCGAGGGCTGCCGCAAGTGTGTCGTCGGTCGAACCGTTCACGACGACGACCGCCGCGTCGACTATGCCGTGTTCGACGCAACGCTCGACGAGCGCCGCGCAGCGCGGCATCGAGGCTGCCTCGTTGCGGGCGGGGATGACGAGCAGGCTGCCGGTCATGGACGTCCTCGGGCGGCGGCGCGACGATACCGAACGCGCCGTGGGCCTAGGATCCGTGCGACCGGGAGGGACGAGATGCTGGTCTGGGCGACGATCGCGGCACTGCTCGTGCTGGCGTTGGCCGCCCTGCTCGGCCTGGTCTGGCTGGAGGACCCTGTTGGCGCGTCGGACGTCGACGGGGACGATGTGCTCGCGGACCACTACCGCCCCGTGGTGACGCCGGACTACCTCCGGCGGGTCCGGGTCCCCGGCCACGGGCGCGGCTACGACCGGACCGCGGTCGATGCCCTGCTGCAGCGGGCGGCCGAGGCGCTCGAGTCCTCAGGTGAGGAAGTCGAGGATGGCGGCGGCGACGAGGCCGGGAGCCTCGACTGGTGACCAGTGCCCGACGTCTGGTAGCACGTGGACCCGGCTGACCGGGATCGACCGCTTCAGTTCCTCGGCCATCGCCAGCGGCGTCGACCGGTCATGCGCGCCGGTCAGCATCAGGACGGGCATCCCGAGTTCGTCCCTGCGGATGGAGGGAGCCTCGGCCAGTGCCCGGCACGACTTGGCGTAGGCGGCCGGGTCGTTGCGCAGGAACAGCTCGCGGAGCAGGCCCACCCCGCCGGACTGCGTGGCGTGCGACTGCGGGGACACGGCGCCGGCGAGCCAGTCGTCGACCAGGACGTCCATGCCCTCTTTTTCGACGAGGTCCGCGCGCTGCTTGTAGGCCTCGTTCGTGTCAGGCTGGAAGTAGCTGATGCCGCCGCACAGAACCAGCGACTCGACGAGGTCCGGTTCCGCCTCGGCGATGTGCTGGGCGACGAGCGTCCCCATGGAGTGGCCCACGAGGTGTACGGCGGGCAGTTGCAGGTGGCGGATCAGCTTCACCACGTCCGTGGCCCAGCCATCGACCGAGAACTTGCCCTTCCCTTGCGAACGTCCGTGACCACGCAGGTCCATGGCGATGCAGTGGTCGTGCTGCTTCATCGCCTGCATGACCCCGTGCCAGACGTTGGCGGCGCCGCCGAGGCCGTGGACGAAGACGACGGGCGGACCCTCGCCGTACGAGACGTACTGGATGCTGTTGCCGTCGATGTCGGCGAACATGTGGAAGCCTTTGGTCGCTGAGGCCGCGCGTCCGGCGACTCGAGGTCGCAGCGGGCCCGGTGATGTGGGGGCAGCCTATGTCGTCGCCACGGAATGCATGGAGGTCGGGATGCGCCTCGAGGTCGTCCAGCGCACGTCGGCGTCGCGCGAGGCGGTGTGGCGGGTCCTGACCGAGTGGGAACGCCAGCCCGAATGGATGCTGGACGCCAAGGCGGTCGAGGTGCTGACACCTCAGCGCCAGGGCGAAGGTGTGACGATCCGCTGCCCCACGCTGCTGCTCGGGGTGACCGTCGACGATGTCATGCGCGTCACGGGGTGGCGCGAGAACGAGTATCTCGAGATCACCCACCTCGGCAAGGTCATCGCCGGCACCGGTGCCTTCGAACTGCGCGCCGTCGACGGCGGCACACAGATCACCTGGTGGGAGCAGATCGACCCCCCGCTCGGCCGCCTCGGCGCCTGGGGCGCCCGCACCCTCGCGCTCCCCATCATCGAACGGATCTTCCGCCGCAGCCTTCGCAACCTCGCGAAGCTGTCCGAAGCCCCCCAAAGGTGATGTGAGTACGTCCAACCGATGTGAATTCGTCCCACATTTTGGACCTACTCACATCACTTGGACCAACTCACATCGGCTGGGACCCGCCTGGTTTCAGCTGACCGTGACGAAGTCCACGACGTTCACGATCGGGCCGGCGTTGTTGGTGTCGGGGGCGACCGCCGCGCGGCTGAGCCTGACGTTGCTGTACGCGTAGAAGTCGGGCTTCTGCGTCAGCGGGATCATGAACAGGCCGTCCTGCGCATCCAGTTCGAGGGTCGTCGCGTACCGGTCGAGCTCGTTGTAGCACTCGCCCTGCGCCTCGATGTCCGAGGTCTGCTGGCACTCGTCGGCCTTGGCGTCGAAGCCCTCGTTGGCGTACCCGTAGGGGTTGTTGCCCGAGCCGCTGCGGCTCGCGGCGACCTGACCTCCGGGCCACGGGCCACCGACCCACGCGAACTGCGTGATGTCCCAGACGTCGCAGTCGCCGGCGATGCCACCGGACTGCGAGCACTCCAGTGCCGCCTCGGCGAACGGACGCTCGCTGAAGTAGGCGCCGCCGGGGACGTTGTCGATGGTGATCTCGATGCCTGCGGCCTTCAACTGCTCCTGGATGATCTGCTGCTGCAGCTCACGCAGGGCGTTGCCGCCGGTCGTACCGACGCGCAGGGTCAGGCGACCACGCTCCGGGTGCTCGAACACGCCGTCGGCACCCTCGGTGTAGCCGGCGTCGGTGAGCTTGGCCACGGCCTCGTCGACCTTGGCACCGTCGTACTCGGCCTGATGGTTCGCGTACGGGCCCTGGTTGGTCATCCAGTACGTATTGCCGAGCCCGTCGGCTGGCAGCACGTCGCCGAAGATCTTGCTGTACAGCGCTGTCATGACCTGGCTCTTGTCGAGCGCGTAGGCAATCGCCTCACGGACCAGCGGGTCCGCCAGGTGCTCATCGTGGAGGTTGAAGCCCCAGTGCTCGAAGATCGGGCCCGGCCGCGACGCGATCGTGAAGTCGGGGTCGGTGGCGAGCCGGTCCCCGAACGCGACCTGCGGTTGCGTGAAGATCACATCGGCCTCGCCGGCCTTCAGCGCGTTGATCTGGGCGTCCGTGTCGGCCACCCAGTTGATCTGCACGCCGGTGACGCACGCGGCCCCGGGGTTGGTGACATCGGGGGAGGCGGACCCGTGGTAACTGTCGTTGCGCACGAGGAGCATGGACACGCCCTTCTCCCACGCGTCGAACATCATCGGTCCCGAGGTCGGCAGCGGGGTGCCGTCCGGCAGGGCGAAGTCCGGCAGGGCCGCGTTCACGGCCGCCGCGCCGCCGTCGCCGAAGACGTGCGACGGGAACACGCGGTTGTACATGTCACGGAAGCCGGCGAACGGCTCCGAGAACGTGATCGAGAACTCGGTGTCGGACGTGATGGTGAAGTCGGTCACGAGGTCGTACCCGGTCCGGTCACCGATGAGGTACACGCCGCCCTCGCCGGTGGCAGGGTCGACGCCCTCCATGATGACGTCGTGGGTGAACTGGACGTCCTCGGCCGTCAGCGGCTCGCCGTCTGACCAGACCAGCCCGTCCCGCAGCCGGAACGAGACGGCCCATGACCCGTCGTCGTTGTCGGTGGTCTCGGCCTCCTCCGCGAGGAGTTCGGGGTGATGCTCGACGTCGGCGGTGTTGCCGTACAACCCCTCGAGCAGCGCCTGGGTGATCCATGACGTGATCGACAGGTTGTTGTTGGGATCGTCGAGGTGCATGTCCGGGGGCTCCTGCTCGTGCGCCCAGATGAGGTCGCGCTCGACACCTCCCTCGCAGTAGCTGGCCGGGTCGACCTCGGAGCCCGTCATGTCGGGGGACGAGGCCAACGGGTCCGGATCGTCGTCGGCACTGCCGCACGCCCCGACCAGCAGGCCGAGTGCCGCGATGCCCGAAACGAGCCGAATGGTGTGTCGTGTGCTCTTCACGAGTCATCTCCTCACCGCTGTCGTACTATCGCTGTCGTAGCTCCACCACAGTGCCGCAGCCGATGTGGTTGCATCCAGGGCCGGACTGCAGGACAGTGGCTCTTGCTCCGGTGCCAGTTGCGGTCCGATCGGCACCGCACGGGACGCCGGCGCCGGGCACATGCTCGGTCTGGGAGGTGACGGACATGGACGAGGCGCTGCTCGTCGAACTTCGCGGGATGACCACGCGACGTGGTGTCACGCGGTATCAGGCGCTCGCGGACGGCATCGCAGCAGCCATCTCCGCCGGCCGGCTGGCGGTGGACGACCGCCTGCCGGCCGAACGCGGACTGGCCCGGTCCCTCGGGGTCAGCCGCAACACCGTCGTGGCCGCCTACGAGGAACTGCGTGCCAGGGGACTGGTGCACACCAGGCAGGGCTCCGGCACGGTCGTCGACCGTGGGGCGTCGCCTGCCACCTCGCCCAAGGAGGCGACCCTGGCAGGACTGCTGCGCCCCGGCGCGATGTTGCACGGCCTGTCGGACACCTCCACCACCGGAATCGACATGCGTGGCGCCTACTGGGCCGGCACGCAGGATCTGCCCCCGGAGGTGTTCCAGGTCGACATCCGGGACTTCTCCGACGTCGCTGACGGGTGCGGCTACTGGCCCGCCGGGCTTCCCGCGTTGCGGGAATCCATCGCCGACCACCTGTCCAGGGACTGTCGTCTGCCCACCACGCCCGATCAGGTCATGATCACCAGCGGTGCCCAGCAGGCGATCACGCTGCTCACCACCGCAGTGGTCGACACCGGCGCCAAGGCCCTCGTCGAGGAGTTCACCTACGCCGGCGCGATCGAGGCGCTGACCGTCGCCGGCGCACGCCTGCGCGGCGTTCCGTTGACCGGTCACGGCGTCGAGTTGAACGCGCTGCAGACCGCGGTGCGTGACCATCAGCCGCGCCTCGTGTACCTCGTCCCGTCCTGCCAGAACCCCACCGGGTCGGTGCTGCCGGTCCACGCCCGCCGCAGACTGGCGCAGATGGCCGAGGACTGGGATGCCGTCGTGGTCGAGGACACCTCGCTGTCGCTGACCCAGTTCCGTGGCGACGACATTCCGCCCCCCATCGCCGCCTTCGCCGAGCCCGGCGGCCGTGCACGACTGATCACGATCGGGTCGCTGTCCAAGATCGCCTGGGCCGGGCTGCGGATCGGGTGGATCCGAGCCAGCAGGCCTGAGTCGATCGAACGCCTGACGCGCCTGCGGACCTCGCTCGACCTCGGGGTGGCGATCCCTGCACAGATCATCGCCCGGAACGTGTACGAACGGATCGGCGAGATCGCGGCCCGCCGCCGCGAACTACTCGCCGAGCGTTACGCCGTGCTCGCCGACCTGATGGGTCGCAACCTGCGTGACTGGGAGTGGGATGCGCCTCGCGGCGGCCTGAACATCTGGGCGCACCTGCCGGTGGGGTCCGCGGTCGAGTTCGCCGCCGTTGCCGCCGCGCACGGGGTCGAGGTCGTCGCCGGCTCGAACTCGTCACCTGGCGCACGTGGGACCGGGAGCATCAGGGTCCCCTTCGGGCAGCGGCCGGATGTTCTGGTGGACGCCGTAGAGCGGCTCGGCCTCGCGTGGCAGCAGTACCGGCGCGAGTTGCGTAGCCGCGAGGTCCTCGAACTGCCGGCGCGCGTCGTGCGTGACCGCGCACGAGCGGTCGCACTGGCCGATGTGCACCGCCGCCAGGTGGACGACGCCGTTGCGATGGCCGCCGGGGTGGAGTCGCTGCGACCCCCGACCTGAACGCCCCGCCGGTCACGAGGCCGCCAGGGCGATGACTCCGGTGAGCGCCAGGGCCAGGCCCAGCTGCTGATGGCGGGCGAGATGTTCGTGCTCGCGGAACCGGGCAAGTACGACGGTCACGACGGGGTACAGCGAACTGAGGACCGCTGCGATCGTCAGCAGCCCTGATCTCGTCGCGTAGAGGAACAGGACGTTCGCCGCGTTGTCGAACAGGGCGATCCCCAGCAGCAGCCGGACGCTGCGTCGCGGAACTGTCATGGGCTGACGGGCAGTCGCACCGATCCCGAGCAACACGATCAGGGAGGTCGCCTTCATCGGGACGAAGACCAGCAGGCCGCTGTCGGCGGAGGTGGCATCGAGCAGCGTGAACACGATCCCGAACCCGACGCCGGAGACCACCGCATCGAGCACGCCGGTCGCCCCGGTGGTCACGTGCTCTGCCGCGGGCCGTGATGCCAGCACGATCGCGCCGACGGTCGCCGCGATGCCCGCCCAGGCGATCGTGCCGGGACGCTCGCCCGCCAGTGCGCCGGCCACGACCGGGATGGCGGCCGCCAGTGCTCCGGTGATGGGTGCCACGACCCCCATGCGGCCGATCCGCAGCCCTCGGTAGAGCATCGTCACACCGAGGGCACCACCGGCGCCGGCCCCGGCGGCCAGCACGACGTCGTTGCCGACCAGGCCATCGGTCGGGAAGAGCAGACTCAACACGCTCAGGCCGACGAGGCCTCCGATCGTCGCCCAGAGGGCAACCGCCACGCTGACGTCGCGCGGCGACCGCCGCCCTGCGAGCCCGCCGAAGAAGTCGGAGGTCCCCCACGACAGCGCTGCTCCCAACGCCAGCAGGACGGTCATCACAGGTCAGCCTCCGACGTCGACGACCTCGTGGGCGGCGCTGGTCGACAGGCCGGGCCTCGGGCCGCCACCGATGACGCGCAGTCGACCGTCCAACGCGACCACCGCAAGGCCGTGCCGCGGTTCGGCGAGCATGGCGACCGTCCGCCACGCATCGTCCGCCAGGCACTCGATCTCGGCGACGGTCCCGTCGGGCGTCTCGCCGCCCGCGACGCAGACGACGTCGCCGACGCTCGCCGCCGCGATGCCGCCGCGCGCGACCGCGATGTCCGGCCCGGGTTCGACCCCGTCGGCGGTGAGGATCTCGGTCGTGGTCCGGTTGGTGTCCATCCCACCGTCGCGGCCGGCGATGACCACGACCTCGGAGCCACGCGCCGCGGCGGCCACGTGCTCGCGCGTCTCGGCGAGGTCAGGCCCCGCGACCCAGACGCCGTCGACGAGTCGCTCGGTGGAGCGATGGGTTCCAGCCGGACCGACGCCGCCGATCGCCCAGACGTCGTCTGGGGTCGCGACCACCGCCAGGCCACCCCGCGGGACCGTGAGGGACGGCCCCTGGACCCAATCGGCGTCCGGCGCGGCGAGGCGCCACACCCGGTCGGTCGGGACCCACTGGTCGCCCTGAGTCTCGTAGCCGCCGATCACCAAGAGTTCGCCGGCGACTTCGACGTAGCCGTGGTGGTGTAGCGCCCGCGGCATGTCCGGCATGCGGGTCCACGTGTCCTGGTCGGGGTCGTAGAGGTCGACCCGTGCCGAGGCGCTGCGGTCAGGCAGCAAACCGCCCCCGACCACGATGCGACCGTCCCACACGACCCCGGCGACCTCGGTCCGTGGATCCGGCATCGGCGCGGCATCGGCAGGTGCTTCGGATGAGGTCGTCGGCGTCGGTTTCACCTCGCCCGGCGAGCATGCGCCGAGCACGACGGTGGCGAGGATCCCGATGACGACCGGGACGACGGCTGCCCTCATGCCTTGAAGCCTTCGAAGGGCTGACGGCACGCCTGGCAGAACCGGATGTCGCGGCAGGGTGTCGGGCCGAACAGCGACTGCCGCTCGGTCCGATCCGAGGCGCAGTAGGGGCACGTCCTGCGGTCGTCGGCCGTGTCCTCGTCGTTGACCACTGGGAGGCGCCTGCCGGCAGGGACGTCGACGGGCGCCGCGATTCCGAAGGAGCGCAGAGCCTCATGACCTTCCGGGGACATGCGGTCGGGGGTCCAGGCCGGCGAGAACCGGATGCGCACGTCGACCCCGGTCACCCCGTCAACGGCCAGCACGGCGTCCCTGACATCGGCGGTCATCATCTCGGTGGCCGGGCATCCAGCGAAGGTCGGCAGCAGGTCGACGTGGACGTGTCCGCCGTCGGCGATGACGTCGTGGATGACCCCGAGCATGCCGAGGGTGACCGGCGGTAGTTCCGGGTCGGGCACCGCCTCGGCGGCGCGGCGGGCGGCGACGACGTCGATCGTGGTCGTCGCCGTCACCACACGGCTCCCGGATGGGCGCGATACAGCCCGGTCATCTCGGGCCACACGTCGTCGGTGAACGCGGGTCCGTGGACACCGCGCCGGCCACCGGGTGTCGTGAAGTCCGGGGCGGGCACGTCCATCGCGATCCCGGCGTCCCGAAGCGCCTGCGTCACCTGGGTCGCCCACCGGTCCTGCAGGGTCGCCGAGAGTTCGGGCATGACGCCGGTCTCGATCAGTACGTCCTCGCCGTCGATGGGTTCGAACAGCCACACGGCCTGGGGCAACGCAACCTCCATGGCTGCCGCCAGGCGCGACCGGGCGTCGTCGGTTCGCGCCGTGAGCCGGGCGAACCAGAGGTCGGCGTGTTCGACGTGGTAACGCTCCTCGTGCACGAGCTTCGAGGCGACCGCGGCGATGTCGGGATCCGAGGAGCCCCCCAGCGAACGCAATCGGATCGTGTCCGCGTGGTCGTACAGCCAGTGCCGCGCAAGCGAGTAGGCGAAGTCGCCTGGCTCCTGCTCGCACAGCACGGCGTGGCGGTACTCGTCCGGCCGGCGCCCGAGCCCCAGGGCATCGACCGCGGCGCGGACGTCATCGACCTCGCCGACCAGCACCTGGTACCAGACATCGGCGTGGTTGATCTCGTCCTGGGCGATGGTCGAGAACGCCAGGTCCTCTTCGAGCGACGGCGCGACGCCCGTCCAGTGCGACACGCGGTGGCCGGTCACGAGCTCGTCGTCGGCCAGCGCGAGCAGCAGCTCGCGGCGGGCGTCACGCATCGCCTTCCCCCTTGTCGGGCGTCGTGCCGTCGGACGTCGTGCCCGCGCGACCGGGGGCGGCCTGCTCGGTCAGGTGGCCTCGTCCGCGCTCCACGGCGGCCTGCCTGGCCTTCTCGCGCTTCTCGCGAAAGCCCGAGTAGCCGTGCTGCAGCCGGTAGCTCTGGTCGACCTGGTGCTCGAGCATCGACGGGTCCCGCAGGATGTGCAGGTGCTCACTGGGCACGACGGCGTACTCGACACCCTCTTCGTGGCGGAAGTGTGTCTCCCTGGCCAGCAGCAGGGCGGCCTGCGGGTCGGGGGCGTGGAGCGTGCCGGCATGCTCCAGGCGGTCCTCCCAACGGCGGCGGCCGAAGACCTCGTAGGTCGCCATCAGCGCCTCCTCATGCCGCGGTCACCAACCCCGGGTCGTCCCCGAGGATGATGTCGCGGATCCAGTCGTGGTGGTGGTGCATCACCTGCCGCCAGTACAGCCGGGTCGCCGTGGTCGGGGTGGGATCCCCCTTGACGATCGCCATCAGCCGGTCCCAATCGGGTTCGTCATACACCCACCGCTCGGCCGTCCCGTCCCAGTGCAGTGACGTGTCGGGGACCTCGATGCCCATGTCCCAGATCTTGGGGACGTACTGGGTCATCCAGGCCTGCCGGGATGCCTCGTTGGTCTGGGTCTTCACGCCCCAATAGATCATCGGGTCGTCATCGGCGGGGATGTCGGTGCCGAAGAAGTGCATCACCGGCTCCCACCAGCGGTTGACGGCCTCCTGCAGCATCTCGAACTGCTCGTCCGTCCCTGCGGCCAGCGCCAGCATGATGTCCTCGCCGTGGCGGTAGTGCAGCGACTCCTCGGCGACCACCCGTTTCATCACCCGGACATACGGGGCGTAGCTCGTGCTCAGTAGGGCGCGCTGGGTGACGATCGCCGCGCCGTCGACCAGGAAACCGATGCAGGCCACGTCGCCCCAGGTGTGGGTGGGGTAGTGAAAGACGTTGTGGAACTTGCTGCGCCCCATCACCAGGTCCTCGTACATCTGCTGGCGGGGCTTGCCGAGCGACTCGGCCACCCGGTAGATCAGCTGTCCGTGCCCGACCTCGTCCTGGACCTTCGCGGCCAGCGACCGCTTGCGCCGCAGGGTCGGTGCCCTGGCGATCCACTCGCGTTCCGGGAGCGCGCCCATGATCTCGGAGTTGGCGTGCATCTCGATGAACTTGAGGTTGAGCTGCCGGTACGTGTCAGGCATCCAGTCGTCGGGTTCGACCTTGGTGCCTGCATGGAGCCGTTCGAGGAACTCGTCGGTGCGGGCTGCGTCGGGGTCCGGCGAGGTCCGCGGGTGGCTGGGATCAGGTGCAGCCAGATCGTCAACCGGTGACACCGCCGCGGCCGTCGACGCCGCAGGTTCGGTGACGCGCGTGCCGGCCAGGTTCGATGCCGGATGACCTGGGGTCGCACCTGCCGGGTCTGCGGTCGCGGCGACCTCGTCCCACCACGCCCATGCCGTTGCCTCCAGCGCCCGGTACCGGTCGACGAACACGGCCGCGGCGTCGGAGCCGAGCCAGTCGTCGGGCAGCAGTTCCTCGGGCAACCCAGGATCCAGGAACAGGAACTTGCGCCAGTCGTGGACCAGGCGGACCCGTGCGGCGAAGGCGTCCCTGCCGTCCCGCGGCACCGGCCCACCCGACCGGACACGACGGACGAACTGCGCGTGGGCGGCCTGTAGGTCGCGGAGCGGGTAGGCGCGAGCGGCCAATTGCCGGTCCTCGCCCTCGTGCACGGCCGTGAAGGCCTCGACGGCGCCAGCAACCCGGTGTTTGTCGAGGACCTCCTGCAACCGAACACCGAGGTCCCACGGGCAGAGCCACACGCCGGCGCCGAGCGATCCGTAGCCGAGCCACTCGAGCTCCCGGCGCAGCGCGTCGCGGGCGGCACGGTCCCGTTCGGCGAACGTGTAGGTCAGCATGTGCCAGCGGCCGTCCCACACCAGGCGCCGTCGCAGGTAGGTCCGGTCGGCGGCGTCGGCGAGCCGTCGGCGTCCTGCCTCGGTCAGTTCGTAGCGGGCATTGCGGCCCTCACGGCTGGCCGTCACGATTCCCTGGTTCGCGAGGCGTCGCAGGGCCTGCCGGGTGGCGTCGGGGGTGACATCGAGGGCGTCAGCACCGGCCGTCAGCGCCTGCAGCCAGACCTCGCCGCCGGAGGGAAGCACCACGTCGCCGAGTACCGTGAGCAGGAGCGAACGTGCAGACGAGTCCATCCCTGCTCCGATGTGTGACGGATTTCGTACGGCCGACGCGCCACGGTAACGATGACTGGCGGGCCCGGCAAGGGCATCCGTGCGGCAGATGCCTACGCTCGCCCTCGGAAGCGGAACCAAGGACCGGTTGTGAGCAGCGCGGCGTTTCTCGTCGACGGGATCCGAACCCCGATCGGACGCTACGGAGGAGCGCTGTCGTCGGTGCGTCCCGACGACCTGCTCGCCGTCGTCCTGCGGGAACTGCTCGAACGGCACGACCTGGATCCTGCCGAGGTGGACGAGGTCGTCGCCGGCTGTGCGAACCAGGCCGGCGAGGACAACCGCAACGTCGCGCGCATGGGGCTGCTGCTGGCGGGCTACCCGATCGAGGCCCCCGGCATCACGGTGAACCGCCTGTGCGCGTCCGGGCTGTCCGCGGTCGTCCACGCGTACCGGATGATCGCGGTCGGCGAGGCCGACCTCGTGGTCGCGGGCGGCGTCGAATCCATGTCCCGTGCCCCGTACGTGATGGGTAAGCCGGACCGTGCGTTCAAGAACGGCCCACCTGAGGTTCACGACTCCGCCCTGGGCTGGCGGTTCGTCAACCCACGAATGGCGGCGATGCATCCGCCGATCGCCATGGGCGAAACGGCGGAGAACCTCGTCGACCGCTACGGGATCAGCCGGCAGGCGCAGGACGAGTTCGCGATGCGGAGCCACCGGTCGGCCCTGCAGGCGTGGGACGACCAACGCTACGACGACCACGTCGTCCCGGTGACGGTGCCGACGCGCCGCTCCGAAGCGGTCGTCGACCGAGACGAGGGCCCACGGCCGGACACAACCATCGAGAAACTGGGTGCTCTGCGCCCGGCCTTCCGCGAAGGCGGCACCGTCACGGCGGGCAACTCGTCGTCGCTGAACGACGGGGCGGCGGCGGTGCTGGTCGCCTCCGAGGCGGCGTGCGAGCGGCTGGGCCTGCGACCCGTCGCGCGCGTCGTGTCGGCGGCATCCGCCGGCGTCGACCCGTCCTGCATGGGCATCGGTCCGGTCCCCGCCACCAACAAGGCGCTCGATCGGGCGGGTTGGACGACCGACGACCTCGACACGGTCGAGTTGAACGAGGCGTTCGCCGCGCAGTGCCTCGCGGTGCTGGCCGCCCTGCCGGTCGACCCCGACATCGTCAACCCCGACGGCGGCGCGATCGCGCTCGGCCATCCGCTCGGCATGTCGGGTGGGCGGCTCGTCGCGACCCTGCTGTCGAGGATGACGCGCGAAGCTGACGTGCGCCGTGGGCTCGCCACGTTGTGCGTCGGAGTCGGCCAGGGTGAGTCCCTGCTGATCGAGTCCGTGCGATGAGACGACGCATCCCGGGCCTGGTCTGCGGCCTGTTGGTCGGCCTGGCCTTGATCGCGACCGCGTGCGTGACGCCCGAGGGCAGCACCCACCGGCAGCCCGAGGCCGTCGACGACGGCGTGCAGGTGACCGGCGTCCTCGGCGGCTCGCGCATCGCGATCGCGTCAGGCGCCCCCGAGGTCTCGTTCCGTGACTGCGACGGCGGTGACGGCCTCGACGAGGACGTGTGCTGGGTGGCGCGGTCGATCGACGGGCTGACGCTGGCCTTCGTGATCGAGAACCCGGCCGCGCTCGTCGCGGGTGAGACGATCGCGGTGCGCAACGACCCATGCGACCACTGCGACGACGTCACCGACCAGGTCGTCGTCGACATCCGCGTGAACGGCGAACAACGCCGGGCCACCGGTGGCACCATGACGGTCATCGAGGTCGCCGAACGCGTCGCCGCCCGCTTCCGACTGACCTTCCCCGGCGGCGACGACCTCACCGGCACCTTCAACGTGCGCGAACTCCGCCCCGGCGAAGAGTGACCCGTTGAGTGTGCCGTTTGGTATGAAATATCAAACCGATTCGCACACTCGACGTGGGGTCAAGCGGTGGCGGCGGCGATCTCGGCTTCGAACTCGTCGCGGCTGACGACCCGCTGCTCGAACGAACCACGGGCGACGATCCGTGTGCCCTGGCGGACCAGAACCTCACAGACCAGCCGCTGATGGCCGACCTGGGCGACCTCGGCCGTCAACGTCAGCTTGGCGCCGACGGGCACCGGGGATCGGTGGGTCACCTCGACCTGGTAGCCGACACCCTCCTCACCCGGTTCCAGGTGGGGGACCAGCACCTGGCGGCAGACCTGCTCGACGTGCTGGACGAGTGCCGTCGTGCCATACACCGGGTGGATCTGGCGCCCGTCGATGCGGGCCGTCATGGCGTCGGTGACCGTCACCTCGAGGGTGGTCGTCTCGCCGCGTGGTGGTCCAGGTCGCATGGGGCGGGAGTATCCCACAGCCGGGAGTCGCGAGTGGCCTCAGCGGCCGACAACCGCAGATCAACCGGTTCGTCTGCGCGCGGACGGTGTCCCCGCTACCGGATCTCGAACGGCGCACTGGGCGCTCTGGGGACAAAGCTCGTTGCCTCGTACTCCCTGCCTCGCCATGACGCTCCTGCCTGGTAGCGGCCCACAGACGCATGCTCGGGAGGATCGTCGGACGCACCGGACGGCCAGGGCCCGAGTCGCTGATCCCAGATGCCGGCGTCGAACGTGCAGCCTGGCGGGATCTCGGTCTCGTCCACCAGCGCCGGATAGACCCCCTCGTCCCGCGTCAGACGCTCGTCAGCTTCATCGCTGATCCAGAACCCGACGAACGGTGGCTGGTAGACGCTGTGGCGTACGGGATGAGCAGCCCGATTGCAGACCACGGCGGTCACGAGGACAGGCTGCCCCAGGTCATAGATGGCCCGGTCGGTGTCCACGCTGATACTGAACCCCTCATGCGATGGTCGTGTCCTTGGCCGCGGTGCCGGTGAGCCGATCTCGGACTCCACCGCCATGCGCACAGTTTCCGAGATGGCGTTCTCGCCACCCACGATGGTGACCCCTCCGCTGGTCGGGAACGTGGCTTGGAGCCACTCGTGGGTGACCGCGGAGCCTTCGGGGTCCTGTCCGTCGGCGTACAGCAGCACACCACCCGTGGCGCTCACCGCGGGGATCGCGACCGCGGCGTCGACCCAACTCGTCCCGTTGACGAGCCAGGCGAACGTAGCTCCGAACCTGTGGGGCGACTCCACCTCCGGCGTATCGGCGACCGCTACGGCGGTGGCGAACCGATCTGGCCCGCTTATCCGGGTGAGGTTGCCCGTGAGCTGCCGGAGGTCGGCCTCGACGGCCCTGGACACCGAGGCAGGTCCGCCCACGATGGTGATTCGCCCGTTCATGGAGCGCAGGTAGTCGTCGACGACCTCAGGAATCCCGTCGGTGTGCACCAGCACGAGGGGAAAGCCATTTGCAGCCGCGTAGACCGCAGCCACAAGTGCGTCAGCCATACCAGCCGATGGGTCACCGCCTGCGACGCCGGCAACGACGACCTCGACCGGATCCGGCCCGCCGGTCAGCCGGGCCACTTCTACCGCCGTAAGGTATCTGTCAGCTCCCGCGACCCGATGAACCACCGAGACATCGGCGTGATCGAGCTGCGCCAGGACCTGGTCGGTCACGGAGTTCGGTCCGCCGACCACATACGCCGTGCGGACGTGCAAGCCCTGAATCGTGTAGAGCGCAGAGTCGGGCAGATCGTCGGCTTCTGTCAGCATGAGCGGCGCGTCCAACGCTGCGGCAAGACGCGCCGCTGATGTGGCGTCACTGGCGAGGTCGCCGCGTGCGACCACGACCGCGTCGCCGCCGCACCATTGCCATGGCTGTCGTGGCGGAGGTGAGCAGTACTGCTCGCGCCAGGTGACCATCGCCCTGCTCGTCGCGTAGCGGTCCGATCCGGAAACCCGACGTACGGCTGGGTCGTCGTCATCGATGGTGACGACCGCGACGGTCGACGGCCCCAGCGCGTAGCCATCGCCGGGCAGTACCTCGATCATGGCTTCATTCGGGCCGGTCATGCTGATGTCGTCGACCACGAGAACCTCGAAGAACCGCTGGGAACCGTGGATGGTGACCGCGCCGTAGGGGTAGCGGAGCTCCTCACTGGTTCTTGTGCTGACGAGCACGACCCGGTTGCCGGCATGGACGTCCACGTCGACGTGGGTGGGGCTCGACACGTCGCCGCGACGATGGATGACGAACTCGCCCATGCGATCGGGCTCGGACGCGTCGGGCAGCGATGCGTGGATCTCGATCACCGGGGGTTCGTTGTCTGCCAGGATCTCAACGGCCGCCGCTGCCCCATGGACGTCCGTCCCGGGCGCGGCGATGAGGAACTTCTCTGGATACTCGGCAACTTCGTCGTCGACCGTCGGGATCGACATCGTGGCAGTGGACTGGCCGGGGGAAAAGTCCACCTGGCCCCTCGTGGCGCCAAGGTCGGAGCCATCAGCGAGATCCTCCCGAACCGACCATGCGAGTTCGAGCGTCGTGGACGGCGGCGGGTCCAGTTCGAACGTGACCTCGATTGGCGAGCCCTCGACCGAACCGGGCATGATCGTGATCGAGACGTCGGATCGTCCAGCACCCGTGGCGGGCAGCGAGGCACCCGCCGTGAATAGCGTGACAGCGGCCGCAATGGCCATCCGCCGACCGCGCCCGCCCCTGATCCGCCGCATCCGATCCCCGCTCTGTCCTGGTCGGCTGCTACGCCGCTCATGCCCGTCAACCCAACGACGACCTGTCGTGATCGTAGGTGGCGTCATCGGCCGCAGCACAACGCGGATCTGCGGGGCTACCTGACTACGACCGGCCCAGCAGGTTGCCCCATACATCTCTCACGCGCCGCCCCAGGCGTCCGTACTGGCTGTCGTCGCGGACCGCGAGGGCCGCGACGCTCACCGGCGCGTCCTCGGTGCGAGCGTCCGGGGGCGACATCGCGGCGGCGACGATCAGGGGGTCGGCCCCACGGTTGTCGATGCCGTGGACGGTCCCGGCCGGCACCAGCAGGGCACCCATCGGGTCGAGGCCGACCTCGCCCTCCTCGGTGACGAACCAGGAGCGGCCGCCGACCACCGTGTAGGACACGTCGGCGTCGGGATACTGCAGGACACCGGTGGACTGCTGCGGCTCGATGCACCAAAGGTCCTGGGCGAGATGCCCCGTGGCGAAGACCCTCACCCGCCGCGCAGCCCCTTGCGAGAAGTCGACGTAGTCACGGAGGTCGACCGGGCGGACCTCGCCGGAGGGTGCGACGTCGGCGACCTCCATGGCCTGCATGCCGTCGCCGTCATGGCTGGTCGCGGCATCATCCGCCGAAGGTTCGGTGTCGGACATGGGGGCAGCGTAACCAGCGGACGGCCAACGGCCGGAAGCGTCGCCCCGTCGGGCAGTAGGCTCGGGACCAACTGCTCTGCAGACGCATGAGGAACCATCTTGCCAACCTTCCACGTGTCCACCACGCCCCTTGCCGACCTGGACGTCGACCTCGTCGTCGTCACGGCGACCAAGGGGGACGGCGACGACGCACCGCCGGTGCTCGATGCCGCTGGGACCACCCTCAGCGACGCCCTTGGCTTCGACCTGCTCGAGGTCGCCGCGGCGGCGGACTTCGACGGCAGCCTCGGCACGGTCGTCCGCGTGCCCACGCGGGGGGCGATCCCTGCGTCGATCGCCGTGGTCGTCGGCCTCGGTGAGGTGGACGAGGTCACCGGCGACGCGGTCCGGCGCGCGGCAGGTGCCGCGGCGGGTGCCGGATCCCGGTCGCCCGCGGTCGCGACCTCGCTCGGCGACGTCGCCGGTCTCGACGTCGCGGCGTCGTCACGGGCAGCCATCGAGGGCTTCACGCTGGGCGGCTACCGCTTCCGCACCTACAAGACCGACGACGACACGGCCCGGTTGTCCGACGTGACGCTGTCGGTGCCTGACGGCGACGTCGGCGCCGCCGAGGACGGCGTGGCGCTCGGGCAGGTGTCGGCCGAGGCGACCGCGCTGGTCCGAGACCTCGTCAACACCCCACCGATCGACAAGCGCCCCCCGGAGTTCGCCGACAGGGCACGGGAGCTGGTCGCCGACCTGCCGGTCGAGGTCACCGTGTTCGACGAGGCCGCGCTGCTCGATGGCGGCTTCGGGGGCCACATCGGAGTGGGAGCGGGGTCGACGGCCGAGTCACGGTTCGTCGAGTTGCGCTACCGACCCGAGGGGGCGAGCCAGCACGTCGCCCTGGTCGGTAAGGGCATCACGTTCGACTCCGGCGGGCTGTCGCTGAAGCCGCCGAAGGCCATGGAGTGGATGAAGGCCGACATGGCAGGCGCCGCCACCGTGCTGGCGGCGGTCCGCGCCGCCGCACAACTGGAACTGCCGGTGGCGATCACCGGGCTGCTCTGCCTCGCCGAGAACATGCCATCGGGGTCGGCAACACGTCCAGGTGACGTGCTGACGATGAAGGGCGGCCAGACCGTCGAGGTGCTCAACACCGACGCCGAGGGCCGCCTGGTGCTCGCGGACGGCCTGGTGTACGCGGGCGAACTGGACCCCAGGCCTGATGCCGTGATCGACCTCGCGACCCTGACCGGCTCGGCGATCATCGCGCTTGGCCCGAAGTACAGCGGCATCATGGGTGACGACGACGACCTCGTCGACGCCCTGCTCGCCGCGGCTGCGGCCGCGGAGGAACCGTTGTGGCGCCTGCCCTTGGCCAACAAGGAGTACGCCGAGGACCTCAAGTCCGAGGTTGCCGACATCGCCAACATCGGCGGGAACGGGGCGGGGACGACCCGGGCCGCGCTGTTCCTCCAGAAGTTCCGTCCCGACGGCATCCCATGGGCCCACATGGACATCGCCGGGGCCTCCTACAACGACGGTGGGCCGTACGGCTACGTGCAGAAGGGTGGCAGCGGCATCCCGGCCCGCACCATGCTGGAGTACCTGCGCAGCCTGTGAGAACGGATCGGCGATGGAAGGCGTTGGCGCCCTGGTCGTCATCGTCGTCGTGTGGATCGTCGCCGACCGGATCCGTCGCAAGCGGTACTCGGTCGACCGCAAGCAGCAACTCGACCGGTTCTTCACGGCCCTCGACGACGATCCCGAGGGCACGGTGTCACAGTTCGGCGAAAACCCGAGAAGCATCGGCGCAACCAGCCCGACGTCGACGGCGACGGCTGTGGCGGCGAGCACGGTGACCACGTTCACGGCAACCGACGAGGAGCCACGGGACGTGGAAATCGTCTCGCCGAGCGGTCTGCCGACCTTCGCGGACGTCGGCGGCATGGACGACGTGAAAGAGCAGATCCGTGCATCCGTCGGCCTGCAGCTCGAGCATCCGGAGCGTGCTGCCGAGTACGGCATCGCCTTCAACGGCATCCTGCTGCACGGCCCGTCCGGGACGGGCAAATCCCACCTTGCACGTGCGATGGCCGGCGAGTTCGGTCTGTCGCTCATCCACGTCTCCACGGGCGACCTCGTCGTCGGTGTCGTCGGCGCGTCGGCCCGCAACGTCGAGCACGTCTTCGCCGTTGCGGCCGAGCACCGGCCGTGCCTGCTGTTCCTCGACGAGTTCGACTCGGTCGCGCAGCGGCGCGACTCGGCCGGGCACGTGGAGGAGCGGCGGACCGTCAACCAACTGCTCGTCTCGCTCGAGCTCTACCAACGCCATCACGATCTGGTGGTCGTCGCGGCGACCAACGACGTCGAGCATCTCGACTCGGCGGTGATCCGGCCGGGCAGGTTCGACCGCCACATCCGCGTCGACCTGCCCGACGAAGCCGCCCGGCACGCGATCCTGCGGGTGCACCTGGACGGGCGTCCTACGGCGGTCGACCTCGACATCGCCGGGCTCGCCGCGCGAACCTCCGGTCGCTCCGCGGCCGCTCTGGTCCAGGTCGTCGAGGACGCCGCGCTCCTGGCGTTCGGCGAGGCCGCCGAGTCGGGCGAGCAGGTCAGGATCACAACCGCACACCTGGACCGGGCATTGGCCGAGGCGGGCGGTCGCGACCGGCCGACGGTCGAGGACTGGACCTGGGACGATGTCATCCTGCCAAACCAGGTGATCGCGGAACTTCAACAGGTCGTTGCGCTGGTGGCCGAGCCGCAGGTGGCGACAAAGCTCGGGATCGAGTCACCGCGGGGACTGCTGCTGACCGGCCCACCTGGTACGGGCAAGACCACCATCGCGCGGGTCCTCGCCGCCCAGTCACAGTGCAGTTTCTACCCGGTGTCGGCGGCCGACGTCCGCAGCAAGTGGCACGGCGAGTCCGAGCGGTCGATCCAGCGGCTGTTCGAGCGTGCGCGCGCCAACCGGCCCTCGATCGTGTTCATCGACGAGATCGACGCACTGGGGTCCTCCCGGCGGGGCGAAGGCGAGCCGGGGGAGGGTCAATTGACCCAACTCCTCGTCGAAATCGACGGGTTGTCCGATGCCGCCGGGGTGTTGGTCGTCGCGGCGACCAATCGACCGGACATCCTCGACCCCGCCCTCGTCCGGGGCGGTCGCCTGTCGCGGACCATCGAGATCGGCCTTCCCGACCAGGCGGGGCGGCTCGCCCTGCTCCAGCACTTCACCCGGCGCATGCCAACGGTCGGGGTCGACCTCACCGCTGCCGCTCGGGCAACCGAGGGGATGTCCGGCGCCGACCTCGAGGCACTCTGTCAGCAGGCGGGGGTGAACGCCCTGGTACGGACCCGGGAACTCGGCGACGTCGCGGCGTCCGTCGAGATCCTGGCCGAGGACGTCGCGCGCGCCATCCTGCAACAGCGAGGAACGAAGGAGACCTGATGGGCGAGTGGGTCCACGGCGGTCGGTTGATCGCCAAGCAGTTGAAGGCCGAGGGTGTCGACGTCGTGTTCACGCTGACCGGCGGGCACATTTCGGCGATCTACGACGGGTGCGTCGCCGAAGGCATCAGGGTCGTAGACGTCCGCCACGAGCAGGCGGCCGCCCACGCCGCCGACGCCTACGGGAGGCTGACCTTCCGGCCGGGCGTTGCGGCGGTCACGGCAGGTCCTGGGGTCACCGACGCGGTGACCGGCGCGACCAACGCGTTCTACGCGAACTCGCCGATGGTGCTGCTCGGTGGCCGCAACCCGCTCGGCCTCGAAGGCATGGGCGCGCTACAGGATGCCCCGCAGGTGGAGTTGCTGCGCCCCGTGACGAAGAGGTCCGAGGTGGCGCTCGAGACCCGCCGCCTGCCCGAGGTGCTCGGTTACGCCATCCGCGACGCGCTGGCGCCCCGTATGGGCCCGACCTACCTCGACCTGCCGATGGACGTGTTGATGACCCCGGTCGACGAGGACGCGGTCGTGTGGCCGTCGGGCCAGCGGTTCACGCACGGTCCCGGTGCGGACCCCGACGCGGTGGCGCGTGTGGCCGATCTCCTGGCGTCGGCGACCAACCCGGTGATCGTGTCCGGCTCCGGCACCTATTGGGCCAAGGCATGGGAGCCGCTGCGCGCGGTCGTGGAGACTGGGCGCCTGCCGCTGTTCGTCAACGGCATGTCGCGCGGGATCCTGCCGGGCGACCACCCGAACCTGCTCGCGTCGACCCGCAGACACGCGCTGCGGCACGCGGACGTCATCCTCGCCCTCGGCATCGACTTCGACTTCCGGCTCGGGTACGGCCGTGGCGAGAGCTACCTCGACGACGTCGCCGTCGTGCACGTGGACCCACAGGCCGACAAGCTCGGGCACAACCGGTCGGTGACGCTCGGGGTGACCGCCGACATCGGCGCCTTCCTGCGGGCGTTGCTCGAGCACGAGGGCAAGTTCGGCCGGTCCGAGGACTCCCCGTGGCTGAACGACCTGCGCGAGCGCGAGGCCGTGAAGGTCGACGAGAAGATGCAGGCGGCGTCGTCGGACGCCTCGCCCGTTCACCCCCTGCGGTTCGCTCGCGAGGTCGCCGAGTGGCTCGACCCCGACGGCATCGTCATCGGCGACGGCGGCGACATCGTCGCCCACACTGCGGCGTACGTGCAGGTGGACCGCCCCGGCTCGTGGATGGACCCCGGTCCGTTCGGCTGCCTCGGTGTCGGCGCCCCGTTCGCGATGGCCGCCAAGGTCGTCCACCCCGACCGCGACGTCGCGGTCGTCTACGGGGACGGCTCATTCGGGTTCAACGGCATGGAGATCGAGTCAGCAGCCAGGCAGAACCTCCCCTTCGTCGGCATCATCGGCAACGACGGCGCCTGGGGCGAGATGAAGGCGTTCCACGAGCGCGCGTACGGCCCCGAGGCGATGGTCGCCCAGGACCTCTCCCAGGACATCGCCTACGAGAAGGTCGCCGAGGCCCTGGGCGGCTACGGCGAGCGTGTCGAGGGCCCGCAGGACATCAAGCCGGCGCTCGATCGCGCCCGCGAGTCCGGCCTCCCCGCGATCGTCAACGTCATCCTCGACCCCACCTACCGCCGAACCAGCAGCGCCGCCTACGGCGCCTGATCAGCTGGCGGCCTTGCTGCCGTTGGGGGTGGCGCCGACCTTTTCGAGGAAGCGGTCGCGGTCGACCAGGACGCGGCGGTGGCGGATCTTGGCGACGATGTCGTCGCCCTGACGCACGACGACGTTGAACTCGAGCCGGCGGCCGTGGTGGCCGATCAGGGTCGCCTCGGCCTGGACCTCGTGGCCGACGGGGGTGGGCAGCAGGTGCTCGATCTCGGCGTACGAACCGACGGACGTCTTGCCTTCGGGGAGGTCGTCGCAGATCGCCGCGACGCAGGCACTCTCGGCGAGCGCGAGGATAGCCGGGGTCCCCAGCACCGGGACGTCGCCTGACCCCAGGGCGTTGGCCAGGTGTTCCTTGGCCACCGTGAGGTCGCTGGTCTTCTTCAGACCTGGGTCGCAGTTGCCCATCATTCTGTCCTTCGCCGGTTGGCCCGCGTCGGAGCCGTGTCATGGCGTGTTCATGCCCAATCGCCCAGCGTACTACTCCCTGTCGAGGTCACCGACCAGGCGGACCCCGTACTCGCCGGGTTCGCGGTGGTGGCGCGCGACTGGCACCCTGTCGACCAGTGTGCGGTCGAGATGGCCGCGATCCCCCTGTCCGTTCGGGTCCAGCCACCCTTCTCGAAAGCCGTCCAACTGTGGATGCCCCTGCCGTCGTGCTCGCTCTCGTCCTGGCAGAAACGGCCATCGGCGGCCTCGCACTCGCCTGGTTCGCCCCGACCTGGGGCAACGTGCGCCATGGCTACGAGGTCCTGCTGTCCTCCACGCTGGCGCTGATGGCCTGGGGCGCGTGGGCCGCCCTGCAGACCCCACTGGCGACCCTCACAGGCCTCGCGTCTTCTGCCAGGCCCGCCACGGTCTCGGCCGCCGTGGACGCCGCGGAATGGGCCAGCCGTGGCCTGGCGGCAACGGCCGTCCTGGCGGGGCTCGCTGCCATCGCCCTGCTCGTCGTCAAGCTCCCACCGGTCGCCGGACGCATCCTCGGCATCGGGGCGACCGTGACGGGGCTCGCCGCCCTGGTCCAACTGGCCCAGATCCGCGGCGTCCGCGGCGGCCCGGGCGGCCTGACCCAGGGGATCCTGGAACTTGTGCTCGGGGCGTTCCTGCTCGGTGCGATCTGGGACGGGATGGTGCTCGGGCACTGGTACCTCGTCGAACGCCGTCTCATCAACCGGTACATGGTCTGGATCGCATGGGCGAACGTGGCAGCCGTTGTCGGCGGGGTCGGCGCGGTCGCCCTGTCCGCCCGGAACCCTCGGCCGTGCGTCGGGTTGACCGGTGCCGAGCTCGACACGTGCGCGTTCGCGTTCTCGCCGCTGCTGTCGGTCGGGTCGATGACACTGATGATCGGCTTCGGGACGCTGGCGCTACTCGCCGTGATCGCCTACTTCAACGTCCGGTTGGCCAAGGAAGGAGGACGCTCGATCCAGGCGTCCACCGGGATGTTCTACCTCGCCGTGATCCTCGCGCCAGCCGCCGAGTTCGCCACCAAGATCCGGTTCTTCTGACCGGACGGCTCGCCGGTCTCAGCCGGTCGGCTCCGCCGCACCCAGTCTGGCGAGCAGCAGGCCTCCGTCCAGCGGCAGGACCGTGGCCATCCACCTGTCCTGCCCACTGATGGCCTCGAGCACGGCCGCACCATCGGCCGCGTCGACACCGCGGACGACCAGCAGGCCGCCGTCACGGAGCAGTCGCTCGGCCGCCACGAGGTGCCGGCTGACCTCGGGCCCCTGCAGCAGCACCAGGTCGTACTGATCGTCGGACAGGCGCCCGAGCACCGTGGCGGCGTCACCGAGGATCGCCCGGACGCGGTCACCGACCCCGAGATCGGCGTAGGCCGCGCTCGCAAGGGTGTGCTGATGGCTGTCGGATTCGATGGAGGTGAGGACGCCACGGGCCCCCATGCCAGCCATCAACCAGCCGCCGGTCACGCCTCCGCTGCTGCCGACCTCGACAGCGTGACGGACCTCGCTGGCCTCGGCGAGCAGGCGCAGCAGGCTCGCCACCTCGAGGGAGGCGGGCTGACCGGCCTGCGCGGCCCGCGAGCGAATACTGGCCTGGACGTCGTCCTCGCCGATGACGAGGCGGCGGGCCGTCACCGGCGGCTCGGCTTCCACGGGCGGTTCCTCTGGTCGACCGGCGCGACACGGTAGCCGGGAACCCGGACGGTGATCCATGCGTTGCAGTGCACAGGTCGCCACGGGCGACCGTCCGTTCGGCGTCTTCACCCCTTCCTCGATGCGTCGAACGGGATGACGAAGGTCAGGAGTTCTGGCTCATGTCCCGCGTTACCCTCGGAGACGACGCACCGCAGACCCTCGCCCTACGCCGTGGACAGGACACCGTGGCAACGCCCGAACGTTCGCACGAACGCGAGCACGCGAACGACCATGACTGGTCCGAGGACCGGGCAGTCACCATGCCCGACGACCTGCCGTGGCTTGACCCGCGTCCCTCGTTCGAGGAGGTCGCCACCCAGTACGGCTCCGCGATCTACTCGATGGCCTACCGCCTGACCGGCAATGACGAGGAGGCGCGCGACCTCGCCCAGGACGTCTTCGTCCGCGTCTACCGCAACCTCGACAAGTACCAGCCTGGGACCTTCCAGGGCTGGCTGTACCGGATCACGAAGAACCTGTTCCTCGACCGGGTCCGCAAGCGCCGCCGCTACCGGCTGGAACCGCTGCCGGACGAGGACTACCGCCACCCCGTCGACGACGACCCCGGTCCGTCGGGCCATCTGGACAACCGGATGCTGCGTGGCGACCTCGAACGAGCCCTGGTGGCACTGCCGCCCACCTTCCGGACGGCGGTCGTGCTGTGCGACGTCCAGGGACTGTCCTACGAGGAGATCGCCGAGGCGACTGGCTGGCCGCTCGGCACCGTCCGGTCGCGCATCCATCGCGGCCGCCGGATGCTGCGCGAGACCCTGCTCGAGGAAGGCGGCGACGATGCGTGACGGCCGCCACCCCGACGACCGTCTGTCGGCGTTCCTCGACGACGAGCTCGACGAGTCCGAAGGCCTCGAGGTCGCCCGCCACCTCGCCGAGTGCGCCGATTGCCACGGTGAACTCGAACAGCTGCGACGCACCCGTGACGCACTGCGCCGGCTGCCAGACGTCAAGCCGCCGACGATGCTGCTCGACGAGGTCCCTGACACGGCCGAGCGTCGCGAACGGCGCACCCACCGGGTCGCGGTCGCCGCGGTCTGCGCCAGCCTCGGCGTCAGCGGCCTGTTGACGGCGGCGTTCGTGGTCGGGGGACAGGAGGGCGACGTCGTCATGCCTCCGGTCGAGGTCTTCGTCGTGGATCACGTCGTGCGGACCGGAGGAGGCCCGGTCCTGTCGCCGGTCAGTTTCGAACAGCCGTGACCACCCGCGAGCTTGCTGCGGCGGCAGCACTGGTCGTCGCCCTGCCGCTGGTCCTCGTGCAGGCAGGTGCCGGTGCCGACGACCAGATCGTCGTCCGCCCGTTCGAGGACGACGCCTTCGATTGGACCGAGGTGCTCGCCGAGTCGGCCGTCCGGGCATCCGTCCATCCCTACGGCGCCCGCATGCTGATCGTGAACCTCGCCCCTGGGGGTCCCCATCTGGCCGAGGTCGAACTGCGCCAGGGGCCGGGCGGGCGGATGCAGGTCGGCCGGACGGCTTCGTGGCTCGTCGGACGTGACGGCGACGAGTCCTTCTTCTTCGACTCGGACGCGGGCCAACTCCTGCAGCTCGGCCAGGTCGAGCGGGTGGACGTCGGGCTGCAGGACGTCGCCCGCAAGTACGACGGACAGGTCGTCGGGCGCACGCAGCTCGACACGGGGCCGGCGCTGGTCATCACGTTCACCCAACGGGACACCGGGATGCTGCGCGAGCGGCTGTTCGTGGACGACGGAAGCGGTCTTGTCGTCCGGCGCGAGACCTACGACGCGCAGGAACGGCCCGTTCGCGTCGTCGTGCTGACCGATCTCGACGTGCAGTCCGTGAATCTCGACATCCCGACGGAGCCCGAAGCCATCGAGTTCGGCCATAGCGAGCCGCTGTCGGACCGCGGTATCGAGACCCTGGCCGTGACGGGATGGGACGTCCCGCGGCAGTTGCCCGGCGACTTCCGGCTTGCTGCCGGGTTCGCCCTGCCTGCCTCGGACGGTGGTGCGATCCACCTCGTCTACACGGACGGCCTGTACGTGTTGTCCCTGTACGAGCAGCATGGTCACATGGCCCAGGAAGCGACGGCCGACGCCGTCGCTTATCGATCCGATGGAATGCACGTCTACCGTTGGCCCGGCTCCGAACCAGAACGGATGGTCTGGTCCGGCGAGGGCATGACCTTCACGGCCGTCACCGACGCACCGATGGACACCGCACTGCAGGCAATCGCGGCATTGCCGTCCGATCCACCCGACCGCTTTCGGGACCGCCTCGGACGCGGTTTCACCCGAATCGGCGGCTGGCTGTGGCCTTTCGACTGAACGAGGTACCTGTGGAACGCGATCGCGACGAATGGCGCCGCCCGTGGACGGACGGCAGCGAGCCGGCTTCGGCCTTTGCAGCAACAACGCCGGCTGACGCCCCCGCCGGCCCTGAGGTCCCGACCGCACGCCCGTATCCGCAGCCTCCGCCCGAGACGTGGGATGCCTCGGATCACGGCCCGGGCTCGCCTGCAGGGTCCGTGCGGCCGCCGGACACGACCGGCACGGTGATCGCTCCGGAACGGCCACGTCGCCGCGGACTCGTGCTCGCGGTCGTGATGGCGGTGGTCGGCGCCGTGATCGGCTCGCTTGCGACGCTCGGTGCCGTGTCGCGGACGGACTGGTTCGCCGCCGAGACGGTGACCGCCGCGCCGGATGACCTGACCGCTCCGGTCATCAACGTCGAGGGCGACAACGTCAACGACATCGTGCCCACTGTGGCTCGGGCCGTCACCCCGTCGGTCGTCCGGATCGACATCCTCGACGGGGAAGGGAACGAACTGGGACTCGGGTCCGGGGTCATCTACACCTCTGACGGCTACATCATCACCAACAACCACGTCGTGGAGCAGGCGGCGACCCTGCGGGTGAAGCTGTCGTCCAACGAGTCGTTGCCGGCCGAGCTGATCGGCACCGACCCGCTCAACGACCTGGCGGTCGTCAAGGTGGACCGCACCGGCCTACCGGCCATCAATCTGCGACAGGATGAGGAACCCGTCGTCGGCGAGATGGCGATCGCCATCGGCTCGCCGTTCGGCCTCGATGCCTCGGTGACCGCGGGCGTCGTGTCGGCGGTCGGCCGTGACATCACGGTGCCAGGCAACGACGCACAGACGCGCCAGGTCATCCCTGCCGTCATCCAGACGGACGCCGCAATCAACCCCGGGAACTCCGGCGGGGCGTTGGTGGACGCCGAAGGCCGCCTGCTCGGCGTCAACACCGCGATCCTGTCGGCCACCGGCGGGTCGCAGGGCGTGGGGTTCGCGATCCCGGTGGCACAGGCCGTCATCACGGCCGACCAGTTGATCGAGACCGGGGTCGTCCGCCACGCGTTCCTCGGTGTCTCCGGGCTCGACGTCACACCCGAGATCGCCGAACGGCTCGGGCGCGACGACCTGCAGGGCGCCATGCTGACGCTCATCGAGGAGGGCTCGGCAGCCGACGATGCGGGCATACAGGTCGACGACATCATCACCGCGTTGGGCGACGAACCGATTGCGTCGATGTTCGAGCTGGCCGTCGCCGTGCGCCAGTACCAACCGGGTGACACAGTGAACGTCACGTTCCTGCGGGAGGGCGAGGAGCAGCAGGTCGACGTCACGCTCGGCGAGCGCGACCCGACCCAGTAGCGCCCGAGCAGGCGCGGTCGATGTTGCGGCGTGGATACGCTGCCGGTTCCTGCGCATCCCCGTCGAGAGCATGACCGTTGGGCAACCTTGGCTTCGCCGAGATGCTGGTGATCGCCGTGGTCGCCCTGCTCGTGTTCGGCCCGGACCGGCTGCCGGAACTGGCCAGGCAGGCCGGCAAGACGCTGGCGAAGTTCCGCAGCGAGACCTCGAAGTCCATCGACGAGCTCAAGCGCGCCGCCGACATCGAGGACCTCGAGCGCGAACTGCGGGGCCTGAGCTCCGACGTCCGCGACATCCGCCGCAATGCCGGGAAGGCGTTGATGGACGCAGGGTCGTCGCCGGCCAGGGCCGACGACCGGCCGCCGCCGACCGACCCGGAAGCCACCTGATGCCTGCTGGTTCCACGAAGCGACGACTCGTCATGGCCGCCGTGGTGGTCGGCGGTGCCTACGCGGCCGTGAAATCCGGCAAGTCGGCCACGCTCGACGACCTCGCCTACCGGATTCGCCGTCCGCTCGGCCACACCGCGGACCGCGTCGCGGCCGCGACGACCGACCTCGGGTCCATCTACGGGATCGTCGGTGCATCGACCGTGCTGGCCGTCATCGGTCGGCGGGACCTCGCCGCCGACCTGGCCGGCGCGGGCTTCACGGCATGGGGGACTGCCCAGGCGTTGAAGCCGCTGCTGCCCCGTGACCGGCCTTACCAATTGGAGGAAGCGGCGCGCCTGGTGTCCGAGCCGGCCGGGACCTCGTGGCCATCCGGGCACAGTTCGGTGGCCGCGGCGATGGGCACGGTCATCGCCGACCGGACCGCGAACGTGCCAGGGACCGTCATGGGTGCGGCACTGGCCGGCTACGTCGGGATGTCCCGAATGTATGTCGGCGTCCACCACGCCACCGACGTCCTTGCCGGCTGGGGGACCGGCGTGCTGTCCGCCTGGATCTGGCAGTTGCTACGCCGCGCCCGGCGGGCTCTCGTCAGCTGACGCTGAGTGGTAGCGACCGGCCGACCACCGAGCGCTTCTGGGCGACCAGTTGGTCGGCCACCGAGAGGATCGCCTGGGACGCCGGCACGTCTGGGTCGGACACGACCAGCGGCATTCCCTCGTCGCTGCCCTGGCGCAGGCGCGGATCGATCGGGATGCGGCCGAGCAGTTCGGTCCCCAGCGCATCGGCCAGTTCCTGACCGCCACCGGCGCCGAACAGGTCATGGGCCGAACCGCAGTCAGGGCAGGTGAAGCTGGCCATGTTCTCGATGACCCCGACGACCTTCATGCCGGTCTCCTCGGTGGCCTTGCCTGCCCGCAACGCAACCTTCTGGGCGGCCTGCTGCGGGGTGGTGACGACGACCATGTCGGCGTTGGGCAACATCTGGGCCAGCGAGATCGCGATGTCGCCGGTGCCCGGCGGGAGGTCGCACAGCAGGAAGTCCAGCTCGCCCCAGTAGACGTCGCCGAGGAACTGCTGCAGCGCGCGGTGCAGCATGGGCCCCCGCCAGATCACCGACCGGTCGGGGTCGGTGAAAAACCCGATCGAGATCAGCTTGCAGCCGTGCGCCTGCAACGGCATGACCATGCCCTCGAACGCGACCGGGCGGCCTGACGCACCGAACATCCGCGGTATCGAATAGCCCCAGATGTCGGCATCGAGGACGCCGACGCTGTGCCCCTTTGCGGCCAACGCCACGGCAAGGTTCACGGTCACCGACGACTTGCCCACGCCGCCTTTGCCGGAGGCCACCGCGATCACCTTTGTCGGCGAGTTCGGGTCGGCGAACGCGATGTTCATCTGCGGGTTCGCCGCGCCGCGCTCGGCACGCAGGCTGGCCGACATGGACGACCGCTCCTCGTCCGTCATCGATCCGAACGCGACCTGGACCGACGCAACGCCAGGCAACGCCACGACCGCCTCGGTCACCTCGCGGTTGATCCGGTCCTTCAGCGGGCATCCGGGCACCGTCAGTTTGATCCGCACCCCAACGGTGTCGCCTTCGATCGCGATGTCCTCGACCATCCCGAGCTCCGTGATCGGTTTGCCGATCTCGGGATCGTCGACGGTCGCCAGGGCTTCCATCACCTGTTCTCTTGTGGGCACGATCCAGGGCTTTCGTCGAAGGAGGGGGTGTCCGAGGGGGAAGAAACACCGATGGTAGCGACGGCTACGGTTGGGCCCCGTCGCCCGACCTGAAGGGACCCCGTGCCCCGGCTCCTGGCCGTTCGCCTGCTTGCCCTGCTCGCCGTCGCGATCGTGCTGTCGGCCTGTCAGGTGCGCGTCGCCTCCGATATCGGCGTCAACGCGGACGGGTCGGGGACTCTTGCCCTGACCGTCGCGATCGACCGGGAACTCTGGGAATCGCTGACGGCAGACGGGTTCGACCCCTTCGCCGACGTGGCACCCCTGGCCGACTCCGGCTGGACCGCAACGGTGGAGCCCGACGACGGTGGCCAGCGACTGGCCCTGCAGACCGACTTCGCCACACCCGGCGAACTCGCGGTCAGGGTGGCCGAACTCAACACCGGCCTGGCCGAGGAGGACCCGCGCATCCTCGACGCCCCGGTCCTGACCGTCACCGAGGACACGGCGACGCTACGGATGCAGGCGGGCCTCGTGCCGCCGAGCTCGACCGGGGTCGAGGGCGCGACGATCGAGTTCGATGGCGACGCGCTGGCCGAACTCCTGGCGACCCGAGGAACCGAGGTCTTCCGCCATGACCTGCGGGTGACCATGCCCGGCCCGATCGACGCTACCGACGCCGACGAGGTCGACGGGCGCACCGCCGTCTGGAACCTGCCAGCTGACGGCATGCGGGACGTGACGGTCAACGCGACGGTCGGCCCATCGAACCGCACGCTGCTGGTCGCACTGGCTGCTGGGGTGCTCACCCTCGCACTGGTCGGCGTGACCGTCGCGGTGGTCCGGCGGCGCCGCGCAGACCGACCGCTACGCCTGCAGCGTCAGTTCGACCATCGTGCATGACGCGCGCCAGCGTTCCAGCGCGTCCTCGCCGTCCAGGAGGTTCAGACGCGTGCCCATGCCGAGCGCGGCGATCCGGTCGAACTCGTCGGACTGGTTGTCGACCACCCGAACCGTCGCCGGCATCGTCCCGATCGCGGCCATGACCTCTTTGGACTTGACCGTGACGTCGACGGTCTCGTTCCGCTCGAGGTTCGGCAGTTCCTGTTCCCCATCGCCCTTGATGACGAACAACTTGCGTCCCTGCTGGACGTACCAGGCGGGACGGGTGGCCGACGTACCATCGAGCTGTTCGATCGTCAGCCAGACGATCGAACCCTTCTTGAGCGCGGTCTCGGCCGCGTCGCCCAGTGTCCCGGTCGCGACGGCGGACTCGTAGGCGTCGATGAACAGCGGGATGCGGCCGATCTCGCCGCCGTCGATCAGGAAGACCAACTGGTGCTCGTCGGCCGACGCGATCTCGACCTCGGGCTCGACGGTCGTGCGGAACAGGTCCTCGAACATCTCGCCGCGCAGTTCGATCAACCGCCACGGCCGCTGCCAGATGACCAGGTCGTCCTCGTCGAGGATGAGGATCGATTCCTCGTACTGGCCCTGCGACCCCTTGTAGACGCGGTTGATGCCGAAGGGCCGCGCGCGGGCAGGCAACTCGCCCGGGATCTTCAGGACGGGATCCGGGTAGCCCAGTTCCTCGAAGGTGGCGAGGTCATAGGCCATCGCGGACAGCAGTTCGACGTGCGGCATCGAGCCCTCGGCGGGGGAAACGGCGACGCCGCGAAGGATAGCCACGCGCCGCGCCGGCCCTTCAGTCAGTCGGCGACGACGATCGCGTGTGCGTCAAGGAACGCCAGCAACTGGTCGGTCGTCCTGCGAGCATCGAGGTCGCGACGGCTCAGCCAGGCAACCTCGGCAGCGTCGTCGCCAGCCTGCGGGATCCCTCCGACGACGGTGGCCGCGAAGTCGAGCACCACGTAGTGGCGGTCCTCGCCGATGATGTCGACGTGGCCGATGAGGTTGCCGACCTCGACCTGTAGTCCGGTCTCCTCGAGGACCTCGCGAGCGACGGCGTCGGCTGCGGTCTCGCCCGGCTCGATCCTGCCGCCGGGCAGCGACCATTGTCCCATGGCGGGCGCGCGACCTCGCTTGACGCACAGCAGCCGCCCCTCGTCGTCGAGGATCACCGCACCGACCCCAATGGTTGGCCGAGCAGGCGTGCTTGCCACCGGCAGATCTCCGCGAGTGTGCGATCGACTCATGCAGGGTCAGTCAATCGCACGCCCGCGGGAGACGCGAGGGGTAGCGTCGGTTGGCGACGAGCCCTGCCCCGAGCCGGAGTCGGAACGTGTCGTTCGAAGTCGACCAACTCAGAAAGACCATGCGCGAGTTCGCCGACCGCGAGGTCCGCCCGACCGCAAGGGAACGCGACCAGAGCGAAGCGTGGCCCGCCGACATGATCGACCGAATGGCCGCGATCGGCATCCTCGGGTGCGCCATCCCGGAGGAGTACGGCGGGATGGGCCTGGACACGTACGGCTACCAGGCTGTGACCGAGGAACTGGGTGCGGCCGACGTCTCGCTGCGATCGATGGTGTCGGTCAACGTCGCGCTGTTCGGCATGAGCCTGCTCGAGTGGGGGACCGAGGAGCAGAAGCAGCGCTGGCTGCCCGGTGCGTGCGAGGGCCGACTGGGTGCCTTCGGCCTGACCGAGCCGGGCGCCGGGTCCAACCCGTCGCAGATGCAGGCCAAGGCGGTTCGCGACGGCGACGGCTGGGAGATCGACGGCAGCAAGATGTTCATCACCAACGGTTCGCTCGGTGCGGTGACCATGGTGTTCGCCCGCGCGATCGACGGCGGCGAGGATCTCGGCATCACGTGCTTCCTGGTCCCGCAGGACAGCGAGGGCTACGAAGGCCGCCAGATCAAGGGCAAGCTCGGTCTGCGGTCCGGCGACACCGCCGAGATCTCGCTGCAGGGTGTCCGCGTCGACGACGGCGCGGTCCTCGGCGACCTCGGCAAGGGCATGCGGGTGGCGCTCTCGGCCCTCGACAACGGCAGGTTCTCGGTTGCCGCCGGAGCGGTTGGCACGGCGCGCGAGGCCCTCGAGGTCAGCCTGCGGTACGCCGCCGAGCGCGAGCAGTTCGGCCGACCCATCGCGTCCTTCCAGCTGGTCCAGGAACTGCTCGCGGCGATGCACGTCGACCTCGAAGCCGCCCGCGCACTGGTCGACAGGGTCGCGGTGATGAAGGAGGCAGGCGAGCGGTTCACCATCGAGGTCTCGACCGCCAAGCTGTTCGCGACCGAGGCGTCGGTCCGCTGCGCCGACCGGGCGGTGCAGATCCACGGCGGGTACGGCTACATCGACGAGTACCCCGTGCAGCGCCTGCTGCGGGACGCCAGGGTCACCACGCTGTACGAGGGGACGACCCAGATCCAGCACCTGCTGATCGGCCGCCACCTGACCGGGATCAACGCGTTCACCTGACCGGTCAGACCTCGCGTCGGCCGATCCGCCGGCCCGCCCACCACAGCAGAACCGGGACGAGCACGATCGTCGTGAGGCTCGCCCGCAGGACGGCGGAGGCAGCGCGACCGGCCAGCACGTCGACCGGTGCACCGAGCAGTTCGCTCGGCACCCAGGGTTCGACCACGGGCAGCAGGGCAAGCACGGGCAGCGTGATCAACACGCCGACCGCGATCAGCACCGTCGACAGGGTCGAACGGGTCACCGCCGCGGCGGCCGCGGTCACGCTGACGACGAAGGCGACGTAGAGGCTCCCGAGCACGGCCCCCAGGGCCATCCTCGCCGGATCCAGCGAGCCGAGCAGGAACTCGGTCCCGGCCCACGCGATCGTCGTGCCGACCACGTTCGCGCCGATCGCGGCGAGGGCCGTCACAGCGGCCGCCGGGACGACGAGGTCGGACGTGCGCCGCACCCGTGTACGCAGGAACGCGCCCCATTCCGGTCGGGCGTCGACGGCCAGCGCGCCGGCACCGACGATCACGATGGCGAGCACGCCCAACTGGCCGGCATTGCCGATGAACTGCACCATGCCGTCGATGGGGGTGGGGTCGGGAACCTCGACCTCGAGGCCGCCGCCGGCGGCCCGGATGATCTGGGCGAGGTAGCGGGCGCTCAGCGGTCCGAGCACGCCGAAGAACACGTACAGGCCGAGCAGGGTCCACAGCCGCGCGGTCCGCGTGAGCCGGTACCAGTGCAGTCGCCACAGGTTCACGCGTGCCCCCCTTGCCGTTCCGAGGGCGCCGTGGTCAGGGCGAAGAACGCTGTCTCGAGGTCGGTGATCGGTTCGAAGCGGCGCAGGGTGGCGCCGGCAGCGACAAGCAGCGGTGCGATCGCCGCCTCGGCCGCGGCGGCGTTCGTGACCTCTATGCGGAACGAGCCGTCGGCCTCCTCGGTGGCCTCGCGCACCCAGTCGGCACCCGCAAGCGCCGTCGCAACCGCATCCGCCGGAGGCACGACCTGCAGTCGGTAGGCGCTGGCTGTCCGCGTGAGCAGCGCCTGCATGGGCCCCTGGTACGCCAGACGTCCGTCCAGCAGCACGCCGACGGTGTCGCACACCTGCTGCACGTCAACCAGGACGTGGGTGGACAGCACGACTGTCCGAGGACCGGCGAGCCGGGCGATGAGGTCGAGGACGTCGCGCCGCCCGGCCGGGTCGAGCGCCGCGGATGGTTCGTCCATGACCAGCAGCCGGGGATCGCCGACCAGGCATGTCGCCAGGCCGAGGCGTTGCAGCATGCCGCGCGAGAACCCCCCGGCCCGGCGGTCGGCGACCCCGGCGAGTCCGACCTCCGCGAGGGCGTCGTCGACGGACCCGGCCGCCGCCTGCGGGGCGACCAGATGACGGGCGAGGTCGACGACCTCGCGTGCGGTCAGCCACGGTTCGAACAACGGCGTGTCGACGAGGACGGCGATCTGCTGCCGGGGAACTCGCACGTCGATGGTCCCGTCGGTCGGCGTCCGCAGCCCCGCGATCATCGACAGCAGGGTGGTCTTGCCGGCGCCGTTGGGTCCGATCAGGCCGTACAGACCGCCGTCCGGGACCTCGAGGTTCACGCCGTCGACCGCCGCGACCTCGCCGTACACCTTCCGCAGGCCGTGCGTGACGAGGACCGGTTCGGTGGCGGGGGCGGGCGCGGGGGCGACCTCACGCAGATCGATGGTCGGTGCCGACGGCGATGGGGCGACCATCGCAGGCCCGGTCGGCGGCGGCAGTTCGACCGGTTCCTCGCCACGACGGACCCGGCCGATCGCGACGTACAGGACGGGCCCGAGCGGGAACGACAGCAGGATGACGGCGGCCCACGCGGCCTTCGGCAGGTGTTTGGTCGGCCGTCGGGCGAGGTCGACCAGCAACACGACGTCGATGATCAGCACGATCGCGACAATGGCGACGATCTCGATGGGGACGACGTACATCGTCATCTCGCGTCCGATGACCTGGGCCACGATCGTTCGTCCTCCGTCGCGCGGAGCGGGCATCCTTGCGACCTGGACCCCCCCGAGGAGCATCGCCTGTGTGTCGCAGTATCAAGACCCTACGTCCCCCGTACACGGAAGCCGTGACCGACGACGAGATCGCGGCCGCCGCATTGCAGTACGTCCGAAAGATCAGCGGCTTCCGGGCGCCGGCCGCCCACAACCGTGAGGCCTTCGAGCGGGCGGTCGCCGAGGTCGCGTCGGCCTCCGCGCGCCTGCTGGACGATCTGGAGGTCCGCTCCGGTCCGGGTCGCAGTGCCGGGTAGCGTCTGACACCCTTCGGCGGCAGGAGCAGGCGTGGCCGGCTACGACCTCCACACCCACACGGATTCCAGTGACGGCACGACCACGATCGAGCAGAACGTGCTCGCTGCCGTCGCGCTCGGACTCGAGGGGCTCGGCGTCACCGATCACGACACGGTCGAGCCGTTCGAACGCGCGATGGCCGCCGCTGATGGGACAGGCCTCGAGATCGTCCCCGGGGTCGAGTTCTCGGCCGAGCACGAGGGCTCGTCCGTGCACGTGCTCGGGTACTGGGTATCGCCGGACGACGAAGCGCTGCTGACCGAGATGGACCGGCTGCGCAACGAGCGTTACCGGCGTGCCGAGCAGATCGTCGAAAAGTTCAACGAGCTCGGCATCGACGTCCGGTTCGAGCGTGTCGAGGAGCTTGCCGGTCATGCCCCGATCGGGCGGCCGCACATCGCCCGTGCCGTCGTCGAGACCGGTGCGGTCGCCACGACCCAGGAGGTCTTCGACACCTGGCTGGCCGACGGTGGACCCGCCTACGTCCAGAAGTACGCGGTCGGTCCGGTCGTGGCCGTCGAGTTGATCCTCGGTGCCGGGGGCGTCGCCGTCGTCGCCCACCCCGGCCTGTACTCGGCCCGCGCGCTCGGCGGCGACGGCCCGCAAAGCCTCGAGATCGAGGTGCTCGAGGCGATGGTCGGTGCCGGGATGGCCGGCATCGAAGCCGACCATCCGCACCACACCGACGAGCAGCGTGCGCAGTTCCGGGGCTTCGCGCAGGCCCACGACCTCGCCATCACGGCCGGTTCCGATTTCCACGGCGAAGCGAAGGATCTGCGTCTCGGCGAGGTCACGACGGCCCGCGAAACCCTCGAAATTCTGCGGGCAAGGCGGCTCTGAGGGGCTACCCTGTACGAACGGCCAGGGGTCCTGGGAAATCTTGGGCACGAAACTGCCCCCCCATCGGGTCCGCATCCTGACGCGTGGTCGCAGACCCCGCGACGACCGGCACGACACGAGGAGTTCGGAAGTGTCCGACATCCCCACGCCGCAGAAGGCACAGAAGATCGTCCCCACGCCGACGTTGCACTTCACCGACGGTCCGTTGGCCGGCAAGGTGATCCGCATCGATCGGGACGAGGCGACCCTCGGCCGTCGCGAGGACAACGCCTATGTCGTCGAGGACCCGCGTGTCTCGCGCGTCCACGCGGAACTCCGCAAGGAGGCCAGTGCCGTCATCGTCACCGATCTCGGCTCGGCCGGAGGCACCAAGGTCAACGACAGCGAGATCACCGGCCCGACCGTCGTCAACCACGGCGACAAGGTCTCGTTCGGTCCGGTCACCGCGACCTTCGAGGACCCGGCGATGGCCTCCAAGGGCGAGGACGCCACCCAGGTGATCGAGATCCCGAAGGTCGAGACCGGCCCGCATCTGTCGCCGCGTCAGCAGCAGGTGCTCGAGCTGATGGCCGAGGGCATGACCAACGCCGAAATCGGGGACGAGCTCGGCGTGACCGAGCGCACCGTCAAGGCCTATGCGCAGGAGCTGTACGACAAGCTCGGTGTCCGCAACCGCGCCGGCGCGGTTGCCGAGGCTGGCAAGCTCGGCATGCTGCCGAGACTCTGAGCGAGGCATGACCGAGTCGCTCGCCGACGTCGTCGCGGCCGGGTACGGCTTCGCCGACGACGCCGTCATCCTCGGTCGTGCCCTCGAATCCGATCTCAGGGCGACCCTCAACGACGGGTTCGTCCAGGCGCCCCTGTCCATGCTGAACAAGCACGGTCTGATCGCTGGCGCGACCGGCACCGGCAAGACCAAGACGCTCCAGCTGATGGCCGAGCAGCTGTCCCGCCAGGGCGTGCCGGTGTTCCTCGCCGACCTCAAGGGCGACCTCACCGGGTTGGCGGTCGACTCGCCCGGCCATGAGAAGATCGACGAGCGCATGCAGGGGATGGACATCCCGTGGCAGCCGGAGTCCTTCCCGGTCGAACTGCTGTCGATCACGGGCAAGGTCGGCACGCCCCTCCGGGTGCCGCTGTCGTCGTTCGGGCCGCTCCTGCTGTCCAAGGTGATGGACTGCACCGACACCCAGGAATCCGTCCTGCAGGTGCTGTTCCGGCTCGCCGACGAGCAGGGCCTGGCGCTGCTCGACCTCGTCGACCTGATCGAGTTGCTGCGGCATCTGCTGTCGGACGCTGGCGACGAGGTGATGGATGGCTACGGGGGGATGTCGTCCCAGACCCTCAACGTCCTGCTCCGCAAGGCGATGGAGCTCGAGACGCAGGGTGCAGAGCAGTTCTTCGGCGAGCCCGAGTTCGACGTCGGCGACCTGAAGCGGACGACGAGCCAGGGCAAGGGCGTCGTCACGGTCATGAACCTGACCGACGTGCAGACCCAGCCGCGCGTGTTCTCGACGTTCATGATGTGGCTGCTCGCCGAGCTGTACGAGACCTCCCCCGAGCTCGGCGACCCCGACAAGCCCGAGCTGGTCTTCTTCTTCGATGAGGCGCACCTGCTGTTCGACGGCGCCACGAAGTCCCTGCGCGAGTCCATCGAGCTCACCGTTCGGATGATCCGGTCCAAGGGCATCGGCGTCTTCTTCGTCACCCAGACGCCCCGCGATGTCCCCGAGGACGTCCTGGCCCAGCTCGGCAACCGGGTCCAGCACGCCCTTCGTGCGTTCACCCCACAGGACCAGAAGGCCCTGAAGGCGACCGCCGAGACGTTCCCGATCACCGATCACTACGACGTCAGGGCGACGCTGCAGGCACTGGGGACCGGCGAGGCCCTGGTGACCGTGCTCGGACCGAAGGGGGCCCCGACGCCGACCGTCGCTGCACGGCTGCTCGCCCCGACGTCCATGATGGATACCGTCGGGGCGGACGTCGTCGAGCGGCTCCTGGCGGCCTCGCAGCTGCGGGACAAGTACGCCGTCGAGCTCGACCGCGAGTCCGCCAGCGAACTGCTGGCCAAGCACGCAGCCGAACGGGCTGCCGCCGCCGAGTCGGACGCCCAGGCGGGAGAAGAGGCGGAACTCCTGAAGAAGCGCCGGAAGGCGACCTCCTCCTCGCGGCGCGGCGACAACGCGATGGAAGCCATGGCCAAGTCGGCGGCCCGCTCGGTGGGACGTGAGGTCGGGCGGCAACTCATCCGGGGTGTGCTCGGCACACTGACCGGTAGACGATGACGACGTGACGACAAGAGGGAACGCCCGATGACCGCGACCGTGACTGCGGTGGCCAACCAGAAGGGTGGCGTTGGCAAGACAACCTCGGCACTGTCGATCGCGGCGGCGATGGCCGAGCTCGACCGCGCGGTGCTGGTCGTCGACCTCGATCCGCAGGCCTGCCTGACCTTCTCGCTCGGCTACGACCCCGACACCACCGAGCCGTCGCTGCACGACACCGTCACCGGCCGCGCGCACCTCGTCGACACGATCATCCAGCACGGTGAGGTCGACCTCGCCCCGGCCAACATCGACCTCGCGGGCGCCGAGGTCACCTTGCTGTCGCGGACCGGGCGCGAGTACCTGCTGCGCGGCGAACTCTACGAACTCCTCGACTCGTACGACCACGTGTTGATCGACTGCGCGCCGTCGCTCGGCGTGCTGACCATCAACGGCCTCACCGCCGCTGACGACGTCGTCATCCCTGTCCAGTCCGAGACGCTGTCGCACCGAGGCGTGGCCCAACTGCTCGAGACGATCCACGACGTCCGGCGCTTGACGAACCGCGGGCTGACGGTCCGCGGTCTCGTCGCCACGATGTTCGACCCGCGGACCAGGCACAGCAAGGAGGTCCTTCGTGACCTTCTTGCGAGGTACGACCTGCCGCTCGTCGGGGCGCCGGTGCGCAAGTCGATCAGGTTCGCCGAAGCCCCGACGGAGGGCTGCAGCGTCCTCGCCCTCGGCCAGAACATCCCCGGCGCCGCGGCCTACCGGATCATCGCGCGCGAGTTGCTGGACGAACCCGTCCCGGCCGAACTGTGGGAGGCGGCGTTGTGGGATCCCGTCCGACGCGACGCCATCCTCGACCCTGAGCAACTCGACCACGACGACGCCCCGGACGATGCCGGCGCCGTCGCCAACGGCCAGCATCCGGCCGTGATCGACATCGCCGACGAATGGCAGGACGACGACGCCCTCGCGGTCGTCGACCTCGACGCGGACCGGACGCCGTGACTCCGCCGTCGCCCGAGCCGAGCGAACGGTTCGACCGGATCAAGCCGCCGCGCTCGCCGTCTCGTGAACGTGACAGCCTCGGCAAGGAGGCGCTCTACTCGACTGCACCGACTGCGGCCCCGACCCGGCCGGTGCACGTCACCTGCCGGCGGTGTGGGGTCGAACGTGGGATGACGTTCCTCGAGGCCCTGTCGCTGCTGCGCCCGCCCTTGCTGGTCAACCCCGCCACGGGCGTTGGTTGGCTGCGCTGCCCGACCTGTCAGAAGAGATCATGGGTCGAGGTCACGACCGGCCAGTCGATGCGCGCCCTACTGTCCAAGGCCGATCCCCGCCGCCGTACCTGACCGTCGAGAGACCGATCAGGGTAGGTGTTCGACCTCGACGCGGCGCGAGAAGCGGGGCGTGCCGTCACCTCGGGCCTGTTCGCCGCGGCGGGTGTTCGCCGTACGAGCCGTGTCGTGGCGCGTGGAGGACCGGTCGTCGTTACCGCGTCTGCGGTTGCGGTCGTTCGACGAACCCTTGCCGGACGTGGAGCGCGTGGACGACTGCTTCGAGGACTGCCGTGACGACTGCTTGGACGATCCATCCGCGCCGTCGGTGGTCTCGCCGGTGCTCCGGGCACGTGACCGCGTCGTGGAGGACTTGTTCCCCGTCGACTTCTTCGAGGTGGGTGAGTCGTCGGACCGGGCGCGTGCCCGGGTGCGTGGCGTGCCCGAAGAGGTCTTGCTGGATGACGACTTCCCGCCGGACGACGAGGCACGCGTGGAGGACGTCGATTCGGTCGTGGTGGCCCGTTCCCGGGTGCGTGTCCGCGTTCGCGTCGACGTAGCGTCGTCGGCCGTCGCCTTGGCGGGCTTGGGTTCCCGCGTCAGGCGCTCTGCGGGCTTGCGTTCCGCGGGCTTGCGTTCCGCGGGCTTGGGTTCCCGCGTCAGGCGCTCTGCGGGCTTGCGCTCCGCGGGCTTGCGTTCGCGGGCGGGGCGCTCGGCGGACTCGGACGAACTGCTGCTGGTCGAGTCCTTCCGCGCCGTCCGGTTGCGGGATCGCCCGTCGCTCTGCGCGGTCGATCGCGTGTCGGACGACCGTGACGACCGGTCCGACGGCTTGCTCGAACCGAAGTGGCCCCACGGGGTCTGGTCGGGCAGGCCGAACATCTCGGTCAACTCGTCCGACGTGGAGAAGATCTCCTTGAGCTCGACATCGGCCCCGACGGCCTTGCGGATCACGTTGACCCGGTCGACCTCGTTGAACTCGGCGAACGTCACGGCGACGCCGGTCGCGCCGGCGCGTGCCGTGCGTCCGATGCGGTGCAGGTACATCTTCTCGTCGTCGGGGCAGTCGTAGTTGATGACGTGCGAGGCGTTGTCGACGTCGAGGCCACGCGCGGCGACCTCGGTCGCGACCAGCACGTCGGCCTTGCCCTCGCGGAAGCGGTCCATGTTCTTTTCGCGCGTGGCCTGCCGAAGGTCGCCGTGGACAGCGATCGCCCGCACGTTGAGGTCGTCGAGTTCGCGGACCAGGCGGTCGGCCATGTTCTTGGTCCGGGTGAACACGAACGCGCCCCCGCGGTTGTCGGTCTGCAGGATGCGGGCGAGCACACGCGGCTTGTCCATGCGATGGACGAGGAAGAAGTACTGATCGACGGTCGGCGCGGTCTCGTGCAGTTCGGCGTCTGCCCGCATGAACGTGGGCTGGTCCATGAAACGGCGGGCGAGTTTGACGATGGCCGTCGGCATGGTCGCCGAGAACAGCATCGTCTGGCGGTCGTTCGAGATCCCGGACAGCAGGCGTTCGACGTCGGGGAGGAACCCCATGTCGAGCATCTCGTCGGCCTCGTCGAGCACGACGACGTGAACCGAACTGAGGTCGAGGTTGCCGCGCTGCAGGTGGTCGAGCGTCCGGCCAGGGGTTCCGACGACGACGTGGACACCGCCGCGGAGCGCGTCGATCTGTTCGTCGTAGCCGACGCCGCCGTAGACGGCGATCGAGGTGATCCCTGCCGCCTTGCCGACCTCGAGGTCGTCAGCAACCTGCAGGCACAGTTCTCGTGTTGGCACGATCACGAGCGCCTGCGTCGCCTTCTTGGAGGCGTCGATGCGCTGCAGCAGCGGCAGGCCGAAGGCCAGCGTCTTGCCGGTCCCGGTGCGCGCCTGACCGATGAGGTCGGCGCCCTTGAGTGCCAGTGGGAGCGTCAGTTCCTGGATGGGGAACGGGTGGGTGATGCCCTTGTCGGCCAATGCGTCGTTGAAGACGGCGTCGAGGCCGAGGTCGGTGAAGGTCTTTGTTGCTGTCAAGTTGTGGTGGTCCTTGTGGTGTGCGACCACCCGTGCGGGTTTCGAGACGCCCCATCCGGGGGCTGTGGCACAGCAGTCGCGCGCTTGTCAAGCCGCTGCAACGGGTGCTGGGCAACAGGTGCTGGGCTTGTGTGAGAAAGGCCACGGACACGGCACTTCGGCGGCGTCGGGCACGTTCAGACGCCCCTACGGTACCAGCCGCCTCACCAATCCGGGGTGACCAGTTGATATGCGACGGCGACGGCCTCCGATCTGCTGTGCACCCCGAGCTTGTCGTAGACCGCCTCCAGATGCTTGCGGACGGTGCGGACCGAGATGACGAGGTCGGCGGCGATCTCGTGGTTGGACCTGCCCTCCACGAGGAGGTGAAGAACGTCCGTCTCGCGTGGGCTCAGACCAAGGCGATCGAGGGTGCGTCGCGCGGGTGGCCCGGGGAGACGCTCGAGGAGGAGCGCGGGGAGCGCGCGCTCCCCGTCCCCAGGGAGCCGCCGAATCTGCGCGAGCGAGCCGTCGACGGCGATCGTTCTCGGCACGCCCGTGTCCATGACGGCGTCGCATGGGGGCGGCAGGTCACGGCCAGCCCGCAGTGGCAGACCGAGTTCCCGAGCGAGTATCCCCGCCCTTGGGCTGAGCCACACCACGCGACCATCCAGTCCCGGGACGACGATCGCGGCAGGGCCGCTGGCCTCGATGGCTCGCATGACCATCCGGCTCTCGGCGGCCTCGCGGAGGCGCTTCACCGGGCGCCGGAGGGCTTCGAGGACCTCGATGTCTCGATCGGTGAAGTCCCGTCCGACGCCACGCGCCAGGGTCACCGCCACGAACGGCGCGGCGGGGCCGGCGAGCGAGAATCCCGTCTGATGGGCGACGCCCGCTGGGCCGAGGACGTCGCCGTAAAGCCCGGTCTGGCGTAGTTGTCGGTCCGACAGGAAGTCCGAGAGCCTATGGACGCTTGCGTCACCGGTTTCGTGGAACCGAGCGACCATCGGGTGCTCGTGGAAGTGTGCCGTGAACGCCTCCCACAGTTCCGGACGCGCCGAGTCCGTCGGTTCGCTGAACCGCAGCATCGACCCGTCGGCAGGGCGGATCTCCTCGTATCCGATGCTGTCGATCTCAACGAGCGTCGGGAGCGCTTCGAGAAGGGTCGTCACGAAGTCATGCAGACCCTGGGCATCACCGAGTCGGCCGAGCAGGTCGACGATGTGTGTGTAGTCGCGCGTGGTGAGTGCCATCGCGACACCTCCCGCCGTCGAAAAGCCTACGACGGGAGCCGCGCACGTGTGGAGCATCGCGGATTCGTCCGAATTGTCGCACTTGGCCGGCCTCTTTACGGCAGATGGCCACTCCCACACCTGCAGCGGGTGTGTTGCGATTGGTTGTTGTTGCGACGCGAGGATCGCCATGTCCGAACAGCGGCTGCCAAGCAAGCGGCGTCGTCGGGGGCAGACCGCTTCGAGACGGGTCGCACGACGGGTCGCGGTGGCGACCCTCGTCGCGACGGTCCTGCCGATCGGGCTGCTCGTCCCGGTGGTCGCGAGTGCGGATCACCTCACTGACTTCACGGTCCTCGCGGACATCGATGCGCGAGGTCTGACGCGCATCGGCGACGTCGTGTACTTCCGCGGTCGTGACGGCGACGGCGTGGAGCCGTGGATCACCGACGGCACGACGGGCGGGACCATGCAGCTGGCCGACCTCGTGGCGGGCGCCGGTTCGTCCAATCCCGGCTCCTTCGTCGCGACGGAATCGACCACCTACTTCGCCGCCAACGGGTCGGTGTACGTGACCGACGGAACGTCGGGCGGAACCGCGGCCGTCGCCGACAACTTCGAGTGGGGGCTCGTCGCCCTGGACGACAAGGTCCTGTACGTCGGCTCGGATGGGGACGGGTCGCGGCTGTGGGTCATCCCGGACGGGGGCGGGCCGACCCGGGTCCAGCCCGGACCCGAGCCGGAGGAGTTCAAGATCGACTTCGCGGTGACACCGCGTGAGCTGACCAGGTTCGGTCCTTTCGTCGTGTTCAACGCTCTCACCTGGACCGAGGACGGCGACGACCTCGACACTGACCCGGATTTCCATGCCGAGGAGCTCTGGATCTCCGACGGGACCGACCTCGGGACGCATCTCGTGAAGGTGATCAGGCCAGGCGTCCTCGGCTCACAGCCGTTCCGCTTCACGGAGGTGGACGGGTACATGTATTTCGCCGCGACCACCCAGGAGTTCGGCATCGAGCTGTGGCGAACCGATGGGACCGAGGGCGGCACGGCGCTGGTGGAGGACATCGTCCCGGGACCCGGCGACGGTGGGGCGATCGACCTGCGGCCGTGGGGTTCGTCGTTGCTGTTCTCGGCCGGCTTCGACGCATCGACGGGCCTGGAGCCGTACATCACCTCGTCGGCCGGGCTCGGCGCGACGGCCCTTGGTGACCTCAACCCCGGAGCTGCCGGCAGCGTGGACTTCGGTGCGTGGTACACGCCGATCGACATGGACACCGCCCTGTTCGCTGCAGAAGACCCCGACCACGGGATGGAGCTGTGGAAGACGGACGGGACACCTGGCGGGACGACGCTGGTGGCAGACATCGTCCCGGGAACGGACAGCGGCTTCCCGTTCGGTGGGCCGGAACCGAAGAGCTTCGGCGTCATCGGCGGCATCGCAACGTTCGCGGCAGGCGACTTCGCGATCGCGGACTCCGAGCTCTGGGGATCCGACGGCACGACCGAAGGGACGCACCAGCTGGCCGACCTGCAGCCGACACCCGCTGGGATCGGCGCTGGCCCGGGCGACTTCGTGACCCTCGGGTCCAAGCTGCTGTTCGTGGCGGAGGTCGACGGCGATACGGATCTGGAGCTGATGGTCGGCTCGCTTTCCGCTCTAACGGCGAACGACGACGAGGACACGACGCGTGAGGACGTGCCCGTCGTCATCGACGTGCTCGCGAATGACACCGGTGACAACCTCAGCGTCACGAACTTCACCCAGCCCACCGATGGCACGACGGCGTCAGGAGGCTTCACTGTCACCTACACGCCAGATCCGGGGTTCACCGGGGTCGACACGTTCTTCTACGAAGTGACCGACGGGGACGGCGCCACCGATTCGGCAACAGTGACGGTCACCGTGACCGCCAACGAGCCGCCGGACGCGGTTGACGACAGCGCCGAGACGACCACGGACACGCCTGTCGACATCGACGTGACCGGCAACGACTCGGATCCCGAGGGTGATCCGATCTCGGTGACCGACGTCGGAACGCCTGCGAACGGTTTGGCAGCGCTCACCGGACCAGGACTCATCGCGTACACGCCGGACACGTCGTTCAACGGTGTGGACGAGTTCACGTACGAACTCAGCGACAGCTACGGCGACACCGATGTCGCGACGGTGGTCGTGACCGTGTCGCCACCCGCCCCGCCTGACGCTGTCGACGACTCGGCGACGACCAAGGAGGAGACATTGGTCATCGTCGAGGTCCTCGACAACGACAGCGGCAGTGGGATCTCCGTGACCCTCGTGTCCGACCCGCCCGACGGAACGGCGAACTCGGGTGGCTTCACGGTGACGTACACCCCTGATCCCGGGTTCACCGGCGAGGACACGTTCTCCTACGAGATCACGGACTCGATCGGACAGACCGACAGCGCCACGGTCACGGTGACCGTCAACGCGAACGTGGCCCCGGTCGTCGACGCCGGGCCCGACGATGGGGCGGTCGTCGGCGAGGTCTTCCGCTTCGACTCCGGTTTCGTCGACGTCGACGGCGGCACCCACACAGGGACGATCGACCCCGGCGACGGTTCCGGACCGCAGACCGCCGTGATCGACGAGGACGCCGGCACGGCGACGCTCGAGCACGCCTACGCCTCATCAGGTGAGTTCATGGCGGAGACGTGCGTTCTCGACGAGCTCGGCGCCACGGGCTGTGACTCCCGGCTGATCAACATCTCGACCGGGACACCCGAACTCTCGCTCTCGGCGGCGTTCGGATTCTGGAAGGACAACGATCACATCCTCTTGCGTGATGACGTGCCGGTCGCGATACGCGTCACGAGCGTCGGGACGCGGCAGTACGAGGGCACCATCCGCGTCGTACTGACCATGACTGACCACGCGGAACCGGAGTTCTCGTTCCTGTGGGAATACCCGTCGCCGGTGGAGGATGGCTGGACCTGCGAGCACGACACGTCCCTTCTCGCGCTCACCTGCACGAGCACCATGACCGTCCTGGTCCCGGGCGATCACCTGACCTTGACCTTTGATGCAGTGACGCCGGTACTGGAGACATACGAGAGCTTCGACATCCGCGAGCTCTATGAACTGCCGGTTCGGCTCGACGCGTGGCTCGACGAGGAGCCGGACGACGGCAACGACCTCAATGACGCCGACGGCATCGAGTTGCTCCTCGACCCGAGCGGTGGCCCGATCCGCCGGCAGCTGGACGTCCCGCGAATCGACATTCTTCTCGAACCCGGTACGCCCGCCACCATCATCCTGGATGAACAGGAGCAGTGGCTCCCGCTGAGTATCGACGTGGGCCGTTTCCGCGCCGCGACGGAAGCGCAGACGGTCTGGGTCTCATCGACGGAAGTCGCCCCACCAACCCCTGTCGGTGAGGGTGTCGTCCATGGCGCGGTCTACGACATCGACGTGAAGGACGAGAATGGACGCGAACTGACGGCGTCCGCGACGGTCTGTCTGTCTGGGCTCACCCCGGCCGGGGTGCCGGACGGGGCAGCCTCGGTCATCCACTGGGGCGAGGACGGCAAGCCGGTAGTCCTGCCACGCTCCGAGAACGCGATCGAGGGGATGGCCTGCGGGCACGCCGACTCGTTCTCGGCGTTCGCCGCGGGATTCGAGACGGCGGGGAGACTGTCCGGCAACGATCGGGTGGCGACGGCAGCCGCCATCTCGGCAGCCACGTTCAACCCAGGGGTCCCCGTGGCGTACGTGGCCACTGCCGATGTGTTCCCTGACGCCCTTGTCGCAGGCCCGGTCGCCGGGCTGAACCGCTCGCCCATACTCCTCGTTGACTCGAACGGGCTCTCGGATGGGACGCGGACTGAACTCACCCGCTTGCAGCCGAAACGCATCATCGTCGTGGGGGGGCCCGCGCGCATCCCGTCGGTCGTGCTCGGTGAGCTCGCGGTCTACACGTCGGGCAGCGTCACCCGCGTGGCGGGCGACGACCGGTTCGAGACTGCCGCCAAGCTCTCCGCGGCCCAGTTCGCCCCGGGCGTCCCGGTTGCCTATGTCGCCACGGGCGGCAACTTCCCGGACGCGATCGCGGCAGGGGCCGCAGCGGCAGCCAACGGTGGACCTGTCCTTCTCGTGAACACCCACGCTGTCCCGCCATCGACGTTGGCCGAGCTCGACCGGCTGAAGCCGGCGCGCATCGTCGTGGTGGGTGGCCCGGTCTCGGTCTCCAAGGCCGCAGCTGCCCAGCTGACCGCGCACACGGCCGGAGCAGTGACGCGCCTGGACGGTCCCGACCGCTATGCCACGGCGGCGGCCGTCTCGGCGTCGTTCGCCGCGGCGGGCGGCTCCGTGTACGTGGCGACGGGCGAGAAATTCCCGGACTCGTTGACGGGGACACCGGCCGCGGCCATGGTCGGGGCGCCGGTTGTGCTGGTGCCGCCCCGCCCGCTCCCCGCGGCAGTCTCTGAGGAGCTCACGCGGCTCACGCCTGTGCGATTCGTGATCCTCGGCGGCACCGCCTCCGTGACTGACCAGACGGCGGGTGAACTCCAGACGTATCTGTGACTGAGTAGGTTCGGCATCTCCTCTGACGCCGAGTCCCCGGATTGCGCGTGCCCGCTGAGATCGCCGCCGACCTCGTCGACCGCTACGTCTCCATGATCGTCGACCACCAGCCGACCGAGGCCACTGCGCTCGGCGACCACCGTCGGGACGCCGATCTGCCCGACCTCAGTCAGGCCGGCGTCGCCGCGTTCACGTCCGCGGTGTCGCGGCTGCTCGAGGACACCGAGCGGGCGATGGCCGACATCGGCGAGCCGGCAGAGGCTGCGGACCGCGAGGCCTACGGCGATCTCTCACTGTTGCGTGACAACCTTCGGGCACGCCAGTTCTGGCTGACCCAGCGGCCCTCGCTGCATCGTGACCCCCTGGCAGCGCTGAACCTCGCGTCGTCGGCGATCCACGAACTGCTCCGGCGCGTCGACCTGCCAATGGACGGTCAGCGCGCCGCGGTTACCGCCGCGATCGCGCGGGCCACCGCGCTGCCCGCGCTGTTCGAGCAGGCAGGCCGGCTGCTCGAGGCCAGCCCCGAGCCGCATCTCATGGTCGCCAAGCAGCGGTGCGACGGGTTCCGGCCGCTGCTCGAGCAGGAACTCACGCGGCGGGCCGCCGACGTCGGCGTCGACGTGGCCGCAGCCGGCGACGCGGCCCGCGAGGGCATGGCCGGCGTCGCTGCCTACGCGGCGCTGCTCGACGAGTTGTCGGATCGTCCGGCGGTCGACTGGCGGCTCGGGTCCGACGACCACGCCGTCGTCCTGAGGTCCAGCCTCGGCACCGAACTGGAGGCCGGCGAGGTCGAGCAACGGGCACGCAAGGCCCTGGCCGAGGCGCGCGACGAACTGGTCGAGGTCGCCGGCCGGCACTGGGACGATCTGGTCGCGCCGGGCCAGCAGCGTCCGGATGATCCCGATGCCCTGGCTGCCGCCGTGTTGGAGGCCATCGGGACCTCTCGTCAGGTCCCACGCGAGACCCTCGTCGACCAGGCGCGTGCGGCGGTTGCCGATGCCCGGGCGTTCGCGATCGAGTCGGGCCTCACCGACGTCCCACCGGCGTCGCTGCTGACCGTGACCGAGGTGCCGGCGTTCCTGCAGGGCGTCGCCGTCGCCTTCATCAGCCCGCCGCCCCCGCTGGAGCCGTCGGCTGGGTCGACCTACTACCTGTCGCCGGTCCCGGCCCACTGGGACGACGGCCAGGCATCGTCCTTCCTTCGCGAGTACAACGCTGCCGCGCTGCGGTCGCTCGCGATCCACGAGGGCTATCCCGGACATTTCGTGCAACTGGCCCATGCATCACGGCACCCGCGCCTCGCCCGCCGTCTCCTGTGGTCGTCGGCGTTCGCCGAGGGGTGGGCCGTCTACATCGAACGCATCGCTGCACTGCGTGATTTCGGTGACGTCGCCTACCGCGTGACGCAGTTGAAGATGGCGATGCGGGTCGCCGCGAACGCGCTGCTGGACGTGCTGCTGCACCTGCGTGGCGCAGGCGACGACGAGGCGCGCGCGCTGTTGCAGGGCGCGTTCCAGGAGGAACAGGAGGCGGCCGGCAAGGTGATCCGTGGCAAGATCACGGCCGGACAGCTGTGCTCGTACTTCGTCGGTGGCGTGGAGATGTGGGACCTGCGGGCGCAGGAGGAGGACCGCCTCGGGGCCGCCTTCGACGAGCGCGACTTCCACCTCCGTGTCCTGTCGCACGGCACCCCGACGACAACGATCCTGCGCGCGACCCTGGCGGATCCCGAGGCCGTGGTGCGCCGTCCCTTCGCTTGAGTGCTCCAGGCGCACGCGATCTGGGCCGCAGCAGGAGATCACGGCCGGGCCGTTGAAGTACTCCACGGTATCTCGACCGGGAGTCCCTCCATGCGTATCCGCGCACGCCATCTGCTAGTCACGGCACTGCTGGTGTCCACCACCATCGCCGCGGCACCGACCGCCCCCCTCAAGGACGCGCAGGCGCCCGTCGACACGGCCCTGCAGGCGGCGTTGACCGCCGCCGGCATCTGTGACGACCTCGACGAGCGGCTCTGCCTGCTCCCGTTCCCCAACGACCAGTTCACGGTGCTCGACGCGACGACGCCCACGGGTCGGCGGGTCGAACTGAACACCTTGGCCACGCCGCGCACGCTGGCCGGCAAGCCCGTGGACACCTCCGAGTGGAACCGCAACGACGGGTTCTCGCCGGGCGCGCTGATCCTGACGTTCGTGCCTGGCCTGGACCTGTCGCGGACCTACGGATTGGACGACACCCCCGAGACCGGGGTCGGGACCGCCAACGATCCGTTCGCGGTCCGAGACGCCGTTGCTGACGCCATCATCGAGGACCCAGCGTTGTCGATGGCCGCGGACAGTCCCATCGTGCTGTTGAACGCCGACACGGGTGAGCGTCACCCCTTCTACGCCGAACTCGACGAACACGCCGAGACCATCGCCGACGGTGAGGACCGCACCCTGATCGTGCGGCCGCTGGTCAACCTCACCGAGGGTGACCGCTACATCGTCGCCCTGCGCGACCTGGTCGACGCCGACGGCAACGAACTGGCGCCGACCGCGACTTTCGCCGCGTTGCGCGACGGGCACACCGTCCAGGTGACGAGCGACAAGAAGAACTGCGAGGACCACCCGGGCAAGGGTGAAGGCAAGGGCAAGGGCAAGGGCGGCGATCACAAGTGCGTCGGCGAGGGCGGACAGGTTCCGTTCCCGGCCGAGACCGACATCGACCCCGCTGACAAGAACGCCCGCTACGCCGACATATTCACGCGGCTTGCCGCGACCGGTATCGATGCGACCGACCTGTACCTCACCTGGGACTTCCACGTCGCGTCGGCCGACAACCTCGCCGGCCGGGCACTAGCCATCCGCGACGACGCCTTCGCACAACTCGGTGACACCGTCCTGGACGACCGCGAGATCCAGGGCGCGTCGCCGACCTTCGCCGTCACCGAGTGGGCCGACGGCGACAGCGACGGCTACCCGATGCGGATCGTGCGCGGCACCGTCACCGTGCCGAACTACCTCGACCGGCCCCAAGAGGGTGTGAACGGCCAGGCCGCGGGCAACGCCGAGACCGTCTACGACCAGCTGCCTGCGGAACTACGCGACAACGACCCGTTCGTCGGTGAGGCGCTCGACCTGGCCGACGAGGTCCCGGTGATCATCCCGCAGTCGCGCTTCTTCTACGGCGAGCCGCTGCCCGGCCCAATGGCCGAGCCGATGCAGAACCCCGCCGTGCCGACGACCGAAGCCGAGTTCGTCTGCCGTTTCCGCACGGACCTCACGGCCACGAAGGCGGCGAACGACCCGTCCAACGGCTCGACCCTGGCCAAGCCGACGCTGTACGGCCACGGACTGCTTGGCGGCATGGGCGAGGCCGAAGGCTCGAGCACCGGCGACCTCCGTCGTGCCGGCCACGCCATGTGCGGCGTCGACTGGATCGGGATGGCCACCGAGGACATCACGAACGTGGCGCTGATCCTCAACGACATCTCGTTCTTCCCGTCGCTTGCCGACCGCGCCCAGCAGGGCTTCCTCAACTTCCAGTACGTCGGTCGTGCCCTCATTCACGACGACGGGCTCGGCACCCACGAGGCCTTTCAGGTCGGCGGGCAGTCGGTGCTGGACACCTCAGAGTTGTTCTACAACGGCAACTCGCAGGGCGGCATCATGGGTGGTGCGCTGACGGCACTGGCTGTGGACTTCACCAAGTCCGTGCTCGGCGTGCCCGGCATGAACTACTCGACGCTGCTGAACCGGTCGGTCGACTGGGAGGGCGAGTTCATCGACCCGTCCAACCCGGACATCCCCGCGTACGCCTCGTTCATGTACAACATGTACCCGGACAAGGTCGAGCAGCAACTGGTGTTCTCGCTGATCCAGATGCTGTGGGATCGTGCCGAGGCCAACGGCTACGCCGCCCACATGACGTCTGACCCGTACCCGAACACGCCGGCCCACCAGGTCATCCTCGAGGTCGCACTCGGCGACTACCAGGTGACCAACATCTCGGCCGAGGTCGAGGCGCGCACGATAGGTGCGGACTTCCTCGGTTCGGCACTCGCGGACGGCCGCCACTGGGAGCGTGCGTACGCCACCGGTATCGCCGCGACGCCGTATGGGTTCTCGGACTTCGCGACCCTCGAGGACGGCACGGCGTACGCGCCAAACGGTTCCGCGATCGTGTACTGGGACTCGGGCAACCCCTTGCCGTTCAACGGCAACGTGCCGCCGACCTACCTCGGCCAGGACCCGCACAGCGACCCGCGCAAGGACGACCGCGCCCTGATCCAGAAGGTCACCTTCTACAACACGGGCATGATCGTCGATGTCATGGGTGGCGAGCCGAACTGGAACCAGAACTGCCGGCACGGCGAGTACCACCCGGCCTGCTGATACGCCCCCCAAGGCATCAGCGAAACACGGGACCCGGGCCTGCATGCCCGGGTCCCGTCTTCCTCGTGGCGACCGGTCACCACTAGCGTTCGGCAGACGCCCGCCCTCGATCGGAATCGCCGTGACCTTCAGTCTCAAGCTCACCGAGGAACAGGAGCAGGCGCGCGACTGGGCGCACGACTTCGCCGAGAAGGAGATGCGCCTCGCCGAGGTCGAGGGACTGCCGGCCCACCGGTACTACGACGAGGCCGAGGAGTTCCCGTGGCCCATCGTGCAGAAGGCCGCCGAGGTCGGCCTCTACGGGCTCGACTACTACCAGATGGCCGGACAGGACACGACGGGGCTGACGTCCGCCCTCATCATCGAGGAGGTGTTCTGGGGCTGCGCCGGGATCGGGCTCGCCATCCTGGGGTCGGGCCTGGCGCTGGCAGGCCTGGCATCGACCGGTACTGGTGAGCAGATCGCCGAATGGGCCCCGCGGATCTTCGGGACGCCCGATGACGTCAAGGTCGGCGCGTACGCCGTGTCCGAGCCGGGTGCCGGGTCCGACGTCAGCAAGATCCGTACACGCGCCGAAAAGGTCGAGGGCGGCTGGCTGCTGAACGGCGAGAAGATCTGGATCACCAACGGCGGGATCGCCGACGTCCACATCGTCGTCGCAACGGTCGACCCCAAGCTCGGCCACCGCGGACAGGCCTCGTTCATCGTCACCGGCGACGCCGAGGGCTTCACCGAGACCAAGAAGGTCAAGAAGCTCGGCATCCGTGCGTCCCACACGGCCGAACTCGCGTTGCAGGACGTGTTCGTTCCGGACGACCAGTTGCTGGGTGGGCAGGACAGGCTGGACGCCAAGATCGAGGGTGCGAAGAACCCGGACAAGGCCAAGAAGTCCCGCTCAGGCGCGCTGTCGACGTTCGAGGCGACCAGACCGATCGTGGGGATCCAGGCGGTCGGGATCGCCAGGGCGGCGTTCGAGTCGAGTGTCCGGTATGCGATGCAGCGCGAGACCTTCGGCGTGCCGATCATCCGCCACCAGGCGATCGCCTTCAAGCTCGCCGACATGGCGACCGAGATCGACGCCGCACGCCTGCTGTGCTGGCGTGGCATCAACATGGGCGCGACGTGGTCGCAGTACAAGTACGGCGAAGGGTCGATGGCCAAGCTCAAGGCTGGCCGCGTCGCCGTCTGGGCCACCGACGAGGCCATCCAGATCCACGGCGGCTTCGGCTACTCGCGCGAGTTCGACGTCGAGAAGTGGCACCGCGACTCGAAGATCTACGAGATATTCGAGGGCACCAAAGAGATCCAGCAGCTCGTCATCGGCCGCCAGATCGCCAGAGAGTTCGGCGGCCGAAGCGCCTGATGTCAGCCAAACGCGCCAGCGGTGGCGTGATTCCCTGACATCAGCCGTGTGCCAATGCGGCGTCGATCTGTGGCCAGTCGCCCTTGACGTCGAGGCGGGACAGGCCTTCCACGGCGAAGCGTTGGGCCACGCCGACCGTGGTGTCGTCGCCGATCGCGTCGAGGTCATGCTGGGCCTGCCGGGCCAGCAGCGCGCCCTGCAGGGCCAGACCGAGGGTCATGGCCCACCGGCGGGCACCGTGCTGGACGGCGTCGATGCCCGAGTTCGCCAGGGTGGCACCGAGCCAGATCGCGGCCTCCTCGGCGGCGGCGATGGCCTGCCCGGCGATCGGACCGAGACGGTCGTCGGCCACCGACTCGGCGTTGCGGCGGACCTCGGCCACGTAGGCCGACAGGGCGTCATCGCGTTCGACCGCACGGATGGCGTCGAGCGACAGGACGTTGGTGGTGCCCTCCCAGATCGACAGCACCTGGGCGTCACGGAGCAGCACCGGCAGGCCGGTGTCCTCGATGTAGCCGGCGCCTCCGAACAGTTCCAGCGTCTCGGACGCTCCGGCCACCGCCTGCTTGCCGGTCAGCAGCTTCGTGATGGGCAGCAGCAGCCGCAGGACCTGACGCTCCTCGTCGGTGATCGTGTCGGCTTCCTCGCGACCGAGCAGTTCGACGGCCCGGAACGTCAGCTGCAACGTCGCCTCGTGCTGGACGCGGAGCCATGCCAGTGTCGCCTGGTGCAACGGCTGGTCGATCAGCGCTTTGCCGAACGCCGTGCGGCGGTTGGCGTAGTCGCGCGCCAGCGCCAGCCCGCGCCGCAGCCCCGACACCGCGGACACGGCGTTCCACAGGCGCGTGATCCCGAGCATCGGCGTGATGTTGCGCGTCCCGTTGGCCGGCTCGCCGACCAGGTGCGCGATCGTGCCGTCCAGTGCCAGTTCGGCGGTCGGCATCTGCCGCGTGCCGAGCTTGTCCTTGAGCCGGAGCACCCGGATGCCGTTGAGGTCGCCGGCGTCGTCGCGGACCTCCAGGTAGTACATGGCCAGGCCGCGCCCGCCGGGCGGGTTGCCTTCGGGGCGTGCCAGCGTCAGCGCCATCTGTGACGTGATCGCCGATGTGAACCACTTGATCCCAGACAGCCTCCAGACCGCGCCGTCCTTCACGGCGGACGTCTCGGACAGGCCGACGTCGGAGCCGCCGCTGCGTTCGGTCATCCACTGGCCCGAGGTCCAGAACGTCTCGGGGTCCCTGCTGGTCAGCCGCGGCACGGCACGATCGATGAGGTCCTGGTCGCCGTGGGTGAGCAGGGTCTTCACCGCTCCGTCGGTCATCGCCAGCGGGCACGAGTACAGCGCGGATGACGGGTTGTAGAGGTAGGCCAGCGCGAACTGGTGGACACGCGAGTGCTCGCCGTGCGCCCGCTCGTAGGCGGTGGCCACGACACCCTTGGTGGCGGCGTACTCGCCGATCGAGTTCCAGGCGTCGGCCGTGTGGATCTGGTCGACCCTGCGGCCCCACGCATCGAAGTGCTCGAGTCGAGGTTCGCTCTCGCGGCGGTTCATCTGCATCGACAGGTCGTGCAGCTCCCCTGCGGCGAGCGCCCCCATCTCGGCAAGGGACGGCGTGATGTCCCCGAGAACGTCGTTCGGCACGGTGCGTACGAGATAGCGCTGCATGGCCGCGTCGTCGGCCCACTCGTCATGCAGTTGGGGACCGTCCTGGAAGAAGCCGGTCTGGTCGACGGTGGTCATGGGCTTACCCCTGCGTGCTCGAGACCCTGCGTGCTACAGACCCTCGCACCGTACAACCGCTGACTGTCAGCCGCCCCAGCCATACAGCGTGGCGGCGACGGCCGTGGCGAGGTTGAGGCTGGACACGCCGCGACGCATGGGCAGCGCGACGGTGAGGGTCGCCCCGGCGCGCACCGCAGGGGACAGGCCGCGCCGTTCCGACCCGAAGGCGAAGACCGCTCCACGCGGGACCTCGGTCACCTGGGTGCCGTCGGCGTCCATCGCCACCACAGGGCGGTGCGTCGGCCCGAGGCTGTCCAGGCGCGCCACGGGCAGGGCGAACTGCAGCCCCGCAGCGGCACGGACGGCACGCGGGTGCCACGGGTCGGCCGCACCGATCACGACCAGCGCAGCCGCGTCAGCCGCAGCCGCCACGCGGACGGCCGCTCCGACGTTGCCGAGATGCGTCGGCGCATCGAGCAGGACGACGGGCCGGTCCGTGACGGGCGTCACTGTGCCGGCGAGGTCCACGATGGGCCGCGTCGCGATGGCCAGCGCGGGCGATGGCAGGCCGCCGCGCGTCAGAACCTCCCAGATCTCGGGGTTGACGTGGTCGACCGCGACCGGGACCGTCACATCGGGGGCAAGACCGGCGAGCAGCCGGCCCAGCCCTTCGGGGTCCGGCGAGCAGACCTCGACGACGTCGGCCCCGAAGCGCAAGGCGTGTTTCAGCGCGTGCACGCCTTCGAGAACGACGAGCTCGGGGTCGTGCCGGGACTGTTCGAAGCGCTGCTGCCGCGAGCGGCTCACGGCACGACCTGGGCTGCTGCCGGTGGTGGGTCGGCGACGTCGCGTCCTGGTGACCGGGTCCGCAGCGGGATCACGACCACGCCACCGTCGTCGTCGTGGAGGATGCGCACGGCGACGTCGTAGTGGCGCCGGATCGTGTCCTCGGTGAGGACGGTCGACGCGGGTCCGTGCGCAACCGCGCGGCCACGGTCCAGCAGGATGAGGCGGTCCGCGAACTGGCCGGCGAGGGTCAGATCGTGCATGGCCGACAGCACCGTCAGCCCGCGTTCCCTGCGCAGCTCCTCGACGAGTTCGAGCACGGCGATCTGGTGGCCGACGTCGAGCGCACTGGTCGGCTCGTCGAGCAGCAGCAGCGGGGCTTCCTGGGCCAGCGCCCGTGCCAGGACCGTCCGTTGCAGTTCGCCCCCGGACAGGTGATCGAGCGTGCGCTCGGCCAGTGCCGACAGTTCGAGACGCTCCAGGACCCCCGCGACCGCCTCGAGGTCGCGGCGGGACTCGATGCCGAGGTAGGGGATGAAGGGCGTGCGTCCGAGCAGCACGTAATCGGTGACGGTGATGCCCGAGGGGATGCTCGGCTGCTGTGGGACGACCGCCACTCGCCGAGCCAGTTCCCGTGCCCGCAGGTGGCGAGGGTCGTCGCCGTCGAGGCGGATGTCGCCGTCGATCGGCAGCGCACCCGAGATGGCCCGCAGCAGGGTGGACTTGCCGGCGCCGTTGGGTCCGATCAACGCCAACCATTCGCCGGCAGTGACCTCGAGGTCGAGGTCGACGACGACCGGGTCGGCGTCGTAGGCGACCGTGACGTTGCGCAGGACCAGGTGGGTCATGCCTTCCCCCTCAGGGGGGAGGGGCCGGCGTTGCCGGCCTGGGGGGTGGAGAAGTGGTGGGTCATGCCTTCCCCCTCAGGGGGGAGGGGCCGGCGTTGCCGGCCTGGGGGGTGGAGAAGTGGTGGGTCATGCCTTCCCCCTCAGGGGGGAGGGGCCGGCGTTGCCGGCCTGGGGGGTGGAGA
>Ga0326597_10000059_pt1 | contig 182349 bp, 133 predicted proteins | sample RVTome_12_FD_203789 | JGI IMG/M metagenome (GOLD analysis project Ga0326597, IMG submission 203789) | Soil microbial communities from uranium-contaminated site in the Upper Colorado River Basin, Wyoming, United States - RVT100D185 | ecosystem: Environmental > Terrestrial > Soil > Contaminated... | reverse complement strand
GTCAACCGGCGGCGCGCGGAGCGGCACGAGCGGCCCTTCGAGCCCCTCTACACCCGCGACGACGCCGTCCGCGCCCTGACGCACTTCGTGGCGGTGGACTTCCATCGCCCGTTCAGCCCGCTGCCGGGCGTCACCGCGCACTTCGTGTTTGCGGGCCACATCCTGGGCGCGGCCTCGGTCGTCGTCGATGCGGTGGAGGGCGACCTGCGGCGCCGGATCCTCTTTAGCGGCGACATCGGCCGTAGCGACATGCCCATCGTCCACGACCCGGAGCCGGTCGACGGGGCCGACGTCGTCATCATGGAGAGCACGTACGGCGGCGTGGACCACGAGGGGCTCGGCGAGGCCAAGGAGGTCCTGCGCGACGAGGTCGCCCGCGCCGTGGCGGCGCGCGGCAAGCTCTTGGTGCCGGCGTTTGCCGTCGGCCGCACGCAGGAGCTGGTGTTCCGCCTCAACCAGCTGCACGAGGAGCGCCGGCTCCCGGCGGTCGACGTCTACGTGGACAGCCCCCTGGCCATCGACGTGACCGAGGTGCTGCGCGTCCACCCGGAGTGCTACGATGCCGAGATGCGCGAGGCCCTCGTCGCCGACCGGGACGGCGATCCGCTGGGCTTCAAGCGCTTGCACTACGTCCGGAACGTGGAGGAGTCCAAGGCTCTCAACACGCGCGAGGGCGTTTCGGTCATCATCAGCGCCTCCGGGATGTGCGAGGGCGGCCGGATCCTCCACCACCTGCGCAACCACATCGGCAAACCCAGCACGACCGTGCTGTTCGTGGGCTACCAGGCTGAGCACACGCTGGGCCGGCGGATCCTGGAGGGCACCAGCCCGGTGCGCATCTTCGGGGACGAGTTCCGCGTGCGCGCTCGCGTGGTGCGCATTGAGGGCTACAGCGCGCACGCCGACCATGCCGAGCTGGTGGCGTGGGCCGCGGAGATCGCGGCGCGCGGCCCCGCCAGCCGCACGTTCCTGGTGCACGGCGACCTCGACCGGCAGACCGTGCTGGCCGATGCGCTGCGCCAGCGCGGCCTTCCGGACGTGGTCATCCCGGATCGGGGCCAGATCTTCCCGTTGTAGACGGCCAGCGGGCTCGACGACCGGGCGCAGCCGGCGAGAGGTATTGATAGGCGCTCTAAGGCTGCTCACACTCCAACCGCGCCGAGATGCGCTGGTAGATCTCCTCGAGCTGCGCCGCGGACGGGGAGGCATAGTAGCCGTCGGCCGACGTGGCCACCTTCCGCAGCAGGTCGACGTCGATCTGGGCACCCAGGCCGATCGTGAACACCACCACGTCCGCCGCGGCATCCCGCACGGCCTCTGATGCCGCCAGCACCGCGCCCGCGTCGCCCCCGGTCTGGAGGCCGTCGGAGAGGAGGATGACGACAGGCAGCGCGTCCGCCCGGCGGTTCCCGAGAACGTCCGCGGCCTCGCGCAGGCCCAGGTCGATCCGCGTGCCCTGCGCGGAGGCGATGCCCTCGAGCGCGAGCGACAGGCCGTCGCGGCGGTCGGTCAAGCCGCTGTTGCGCGTCGCTGCGACGTTGAACGAGACGATGGCCGCGCGGTCGCGCCCAGCCGTCCCGTCGCCCAGGTCGATCCGCTCCAGGAAGACGCGGGCCGCCGCGCGCGCCGCTTCGAGCTTGGTCCCCGGGGTGCCGGCCGCCGGCTCCTGCATGCTGCTCGACGCGTCGATGACCAGGACGACGTCGCGCGGCTTGGTGCGCGGCACGCACGGCACGCCGAGCTCGGCGAACGGCAGGTAGACGACGTAGGCGTCATCGTAGACCTGGACCTCGGGGATCGGGAAGACCAGCTCGCCATCCTGGCCGCGCGCGTCGCGGTACGGCGCGCGCGCCTCGACGTTGGTCGGCCAGGTGCCGACCTCCAGGGGCTGCAGCGTGTAGCCGAGCTCGATCCGGTCGGCCGCCTGGACCCGTCCCAGCGTCCAGATCAGGGTGTTGGCGACCGCGTCGAACGCCGCCGGAGGCCGCGACGAGCCCTGGATGTAGCGCATGTTGTCCGGGACGACGTCGACCACGGTGATGGCCTCGAACAGCCCCGGCTCGTCGACGTAGCCCGTCAGGCGTGCGGCCAGCGCTTCGGCGACGCGGATCGACGGGTCGCGCTTCAGGTTGCCGGGCGCCGTGATCAGGCGTAGGAGCGCCTCCTCGTCGTCGGCCTCGATGCGCCACGACGTAAACACCAGCGCCCAGATGTCCACGCCGGCCGCGGCGAGCGCCGCCTGCTCGCCCTCCGGGAACACCGCGTCGTTGAACACGCCGTCCGTGACCACGACGACGACGCGGCGGGCCGCGTCGTCGGCGCGCGGCCCCGTGAGCTCCAGCCTGGCCGCGTCGAGCGCGCCGCCGAGCTGTGTGTCACCGCTGGCGCGCAGGCCGGCCACGGCCGACCGGACGGTGGCCAGGTCGCTGGTCAGCGGCACCTCGAGCGTCGCGCCGTCGTCGAACGTGACGAGGCCGAGCTGGGTGAGCGTTGGGTCGAGCCGGCCGATCATGCCGAAGACCGCGTCCTTGCCCAGCTCGAGCGCGTCGTCGAAGCCCATGGAGCGCGACGTGTCGAAGACGACGACGACCTGCGCCCGCCGCGATGTGCCGGGGCACCGGCCGTCGACGGTGAGCGTCACCGCCACCGTGTCGCCCAGCGGGATGCGGTAGGGCGACGCGACCTTGTCCGGCCGCGCCGTGCAGCCGTCGGACGGCGGCGGCGCGGCCGGCGGGACGTCAGCCGGCTCGAACACCCAGACGCCGGCGCCCTCGATGGCCACCTGGTTGTCCCACGCGGGCTCGGCGGGATCCTCGTCGCCGAGGACGACAAAGCTCACGTAGACGCGCCCATCGTCGTCCACCGCGATGTCGCGTGCGATGCGGCTTCGGTCGGGCATCGGCCAGCTGGCCAGGAGCGTGCCGTCCGGGCGGTAGTGGAAGCCCCACGACCCCCGGCCGAGCACGAACACGTCGCCGGTCGGGCCGGTGGCGACGGCCGCCGGCCCATCGTGCGTGGGCCACTCCCCGACGGCCGCGCCGTCGAGGCTGCGCGCGACGATGCGCCCGCGCGCCACATCGGCCAGGTAGACGCGGTCCGTAAACACGGCCACGTCGTTGATCAGACCGATCGGACCGCCGGCGTCGAGATCCCAAGCGGCCTCCTGTCGGCCGGCCGCGGACACCACCACCGCTCGGTTGGTGCCCGCGTCGAGGGCCACGGCGCGGCCGTCGTCGGCGTCGACGGCCGTCAGGTAGGCGGCCTCGTCGGGATCCTCGAGGACGTCGCCCGGCCAGAAGGACCACGCGGGCACGCCGTCGTCGGGGCGGCGCTCGAGGAACTGCGGGTCCACGGTGTAGACGTCGTTGCCGTCGATGGCCACATCGCGCGTCCACCAGGCGTCCGAGCCGGCGCAAACGCCGAGCTGCGACGTGAGCGCCCCGCCCTGTCGGGTGCCGCCGGCGCGCGGGCCGCCGTCGCGCGACCAGCGCTGGACGGTCTGCGGCTCCCACGCGTAGTCCGTGGCGTAGTAGCGCAGCCCGTCCGGCTGCATGGCCCGGTCCCCATCGATGCGCATCCGGCCCTGGAGGACGGCAATCCCGTTGGACGCGGCAAGGCGGATGGGCAGCGACGGGCCCTCCAGCTCCGGCGCGTCGAGCGCGCCGATCAGCGCCGCGGGCGCCGGCCGCCGCGCCGGGTCGTCAAAGCGCACGACGCCCTGGAAGTAGCAGTGGTTCATGGAGGCGAACAGCCGGCCGTTGCCCGCCACGTCCAGGTTGAAGACCACGCGGCCGAGGAAGGCGGCGTACGTCCGGCCGCTCTGCGCCGTGTGCAGCGGGTCGGCCTGGAAGCGCGGCGGTCGGCCAGCGGCCAGGGCGAAGATCTCCAGCTGCCGCGATACGAAGACCCCCGCCTGGCCGACGGCGATGTCCTCGGCGCCGTTGAACGGCACGGTCTCGCGGTAGCGATGGTCGGGCTCGAAGACCAAGACGCCGTCGCGCGCGGGGCTGGCCTGGGCGATCCCGAGCGGCAGCGCGGCCGGTGCGGCGCCCTCTGCGACCGACGGGCGCGGGGTGGCCGTCGGTTGGCCCGGCCCCGGCCCGCCATCGCACATCGGCGGGATGCGCTGGACCACGTAGAGCGTGCCGTCGCGGTCGATGTCCAGCGCCACCGGGATGGCCAGCGCCGCCGGGGCCAGCACGTCCAGGCGAACGCCGGCCGTATCGAACACGTCGACGCTGTACATCGGGTTGGCGTTGCCCTCGGGCGTCGGCGTGGGCGTCGGGGCGTCGGGCGGCGGCGGGTAGACGCACCACGGGTTGTTGCCCGTGCGCGTCAGGTAGATCCGCCCGTCGTCGCGCACGGCAATGTCGGTGTAGTGCCGCGGGAACGCCAGCTCGACCTCGAAGCGCGAGATCTCCGTGCCGTCGGAGCGCAGGCGCTGGACGCGCGAGAGGTACACGCCGCCCCGGATCAGCGCGCTCTGGCTGAGCACGTGCAGGGTGCCGTCGAGCGCGACGTCCAGGCGCACCGGCGCCAGGCGCACCTCCGACTCCACCTGCCCCGGGACGACGAAGACGCGCCGAGGCTGGCCGTCCGGCGCGAGCACGTGGATGGCGCCAAGGCGCCCGGCCGACAACCGGGCATCCAGCACGTAGACGCTGCCATCCGGCGCGGAGCTGATGTCGGCGGCCTCGCCGTAGCGGCCCGGCGTGAGCGCCCACGGGCGGTTCTGCCACGTGTCGACCAGCCGGTAGGTGGTGCCGCCGCTGGGCGCCGCCTGTGGGGCCGACTCGCCGCGCACGGCGGGCGGTGCCCCGCCAGCCCCTGCGGCGGCGGCGGCGAGGAGGGCGATAGCCGCGTGCACGTGCAGCCGCCGGACCGAGCGCGCGCGCCGGGCGGGCCGAGGCCATCGCGTGCTGCCCGCGCTGGGTTCGTTGGCGACCATGTCCCGCTCCTCTTCGCGTGCGTGCGGATCGAGGAATGGTACTCTCCCGGTCGCGCGGGAGGTAACCAAGGTCCGCGAGCCGCCCGCAGGCGGATCAAGCGGCGCGCGGGGCGCTGTCTGGGATGGTCAGGTACCGTGCCAGCAGCGGCAGCGGGTGCACGAGCGGCTGCCGCGGTCCTGGCGTGCTCTCGAGGAGGCCATGATCCAGGGCTCCGGCGAGCAGCTCGCCGGCCTCGTCCAGCGAGACGCCCAGGTGGGCGCCCACGCTCTGCGCGTGCGTGGCGATGCCGGAGGCCTTGAGCGCGAGGACCGCGCGCACCGCGCGCTGGACGGCCGGCGAGGCGTCGTGCCAGGCGAGTCCCCAGATGGCCTCGAGCAGCTGGGCGGCCACGCCGCGGCCCTCCAGGTACGCGGTGGCTAGCGACGCGGCGTCGTGGACGCGGAGCGCCTCCGCGGCCCGTTCGAGGGCGGCCGGGATGCCCGCGGTGGCGGCGACGAGCCCGGCCACGGCGATGGGCGCGCCCACCGGCTTGGCACCGCAGCGCGCCGCACAGTCGTCGAGCAGCCGGCGCGCTGTGTCCAGCGGGAGGGGCGGCACGTAGTGGGCGTCGACGGCCGGCGCGCCGGCCCAACCCGCGCGCCCGACGAGCAGCACCGGCGCGGTAGCGGCGCGCGCGGCCATGGCGCGGGCGGCCTGGAAGGCATCGCTCGGCCGATCGAGGCCATCGATCACGATGAGCGTTGCCGGCCCGGCTGCGCCGCCGTCCAGCGCCTGGAGCGCGCCTTGGTAGTGCCGCTCCACGGCCGCCAGGAAGCCGTAGCGAGCGGGCGATTCCTCGCGGACGGCGCGGACCAGGGCCTTGGCCGGCAGCCACAGCACGTCGCCGACACGGCCTTCCTCGATCAAGCGCATGACGGCGGCCCGAGCGACGGTCGTCTTGCCGACGCCGCCGATGCCGCCGAGGGCGACGGGGCGGCCGCTCCGCACGCCGAGCGCCTGGGCGAGCTGGGCGACGAGCCCGTCGACGCCCAGCGGCGCCTCCGCCGGCACGGGCAGGCGATCGAGGCAGCGTCGCCGCCGAGCGGTCAGCTCGGCATCGCGCTCGAGCTCGCGCAGGCGGTGGGCGACCAGCGCCACGCCGTGCTCGAGCCGGCGCTGGACGGTCCGCCGGTGGCGATCGCCCAGGAGGCGCACGAACGCGTCCAGGCTGAGGCCAAGGTCGGAGCGGACGTATAGGTGGTAGACGGCGCTCAGCGACTCGAGCTCGACATGGCCGCTGGCAAAGTCCGCGTGGACCAGCTCAGCCCACTCGGCGGCGCTCCGCACGAGGCCGGCGCGCTGGCGGCGCAGCCACAGCTCGCGCTCGACCAGCTCGGCGAGCAGGCGGCCCAGCTCGAAGTAGCGCGCGCCAGCCTCGGCCGCAAAGCCCGCGTCGCGCAGCCGCGCCGCGACCACGGCCAGGTCGGTGAGCGGGCTGTTGCCGGGGGCGCGATCGTGGCCCAGATGGCACAGGGCCATGCGGACGTCCTGAGCGGTGATCTGCTCGATGCCCATGATCCTCTCGCTTTGGTGGCTGGTGCCGCACGCCGCGGCGGTAGCACGCGGAGGAAAGGCTATGGATCGAGCGTCGCACCACCGTCGCCGGCGCGTGCCACGGCGCCCTAGGCTGCGGCGCGCGGGGGGACGGCCGGCTGTCGGCCGCGATCGGCGAGGAAGCGGATGACCGCCTCGGCCAGCGCCTCGGGATCATGGCGCGTCGGGCGCGCGGCATCGATGATCGGGGCGGTGACGAGCTGGGGGTGCCGCGCGCCGCCGAGGTCGGGGAGCACGGCGGTGACCCCGAGGTCCGGTGCCAGGGGCACTGCCCGATCGTTGGCCAGCACCACGTCGATCACGTCGCGCCCGAGGTGGCGCCGGATGGCGTCCACGTGCTTGCCCAGGGTGTAGCCGTCGGTCTCGCCCGGCTGCGTAGCCACGTTGGCCACGTAGAGCACGGGCGCGCGGGCGGTCTCGATGGCTGCGGCGATGTCGGGGACCAGCAGGTTGGGCAGCACGCTGGTGTAGAGGCTCCCGGGTCCGAGGACGATCAGATCGGCGTCGAGGATGGCGGCCACGGCTTCCGGGAAGGCCGGCGGCGCGGCCGGGTCGAGGAACACGCGGCGGATGGCGACGTTGCCCTGCGGGACGTTGGACTCGCCCGCCATGACGCGGTCGTCCTCGAGCTCCGCGGAGAGCGTCACATGCGACAGCGTGGAGGGGAGGATGCGCCCCCGGACGGCCAGGACCCGGCTGGATGCGCGCAGCGCGCTCTCGAAGCTGCCCGTGATCCCGGTCATGGCCACGATGAACAGGTTGCCGAACGCGTGCCCCCCGAGCTCGCTGCCGTCGCCAAAGCGGTACTCGAACAGGCGCTGGACGAGCGGCTCGGTGTCGGCGAGGGCGGCAATGCACTGGCGGAAGTCGCCCGGCGGGTGGACGCCCAGGCTGCGCCGCAGGCGGCCGCTGCTGCCACCGTCGTCGGCCACCGTGACGATGGCCGTCAGCTGCTGGGTGTGGACCTTGAGGCCGCGCAGCAGCGTGGACAGGCCGGTTCCGCCGCCGAGCACCACGATCTTGGGCTGCGCCCGGCTGCGCCGGCGCTGGTCGACGCGGTCGACTAGGTCCCGCGTGGCCTCGGGGTGCACGGCGGTGAGGAGCGAGCGGTTGAAGCCCAGGATGCCCGCGGCGAGCAGGGCGATGCCGCCGATGGTGAAGACGAGCGCTCGGAGCCATTGCGGCACCCACTGAAGCGTCAACAAGGCCACGATGGGCTGCACATGGCTTGGCGCGACCGCGTTGTCGTACAGCTCCCGCAGGCCGTAGGTCACCCCGAGCGCGGCCAGCGTAATTCCGGTACCGGTCACGGCCAGCCATCGCTTGACCTGCATGCCGGGCATCAACCACTTCAGCGCGCGCATGGTGCTCTCATTGGTTTGGCGGGAGGGACGAATCGGACAAGTCTATGCGGAGCGGTGCGCAGCGGTCAACGCTGCGCAGCAAACCGTCACGCCAGCCCGCGATCGCGCTTGCCCATCGGGCGGCTGGACGTCGTGGAGAGGACGTTCATCACGGCGTTGAGGCGCCGGTTGAGCACGATGGCCTGCCGGATGTAGTCCTCTCGCTCGGGATGGTCGGCCTCCGCCTCCAGGTGGCGGAGCCCGGCGAGCGCGCGCTGGCACTGCGCCGCGCGCAGCCGCAGCACCATGTCGCGGAGCATGCGCGCGCGCGTGCGCTCGTCGATCGCCCACTCGGCGGCGGCCATCGCGCGGAGCGCGGCCGCCAGGGCGTGGTGGGCCGGCGGGAGCGCGGCCAGGTTGTGCTGGGGCGGCGCGTCGGGCGGGACGGCGCCCAAAGACCCGTAGCGGATGGCCTCCAGCAGGTCGCGCTCGGCGGGCTGCTCCAGGTCGCCGGCGGAGAGCGGCTCCAGGCCGACCGCCGCGAGCATCGCGTCCACGTCGTCGACCCGGCGCGGGGACAACAGCAGGTGGCCGAGCAGGCGCCCCGCGGGATCCCGAGCCGCCGGCGCCGCGCCCAGGGGCTCCGCGGGCGGCGCGCCGTTCGGCGCCGCGCCGCCCGCGCGCGGCGGCACGGGCGCCGTGCGGCGCGCGGCCGGGCGCCCGCCGCGCGCGAGCCGGCCGGCCAGCGTGCGCTCGTCCATGCGCACGAGGTCGGCCAGGCGGGCCACCCAGGCGGCGCGGGCGACGCCGTCGTTGAAGCCGGCGATGACCGGCATGAGGCGATCGACGGCCGCCATCTTGCCGCCCGGGTCGTCCAGGTCGAGGTCGGCCGTCAGCACCCGGAACAGGTGCTCCATGACGGGCACCGCGCCGGCGACCACAGCGCGCCACGCCGCGGGGTCGGCCCGGATCACGTCGTCGGGGTCCTGGCCGGCGGGCAGCGTGGCCACGCGGAGCTCGACCTCCAGGCGGTGCTCGAAGCGCATGACGCCGCGCGCCGTCGGGACGGGCACGGCGTCGCCCGTCGCGGCGTCCTTGGCCACCTCGAGGCCGCGCAGGGTGGCCGCCTCGCCGGCGGCGTCGGCATCCAGCGCCAGGATCACGCGCGGGGCGTAGCGCTTGAGCAGGACGATGTGGTGGTCGGTGAGCGCCGTGCCCAGGCTGGCCACCACGTTGCGGAAGCCCGCCGCGTGCGCCCGGATGACGTCGGTGTAGCCCTCGACGACGACCGCCTCGCCCGACGCGCGGATGGCGTCGCGCGCCTTGTCCAGCCCGAACAGCGTGCGCCCCTTGTCGAATAGGTCGGTCTGGGGCGAGTTCAAGTACTTGGGCACGCCCTCGGGATCCAGGGTGCGCGCCCCGAAGCCCACCACGTCGCCGCGCACGTTGGCGATGGGGATCATCAGCCGGCCGCGGAAGGCGTCGTAGATCCCGCCGCTATCGCGCGGGCGCGCGAGGCCGGCGGACAGGAGCTCGTCGTCGGTAAAGCCGCGGCCGCGCAGGTGGTCGGCCAGCACCTGCCACGCGTCGGGCGCCCAGCCCAGCTTGAACGCGTCGACGACCGCGCCGTCGAACGCGCGCCGCGCCAGGTAATCGCGCGCCCCCCGCGCGCCGGCATCGTCCGCCTCGGCCAGTAGGCGGTTGTAGAACGCGGCGGCCTGCGCCACGGCATCGCGCAGGCGGTCGCGGCGCTCGACCTCCGCGGTCCGCTGCGGCGACGGCGGCTCGAGGTCGACGCCCACGCGCTGGGCCAGGCGCTCCAGCGCGCCCTTGAAGTCCAGCCCCTCGATGCGCATGACGAAGTCGAAGGCGTCGCCGCCGGTGGCGCATGCGCCAAAGCAGCGCCAGTTGCCCGAGTCGGGAAACACGACGAAGCTTGGCGTCTTCTCGCCGTGGAACGGGCAGATGCCCTTGAAGGTCCGGCCGGCCTTCTTGAGCTGCACGTGCTGGCCCACCACGTCGATTATGTCGATGCGGTCGCGGACCTCGTCGATGGTGCTCATGGTGCCGACAATCATACGGGCGTGCGGGGAGGATGGCCATGCGGGGCGCAGCGGTTCTGGCGTTGTCGCTGGTCCTGGGCCCGCCCATGGCCCCCACTGGCGATATGACGGGCGCCATCCGCCTGGCGGCCTTCACCGCGGGCCCGCACGCGGGCGACGTGATGGCGCTGGACCGCGCCAGCGGCCGGCTGACGCACACCCGCCCCGATGGCGAGCTTGTGCGCGCGTGGGGCGCGCGCGGGCCGCGCGACGGGCACTTCGTCGAGCCCGTCGCGGTGGCCGCCGACGCCCACGGCGGCCTATGGGTGGCCGACGTGGGGCGGCGCTCGCTGGAGCGCTTCGACGGCGCCGGGCGGTTCAGGGGGCGCGTCGTGCTCTCGGGGCCGGAGCCGCCGCGCGACCTCGTGGCGCAGGCCCATGGCGGCGTCCTGGTGCTTGCGGGGCGCACGGTCCTTCGCGTCGACCCGCGCGGCGCCGTCGCCCCGCCGCTGCGCCTGGGCTTTGCGCCGCTGGCCATCGCCGCGCTGCCCGACGGCGGCCTCCTGGCATTGAGCGTCGAGGCGCGCGGCGGGGTAGTGCGGCGCCTAGCCGCCGACGGGACGATCCAGGCCTCGTGGCTCATGGCCGGCAGCTGGTCGGTGCTGCGCCCGACCGACATCGCCGCCGCGCCCGACGGCACGTTCCTGGTCGCCGACGCGGACCGCGACCGGATCGTGCGCTTCAGCGCGGAGGGCTCGGGCCTGGCTGCGTGGGGCGGCCAGGGCTACGGCGGCGGCACGTTCGAGCCGGGCTGCTGCTTCGGCCCGTCGTCGCTGGCCATCGCGGCCGACGGCACCGTGTTCGTCGCCGACGACGGGCTCGGGTTGGTGCAGCGGTTTAGTGCGGACGGGGCTTTCGTTGTCGAGTGGGGCGGGACGTCACGCCAGCTCGGGCGCTTCAACCACCCCGCGGACGTGGCCATCACGGCCGACGGCGACGTGGTGGTCATGGACAGCGACAACTTCCGCGTCCAGCGCCTGGCGCCGGACGGCACACCGCGGTGGTCGGTCGGGCACTTCGGGGACGGCCCGGCCGAGTTCGGCGCCAACTTGGAGAGCGGCTACCCGTCGCAGCGGGGGCCGACGTCGCTGGCGGTGGGGCCGGGTAGGGAGAGTGGGACGCATGGGACACATGGGACTCTTGGGTCCTATGCTTCAGGCGATTCTGTTCAACCCCGCGAGGCCGGCGAGGTGATCGTCGTCCTGGACGTGTGGAACCGCCGCATCCAGCGCTTTGGCTCGGGCGGTGCGTTCCTCGGCGCGTTCGACGTGCCGCTCGAAGTTCCCGGCACGCGCGACATCCACGCGGTTGTGGCCGTCGCGCCTGTGGGGGCGCCCAACGCCGGCGCCATCCACCTGCTGGCACCCGAGTCGGGCCGCGTCCTGCGGCTGGCGGACGACGGAGCGATCGAGGCCGAGTGGTCGCTGGACGACGCGTTTGCCGCGCCGGGCCAGCCGCGGGCGATGGCCATGGGGCCGGACGGGACGGTGTGGCTCGTGGCGGGCTCAGTACTGGCGGGAATCGCACCAGACGGGTCTCTGGTCGCGGAGCGGGCGATGGGGAGCTACGACGCTGTGTGCGTCGCGGGCGACCCGGTCCGGCTGGCGGTTGGCGGCGGTCCGGACGGCGAGGAGGTCGCCTTGGTCGCCCTTGCGGGTTGCAGCGAGATCATTGCGTATGGTCTGACGAGTGAGCGCCTCGGCGCGGCTAGCATCGCATTGGAAATCGTCGGCATCGGCCTAGGCCGGCCGATGGGGATGGTCGTCGACCCGGAAGGAAGGCTGTGGTTCGCCGACGCCGTCGACGATCACGTCCGACGGCTTCTGGGCAACCCGCAGGACGGCACGCTGCGGACGCTTGGCGCGAGCCAGCCCGTGGGGTCGCGCGACGTGTCCACCGCACGGGACATCGTCTTGGGAAAGGGCGCCTGGCTGGTGCGCTCGGATGCCGCGGCCGACGCGGCGCTGCTGGATTCCTGGCACGCGGACGGGGGTTGGCGGCGGCGGGGTCGTTATCGCTGCTTCCCTGGCGGAGGGCCGGGCCCGCGCCGCCCGCTCGATCACGGCATCGGCCCGGAGGTGCGTGCGGACTGGACCGAAAGCACGCTGGTGCTGTCCATCATCGACCCGAGCGGCCCGTCGTGCGTGCTCATGATCCACGACGATGGCGAGCTGACGGAGCGCATCGCACTGACCGAGACCGCGCGCATCGTCGACGTGGCCGCACATCAAGGCGACCACGGACCGCCGTTACCACCGCATCGAATCTGGCTGGCGCGCGACGGCCTGCCCGTGATGGTCTTCAACGGCATCAGCGACTCTCGGCTACCGGACCTTCCCTTGGTCGCCGACGCCCTGGCCGCGATGCCCGACGGCGGGCTCGTCGCCGTGCTCGACGGCGGCAATGGGCTCGCACGCGTCGCACCGGACGGCGCCATCGCCCAGCGCTGGCCGAGCCCCGACCGCGCCTTCACGCCCCACGTCGCGGCCGATGCCGCAGGGACGATGTACGTCGGCGCAGGCCCGACCGTCGAGGTGCGCGACGTGGGCGGCGCGCTCGTGGACACCTGGACGCTGGACGCCCCGGTACGCGGCCTGGCGGCGGGCGACGACGGCCGCGTCCTGGCGCTGGTCGGCCGGGTGCTCCCGGAGCGGCTCGTGGAGCTCCGGGCGGCCTCCTCGGAACCGCTCTCGCCCGACACACCGAGCTGGCTGCGGATCGACCGCGCGATGCGCCACGCCGGCCGCTGGGTCGCCGAGTGGCCGACGGGTGGGCCGGATACACCCCCAGCGACGCCACCCGCCGAGCCCGATGCCGACCCGTCTTCGGCCCGCTACCGCCTTACCTGCCCGCCGGACCCGCTCTCGGTCGGCTGCTCGGCCCGGCTGGAGGGCGCGGTGGCGGCCGCGCCCGGCGACGTCCTGGCGCTCGCCGTCGACGGCGGCGCGCGCCTCTGGCTCGGCGACCGGCTGGTGGTGGACGCGTGGGACGCGGCGCGCGTAGACCGCACGGTGCGCGTGCCGGATGCGGGCGCGGCGAAGGGCGAGCCAGGGGTAGCGCCAGTCGGCGATGGGGGCACGGCGCTGCGGCTGGAGGTCAACCGCGAGGGCGACGAGGCGATCGAGGTGCGGCTGGCGGTTGAGCGGGGCGGGGTGTACTTGCCGATGGGGTGGCGGTGAGGGGATGCGATGGGTGGGGATGGGGGCGGGTGGGCGCAGAGGCAGTAAGGCAAGGAACGGCGCGGGTAGGCGCACGGGCAGTAAGGCACGAATCAGCGCTGGTGGGCGGATCGGCACGGGTCGGCGCGAGTGGGCGCGCATGGACAGGTCGGCACGGATCGGCGTAGGCGAAGTTAGGCGCGCATCGTCGCGCATGGGCAGCACCGAATGAATTCGGTGCTCAGTGGCCTTCGGCCAGGCGTCGGCCTACGCCGACGCGGAGCGTGGAAGTTGCCTGTCTAGTTCAGCCAACGCGCCTGGCTAGGCAACTGCGCGCGCCCAACTAGGCAACCGCGCGCGCCCGGCTAGGCAATCGCGCTCGCCGGGCTAGGCAATCGCTGGCGGACGGCTGTGAACCGTGGCCGAGCAGCCTGCGCAGCGACGTGGGTCAGCTGCCGACGCGGGCATTGAAGGGCTCGAACTGCGCCGGCGCTCGGCTTTGAGGGCGTTGCGCGCGGCTCTGCCGCCATGCGTCCCGCGCTGTGGCATGCGGAATCGTCCGCCATCCTCGGCGCTGCGGGTGGCAGTAGCCGGGCGGAACGGGTTGAGCGTAGGCTGGGTCAGGAAGCGCTAGGGGGCGGGGCCGAAGGCGTGCACCCCGACGGGGGCAGCAGGGCAGCTCAGGCGTCGATGCGCGCCGACCGCCGGCCGCGTCGTCGTGGGCGGACGATCGGGCTGCCGCGGGAAGCGCGCCGGCTGCCGGCATGGCGGTTGCGCGAGCGGTACAGACGCTGGCCGCACGGTGTCGACAAAGTCCTGTGGGAAGACGAAGGCGTGCCGGCGCGGGCGGGCGGGCGATTGAGCCAAGCCGATGAGTTCCGGCGACCATGGCGGGATGACCGGCGGGTCCGCAGGGTCTTGGGTGTCGTCAGCTGCACGGTCGCAAGCTCGCAACCACGCGCTGACAGCGCGGCGCGCCGCGACCAGCGCCGCGGCCAGCGCTCCGATGCCCGATAGAACAACCGCGACCGCGATCCAGGCCAACACCCTTTGCCGTCTCCTAGCGTGCCGGGCGCTAAGCGCCCTGTTCACGCAATAGACGTCGGTGGGGGCGGAGAGGTTCCCAACGGGCTTGCGGAGAGGGACGAGCCCGTGCCTAGCTCACCTCCCTAGGACCACCTCGATGCCGTCGAGCACGAGCTCGAGGTGCCGATCCGCAAGCGCGCCCACTGTCGCCTCTAGCAGTGCGCGGTCGATGGCGACGATCTGCGATGCGACAGCCACCGAATCCCTGTCGAGACCCGTCGTCGCGGCCGCAAGGAGCACGTTGCCCGGCGCGTCGGCCCATCGGAGGTTGCTGGTCATGGGCACGCAGACGACCGTGGCGATGCGACTGCGGTTGAGGGCATCGCCCTGAACCACGACCACCGGCCGTCGGAAGCCCGGGCCCGAGCCCGTTGGATCCGGCAGCTCGGCCCAACAGATGTCGCCTTGGGCGGTGGCTACCACTCCGTGCGCTCGAGCACGCCGCGCACCGCAGTGGCCAGCCAGGGATCTGGCTCGTGCGGTTCGAGCTCGTCGACGACCCGGTTCATGGCCTCGGTCACCTCGTCGGGCGCGTGGCGGGCGAGGTACTCGGCCAGCGCATCGGCATAGAGCTGGCTGCGCGACTTGCGCATCCTGCTCGCCTGGCGCTCCGCAGCGTGGAACAGCGTATCGGGTAGGGAAATTGCGGTTTTCATACCAGAAGTATAACCCGCGTGTGGCGAGGGTCAAGGGGCCTCGGGGCGCATCGAGTCATCTGCGCATGTCGATCGGGCTGCGGCTTGCGGTCGGGGCGAGCGCCGTGAATCTGCCGGTGGGGTGGCGGTGGTGCGGTTGGCACCATGCGCTATCATGCAGTGCATGGTAGTCTACGTGGCGTCCTGATGCGCCCGACCCGGCAGTGCTCGATGCGCTTACGGGCCGAGTGCAGCCCACGCAAAAGGCGGATCCAATGGAACAGGAGCAGCGCACCGTCAGCTGGCTTTGCGGCGGGATGGCCGGTATGTGGGGCGGGTTGGTGGGGGGAGCGATCGGCGGGGCGAGCGTGATGGCATTGCCGTTCGCCATCCTTACGTTCATCGCGCGGACGGCGAGCTCGCCATCGCCAAACTCGACCGTTGACTACGCTTGGATCTCCGTGTCGGTCGCTGCGGCACTCGGTGGTGTCGGCGGTACGGCGGTCGGCCTGATCGCTGGCGCCATCGTGCGCCGGCCGCTGGTGAGCCGCGCGGCGTGGGCCAAAGCGTATGGGGCGGCTTCGATCGGTGCCATCGCGATCGCACTCATCGTTATGCGATGGGTCTTCGACCAGCCGCCCAGCTCCCTAGGGCGCGACGTCCCCTACCTGCTGATCGCCGTAACGACGCTGCTCATCGCAACGCTACCGGCCACCTGGGCGACGCTGGCGATCTTCAACGGCGTCCTCGATCGGTGGCTACGACCACGAATGCCCGACGTCCGCGCTCCGCTCCGCTGGCCAGAAGCAAGCGCCCTTGGTGCTGGCATCGGCGCGATTCCGGGGGGCCTGCTGAGCCTGGCCTGGGTCCCGCCGTTCCTGGGTGCCGTTGGGGATTGGCGGTTCTTCGCGGGCCAGATCTTGATCGGCGGCATCATCGTTGGTGGGCTGGGCGGCGGGCTCTGGGGCGCCTACCGGGCGCGGCGGTCGTGATCGGGGACTGCCCTACGGCGCTTGCCCACCGCTCGTCTCAGCCGCTGCCCCCCCCGAAATCATGTCCGGTCGAGCACGCGTCGCGACGCTTCCGCAAGCCACGCGTCCTGACCTGCGTCCGCGAGCTCATCGACCATGCGGTTCATGGCAGCGGTCACCTCGTTGGGCGCATGGCGCGCGACGCCACCGTGTCCGCCCGCCCCTCCAACCCCATCACCGCCGGCAGCGCAAATCCCAACGCCCCCATCAACGCGCACAGCGCGCCGCCCAGGACGAACGGCAGCTGCGGGCTGAACGCATCGGCCAGCGGGCCCGCCAGGACCAGGCCCAGCGGCGACATGGCGCTGGCGGCGCTCAGGATGAACGCGAAGACCCGCCCCTGCATCTCCGGCGCGATGGCCGCCTGGAGCGCCGCGCCGAACGAGCCGTTGACGATGGGCGAGAGCAGGCCGGCCACCGTCATGGCGACGAGCGCCGGGGCGAAGCCGCTCGGCGGCAGCAGCCCCAGGGCCAGCATGGACAGGCCCAGGACGGCCAGCGCCGAGAGGGCCGTGGCGATGCGGCTGCGGAACCCGCCCCAGACGCCCAGCAGGACGCCGCCCGCCACCGTCCCGGCCGCGGACGCCGCCATGAGCAGCGCGAAGCCGCCCGCCTCCTGCCCGAAGTGCTCGCGGACCAGGAGCGGCAGGAGCGCGCCGGCCGGCGTGAGCAGGAAGTTGATGCCCATGACCATGAACAGCACGATGGTCAGCCCGCGCCACGCCACCACGTAGCGCAGCCCGCTGGCCATGTCCTGGAGGAACGTGGCCGGCGCCGCCGTGCGCTCCGGCCGCGGGATGGCTACGAGCAGCAGCGGCACCATGGCCAGCACCGCGGTCACCACGTCGATGGCCAGGATGGCGGCCATGGGCACGGTGGCGATCAGCAGCGCGCCCAGCGGCGCCGCCACGATGTCCAGCCCGCCGCGCAGCGCCTGGGTCAGCCCCTGGACGCGCGCCAGGTGCCGCCCCGGGACCATCAGCACCACCGAGGCGCCGAAGGCCGAGCTGTGGAACCCGCCGCCGATCGCGCGGACTGCCAGGAGCGCGTAGATATGCCAAACCGTGACCGCTCCAGCGGCGAAGAGCGCCGCCAGCACCATGGTGGCCACGGCGATGGCCGCGTCGGCGGCCAGCATGATTCGCCGCCGGTCGCCGCGGTCGATCCAGGTGCCGATCAGCGGCGAGAGCAGCACCTGCGGGAGCAACCCGGCCAGGCTGGCCATGGCCAGCGTCGTGGCCGAGCCCGTGGTGACCGTCAGGTGCCAGATGAGCGCGAACTGGACGAGCTGGCTGCCCAGCAGCGACAGCGCCTGCCCGCCCCAGATGGCGAAGAACGGGCCGCGCCAGCCTCGCTCGTCCGGCGGCGGGGACGGCGCGCCACCGCCGGCCCCGCTCATGCCGGCTGCCGCTCGGCCTGGGCCTCGAGCGCGTCGAGGGCCGCCTCGATGTCCGCGACCACGGCGCCCACCGTGCCCTCGTCGAACGCAAAGCGCGCCCCGGCGGCCGTGAACAGCTCCGGCAGCGTGGCCGTGCCGCCCAACGTCAGGGCGCGGCGGTAGCCGTCCAACGCGACGCGCTCGTCGGCCAACGAGCGCTGCCAGACCTGGGCGGCGCCCAGGGCGGCCAGGCCGTACTCCACGTAGTAGAAGGGCACGGTGAAGATGTGCAGCTTGCGGTGCCAGCCGGTGGCCAGCTCGTCGTCCAGCCCGCTCCAGTCGATAGCCGGGATGAAGCGGCGGGTCAGCGCGGCCCACTCCGCGTCGCAGCGGCGCGGGTCGATTGCCTCCGCCGGGTGGGTGTAGGCCCAGTGCTGGAACGCGTCGACCACGGCCATGTAGGGCCAGAAGAAGAGCATCTGCTCCAAGTGGGCGGTGCGCGCCTGGACGGCCTCGGCCGGGGAGTACAGCGGGTCGTCGCCCTCGGCCAGGTAGGGCGCGGCCAGCAGCTCCATGGCCATCGACGCGACCTCGCAGAACTCCATCGGCGCGCGCTGCTGCTGGACGAACGGCAGCGCGGCCGACTCGAAGGCATGGAAGGCGTGCCCGGCCTCGTGGAGCATGGTCTGGACGTCGTCGTGGACGCCGACGGCGTTCATGTAGATGAACGGCCGGCGCGCCGTCGGGAAGTACGTGCAGTAGCCGCCGGGCGCTTTGCCCGTGCGGTTGTCGATGTCCATGAGGTCCTCGGCGACCATCGTGTCGAAGTGCGCCCCGAGCGCCGGGTCGAGGCGCCGGAAGATGTCGGCGCTCTTGGCGATCAGCTCGCGCGTCTCCGCGTACGGCGCCAGCGCCGGCTGCCCGGGCGGGTTGGCCGGGCGCCCGAAGCTGCCGTCCGTCAGGTCCCACGGCCGCAGCCGGTCCAGCCCGAGCCGGACGCGGTGCCGCTCGTGGAGGCGGGCGGCGGCCGGCACGCAGGTGGCCTCGATGGCCTCCTGGAAGCGCAGGCAATCGTCCGGGGTGTAGTCGAAGCGCCGGTACGCCTGCCAAGCGTAGGCGCGGTAGTCGGGGTGGCCGGCGTTGGCCGCGATCCGGCGCCGCAGCGCGTAGAGGTCGGTCCAGACGCCGTCCAGGGCCGCGCGATCCGCCAGCATCCGCACGTGCATCGCACGCCACGCCGCCTCGCGACGCGCGCGGTCCGGCTCCTCGAGGACGGTGCGCAGCCGGCGGGCCGGGATCTCCTCGCCCTCCCACTGCACGGTCTGGGCGCCTTGGATGGTGTCGTAGCGCGAGCCGAGCTTCTGCTCCTCGACGAGCAGGGGGAGGTTGGCCTCGCGGAACAGCGCCGCCTGGGCGCGCATCCCGCGCAGCGGCACGGCCATGTGCTCGGGCTCGAGCCCGGAGGCCAGGAGCTTCTCGCGCAGCACCTGCTCGGCCCGGTCCGCCGGCGGGGCGATGGTCTCGATGTAGTGGAAGTAACGCCGCTCGGCCTCGGCGTTGCGCGTGTCCAGGTCGTGCGCCAGCGAGATCCGGCTGCCGGCCTCGCGGAGCAGCCGCGCGATCCTCGACCAGTCGGCCAGCCACGCGCCCACGGTGTCGGCGTCCACGGCGCGCGCGGCCAGGTCGTCGTAGAACGGCTGGAACCGCGACCACTCCCAGGCCATCACGGTGCGGGCATCGGTCGGCAGGGTGTCGAACATGGCGGGCTCCTCGCGTGGTTGCAGTGGCGCCGGCGGTTTGCCGGCCGGATGCGGCGCAGTATACAGATCGCGCCACCGCACCGTGTGCCTCGAACGATGTGGCGCCGGGTTGGGGGCGCGGGGTCGTGGTCCAGCGTGACCGAGCCGATGATCAGGATGCGGGGTGGTGGGGTCTGGGCCATCGGTAGGAAGGTGTACGCGTCGATGGCCCGCGCGTCCAACGCCCCCCGGCTACGGCCCGCCCACCGGGCACGTCAGGTCGGCCCCGATGGCGCCGAACGCCGCGACCAGCGCCGCCGGGTCCGCGGCGACCGCCGATGTGCCGTCCGGGCCGGCGATGGCCGCGAGCAGCTCCGGGTGGATGCGCTCGACAAGGTCCGGCGCGTCGACGCGGCCGTAGCCGATGGTGTGGATGGTCATGCCCATGCGCCGGACGGCCATCGCGGCCCTGAGCACCGTGTCTTCCTGCGTTCCCGCGGGGATGGGCGTCGGCACCCGGTTCGGGAGGCCGTCGCTGAGCAGGACCATCACCTGGCGCGCGCGCCCGCTCGGATCGCGCGCGGCCCCGCCGACGAGCAGCCCGAGGTCCAGGCGCGTGCCCTCGGCCAGTGCCTCCGCCAGGCCTTCGAGCGCGCCGAGGACCGCCTGCTGATCGGCCGTCAGGGGCTGCGCCGTCCAGGCAAGATTGTTGAAGCCGACCACCGCGACGCGGTGCCCGACGGGCTCGGCGTCGAGGATCCCGACGAGCGCCTCCGCCGCAGCCACGACCGCCTCGAGCTTGGTGCCGCCGGCGCCCGACGGGCGGCGCATGCTGGTCGAGGCGTCGAGGACCAGCACCACATCGACCGGGCGCGGCGTGCACGGCTCGTCGACCAGCTCGGCGCGGCCCCCGCCCCACGGGAGGTAGGCCGGGTCGACGCGGACGCGGGCCGCAGCGCCGTGGAACACGGGCAGCACCAGGCCCTCGAAGCGCCCGCCCCAGTTGTTGGCGTACACGTCGCCCTGCCGCGCGCCATCGGGTTGGAGCGCGACGGCGATGGTGCGCGGCGGTGCGTTCAGGGGCAGGAACGCGCTCGCGGCGTCGCCGGTGCGCGCCGTGTCCGGGTCGGGCGCCCAGAACCGCAGCGCCGTGACATCCGCCACCGCGCCGATGGGCGCGCAAGCGGTCGTCCCGACGGCCTCGAGCAGGCACGGCCAGTCCGGCGTGCCAAGGCCGGCGCCCGCGTCGCCGTAGGCGGCCACGGGGTCCAGCATCCCGTCGGGCAGGCTGCCGCCGGCGCGGTCGAGAGCCGAAGGGTCCGCGGCGGAGGCCCAGACGGCCACGCCCGCCGGTCCCGGCGAGACGGTCACGGTTATGGCGTTCCAGCGGCCGTCGAAGTCCGAGGGCGGCGTCCGGCCGTCGCCGACCCACGGCAGGATGTCGACGGCGTCGAACCACTCGATGGGGTCCGACGTCAGGTTGGCCGCCCGCAGCTGAAACGTCACCGGGTGCCCGGACGCCATGACGGCCGGCGCGGCCCGCTTGTCCACGGCCGCCATGCTGCGGTTGGCCACGACCACGGGCACGGCGGCGCAGCGCTCCGGATGTCGGGTGCCGCTGGCTTCGCAGCCGGCATCCGGCTCGCCGCGCGCGCGGATGGTGGCGCGGTTCGCCAGCCGGCTCCCGCCGGGCAGGAGCGGGTCGACGACGGCGGCGTAGTGGATCACCAGCTCGTTGCGATGCGCCGGCAGCGCGCCGAGGGACCACGTCAGGCGCGTCTGCCCGGCCGCCGGCGTGTCCGCCTCGACCACTGGCGGCAGCGGCGCCTCCGGGTCCAGCCGGCCGTTGCCGTCCACGTCCTCCCGCGGGTCGAGCACGCCGTTGCGGTTGATGTCCTCGCCCGCCCGCTTGGCGGAGCCCGGCACGTAGTCGAGGCCGGCTGGTAGGACGTCGGTGATGCCCACGCCCTCAGCAACGATCCCTGGCGGCAGCGGCAGGTCGAAGCTGCGCGACACCTGCGCCGCCAACATGTACGGCGCGACGTCGCCCGCCAGGAGATCGGTGCCGTACGCGCGGTTCGCCACGAGCTTGCGCAACCGGGTCGGGGCCTCGACCAGGATCAGCGCGTCCCCAAGCTCGCCGGGAGCGTGGCTGTACGCGTCGAGCCGGGGCGGATCGGGGCAGCCGTCGCCGTCACGGCCGTAGCACCCGCTGGTCGGCGAGAACGTCGTCGTTCCTTCGGCATAGCGGATGGCGCCGTAGTTGATCAGGTACGTCCCGCTCGGGTTGGGCAGCGCCCGAAGCCGCACGCGCAGCATGGCCGCGTGGTTCGGCGCAACGGGGTCGACGAACCGGGCGCGCACGAGGTTGACGTCCCGGACGTCCAAGCGCGCCTTGCCCGTGTTGGTCGGGTCGAGGTCGGCCAGGGCGACCCAGCCCGCCGGGTTGACCGGCGCCGGGTCGTCGCACGCGGTACCGGATTGGTTGGCCCACGCCCGACGCTTGTCGTCGGCCGGCGCGGCCCACGTTCCCCACGGCCCGGCGGCGAACTCCAGCACCACGCCGGCCCCGTCTTCCAGCAGGGTCTCGCGCCCGGAGCCATCCCGGAGGACGCCGTGCGCCGGCGACGGCTCCTCCGCGTGGAGGCGCTGCGTCTCGTTGTCGAACGCATCGCAGAGCGACACCTCGGCGAGCACCGCATCGGGGTTGCCGTTGCGGTTCGCGACGACCACCTCGCCCTCGAACACGTCACCCGCGACGACCTCGCCCAAGCCCGCCGGCGACAAGCCGTAGCGCTTGGCCCAGGTCACCGATCGGCGCGGGCCGACCGCATGCCCCGCGATCAAGGTCACCTGCGCGCAGTTGTCGGCCAGCGGCTCGGGCAGCCCGCCCAGGTTGGGGTTGCCCGCCGCGTCGAGCGGCCTGAGCTCGGCCGTGGCGGGATCGCCGGGGGGCGTCGCCGCGCAGTTGCGGAGGGTCACGCGCCCGCCGGCGCGCGCCACAGCGTCCTCCGGCACGAACAGGGAGAGCGTCAGGCGCGACAACTGCGCGTAGTGGGACGATGACGACCGCAGGAGCACATCGTTCGTGGTCGGCTTGAGGACGTCGGGGTCGAGCGGCGGCATGTTCAGCACGACCGGCGCGCCCTCGCCGCCCGGCTGGACGCACGCCCAATCCGGCCCGAGCGTCGTATCGCACCCGATCAGGCTACCCCCGACATCGGCCGGGGCGCCGTCGGGCCTCGTCGCCGCCCACCAGTCGTGCAGCGGGACGACCACGGGCGCCAGCGCCGCGTTGCCGCGCGCGTCGCCGTCGCCGCTGGCGTATACCACGATGGTCCACGTCAGGGACCACCCGCGCACGCCGGCGCGCATGCCTGGGACGGGCGTCGTGTTGCTCTGCGCGCGTTTGACCAACTCCACGCCGGGCCCGGCGCTGACGCGCAGCGGCCCCGCGACGGCGCGGCACCCGTTGGCGGTAGCCTCGGGGCAGCGAACCGGATCGGGATCACCCTGACCGTTCGCCGCGGCGACCGTGGCGGTGATGGTGGCCGAGGTCCCGTGAAGCGCCGAACCGCGCACCCGGGCCACCGCTTCGACCATACCCGACACCGCGGGCGGCACCTCGACTTCGCCCAGGCTGCACACCAGCGTCCGGCTGTTGTTCTTCACGACGGCGCCGCCGGGGCAGCCGGCGCGGCTGAGGCGGGCCGAGGTGCCGGCCGGCCACGCCAGGCTCGGCGGGAGCTCGGCGGTCAACGCAAGGGCCTCCGGGGAGGCCGCCATCGCGCTGTACGAGAAGCGGACGGTCACGCTGTCGTACGTGCGCACGACGCCGTCCGAGGGCCCGAGGTCGTCGCCGGGATCCGCGACGCTGGCGGTGCCGCTGATGACGCCGACCCGGGCGACGTTGATCGGCCGGTCTTCCCACGGCGGGCTCCCGTCGGCCAGGATGACGGCGGCGATGCCGAGGGTGGCGGTTGGCTGCTGGCCCAGCGAGGGCGAGGTCGTCGCGGCCAGCGCCAGCGTGCCGAAGGCCGCGAGGGAGCGTGCGAAGCTGCGCGTGACGACCATCGTGAGCCTCCTGTTCCTGTACGGGCAGAGCGGTCGCGATCGCGGACGACTCCCGCGGGCCGATGCGCTGTACGCGTCACAACACGCAGGGCACCGCTCGGCGGACAAGAGAGCGATGGCACGCGCGTGTGGCCAAAACGAGGGTGAGGTTCGGATTTGGGTTTGGGTTATCGGACGCCTTCACGCCGCCTGGGCGTGCCCGCTGTGGTCCCTTGTCTGGATCTCCGGGCCGCCGTCGCAATGCCGTCCTGTCGCGGCGGAGGGCAGTCACCGGCCGGGGTTGAGCGCGGCACATCGAATGCGCTCCCCCGTCGCAGCAGCGCACCGCGACCCCCCTACGGACGCAACAGGGACGGCACTGCATCAAGTCGACGCGCGAACGGGCGAACCGGCGATCCGACGCCCGCGAACGCGTGTAGACTCCGTTCGCCCCACCCGTTCACGCTTGGAGACCCCATGTCCGCGTCGTCACTGCCGTCCGCGCCCGCGTCGCCGCCCGCCCCCACCATCCTCGTCTCCGCCCTCACCTACACCTACCCCGGCCGCACCGCGCCCGCCGTCGACGACGTCTCGTTCGACGTCGCGCCCGGCGAGATCTTTGGGTTCCTCGGGCCCAGCGGCGCCGGCAAGAGCACCACCCAGCGCGTGCTGACGCGGCTGCTGACCGGCGCGCGCGGGGACGTGCGCGTGCTCGGCCGGCCGCTCGCCGATTGGGGCGACGACTACTACCGCCGCATCGGCATCTCCTTCGAGCTGCCCAGCCACTACCTCCGCCTGACGGCCCGCGAGAACCTGGACCTCTTCGCCGGGCTGTACGGCACGGCGTGCGACGACCCCGACGCGCTGCTGGATGCCGTGGGGCTGGCGGACGACGCCGACGTCCGCGTCGCCCAGTACTCCAAGGGCATGATGATGCGGCTGAACCTGGTGCGCGCGCTGCTGCACCGCCCGGAGCTGCTCTTCCTGGACGAGCCGACGACCGGCATGGACCCGGTCAGCGCGGGCCGCATCAAGGACCTGGTGCGCGCCCGGCGCGACGCGGGCACCACCGTCTTCCTGACCACCCACGACATGGCCCTGGCCGACGACCTGTGCGACCGGGTGGCGTTCATGATCGACGGCCGCCTGGCCGCGCTGGACACGCCGCGCGCGCTCAAGCTGCGCGCCGGCAAGCGCGTCGTGACCGTCGAGACGCGCCGGGACGGCGTGCTGACCCCGCACGCCTTTGCCATGGGCGACCTGGCCCGTTCGGCCGCGTTCACCGCGCTGCTCGCCGACCCCGAGGCCATCGAGACCATCCACACTGCCGAGGCCACGCTGGAGCAGGTGTTCGTGGCCGTCACCGGGCGGCAGCTGGCATGAGCGCGCTCATCCGCCGCGTCGGCTGGGACCTGCGGCTGCAGCAGCGCTACGGCATCCACTACGCCGCCCTCTACGTGGCCGCCCTCTGGCTGGTCATCGAGTTCCTGGTGCCCGCCAGTTGGCGCGCGCCGTTCCTGCCGTACATCCTGTTCATGGACGTGGCCATCTTCGGCCTGTTCTTCCTCCCCGCGCTGAGCTTCCTCGAGCGCGACGAGCGGACGCTGCCGGCGCTCCGCGTCTCGCCGCTGGGCGGCGCGCGCTACCTGCTGGCGCGCGGCACGGCGCTGCTGCTGCCCACGCTGGCCATCGGGCTGGTGATCGCGGCCGGGTCGCGCGTGCCCGTGGCCAGCTGGACGCTGCTCATCGCCGCATTGGCGCTCACCGTGGCGATCAACCTGCTCGGCGGGTTCATCGTGGCCAGCCGCTTCCCGTCGGTCCAGGCGTACTTCGTGCCCGCCGGCTTCGTCCTCCTCGCGTTCCAGCTGCCGGCCATCGAGCCGTTCATCCCGGCGCCCGCCGACTGGCTGTGGCTGACGCCGACGTACGGCGCGTGGCGGATGCTACGCGCCGCCCTCGACGGTCCCGCGCTCGACGCGACCGCGCTCGCGATCGCGCTGGCCCACGCGGCCGTCGTCGCGGCGGCGCTCTGGCCGTTTGCTGTGCGCGCCGTCGACCGCTTTGCCGCGCCGACGGGGGCGTCGCGGTGGCCGTCGAAGGCCAGCGCGGCCGGCCGGTCGGCGGCGCCGTCCGGCGAGTGGGCGGGCTGGGTTGGCACGTTGGTGCGCCTGGACATACGGCTGGTCGCGCGGAACGCCATGTACGGCTTCATGCTCCTGGCGCTGGTCGTCCTGTTCGCCGTTGTGCGCTGGGTGCTGCCGTCCGTCGAGGCGGGCCTGGCACCGTGGATCGACCTGGCCGGCCAGCGGCCGCTGGTGTGGACGTTCTTCGGCGTGCTCTACATCCCGGCCATGATCGGCTCCCTGGTCGGTCTCATGCTCCTGGACGAGCGCGACGAAGGCGCCCTCTTGGCCGTCCGCGCCACGCCGGTGACGCTCCGGCGCTACCTGGGCTACCGGATGGGGCTGGCCACCGCCATCAGCGTGGTCTACGCCTACCTGGGCATGGCGGCCTTCCAGCCGATGCCGGTCACGGTCCTCGAGTTCGCGCCCACCGCGGTGCTCGCGGCGCTCGAGACGCCGCTCGCCGCGCTGTTCGTGGCCGGCTTCGCCCGCAACAAGGTCGAGGGACTGGCGCTGACCAAGGCGCTGGGCGCGCCGTTCTTCGCCTCGCTGATCGCGTGGTTCACCCCATGGCCGTGGCGCTGGCTGCTGGCCGTCGTCCCGACGTTCTGGCCCGCGCAGGCGTTGTGGTGGGTGGCCGAGGGGCGGTCGCTGGCGGGGGTCGCCGCGTTCGCGTTTGTCGGGGCGGCGTTCCACGTGGCGCTGATCGCACTGCTTTGGCGGCGGTTTGTAAGGCGGGTGGGTTAATGGAGAAAGCGTCGATGAATGCAGAAATGACGATCACGACCGGTGGCCGGATCACCATTCCTCGGGTCATCCGAGAGGCGCTCGGCATAGCGCCGGGCGACCACCTCGCCTGGGACCTTGATGGTGATGGCGTCGTACGCGTACGTCGCGTTGAAGCCCATGACCCGGTCTACCTCGATGTGGTCCAGAGGGTGGCGTGGGAATGGTCGAGCGCCGAGGATGAAATGGCCTTCCGAGACCTCTGAAGGCGCCGGTTCATAGCACGTCAGATTCCATCGCCCGAGGGCCGCATGGGTGGTCGTGGCTAGTGCCCGAGGACGGACGACGTAGGCTTGTCGTTGTTCCCCGGTAGGGGCGCAGCAAGCAGCGCCCCTACACCAAGAGGTTCACCATGCAGCGCCTGAGCCGGGCGCCCCATGACCTCGAGGCGCCCGACTCGGCCATCGGCCCGGCGATGCCGATCCCGCCTACGACTGCTGCGCCTCGAGCTGCGCCCGCAGCCGATCCTCCTGCTCCCGGAGCTCCGGCGTGAACTCCGCGCCGAAGTCGTCGGCCTCGAATACCGGGCGGACCTCGATGACCGACTCGCCGCTCATGGGGTTCGGGCAGCGCTTGACCCACTCCATGGCCTCGTCCATGGACTTGACCTGCCAGAGCCAGAAGCCGGCGATCAGCTCCTTGGTCTCGGCGAACGGCCCGTCGATCACCGTGCGCTTGGGGCCGTCGAAGACGACGCGGGCGCCCTTGGAGCTGGGGTGGAGGCCCTCGCCGGCCAGCATGATGCCGGCGTTGACCAGCTCCTCGTTGTAGGCCCCCATCTCCGTCAGCAGCTGCTCGCTGGGCATCACACCCGCCTCGGATTCGGCAGTGGCCTTGACGATCACCATCACGCGCATGGTCGTTCTCCCTTTCGTTGGTCCGGGCGTGTTCCCGGTTCTACTCATGCGTCGAACAGCGCGCGGCCGTTTCGACAGCTCACGGCGACGAGGTTTCAGATTCGCCCCGCCCGCACGCCGCGGCCCGCTCGCGCAGCAGCGCCTGGTCGCGGGCGTTGCCGGCCAGCTCCGCCGCGTGCTCGAAGGCGGTGCGGGCGTCGTCCAGCCGGCCGAGCTTGGCCAGCAGGTCGCCGCGGACGCTGGGCAGCAGGTGGTAGCCCTGGAGCGACGGCTCCCCCGCCAGTGACTCGACGCGCGCCAGCGCGATGGCCGGGCCGTAGGCCATGCCCAGCGCGACGGCGCGGTTCAGCTCGACGACCGGCGACGGCAGCCGCCCCGCAAGCGCCTCGTACAGTGACGCGATGCGGGGCCAGTCGGTTTCAGCCGCCTTGCGCGCCCGGGCGTGGCACGCGGCGATGGCGGCCTGGAGCGCGTATGGCCCGAGCCCGTCCGCGCCGGCCAGCCCCTCGGCTCGCGCCAGCGCCGCCAGGCCGCGGCGGATGAGCAGCCGGTCCCAGCGCGCGCGGTTCTGGTCCAGGAGCAGGATCGGCACGCCCTCGGGACCCGTGCGCGCCCGCAGCCGCGAGGCCTGGAGCTCCATCAGCGCGACCAGGCCGTGGGCCTCGGGCTCGCCCGGCGCCAGGCCGGCCAGGACGCGCCCGAGGCGGAGCGCGTCGTCGCACAGCTCCGGCCGCAGCCAGTCGTCGCCGGCCGTGGCCGAGTAGCCCTCGTTGAAGACGAGGTAGATGACCTCGAGCACCGAGTCGAGCCGGGCGGCGCGATCCGCCCCGCGCGGCACCTCGAACGCTACGCGCTTCTCGGCCAGCGTGCGCTTGGCGCGAACGATGCGCTGGGCAATGGTCGGCTCGGGGACCAGGAAGGCGCGCGCGATCTCGGCCGTGGTCAGGCCGCCGAGCAGCTTCAGCGTCAGCGCGACGCGCGCCTCGGCGGCGAGCACGGGGTGGCAGGCGATGAAGATCAGCCGCAGGAGGTCGTCGCCCACGTCGTCGTCGGCCGCGGCGTCGAAGGCGTCCGCGGCGGCTCGCTCGCCGGCCTCGAGGTCGCGGCCAAGCGCCTGGTGCTTGCGCTCCAGGTTCGCGTTGCGCCGGATGCGGTCGATGGCGCGGTGCTTGGCGGTGGCCATGAGCCACGCGCCGGGGTTGTTCGGGACGCCCGACTCGGGCCACTGCCTGAGCGCGACCTCCAGGGCGTCCTGCGCCAGGTCCTCGGCCACCCCGACGTCGCGCACCAGGCGCGTCAGGCCGGCGATGAGCCGGGGCGCTTCGATGCGCCAAACGGCGTCGATGGCGCGGTGGACGTCGAGAGCAGACACGAGGGCCATGTTCGCATGGCGGTCGCGCGCGAGCAAGCCGGCGTTTGCACGCGGCGCCGACCTCGGTCACATTTCCGGCCCGCGCGCTCGGCCGGCGCTGCACGCCAAAGCTTGTCCGAGCGTCCGCACATCTCCCAGGAGGGATCACAGCCATGCTCATCGGTCAGACGGCCCCGGACTTTTCCGCCGAGACCACGCAGGGTCCCATCCGCTTCCACGACTGGATGGGCGACTCGTGGGCCGTGCTCTTCTCGCACCCCAAGGACTTCACGCCCGTGTGCACCACTGAGCTGGGCTACATGGCTCGGCTCAAGCCCGAGTTCGACAGGCGCAACGTCAAGATCATCGGCCTCTCGGTGGACCCGGTCGACCGCCACGCCGCGTGGGCGGCGGACATCGAGGAGACCCAGGGGCAGGCGCCGAATTTCCCGATGATCGGCGACCCGGATCTCTCCGTGGCCAAAGCCTGGGGGATGCTGCCCGGCGACGTCCAGGGCGAGGCCGCCGATCGCACCGCGGTCGACAACCAGACCGTGCGCACGGTCTACGTCGTCGGGCCGGACAAGAAGGTCAAGCTGATGCTGGCCTACCCCATGACCACGGGTCGCAACTTCGACGAGGTCCTCCGGGTGGTCGACTCGCTGCAGCTCACCGCCAAGCACCGCGTCTCCACGCCGGTGAACTGGAAGCAGGGCGACGACGTCATCATCGCCGGCTCCGTCTCCGACGACGAGGCCCGGACGATCTACCCGGAGGGGTGGAAGGCGCCCAAGCCGTACATCCGGATCGTGCCACAGCCCGAGTAGCCCAGCCCGAGGGCGATCCCGCACCCGCTCCAGTTGGGTCGGCCGCGCTCGCGGTCAGCCGCGTTCGGCGCTGGGGACGAAGACCCGATGCCGCCGCCACCGATCGTCGACCATGGTCGCCGTGGGCGAGGCCGTGCGCGTAGCCGTGAGCGGTTCGCTCGTCGAGGTCGCCGTCAGGGTGGCGGTGGGCCCTGGGACGGTCGGCGTCGCCGTGGCGTCCGGCGGGCTGGGCGTCGGGTTCCGCGTGCCGAAGAGGAAGGTCCACCAGCTGGGCATGGGTTCGCCCAGGCGATCGCGGCTGGTGTTGTCCACCCCCGGCAGGTTCTGCATCCACCACGTCATGTAGCCCAGCTGGCTGCACCCCCAGGTGGCGCAGCTGATCTCCGCCACCGTCGACTGCCCGTCGCGCCGCCAGTCCTGGCAGATCGAGCGCGCCGTGGCCGGGTTGGCGTAGTCGTAATCCTTGACCATGCCCGCCGCGATGTTCGGTGGCCAATGGACGTCCCCGCAGGCGCCCACGAACCCGTTGCCGGCGAACGGCCGCGCGATGAAGCCCGTGAAGTCGCTGGCCGAACCGTCGCGGCAGCCCGACGGCGCCTGCGGCCACGGCCATGTGGCCGACGTAAAGTCGCACGGCCGATAGTAGCGCATCGTGTTCTCCATGCGATGGCCCAGCGAGTGGAGGGCATAGCCCAAGTCCAAGCCGTTGTGAAAGACCATGAGCGCCACCTGGCGCCCGCAGTCCGGCATCCCCGTCCCGCCCACCAGCTCCCACTCAGGACCGCTGACGGCGTACTCCGGGAGCCCGCCCAGGCCGCCGTCCCAGAACCAGACCTCGTCCACCTTGCCCTGCTGGACCAGGCTGCAGATGTGGTACTTCTCGAACAGCGTGCCCAGGTCGTAGTCCTGGCCGCCGCAGCGCGGCGGCATCGTGCTCTCGGCGAACACCGTGTCCTGGTAGATGGCGAAGTCCAGGGCCGGCTGCGCATCCGGATCGACGTACCCGTGGAAGCTGCTGGCCTCGCGGATGGCGGCCGCAAGGTCCTTCGACTTGGCCAGCAGCATTCCAGGGTCGGCGTCGCCCGTGGGCAGCGAGATCACGAACACGTTGCGCGTCTGCGCTGCCGGTGGGCGCTGCGCAGCGCGCGCAAGGGCGGCGGTGAGCGCCGCCGCGTTGGCGGCGGGGCTCCCGGCGCCGGTCCGCTCAGCGCCGTGAACGACAGCGTCGCCGGCTGGCTCCGCCTCGTCCGGGATCATCCAGGTGGTGAAGTAGAAGTCGACGATGTCGCGCGACCACGTTTGGCCGCCGTCGGTCGAGGTGAACGGGCCCCCGCGCCGGTCGGGGTAGCAGTCGGCGCGGCCGGAGTAGGCCCACGCGTAGTTGGCTGCGCCTTCGTGGGAGAGCACCAGCGCATAGAACCCGCCCGCGTGCAGCAGCGGCGGCTGGGCAAAGTCGAAGCGCGTGCCCGTCGTGGCCTCCGCCGTCGCAATGGCAGGACTCTCCACGACGCCGCACGAGTCCGCGGGCCACAGCTGGAGCCGCGTGCGGCCGCCGCCGTTGGTGCCGGGCAGCTCGACGTAGGCCAGTCGCCCGTTCCGCCCCGCCCGAAAGGTCTGCGCCTTCCACGTGGCCCCGTCGACCCCGACCAGGCCGGCCCAGGGCTCGTCGCACGTGGTCTGGTCGACGACGGGAACGCCTTGCATCGGCCCCGCGGCGACGGTCGACAGGGCTGGCGGCTGGGTCGCCAGACCGAGCACGCAACCCGCCAGGATGCCCGCGAGCGCCGTGATGTGCATTTCTAGGTCGACTACAAAGCCCGCCATATCGATCGTCCTCCCAACAGCACGACAGCCGCGACGGCCGCGAAGCCCGCGCCGGCAAGAAACGTGAACGACGGGCCCAGCGCGCTCCATAGCGCGCCCGCGATGACGCTGGCCAGCAGCAGCGCGCCGCCGCTCACCAGGTTGAACACCCCGAAGCCGGTGCCGCGCAGCTCCGCGGGGACGGCGTCCGCGACCAGCTTTGACAGCAGGCCCTGCGTGAGCGCCATGTGCAATCCCCATAATGCGGCCCCGGCAAGCACCAGCGCAGTCGATGCGGCGAGGGCGAGGACCAGATCCGCGGCGACGAGCAGCGCCAGCCCCACGAGCAGCAGCATGCGATGGCCGACCCGATCCGCGGCGGACCCGGCGGGGTAGGCGGCGGCCGCGTAGACGCCGCTCATCACGATCATCACGATCGGCGCGTAGCCCAGCGCGAGCCCGACGTCCTGGGCGCGCAGAACGAGGAACGCCTCGCTGAAGCGCGCCAACGTGAAGACCGCGCCCAACACGACGACCAGCCAAAAGCGCCGCGGCAGGCGCGTGGCGGAGGCAAGGTCGAGCGGCGTCCTGGCAGTGCCCGGTGCCGGTGCGCGCTCGGGCTCGCGCACGTAGACCAGCAGCAACGCCACGGCGATGAATGCCGGCAGCACCGCAACCCACATGGCGGCCCGGATGTCCCCGGCGAGCCAGATCATGAGCCCCACCGCCAGCGCCGGCCCGAGCACGGCGCCGACCGAGTCCAAGGCCTGCCGCAGCCCGTACGCCGCGCCCCGCAGCTGCGGTGGCGTGATGTCGGCGACCAGCGCATCGCGCGGCGCGCCGCGGATGCCCTTGCCGATCCGATCGACGAAGCGGGCCGTGAACACCCAGGCCACCGAGCCAGCCAGAGGGAAGACCGGCTTGGTGAGCGCGGACAGCGCGTAGCCGAGCACCATCACGCGCTTGCGGCGGCCCAGGTAGTCGCTGAGCGTGCCTGAGACCATCTTGACGATCGCGGCCGTGGCCTCCGCGATGCCTTCGACGACGCCGACCGTGACCACGGACGCGCCCAGCACGCCGACCATGAACAGCGGCAGGAGGCTGTGGATAAGCTCCGAGGAGAGGTCCATGAACAGCGAGCCGAGCCCCATCGCCCAGATGCCGGGGGGAAGGGCTCGCCAGGCCACGGGCATTTCGCCGGGCGGGTGATTGCGCACCGGATGGGCGTCCATTGGGCTGGGCGGGCGCCGGCTTAGCGCGGAGCCGAGGTCATCGCGCGGCCGCCGACCGCAGCTGCGCCGGCTCGGCATCATGCCGCAGCTCCAGCCGCCGGAGCAGCTGCGCGTTCACGGCCACGACGATCGTGGAGGCGCTCATCGCGATCGCCCCGACGCTCATCGGCAGGTCGATCCCCCACGGGACGAGCACTCCCGCGGCGATCGGGATGGCCACCAGGTTGTAGCCGGTGGCCCAGACCAGGTTCTGCACCATCTTGCGGTAGGTCGCGCGGGACAGCGCGATGGCCCCGACCACATCGCGCGGATCGTCGCGCACGAGGACGATGCCGGCCGACTCCACCGCGACATCCGTGCCGGCCCCGATGGCGATCCCAACGTCCGCCGCGGCCAGCGCCGGCGCGTCGTTGACGCCGTCGCCCACCATGGCCACGCGGTTGCCGCCGGCCTGGAACCGATGGACGGCCGAAGCCTTGTCGGCCGGAAGGACCTGCGCCGCGACCTCGCGGATGCCCAGGCGCTGCGCAACAGAGTCGGCCACGGCCTCGGCGTCGCCCGTGATCATGGCCACGCGCACGCCCATCCGGTGCAGGGAATCGACCGCTTCGGCGGACTCCGGGCGGATCTCGTCCTCGACGGCCAGCGCGCCGACGACGCGGCCGTCGGCGAGGACGTAGAGGACCGAGCGTCCCTCGGACGACCATGACCTGGCGACGTCCTCGAGCTCGTCCGGTACGGCGGCATCGCTCTCCGCGAGCAGCCGTGGACCGCCCACGGTCACGCTCTGCCCGTCCACCTGGGCGCGCGCCCCGCGACCGGCCAGCGCCTCGAAGCTGCTCGCTCGGCCGACGGTCAGCCCGCGGCGTTCTGCCGCATCGACGATTGCCCTGGCCACGGGATGCTCGGAGTCCGATTCGACGGCGGCGGCCAGCGCGAGCACCTGGTCCTCGCTGCTGCCCGGCGCGGCCGCGACGCCGGAGAGGGCATGCGCCGCGCGCGTGAGCGTCCCCGTCTTGTCGAAGATGACCACGTCGAGGTCGCGGGACCGTTCGAGCGCCAGGCGGTCCTTGATCAGCAGGCCGTTCTGGGCGCCAAGCGACGTCGAGATGGCGATGACCAGCGGGATGGCCAGCCCGAGGGCATGCGGGCAGGCGATGACCAGGACCGTGGCCATGCGCGTCAGCGCGTGCTCCAGGTCGCCGGCCATCCACCAGTACGCCAGCGTGAGCAGACCGGCACCCAGCGCCACGTAGAAGAGCACCGCGGCCGCGCGATCGGCGAGCGCCTGCGACCGGGATGCGGACGCTTGCGCCGTCGCGACGAGGCGCATGATGCCGGAGAGGGCCGTGGCCTCGCCGACGGCCGTGACCCGGATCCGGAGGCTGCCGCCGCCGACGACGGAGCCGGCCACGACGCTGGCCCCGGGCTCCTTCCGGACCGGCCGCGACTCGCCGCTGATCATCGACTCGTCGATGTCGGCGGCGCCTTCGACGACCACGCCATCCGCAGGGACGCGCGCGCCGGGTCGGGCCAACACGATGTCGCCCACGCGCAGCGCCGCCAGCGGGACGACCTCCATCGCGTCGCCGACAGCGCGCTCGGCGGTGTCCGGCAGCAGCTCGGCCAGCGCCCCGAGCGCGCCGCGCGCCTGCGCGATGGCGCGCATCTCCAGCCAGTGGCCCAGGAGCATGATGGTGATCAGCGTCGCCAACTCCCACCAGACGTCGACCTCGAAGTACCCGAGCGACGCGGCGGCCGAGGCGACGAACGCCGTGGTGATGGCCAGGCTGATCAGCGTCATCATGCCGGGCTGCCGGCCGGCCAGCTCGCCCCTGGCCCCGCGGAGGAAGACCAGGCCGCCGTAGGCGAACACGATGGTGCCCAGGACGGGCGGCAGGAGCGCCGAGCCCGGGAAGGCCGGCGCGGTGTACCCCAGCCAGTGCTGGACCTCGGCCGACCAGACGACCACCGGGATGGTCAGGAGCAGGCTCAGCCAGAACTTGTCGCGAAACATGCCTACGGAGTGCCCGGCGTGGCGGTCGTGGCCGGCGTGCGCGGGGCTCGCGGCGTCGTGGGCGTCGTGGCCGTCGTGGCGGTCGTGGATCGGCTGGTGCGTCGTCATGGTCCTCCCCCGCCGTACCGCTCTGCTGCCCGCTCTCGCGCGCGCATCGACGCGATGGCCATGACCGCCATGGCCACGACGAGCACGTTCCACAGGGCAAACGACACCAGGCCGGCCGGCGTCATCACCCAGCCCGGGCTGGCCGCGTTGGCCACGGCGCCGACCACGCTCACCGGGCCGTTGGCGACGAACAGCCACTTGGTCGCGCGCTCGATGGCGCTCCCATGGAACGCCGGCGCCACGAGCCAGGTGGCCACGCCCAGCACGGCGTAGCCCCACATTTCCAGCGCCCAGCCGACCGATCGCGGGTTGGCCATGGTGAAGACGCCGATCACCAGCCCGTCTTCGGGCGCGGTGCCGGTGGCCAGCGCGGGGACCAGGGTGGTCTGGACGGCGTAGTTGACGAAGATCATGGCCGCAAAGGCGCCGGCCAGCGGCACGGCCACCAGCGTCCGCGACCTGAGCTCGGCCGGCGCCAGCGCGTGGAGGCTGGTGATGAGCCCGACGAACCCGCCGACGAGCAGGAAGCCCAGGTAGTACGGCACCGTCTGCACGGGATGGTACGCGGCCACAAAGGCGGCCGCATCGCGCCAGGGCGGCTGGGGATGCGTCGCGTTGACCAGCCAGATCCCCAAGGGGCCGGACAGGATGGCCCCGACCAGGGCGATGGCGGCAGACGCGATCACGGCGCGCCGTGCGCTCGACTCGGTCATGTCGTCTCCTCGGCGTGGGTTTCGGCGTGGGTTGCGGATCGCGCGGGGCGCGGCTGGTCAGCGCATGGTGCCCGGGGCGCCGTCGAAGAAGTCGACGAGCCCGGTCGACAGCGAGTACTCGGCGCCGACGACGACCAACCCGGCGTCCCGGATCAGCTGCTCCAACACCGCGGAGCCGTGCCGGAGGTGGTCGGCCGACGCGCGTATGTTGGCCCGCACCGCGTGCGCCAGCAAGGCGGCCGGATCGTTGCGGATCTCCGTGGCGCGCAGCGGCTCCACGGCGGGCCGAATCCGGTCGACGATGGCGCTGAGATTGGGCGACTGCTCGTCCGAGGGCCGCGCCAGCTCCTCCAGGGTGGCCGCGATCGCGCCGCAATCCGTGTGCCCGAGCACGACGACCAGCCGGGTCCCGAAGCGCTCCGCCGCGAACTCGACGCTGCCCACCTGCGACGGGGCGACGATGTTGCCGGCCACGCGGATGACGAACAGGTCGCCCAAGCCTTGGTCGAACACGATCTCGGCCGGCACGCGCGAGTCCGAGCAGCCCAGCACGATGGCAAACGGCGCCTGCCCGTCGGTCAGGTCGCGCAGCCGGGACCGGTCCGCCAGCACCTCGCGGTCCGAGGTGCCCGCGGCAAAGCGCTGGTTGCCCGCGCGGAGGCGATCGAACGCCGCTTGGGCGGGGATCATGACGGCTCTGCTCCTCGTGCGGCTTGCTCCGGCGTGCACCGTCGCCGGCGGCCCCCATCCTCGCAGCGATCGCGGCCGCCGTCCAATCGCCGGGACGCCCCTCGCGGAGGGCGGCGATGCCCTCGGCGCCGCACCGATCGCATCGGGCTCGCCCCGTCCTACCTCCCGCCCCACATTCGCTCGACCGCGCACGGGATGGCCTCCGCGATGGCCGCGTAGATCGGCGCCAGGTCCTCGCCGTCGGACGCGCGCAGGAAGGACGCGGTCGTGCTGGCGATGCGCGCGAGGGCGTCGGCGTCCAGGTCCTCGCCCAGGCCGATGGCGAAGACGGTGACGCCGGCCAGCTTGGCCGCCTCCGCCTCCGCGACGGCCGCCTCCGGTCCCTCGGGGTTGGCCCGCCCGTCGGTCAGGACGATCATCACCGCCCGGGCCGCCGGCCGCGATCGGGGACCGCTCAGTTCCTCGCGCGCCAGCGCGATGCCGAGGGCGATCCCGGTCGTCTGGGCCAGCGTGACGCCGTCGAGGGCGGCGTCGAGGAGCGCTCGGTCGGGCGTGAGGCCCTGCAGCAGGTACGCCGCCGCGTTGAACGTGACGATGGCGGCCTGGTCGGAGGTCCCCAGGGCCAGGAGGTCGAGGAACCCGCGCGCCGACGCCGTGGCCGCGGCAAGCTTGGTGCGGCCGCCCAGGGTCAGCTCCGCCATGCTCGTCGAGGCGTCGAAGACCAGGGCCACGTCCAGGACGCGCTGCTCCGGCGTGCAGCGCTCGGCGAGCGCCACGGGCAGGTAGATGGGCACCGGCGGCCGGCGCGTGGCTGTCGGCTCCGGGGTGGGCGTGGGGACCAGCACGCGGATGCGCGGCACAGGGAACACGAAGCGCCGCCGGGTGCCGTCCGCGTCGGTGTAGTCGGCCACGGCCTCGACGTTGGTCGGGTACTCGCCGACCCGCTGCGGGTCGATGCGGTAGGTCAGCGTGATGCCGCCCGGCGTGAGGCCGGCGAAGAACCATCCCAGGCGCGCGCCGCTTACCTGCGCGGCCGGGTATGCGCTCCCGGCCCGGTAGCGCACGTCTGCCGTCAGCGCGTCGTCGATGGTCACGTCGCGCACGGCCAGCGCGCGGGGCGCCACGCCCAGCCGTTCGGCCAAGGCATCGGTGGTGGCCGCCTCGCGCCAGGTGACGACGTCGGCCGCGTTGCCGGCGAGGGCGGCATAGGCGGCTTCGTCGACATCGGTGAACGGCATGACGATGGTCTGGATGCCGGCGTCGCGCGCGGCCTGGGCGGCAGGCGCGTAGTGGGCCAGGTCGATGGCCGGCCGGCGGAGCGCCAGGATGGCGACCTTGCGCGCTCCGGGCCGGCCCTTGGTGAGGAGGTGCTCGGCGGCCTTGGCAAAGCCGACGTGCGCGCTCCAGTCGGGCGGCTCCTGGTAGGGCCAGCGCTGGCCGGCGCGGTCGATGGCGGCCAGCAGCGAGCCGCGGTTGGCGGTCAGGCCAGCGTGCTGCCCGTAGCCGTCCTGGAACACGGCCACGCGGACGCGGCCGAGGTCGGCGCCTCGGATCAGGCGCTTGGCCAGCTGGGCCTGGGCAAGCTCGTGGTCGCGCTCCTCGGTGCCCGTGCCGTAGGAGAGGTCGCCCAGGATCCAGGCCACGTCGACGGCATCGACGGGCGTCGGCGGGCAGGTGGCGGCCAGCGAGAGGGTCACCGTGACCGACTCGCCGAGCCACACCGTCTGCGGCTCGGCGAGCTTGTCGCCCGTCACGGTGCACACCGGGTTGGCACTTGGCGGCGTCGCGGGCGCCGCGGCCTCCGCCGGGCCAAGGTCCAGGGTGATCACGGACGGCATCGCAGCATCGAAGATGTGCAGCCGACCCGATGGGCTCCAGGCGATGTCCCTGGGGCGGACGCCGTCGGCGCCCGCCACGTCGGCCACGCGGAACCGATGCGTCCGGTCGCCGGCCGCGTCGTACACCGCGGCGGTGCCGTCGCCGTACAGGACGGCCAGCTCCCCGCTTGGGGCCAGGTCGACGCGCGTCGCGTCGGCGTCGACCGATACGGCACGCTGGCGCCGAAGGCCCGCCGGGCCTGCCGTCCAGCGCTCGATCTCGCGGTGCGGGCCGTCCAGCGCGGCCAGCTCGGTCCGGTTGCCCGCCAGGTCCGTGGGCCAGAAGCGGCCGGGGCCGACCGCCGCCGCTTCGGGCGCCTCGGCGCCGGATGCCAAGTCGTATGCCTCGGCGGCGCCCCGCAGGGCCTCGCCGCTCACAACCCGGTCCCCGACGACGGCCAGCGCGCTGCTCTCGTCGCAGGCGCAGTCGCGCAGCCACGCCGAGGCACCGTCGGGCGCGATGGCCTCGAGGCTGCCGCGCGTGCCGCCCGAGCCCTTGGCGACCACCGTGCCGTCCGCGCCGGACGCCAGGTCGACGGGCCACGACGGGGCTTGGGCAAAGCCCAGCGGCGCGCCGTCCGCGCCCAGGCGCGCGATGACCTGGTCGTCCTGGAGGAGGACGTGGACACGGCCGAGTGCGTCAGCGGTCAGGCGCCCGCCGTCCCAGAAGGTCGGGTCGGTGGGCGCGTGGAAGACGGTGCGCGCGTACGGGGTGCCGTCGGCCTCGAACTGGAGGATGTGGCCGAACGACGGGAAGTCGCGGCGGGGGAAGGTGGCAAAGCCGACGAGCGCGGCAAAGCTGCCATCCGGGCGCGTGGCGACGGCGACGACGCGGTCCATCGGCGGTGCTTGGGGCGGGACGGCGTACGCCAGGGAGCCTCCGGTGACCGTGTCGTACGCCTCGAAGTGGACGGGATCGTAACGCCCGGCGACCAGGCGCCCCACGGCGGGCCACCCGGCCGACGCGGACGACTCGTCGTGCCAGCCGGACCACGGCCGCGCGTCGTCCGGCGCGCCGAAGCGCTGCTCCCACGTGCCGTCCGGCAGGAAGCGGTGCCATTCGGCGCGCGGGCGGCTCATGTCGGGGCATTGCCTGGCGGGCGAACCGCACGCGCCCAAGCTGATCACCGCCAGGTACACGCGGCCCTGATCATCGACGGCCACGTCGGACGCGAAGGGCGGCGGGTCGGTCTGCTCGGCGCGCAGGTGCACCATGAAGCCGCCGTTCGGCGCACCGTCCGGGCCGAGGCGATCGAGGCGCTGGCCGCCGCTGCCTGATCCGAGCCCCGAGAGGATCCACACGGTGCCGTCGGGGCCGACGGCGGCCGGCTCGGGCAGCTGGGGGCGAACGCGTGGGAGCCGCCAGCGGCCGTTCCGGCGCCCGGTGGCGTCGAAGCGCTGGACCTCGTCCCGCGCGCGGTCGCCGACGACGACGTGGCCGCCCAGGTGAGGGCCAATCCAGATCGGCAGCCAATCGCGGGTCGACTCGGACGCCCACACCGTGCTGCCGCGCCCGTGGCGGTCGAAGGCCACGATCTGGCTCGTGTTGCGAGCCCCCCGTGGGCCGATGTCGGGGCGCGTCACGAGCAGCGTGTCGTCATCGAGATAGGCCAGGCCGTGCGGGTGGAACAGCGTCGCGGGCGGCTGCGGGATGGGCCACCGCGAGGCGACGACGGCTCCACCAGCCTGCGCGGATTGCCAGGCCCGGGTCGCATCGACGCCATGGCCGGGACCCGGCGCGGCGACGATCACAGCAGCGGCCACCGCGAAGACGAGCGGCCGGATCGTGCGGCATTCCGTGATTCGACGGCGATCGGCAGTGGGTAACCGCATGGCTATTGCTTCCCCGCGAACGCGGCGTAGCAGGTGTCGACCCGCTGCGCTGCTGCGCCGCAGCCGTCGAAGCTCAGGTAGAGCGGCCTCCCGCTCGGGAATCGCGCGCTCGTGTCGCCACGGCAATTTGCACCGCGATCGCACAGCCGATCGGTGTCACAGACTCGCCCGAGCCGCAGGCGTGACGGGTAGCCGTTTTCATCGGCAGCCACCTGCCCGGTCGGAATCCAGAAGTACAGACGCCGCAGATGCGGGCCCTCCGCGGCGAGCCGATCGAGCACCACGATGGGGAACACCATCTCCGCATAGCACGGGGGAACGACCGGGTCGTGGATGCCGGCGCACATCGGGTTGACCGTGCGCGATGCCTGAACGCCCGCACCGGCAAACTGGATGAGGTCGGGCCGTGGCCACGGCGGGTGGTTGTCCGGGCGCAGGCGTCCGAGGTGGTCGATCACCGCCGTATACCACACGTCGTCGTACTTCGCCTTGATCCATGCCTTCAGGAAGGGCCCGCCGTTCCGGTGGAACGGGATGAACATCGGCTGCTCCTGGCCGATCGCGGGCGGCTGGACATAGACTGTCCAGAACAGGCGCGGCGCCGGAACGCCGTCGCGGCACCGGCTTGCCGTCGGCGTCGGGCCAGGGGTGGGTTGCTCGGGCGTCGGGGGGACATCGGTCGGCTCCAACGGCTCGGCCGTCGCAGTGGGCTGGTCGGGGTCGTCCGTCGGCGTGGCCTGCCCGGGCGCGACGAGCGCAGAGGCCGGGATGGCGGGCGGTTCGGGGTCGGTCGCGGCAGGCGGTGCGGCCGGGCTCAGCCAGGCGAGGGCGGCGACGAGGCCGAGAAGGCCAAGGAGCCGGGCGCGGCTGCGACCGCGGCGATCGTGGCGAGGAAGGCGAGGAAGGCGAGACAGGCTAGCGATGATGGCCACCTCGAGAGCGCGTGGCGGCGCCTCACGGCCGCCGACGCTCCCTTTGACACCTCGGAGCGCGCCGTGGTTCGGCGGGTGTTATCCTGCGGCGGATGGCGGACGGCGGCACAAGCGGTCCGACCGCATGCGGGGATCTTTGGCGGCAACCTGCAAGCCAAGCGTCTCAAGCGGCTCACGCACCACGGAACTCGTCCAGCTCCGCACGGAGGCGAGCAACCTCGGCCTCGGCCGACGCAGCACGCGTCTCGGCCGACGTAGCTCGCGTCTCGGCTGACGCCGCCCGCTCTTGGGCCTGCGCCGCCCGCTCTTGGGCCTGCGCCGCCTGCTCGGCCGGCCGGAGCAACCGCGCGCCAGTCGCCGTGTGGTACAACGTCAACTGCCCGTCCTCCAGCCGCAGGTCCAGGCCCAGTCGCGGGCTGCGCAGCGCGCCGCTAGAGTCCGCGGTAGCCGGCGCGTACGCGCCCCCGATCAACCGGAAGCCCTGCAGCGGCGGGCGCAGGTAGTCTGCCTCCGGGTCGAACAAGTAGTACTCGCCCACGCCAAGCTGCGCGTAGAGTGCCTTCTTGGTGCGCACATCCTCGCGCCGCGTCTTGCGACTGGAGACCTCGATGACGACCGCCGGCGGCATGCCCTCGGCCCACAGCTTGTAGATGCGCCGCCGTCCTTTGGGGACGCCGAAGACCACGAACACGTCGGGTGCCACGACCGCCCTCGGGTTCCCCTCCTGGTAGTAGACGAAGAGGTTGCCCGAGACGTACACGTCCCGGTCGTCGGCGTAGCGGGCTTGAAGCATCGCGATCAGGTCGAACATCTCGTCGCGATGTAGGTCGGTCTCGGCCATCGGCTTGCCATCGGACTCCGGGTATTCAATCTCTGCCGTGCCGGCGGCCAGGCCAGCCGTCTTCATCGCGCACATGGGTGCCCTCCCGCGCTCCGAACAAGGTGCCGTCTGCGCATTCTAGCACCCACCTGAAGCCGTGATTTCGGGCCGCCTCGGCCCGTCAACAAGGGCGGGCGATGACCAGGTGCCGAGCTGTCTCCATGGTAACGGCGCCCGATCCGCTCGCACGGATCCTTGGCGGCACGATGAGGACAGGATTGCGTCACGACGAGCAGCTCCTGGGCAAGCCCGGCCGAATCCATGGCGCATCCTCTACCGCCCCGCCAGCGAGTCCCAGAAGTCGCACTGCGCTGTCCGATGCCCGGTTTCGGCCCGCACCGGGCTGGCCAACACCACGTGCGGATCGTCATCCGACCGATACGCGGGCCACGCGACCGCGCCATCCCCGTTCGGATCGCCGGTCGCCGCGAAGCGCGCCCAATAGCCCTGCATGGCCGCCGACACGGCGAGGTCGCCAGGCCCCGGCCGGTAGCGGATCGGCCCGACGGCGAAGGAGAGCACGCCGAACAGGTACGGCAGGTCGAGCCCATGCGCGGCGCCAGCGGCGCGCGCCTGCGCCGCGCCGTTGTCGGCCACGTGGTCGAACGCGTAGCGGAACGTCGGCGCGTCCTGGTTGGCGGCGAGGAGCCGGGCATCGGTGCGCGCCTGGCAAACGAACTTGACGTCGCTGGTCAGCGCGACGTACGCCGCGCGAGGGCTCGCGTAGTCCGCCATCGGATAGGCGAGCAGCGCCCGCTCCGCGACGGCCGCGGGGAGGCCGCTGCGCTGCACGTACGCCCGAACGGCCGCCTCGTATTCCTCCGGGGTGCCGATGCGCGGCGCGTTCCGGCCGTTCTCGGCCGTGGTCGAGCCGATGATCGCCGGCACCGCGTTGTGGCGGCGCGCGGCGATCAGGGCCCGCGGGGCGTCGGGCAGCAGGGTGCCATCGACGACGCCGTCGTACGTCATCCGGCCCAGCGAGTTGGTGCCATCGCCCATCGGGTCGAGCGTGGCCATGACCTGGTCCGCGGGCTTGCCGCGCAGACAGGCCGTAACGTCGTCGGCAGCGGTGCACCCCAAGTCCCCGGCAACCGCAATCCCGTTCGCCTCGGCCCGCTCGAGCGGCGTGGCCACGCACGCACCGCTCATGAAAGCGGCGCCGTGCAGCAGCCCGGCCGCAAGGGGCGACGCCGCCAGGCGGCAGGCGCTAACGGCGCCGGCCGACTGCCCAAAGACTGTCACCCGCTCCGGGTCGCCCCCGAAGGCAGCGATGTTGTCGTGCACCCAGCGCAGCGCCGCCAGCTGATCGTGGGCGCCGTAGTTGCCCGACGCCTGGGCGCCGCCCTCGGCCGTGAGGGCGGGGTGGGCCAGGAACCCGAACGGGCCCAGACGGTAGTTGACGGTCACCACCACCGTGCCGTGCTCGGCCGCGAACGACCGTCCGTCGTATAGGGGCGCGTCGCCGAACAGGGTGCTCGAGGCACCCTGTTCGTGGCCGCCGCCATGGAGGAAGAACAGGACGGGGCGCGGCGCATCGCCGCCGGGCGCCTCTCGGGGCGTCCAGACGTTGAGCGTGAGGCAGTCTTCCTCGCCGACCAGCACGCCGCCCGCGTCGTATTGCGGGCAGGCCGGGCCGAAGGACACGGTCTCCAGAGACTCGGTCCACGGGGCCGGCGGCACGGGCGCGCGCCAGCGACGGTCGCCGATGGGCGGGGCGGCGTACGGGATGCCCAGGAAGCGCCAAGCGCCCGCGTCGAGCGCGCCGGCGACCGGCCCGGTGCGCGTCGTGACGACGCCCGGCGATGTGACGGCGGTCGGGGACGGGCTGGGGGGCGGCGATGGGCGGGTGGGCGCCGGCGCATCGGCGCGTCCGGCCTTGTTCTGCGCGACGGGAACGTGGAGCGTCCATCGCGTCGCAGCGGCCGTCGCTGGCGGCGGCGTCGGCGAGCCGGGGTCGGGCGTGGCCGGTATCGCTGACGCGGTTGGGCCGGGCTGGGCCAAGGCGGCCGCGAGCATCCGGCCATCGGCGCCACGCGAGCCCTCGATGGCGGGAAGGATGCCGGAGTGCATGGCGTTCAGCGCGGCTATGAGCGCGATCAGCCTGGTGCCGGTTCGGATGGACCTGCCGATCATGGTCAACCTCGATGCTCCATGCCAGGCCTCACGCCAACGACCGACCGCGTCAGCCTCCCTGCAGCCGCTCCAAGTCCGCGCGCAAGCGAGCAACCTCAGCTCTCGCCTGCGCCACCCTCTCTGCCCCACGGAGCAGTCGCGCGCCCGTCGCGGCGTCGTACAACGCCAGCTGCCCGTCCTCCAGCCGCATGTCCAGCCCCAGCCGCGGACTGCGCAGCGCGCCGTTGGCATCCGAGGCGGTCAGCGCGTACTCGCCGCCGACCAACCGGAAGCCCTGCAGCGGCGGGCGTAAGTAGTCCGCCTCCGGGTCGTAGAGGTAGTACTCGCCAACGCCGAGCCGCGCAAACAGCGCCATCTTGGTGCGCACGTCCTCGCGCCGCGTCTTGCGGCTGGACACCTCGATGACCACCGCCGGCGGAACGCCCTCGGCCCACAGCTTGTAGATGCGCCGCCGGCCCTTGGGGACACCAAAGACCACGAACACGTCGGGTGCGACCGCAGCCTTCGGGTTGCCCTCCTGGTAGTACACGAACAGGTTGCCCGACACGTACACGTCCGAGGCCTCGGCGTAGCGCGCCTTGAGCATATCGATCAAGTCGAACATCTCGTCGCGATGCAGATCGGTCTCGGCCATCGGCTTGCCATCGGATTCGGGATAGTCGATCTCCGCCGTGCCGGTGGCCAGGCCAGCTGACTTCGTGACGCTCATGGATGCCCTCCCGCGCTCCGATCCAGGAACCGCCCGCGCATTCTAGCACCCGCTCGAAGCCGTCACTCTGGACCGCCCGCCCTCGAGATCGCGCCCACGTACACGGCGGCGATCACGATGGCCCCGCCGACCAGCATCTGCCAGGTGACCGGCTGCCCCAGCATCAAGGCGCCCAGGGCGACCGCGACCACCGGCATCCCGGCGGTGACGTAGACGGCCGCCGAGGCGGTCCATCGGCGGATGACGTAGAGGACCAGTTGGAACAGGCCGACCGAGCCGAACACCACCAGCCACCCGACGGCCAGCGTCGTCGGCATCGCGCGCGGGAGCACCCACGGTTCGCCGTTGGCCAGCGAGCCGGCGGCCAGCAGGACGGTGCCGGCCGCCATGCCGATGGCGTTCATGTTGACGGGGTGCACGTCGGGGAGGGCCTTGGCGACCACGCCGGAGAGGGATGCCGCCGCGGTCCCGGCCAGGGCCGCGGCCAGGTAGCGCCAGTCGGACGCGCCCACGAGCGTGCCCCAGGACAGCACCGCGATGCCGGCCATGGCCAGGAGGCCGCCCACCACACCGCGCGCGGAGAGACGCTCCTGCCCCAGCAGGACGGCGAAGCCGAGCGTGAACAGCGGCGCGGCGGCGACGATCACCGCGGCCGTGCCCGCCGCGAGGCCGACGAGCGCGTAGTAGAGGCCCGCGTAGGTGAGGCCCACGCCAAGCAGGCCGTAGACCGCCGCGCCGGCTGCGGCACGGCCGCGCGCGAGAGGGATTTGCATGGCGCGGGCGTACGCCAAGAAGAGCAGAGCCGCCAGCGCGAACCGCAGCGCGGCGCCGAAGAACGGCGGCAGCTCCTGGTTGCTGAAGCTGACCGCGATGAAGTTGGCGCCCCCGATCAGCACCGCGCCGACGAACGCTGCGTACGGTTTGCCGTTCTCCGAGTGATCCATGGTGCGCCCTCCCTTGCTCGTGGCTGCCGTCCGTCGCCTCAGCGCGCTCGCGATGTGCGCGCATGTCCTGCCGCTAGCCCTCCGTCGCCGTCGCCACAGCCACGGCCAGCACCAGCGCGTTACCCGACGGGTCGCGCACGAGGAAGCCGGCCGGCGCGTCCTCCGCCGCCTGCCCGGAGCGCGCGACCCGCGCCACGACGGCGTCCCGCGAGGCCGTGTCGGGGAGGACGATGGTCGCGTGCCGCAGCGTGGCGGTCCCGGGCGGCGCCTGGGGCGCGCCGGCGCTCTCCCAGGAGTTGGCGCCGATGTGGTGGTGGTAGCCGCCCGCGGCCAGGAACGCGGCCTGGCGGCCGAACGTGGCCATGAGCCTGAAGCCGAGCACGTCGCGGTAGAACGCGACCGTGGACGGGACGTCCGCCACGCGCAGGTGGACGTGGCCCATGGAGGTGCCGGGCGGCAGGCCGTCGAACGGCGCGGTGGCCGGGTCGTCCAGCTCGGCGAGGAGGCCGTTCGTGTCGAGCGGGAACGAGGTCATGCGCTGGGCGACCTGCCCTTCCCAGTGCGGTCGCGGCCGATCCCAGTAGAGTTCGATGCCGTGTTCGTCGGGGTCGCTGAGGTAGATGGCCTCACTGACGAAGTGGTCGCTGAGCCCGGTGAGCGCGACGCGCGTGCGGACCGCGTGGGCAAGCCAGCCCGCGAGGTCGGCGCGGGCGGGGACGACCAGCGCGAGGTGGTAGAGGCCGGCATAGCCGCGTGCGGGAGGGGCACCGGGGTGCTCGATCAGGACGACCAGGTCGGTGCCGCGGGCGCCCAGCGCCGCGAAGCGGGCGCCCTCGTCGACCGGCCGGCGGTCCTGGACCACGCCGCGCTCGCGCACCGCCAGGCCGACGACGCGCTGGTAGTAGTCGACGGACCGGTCGAGGTCGGCGACGGTGAGGTGCACCGGGCCCAGGCGGGTGTCGGGGGGGATCTCAGCGGCCGGTGGGGTCAGGGCGGCTGGATTCGCCACGTCGTCGCTCATGGCATCAGCCTCCTAGCGTGGAGCCCGCGCGAGCCCACGCACCGCGATGGCGATCACCGGGCAGTGGGCCGACTCCACGACGTGCTCGGCAACGCTCCCCACCTCGACGTCGCTTTCTTCGGGCGCGCCGCGGCCACGCGTGGCCATCATGATCAGGTCGCAGCCTTCGGACTCCGCCACCCCGCTGATGGTCCGACCAGCCTCCGATCCCGTCACGCGGGTTTCGGCCGCAAGCCCTATGTTCCGCAGCGCAGCCGCAACGGACTCCAGGTAGTGCTCCAGCCGCGGCACCTCGCTCTCCGCTTCCGGGATGGTGAGGAGGACCAGCGCGCTTCCGAACCGATGGGCGATGATGCGGGCGAACGGGAGGACCTCTTCCGCGCCGGCGGAGCCGTCCAGGCTCACCAGGAGCTTCCGGAAGGCGGTGTGACGGCTGGTCCAGGCGTCCGTCGGCCGGAGGATGAGGACCGGCAGCTTGGTCGCGCGCACGACGGCGATGGCGGTGTTCCGCCGAACGAGGCGTTGGGCCCGCGACCGGCTATGCGTGGCGATGACGATGACGTCCGCGCCCGCCTCCGTTGCGTGGCTAGCGATGGCTTCGGGAATCGAGCCCGTCGTGACGCTGGTGCCCACCGTTAGGTCGCCCGGCTGCATGGCCCACGCCAGGTGGTCCAAGTAAGCGTCGATCGACGTCGTCGACGTCGGGGCGCCCTCGACTCGCTCCGCCTTGGCAGGGCGCACCGACACGAGATCGAGCCGGCCCGCCGAGGTTCGCGCCAGCAGCTCGGCCACCGGCAGCGCGTGCTCCGCCAGCGCGCTGCCGTCGAGCGGGACCAGGATCCGCGCGATGCCAAACGCCTCTTCGGGCAGGTCGTAGCGCTCGAACGGGAGGATGTACTGCCTGGTGAAGAAGCGGCCCAGGTGCTCGTCTTGACCGCCCAGGGACCGAACTCCTCCTCGGTCAACCCGCTGCCGCCGCTCCCGTCCACCACCCAGCGCATGACCAGGCGGTACATGGCGGAGACCATGACCACGGTGAAGACCACCATCCAGATGCTGGCGCCAAGCGTCACCTGGGCGACGCCGGCCACCACGATCAGCCTGAGGAACGGCCCAAAGACGTACAGCGGCGACGTAGCGGGATCGCCGCCGCCGGCGAACGCGCCCTGGAAGGCATTGGCGAGCTTGTGCGACACGTGCGCCATGCGCGACCTCGTTCGGCGCCGGCGCAGCGCTGCTGCCGGACAGATGGAGCGGGAGGCGTGGAGGGTGCTACGAGCAGGCAGACGATAGCGCACCGAACGATGCACGGGGAGCGGTCCCGCCGTTCGGCGCGGGGCGGGCGGCGCTGTGCGCGGGAGCGGGCGACGTCGGCGGCTCGGGCCGCGTCGCGCCCGTGAAGCCTGCTTGCTTCACGTTCCAGACGTGGCATCGTAGGCGCCCAGGCCCAACAACACGACCGAGTCGACCGACGCAACCGAGGAGCGCATCGTGGCTGCACGGACCACCGCCGCAAGCACACCGCCCGCCTGTGCGCCATCGCCGCGAGTGGGCGCACCGCACTTCGAGCCGCCAGCCGCCGGGCGCCGCAGCCCGCTGTATGCCGCCCTGGCCGCCGCGGCCCTGATCGCCTGCGGGCACGCGGCGCTGGCCGCCGCTGCTGCCCAGCCTGAGCAGCACCCGGCCGCGGCAGCACCTGCGCCCGAGAGCCGATCGCTTGGTTCGGCCGCCCAGGCACCCGAACCCGTCTCGGCCACCATCGCCGGCCAGCGCATGGACTGGCGCGCGGCGCCTGGTGCTTACGTGAACGGCTGGATCACCCACACCGAAGGGACGTGGGTCGACAGCCGCGGCAGCATCGTTGGGCTGCACAGCGATGTCTACGGCCAGGGGGACAGCCTGGGCCGGGCGCGCCTCACCATCCAACGCAGCATCCTCCGGCCCCGAGACCGGGTCACGCTGCTGGCCGGTCCCGGCGGCCAGCTCACCTTCGACGTCCCGGTGCTGGCCGCCGACCTCGTCGGCGACCGGCTATGGGCGCTCGCGCCGCCGGGCGCGTCGGTGGTCTGGACGCGCGACGCGGACGGCGCCGACCCGGCTCATAGCGTGGACCTGGCGACCGATGACGGCGGCAACGTGATCTGGCCGCCGCCCGGCGGCGATCCGCTCGCCGCGGCCGGCCGGCGCGGCTGGCTAGCCTACGTCGACGCCGACGGCCATCGCTTCCAGGCGCGCGCCGCGCGCTTCGAGGCGCGGATCCGGATGGGCGCCCGCACGGTCATGATCGTCGACAGCCCGACGACGGACGTCCGCATCACGCATCCGGTGACGCAGAGCGACGGCCGCGTCGTGGCGATCGCGCTCACCAACGACCGCGCCCGCGACGGCGACCCGCTCGAGCTGAAGCGGCTCACCACGCGGGAGGCCGCGGACGTCTGGCGGCCCGGAATCGGCTACACCATCGAGCGGCAAAGCCGCGTGCGCGGCGCCCTGCCGGATGTCACCGGGACGCTCCCCGAGCTCTCGGTGCACATCGTCGACGCGTCGCGGGCGGCTGGCAGCGCACCTCCAGGAGCGATCGTGCGCGTCGAGGCCTACCCGCCCGACGCGCCCGACGTGCCGGGCGCCGCCGAGGCCGTGGTCACGGCCACGGCCGGGGCGGACGGCGCCTTCCAGGCGGCGTTCGACGGCGCGCAGTTGGTGGCCGGATGGCGCGTGGCCGCGCTGGTCGCGCTGCCGGACGGCGCGTGGGCCGAAGCTGGCGCGCGCCTCGTCCGCTTCGACGTGGCCGTCGAGGGCGGGCGGATCACGGCATTGGCGCAGCCCGGCGTCCGCGTGACCGGGCGGATCGAGGCACCGGACGGGCGGACGGTCGCTTCCGTCACCGAGCCCGCCGACGACACGGGCCGCGCGACGCTGCGCTACGAGTTAGAGGGGGTCGACGAGACGCCCCTTGACCTGCCTCCCGGCGTGCTGGCGCCGCTGGCCGCGGGCCACATCGCGTGGATCACCTGGGACGACCAGCCCGACCCCATCCGCCTGGACATCCCCGCGCTGGCCTTGTCGACCGACCCCGACGCCGAGTTGGTGGCCGGCATGGCCCCGCCGTTTGCCGACCTCGAGGTCGAGGTCCTGGCGCCAGATGGTGAGCAGACGTTCGACATACAGGCCGACGCCTCCGGCCGCTGGACGCTGCCGCTGGCCGGCCTCGTCGACCTCGAGCCCGGCGTCACCGTGCGCGCAAGCTGGGTGAGCCTCGCCGGCCACCGCTTCACCATCGACGGCGGCCCCGTCCGCATCGACGCCCGACCAGACGCCTACTACGTCCAGGCCGGGCCGTGGATCGGCCGCGGCATGCGGGTCGAGGTGCGGACTCCCGATGGGCGGCTGGTCGGCCGCGGCGAACGTCCCGCGGACTCGGGTCCCGACGAGGCCGATCGGCCGCTGGCGGGCCGCTTCCATCAGACCGTAGAGCTGGTCGATGCGTTCGGCGGCGAGCCGACCATCGCGCCCGGCGACGTACTATCGGTCACCGTCGGCGCAGACCGTGCAACCCTGGTCGTCCCGCCGCTCACCGGCGCCCTGCACGCGGGGGAGGACCGCGTGGTGGGCTGGACCGAGCCCCGCATGCGGGTCGAGGTCATCGCCGGCGAGCCCGACACCCTCCAGGCCGTCACGGTCACGGCCACGGCGGACGCGCGCGGCGTGTACGTGGCCGACCTCAGCGGCCGGTACGACATCCCACCCGGCGGCGACCTCCACGTCCGTGCCCTCATGGGCCCGCACACGGTCTGGCGCTTACTCCGGGCTCCTGGGCTCACGCTATGGTACGAGCTGGCAGAGGTCACCGGCTACCTGGAACCCGAGGTGGCTGCCACGTTGAGCCTGGAACGCGCCGGCCAGCCGCTCGCCGTCGTCGCCGTGACGACGGATGGGGACGGCCACCTGAGCGCGAGCCTGCGCGACGCCTCGGGCGCACCGTTGGTGCCCGAGGCGGGCGACCGGATCGTGGTCCGCGCGCCTGAAGCGCGGCTGAACCACTCGGTCGCCCTGGACGTGCCGCCCTTCGATGTGGCGGTGGCTTCGGACGATCTCGCGCTCGAGGGACGCGCCCCGGTCGGCGCACTGCCGCAGGTCTGGGTCCAACAGGTACAAGGCGCGCCGATCCTGGCGCCGTACATGGACGGGCCCCAAGCCGAGGCCGTGCCAGGCGGCTGGCGGGCCGACCTCGATCGACGGCTCGCGCCCGGGTTCCGCTTCCTGGTCTCGATCGCCCTCCCGGAAGGCCACCTGCTCTACCGCGAGCTGTACACGCCCCGCCTGACCATCCAGCCCGGCGGCGGCGCGGTGTGCGGCCAGGCCGGGCGCTTCGCGCCGGTCGACCTGACGCTGACCGCTCCGGACGGCACCGCGCGCGCCCACATGGCCTTGACCGCGTCCGATGCTGGCAAGTTCACCGGTCGTTGGGCGGATAGGGCCGGCCAGCCGGTGAGAGCCGCAGTCGGGGACATCGTCCGTGCGCTGGTGGCTGGCGCGGTGATGACGACGACCGTCGAGCCGCTGACCACGACCCTGGACGTCCCGCGCGAGCGGCTGAACCTCATCACCCGGCCCAAGCCCGCGACGCCGATCAACGGGGTCTATTACCGGCCCGTGCTGACCTCCCCCAGCACCAGCTGCTCGTATGGCCTATCCACGGACACCGCGGCGCGCCTCGCGGCGCTGGGCATGGACCGCGGCCTCGATCTCGCGTTCTTGTCCACGACGGACGGCGTGTCGCACACCTTCACCCTGCCCGCAGGCGCCCGCGCCGGGCTCGGGCTGGACGCGTGGTACGTCACGACGGAGGGCCACCTGGTTTGGCGCCCGGTCTACGCCGCCCCAACCCTGGCCGCCTGGGTCGGCACGCCGCGCCTGGACGTGGTGGTCACGCCCGGCGCGGCTCTGGACGCCGCGCTGTACGACGGCGCAGGCGCCCTCGTCGCCACGGCGCCCGGTTTGGCCGACGATGCCGGCAACGCGGCGCTGCAATTCGCATCGCCTTCCGGCGCGCCGGTCGCGATGGCCGGCGGCCACCGGGTGGTGCTCACCGCCAGCGGCGCGGGGATGCCGTCGGCAACGGTCGAGCTGGACGTCGCCGTCCTTGGTCTGGACGTGAGCGCGCGCGCTGTGATCGTGGCCGCCGAGCCCGGCACCTCGGTCGAGATCCGCCTGACACCACGCGAGGGCCGGGTCGACACGCTGCTCCTGGCCGCCGGCCCCGACGGCCAGATCCGCATCCGCGCCGAGGACGTCCCGCCGCGCAAGGGCTGGGGGCTGGCCGACCTGGTGGCGGTCCGCGCCCGCGTGGTGGTCGAGGGCGGGCACGCCACGGTGGTAGCGTGGCGCGCCGAAGTGGATATGGGCGAACGGCCGGGGCGGGTGTTCGTTCCGTGGACGGGGCGGCCGTAAGCGCGTACGGCGACGGCATCGGGCGTGGCGACGCGCCACGGAACGCGGGGGGTGCAACGATGGCCGTGGGTGGCACCGCGGCGCGGGGTCGAAGAGGGCGCAGCAAGCAGCGCCCCTACCGGCAACGTCCGGTGTAGTGGCGCTGCTTGCTGCGCCCTTCCTCTGCCCTCCGCCCGGTTACCGCCCGCACGGGATGACCTCGATCAGCCGGCGGTAGATGCCGTCCAGGTCCACCGCGGTCGGCGCCCGGAAGAACCGCTCGGGCGCGCCGGCGATATCGCGGAGCGCGTCCAGGTCCAGGTCGGCGCCGAGGCCGATGGCGTAGATGGCGATCCCGTCGGCCCGTGCCTGGCGCGCCTTGGCCACGGCCTCTGCCGGGGCGACCGGGTTGATGCGGCCGTCCGTGAGGAGGACCATGACCGGCCGGTTGGCCGATCCGCCAGCGCGGAGCAACTCGCCGTGTGCGATGGCGATGGCCAGGTCCAGCCGCGTCTGCTGGGCGACCTCGATGCGCGCAAGCCCCGCGTCCAGCGTCGGACGATGGCTGGTCAGCCGTGCCAGCACCCGCGACGTGGCGTTGAACGCCACGATGGCCGCCCGGTCGCCGCGCGCCAGCTGCGCCGCGTCCAGGAACGACCCGACGGCCGCGCGCGCCGCGTCGAGCTTGGTGCGCCCCGCTCCGGCCGGCTCGCGCATGCTGGTCGAGGCGTCGATCACCAGGACGACGTCCACGCGCCGCTCGCGCGCCACGCAGGTCGGAGGGCGCTGGGCGAACGGGAGGTAGGCGGGGCGGAGGGGTAATGGGGGGCGGGTGGTGGGTCGCAGCGTCGGGGACGGTGTGATCGTGGGTAGATCCGTTGGCAGGGGCGTCGTGGTCGTGGGAGGATCGATCGAGATCTGGGTCGGCGTCGCGGTCAGGGTGGGCGGGTCGGTCGGGGCCGGCGTCGGGGCGTCGGTGGGCGCCGTCGTGGGCGGTTCGGTCGGCGCCGCCGCCGTGGCGTCGTCCCAGACGTCGATGTGGCGCTGCGGGAAGGCGAACGCGCGCGGGGAGTCGTCCGGATCGACATACGCCGCCTCGGCGCGGTCGTGCACCGGCAGGACGCCGACGCGCCGCGGCACGATGTCGTAAGCGCCGATCCAGCGCAGGATGGGCGGGTCGCCGAGCAGCGCGAGCCAGCGCACCTGGTCGCCCGTGTGGAGGCCGGGCGGGGCGCTGGACCCGAGCGCGACGGCGATGTCGGCCCCGGCGAGGGCGTCGATGGTGACGGCGGGGCGCGCGGCGGCATCGATGCTGCCGCGGATGGCATCGTAGATGGCGGAGAGGTCCTCGGCCGAAGGCGCCTCGTGGTAGCGGTCGGGGCTCCCCACGACGTGCTTGAGCAGGTCGGCATTGACGTCCCTGCCCAGGCCGATGGCGTGGATGAGCATCCCCTGGATGCGCGCCATGAGCGCTTGGTACAGGATCTCCTCCTCTGAGCGACTATTCCCGTCGGTGAGCAGGACGATGGCGGGCAGCGCCCGCGGCCGGCCCTGGTCGACCAGATGCTCGGCAGCCACTGCCAGCGCATCGTGGATGTTGGTGCCACCGGAAGACACCAGGAGGTCGATGGCCTGAACGGCCACCTCCGCGTCGTCCGTAAGCGGGACGACCAGGCTCGCCGTGCTGTCGAAGTCGACCACGGCCAGGCGGTGGATCGTGCGATCGAGCAGCTGCACGAACCGCTTGGCGGCCTCTTGCGCCGCCGCGAGCTTCTCGCCGAGCATCGACCCCGACGAATCGATCACCAGCACGATGTCCGCCCCTCGCCCGCGCGGCAGCGACGGGCAGCTCAGGTCGAGGGTGAGCGTGACGCGGGCGGTGTCGCCCAGCCGCACGCGGTCCGGTGCCACCGTGGTGTCGCCCTCAACGTCGCAGGCCGATGCCGGGTCGGGCGTGGGGCGCACCGTCGTCGGCGTCGCCGTCGGGCCGTCCGGGTCCGAAGCGGCAGGCCCGAGCACGTAGATCCGGCCGCTGGTCATCCCGACGTAGAGCCGCCCGAGCCCATCCACGGCCACGTCGCGCGCCCGCTCGTCCTCCGCCATGAGCGACCAGAGCGGCACGTCAAGCGCCGTGAGCCCGGTCGACGGATCGACGAGCCGCGCGTGGAGGCCGTTGGCCGACCCGACGATCACCGCCAGGCGCGGGCCCACGGCCGTCCGGCCGAACGCCACGCGCAGGGCGCCCCCGGGGCCGTCGAGCGGCACGCGGATATCCGGTCGGTTGCCGTCCGGCACCTGTTCGCCGGAGAGCCGCCACCCCAAGACCCCGCTGCGCTCGACGCCCACGGCCCACAGCCAGTCCTGATCGTCCACGACCAGGTCGTTCGGCCAGTCCAGCGCGGCGCCGCTCATTGCCAGGATGCCGAGCTGCCGTTGGCCGTCAACGGACCGCATCTCCGGCGCCGCGTAGCCGGCACGCGTCACGAACACCCCGCTGGTGCCAGCGGCAACGCGCGAGTCGGCGGCGCATTGGCAGACCCGGCTCCAGCCAGCGGGCGCCAGCCGCGCCAGCATGTTCTGCCCGGCCGCGAAGATCGCTCCGTCGGGCGCAACGGCCAGGTCGAGCGCGCCTGCCGGCCGCTCGGCCACGCGCTCGGCCGAGCCGTCGGCATCGTAGGCGTAGAGGTCGGACCCGCGCTGGTCGAGGACGACGACGCCCCCTGTCGCGCGCCCGACGAACGCGATGTTCGGCCGCGGGAGCGGCGCCGGGATCCCGAAGCGCGGCTGCTTCATCCCGGCCGGCCCGGTGACGGTGCCGCGGCCGGCGCCCCGATCGCTCCAGATGGCCAGCGCACGATCGTCGAACGCGACAAGCGCGTCGTGCGCCGTCGATACGTCCAGGCCCCACGGCCAGGCGGCCGCGCTGGGATCGGGCACAGGGACGCCGTCGATCCGCCGGCGTTCGATCTGCCGCCGGGCGGCGTCGAAGGTCACGATGTGCGGCAACGGCAGGTCCACGGGACCCGGCGCCGCGAGGACGTGTAGCACGCCGCCCACCCCGCCCACGATGTCGAGCGGAACGCCGCGCTGCATGGCGTACGAGCCGCCCTCGTCGCCGGACGACGGCGAAAACGCGAAGACGGTCGGCCCGATGCTCGTTCGGGTGAGGAGCGCCAGCTGGCCGTCGTCGCGCACCGCCAGGAGCGGCTCCGAGCACGACGATGTGGTGAGCGCCAACGTCGACGGGGCGCCGCCGGCTTCGGGGAAGCGCAGCACGTCGCAGAGGATGGCGACGATGGCGAGCGTGTCGCCGGTCGTCGGGTCCACCGCGATGTCGGTCAGTCGGCCCGGCGCGTCGGCGACCCACTCGCGGGGTTCGCGAACAGCGCGCCCGTCGGTGCCCCGCACGTCCAACCAGAAGCGACGGGTGAAGTGCGGGCTGGACGCGGAGGCCGCGACGTCCAGCTCGGCCCACAGGACGTGGATTCGGCCCCGAGCGCGGTCGGCCGCCAAGCGCAGCGGCACGGCCCGCCGCTCGAGCGGCAGCGCCACGGATTCGTGCACTGGCCACTCCGCCACCTGCGCCTCGTCGGCCCCGGCCCCACCGCCGAAGTCGTAGATGCGCACGCGATCGTTGGCGCCATCGGCCACGTACAAGCGCCCCGCGGTGTCGAGGGCGACGTCGAGCGGTTCGAGGGGCGGCGGCAAGAAGTCCACCGGCCGGCCCTCGGCATCGAAGATCGGCGGCTTGTCCCAGACGGCCAGCAGCTCGTAGCCCGCCGAGGCGCCGACCGGACGAGCCCCGGCGCCCGGCGCACCGGCGGCTAGCCCGAGCGCCAGGCCCGCGGAGAGCGCTAGCGCGAGGCCGAGCCCGTGGGGTCGAGCGCGGAGGGGGTTGCGGAAGCGGGCGGTTTTGTACGGCATTGGGGCCTATGGTGCGATGTTGTGGGTGGGCAGGCTAGGGGGTAGGACGCGAGGAGCGGGGGATGGGTACGGGCGAACACCGACCTCAGCTCACCGCCTGCTTCACCAGCGCGGCAATCCGCGCCTCGTCGGCGGCGGACAGCGCCTTCAGCGCGAAGGCGGTCGGCCACATGTTGCCGTCGTCGAGCTTTGCCTCGTCGTTGAAGCCCAGCGTCGCGTACCGTGAGCCGAACTTCTTGGCGTCCTGGAAGAAGCAGACCACCTTGCCGTCTCTGGCGTAGGCGGGCATCCCGTACCACGTCTTGGGCATGAGGTCAGGCGCGCTTTCCGTAATGATCGCGTGGACCCGCTCGGCCATGCCGCGATCCGGCTCCGGCATCTCGGCGATCTTGGCGAGCAGGGCGCGCTCCCCAGCCGCCCTGTCCTTGGACGCGCGCGCTTCCGCCTTCAGCTCCTTGGCGCGCTCCTTCATCGCGGCGCGCTCCGCGTCCGTGAATCCCTCGGACGATTTCCTGGCCGTGTCGGTGCTCCCGCCGGCCTGCTTCGCGTCCTTCTTCGTGCTCATGGAGACCTCCTCGTCGCGAGACAGCCGCTCATCGGTGCTTGGCCGACACATACACGCTCCGCGACGCGGCGGGTCGGGTGGGTGCGTACGCGATTCTGCCACGTCGGAGCGACGTCTGTTAGCGACGTGGTGCGCCCACAAGATCGACGTTCAGGGCCATCGCCACCTAACCCGATGTCCCGCGATCGAGCAACCCCATGCTGATCCGATCCTCGATCGTGAACCCGAGCGCTTCGTAGAAGGCGACCACCGACGCGTTGGTGGACCGGACCTGCAGGTTCACCTTGCCGCAGCCCAGGCCGTTCAGCACCGCCACGGCATGGCGGACCAGCGCCCCCCCGATGCTCATGCGCCGCACCGCCTCATCGACCGCCACCGCGTAGAGCCAGCCCCGGTGGCCGTCGTAGCCCGCCATGGCCGCCCCAACGACGGCGCCGTTGAGCATGGCGACGAAGATGAGGTCGTCGACCCGGAGCTTGGCGTCGATGACGGCGGACGGCTCGTTGTGGGGCGGGTCGTCGGGGAACACCCGGCGCCACAGCGCGATGAGCTGCGCTCGGTCGTCGTCGCGATAGCGTCTAACGTCCACGGCATCGCTCACCGTGTCGTCGGGGGAGGTCGGCATGCCGGCATCATGCTGCGGAGCGCCACCTGGCGCAATCGTCTCACCCGCGCCGCGGGCGATTCCGCCCCTCCGCGTAGCGCCGTTGCAGGCTCGGCGCAGGACCCCGACGTCAAGCCGACGCCGACCGCGCGCGCCTGCTACACTCCCGTCCGTGGAGGGAGCGTCATCGATGATTGCCCAGACCGTGCGCAAGATACCGCTGGCACATCGCGCCGACGACGCCGCGTACTGGCGAACACGTCCCGCGAGCGAACGCCTGGCTGCCCTCGAGTCCATTCGCCGCGAGTACCATCGATGGAAGCACGATGCTGAACCCCGACTTCAGCGCGTTTGTTCGATCGCTAAACGCTAACGACGTTCGATACCTCGTCGTGGGGGGCTACGCCGTGGCCTTCGAAGGCGAGCCGAATCGCCTCCTGTTCGAGTCGGTGCCCCTCACAGCCTGAGGCCGCCGACCAACGCGCTGCTACCCCATCCAGTCCCGATCCGCCCGCAGCGGCGCCGCCACGATGACGCGCCACTCCGCCCAGGCGGCCTCCGATGCGCCGAACGCGCGCAGCTGTTCGCCGACGGGACCTGGGTCCGCCTTGAGCTCTGGGCGTGCCAGCAGCAGCTCGGCGATGTCCCGCCAGTCGGTGCCCGCCTTGGGCTGCCCTCGGCGATCTGCCAGCGCCATCGCCTTGAGCGCCACGAGTGGCGCCGGTCCGAGCAGCTGGATACCCGCCACCACCTCGGATGGCGGGAGCGCGGCCGTGGCCTGGATATCGACCAGGTGCCGGTTGCCTTCCTTTCGGACCTGGTACACGCGCATGCCACGGCCTTTGCCGACAGAGCGCACGCGCACTGCGATGCCCAGCGTCTCGGACAGATGTTGCCGCAGCGCCTCGGCCAGGGCAGGCGCGTCCCGGGCCATGACGTCGACGTCCTCGGTCATCCGCGGCGTATCCACCCAGGCGTTGACCGCTTGGGCTCCGAACAGAACGGCGTCCTGGCGGTCGCGCAGGAACTCGAACACCGCGGCATGGACCCGGGCCAGCGGGACCGGTTCAGCCAACGCGAATTCCCGGAAGGTCAGCGGTCCGTCGATCAGCACCCGTCACCTCCGCCGGCTGCATGCTTCGCGCCGATTCTACACCCCGCCGGCCCGTCGGCTCCCCCTCGCAGTTCGGCCGCGCCACCACGCCCGGGTACGGCTCGAGCGCGAAGGGCCGGTCCGGCTCCGCCAGCAGGTGCCGATCGCACACGGCCATCATCTCCGCCTCGGTCGACGCCCGGCGCATGGCGTACACGAACGCGCCATCGGGATCGACGCCCTGGCCGACGAAGTTAAGGTACTTCTTGGTCTTGGCCACGTGCGCCCGCTCGTCGATGCGGTCGGGGCGCGTCTCGCGGTACAGCCGGTCGACGTACGCGCGCACGTCGCCCAGCGTCACCGGCGCGACCGGCCGGCCGGCCAGCACGTCGCGCACCTGGCCGAAGATCCACGGGTTGCGGATGGCGCCGCGCCCGATCATCACGCCCGCGGCGCCGGTCTCGTCCAGGATCTCGACGGCCCGTGCGGCCGACGTCACGTCGCCGTTGGCCAGGACCGGGCAGCGCATCGCCCCCGCGGCACGCGCAATGAGGTCGTAGCGGACCCCGCTGCGGTACGCCTGCGCCACCGTGCGGCCGTGGACGCTGAGGAGGTCGACGTCGTGGCGGTCGACGAGCTCGAGCACCTGCTCGAACCGGTCGGTGTCGTCGAAGCCCACGCGCATCTTCACCGTGAAGCGGCCCGGGAGCGCGTCGCGCAGGGCGCCCAGGAGCGCGTCGACCTTGTCGGGGTCGCGGAGCAGGCCGCCGCCCACGTTGTGGCGGTAGATCTTGGGCGCCGGGCAGCCCATGTTCAGGTCGATGCCGGCCACCGGGTGCCGCTGCAGCTCGCGCGCCGTCTGCACCATGGACGGGATGTGCTCGCCGATCAGCTGGGCGAAGACAGGCCGGCCGGTGGCGTTCTCGGTGATCGAACGCAGGATGCGCTCGTCGGGCCGCGAGGTTTCGTGGACGCGGAAGTACTCAGTGACGAAGTAGTCCGGTGCCCCGTAGTGCGCGATCAGGCGCATGAACGGCAGGTCGGTGACGTCCTGCATCGGGGCCAGCGCGGTGAACGGCTGGCCGGGGACGTGGCCGGGGGGGAGCGGCTCGCGTGCAGGCAAGGGGATGCCCGACCCGGCACTCGCGTTCGAGCGCTCAGTCGCGTTGCGGTTCAAGCTCGAAGCCCATCGTGGCGAAGTGGCGGTCGAAGGCGAAGGCGGTCTGACAGCCGTGCCGCTTCATCAGCGCAAAGCTGACGGCATCGACGTAGCTGAAGTCTTGGTCGTGGTAGTGCTGCAAGACGTGCTCGGCGGCCAGCTCGATATCGGGATCCGAAACCAGGCGTTCGATGCGCTGGCTGGTGCGAAGCGCGCGCAGGAACTTCATCGCAGCCTCGTGGCCCGCACGGTAGCGGATGAGCGCGTAGGACTCGGCCACCACCATGTTGCTCGTCGCCAGCGGCTGCGCAGAGACCATCAGCCGGCGCAGTCCGGCCGTTGCTGCCTGATGCAGCGAGTCCCGGCGCACGCTCAGCGCGACCCAAGCGCCGGAGTCCACGAAGACGGCGTTCTTCACGCGTCCGTGGCCCGCGCAGGAATCTGTGCGATGTACGCATCGTGCCGCTCGGCCATGTCGACCGGTCCGTCGTCGTCGATCATCCCGACGATGCTCCACAGCGGGTCGTCTTCCAGCTCGACGTCCGCCAGGACCAGGTCAATGCCACGCCGCATCAGCTCGGCCATGGAGACCCCGCGCTCCTGCGCGAGCTGACGCAGCGCGGCCTCCTGGTCCGGTCGGAGGTAGACCTGGATGGGTCGATGGGTCAGCGCCACTTCGGGCTCCTCGCTTGGCTCGATGATGGGACACATTATCTGTCATAGACTATACATCACCATGCGCGGCAGTTGAACGGCCCACGGTTCGACCAACCCCCCCCGAACGCATCGACGGCGCCGCATCTAGATGTTCACCCTGCTACACTCGCGACGATCCCGCGACGCCGGTCCTTCCAAAGGAGCCCCCCGTCCATGCTCGACCCCCGCGACCGCGCTCACGTCGAGGCCGAGCCCGACCCGACCGTCCGCGAGGCCATGCGCTGTGCGCTGGAGACGTACCGCCGCGAGGACCGGCTGGTCGTGGGCGACCGGGTGCCGGCCCTCACGCTCCGCTTCCTCGGCTCCGACCGGACGTTGGCGCTGGGCGCGCCGCGCGACCGGCCGCTGGTGCTGCTCTTCGGCAGCTTCACCTGACCGCCCTTCCGCCGCCAGTCTGGCGACCTGGAGCGGATGTACCGCGACCTGGGCGACCGAGCCGACATCTATGTTGTGTACATCGCCGAGGCCCACTCGGCGGACGGCTGGCAGATGGCGTCCAACGAGGCCGAGGGCGTCCTCATCGACCAGCCGCGCGCCTTCGCCGAGCGCGAGGCGGCGGCCACGCGCTGCGCCGAGACGCTCGGGCTCACCATCCCGACGCTGATCGACGGCATGGACGACGCGGCGCTGGACGCGTTCGCCGCGTGGCCCGAGCGGATCTTCATCGCGGGCGCCGACGGGCGGCTGCGGTACTGCGGCGGGCCAGGGCCGTTCGAGTTCAAGCCGGACGAGGCGCGGGCGGCGCTGGAAGGGCTCGTCGCCCCCGCGTAGCCACCACCTGGAGACCGCCATGCCCAACCCCACCTCCGAGCTCTTCCAGCCCTTCGACGCCGAGTCGCTCGGCTGGCTGGCCGCCATCGTCCACGACCAGCGGCAGGCGGCCCTGGCGACGCTCGCGGACGGCTCGCCCAACCTGTCCATGGTGGCTGCCGTGCCCGAGCCGGGCTACGACGCGTTCCTGCTGCACCTTTCCGAGCTGGCCGCCCACAAGCGCAACCTGCGCGCCGACCCGCGCTGCAGCCTGCTGCTCGTCCAGCTCGGGGACGGCCCCGCGGAGCTCCTCCAGCGCCGCCGCGTCGCCCTGGATTGCACCGCGGTGCTCCTGGACAAGGCCGCCGATGACTACGCCGCCGCCAAGGCGCGCTACCTCGAGGCGCTGCCGCGCCACACCATGATGTTCCAGCTGGCCGACTTCGACCTCGTGCGGCTGACCGTGGCCGGCGGGCTGCTCAACGCCGGCTTCGGCAAGGCATACCGGGTGACGCCAGCAGATCTGGCGGCGGCAAGCCTTGCCGTCAGTTGATGTATACTTTCTATCCATCGACCGGAGTGACACATGAAGGCGCTTGCCCGGCGCCGCAAGGTACCGATGGCACAGCTCATCCGCCAAGGCGTCGACGACGTGCTGGCCGATGCCACGGCCGACGAAGATCCGTTGCTGGACATCGTCGGGATGTTCGACTCGGGCATCGGGGATCTCGCGGAGCATCACGATGAGCATCTGGCCGCGGTGCTCGCCACGCATCAACCCTGACGGACGATGGCCGAGGCGGTCTTCGTAGACGCTGGGGTGAGCTTCGCCGTGATGCGCGATAAGGGCCTCGATCTCGCGTTTGCTTTCGATCAGCACTTCGCAACCGCGGGCTTTGTGCTGCTCGGCGACGCGTGATATAGTTTCCTGTCGCCCCGCGCCCATTTGCCGCCGCGCCCTTAGGATTCACCCCTGCGCACGCCTCTCATCGCCGGCAACTGGAAGATGTACACCACCGTGGCCACGGGCACCGCGCTCGCACGCGCCGTCGCCTACGCCACGCGGTCGCATGCCGGCACCGTGGACGTGCTCGTCGCGCCGCCGTTCACCGCCCTCGCGGCGGTCGCGGGCGCCATCGCGGGCAGCCACGTCATGGTGGGTGCGCAGGACTGTCATTGGGCCGACCAAGGGGCGTTCACGGGCGCGGTGAGCCCGGTCATGATCCGCGAGCTTGCCTCGCACGTCATCCTCGGCCACTCCGAGCGCCGCGAGCTGTTCGGCGAGAGCCACGACGACGTCAACCGCAAGCTGCACGCGGCCATCCACCACGGCCTGTCGCCCATCCTGTGCGTCGGCGAGTCGCAGGCGCAGCGCGCGGCCGGCGAGACCGATCACGTGGTGTCCGTCCAGCTGGACGCGGCGCTCGCCGGGCTGGCGCAAGACGAGGTGGGCGCGCTGGCCATCGCCTACGAGCCCGTCTGGGCCATCGGCTCCGGACAGGCGTGCGAACCCGACGAGGCCCAGCGCGTGTGCGCCATGATCCGGAGCCGCGTGGGCGCGGGCTGCGGCCAGGATGCGGCGGCCACCTTGCGCATCCTCTACGGCGGCTCGGTCAAGCCCGGCAACGTCGCCGGCTATCTGGCCGCGGCCGACATCGACGGCGCGCTGGTGGGCGGGGCTTCGCTGGACGCCGATGCCTTTGCCGCGCTCGTGAGATCTGCGACCAGTCCTTGAGGCCCCCGACCCTCCTTCCATGCCCTTAAACGGCACCGCGCATCTGCGCCCGGTGACCGATCCACCATCCAACCGAGGAAACAACCTATGAACCAAACCACCCCCCGCGCGGCCAAGCTGCGCATCATTCCCCTTGGCGGCTTCGGCGAGGTCGGGCGCAACCTGACCGTCATCGAGTACGGCGACGACTTCATCTGCATCGACTGCGGCCTCATGTTCCCGGACGACGACATGCCCGGCGTCGACCTGGTCCTGCCCAACTTCACGTGGCTCGAGGCCAACAAGGACCGGCTGCGCGCCTACTTCATCACGCACGGCCACGAGGACCACCACGGCGCGCTGCCGTTCATCCTCCCGCGCGCCCCGGCGCCCATCTACGCCACCAAGCTCACGCGCGGCCTCATCGAGGTCAAGCTGCGCGAGCACAAGCGGCTCGAGGGCGCCGACATCCACACCATCGCAGCGGGCGACGTCGTGGAGATCGGGCCGTTCAAGGTCGAGCCGTTCCACGTCAGCCACTCCATCCCAGACGCGGTCGGCTTCGTCATCCACACCCCGCTCGGCAAGCTCGTCCACACGGCCGAGTTCAAGTTCGACCTGACGCCCGTCAGCGGGCAGATCACCGACATCCACCGCCTGGCAGACCTGGGCGCGGAGGGCGTGCTGTGCCTGTTGTCGGACAGCACCAACGCCGAGCGCCCCGGCCACACGCCCAGCGAGGCCATCGTGCGGGAGGCCATCGAGCGCATCTTCGAGCGCGCGCAGGGCCGGATCATCCTCTCCACGTTTGCCTCCAACATCTCGCGCGTCCAGGAGGTCCTGAACGTGGCGGCCGAGTTCGAGCGCAAGGTGGCCATGGTTGGGCGCTCGATGGAGAACAACACGCAGATGGCGGTCCAGCTTGGCTACCTCAAGGCCGAGCCCGGGGTCATCGTCAGCACGGCCGAGCTGGACCGGCTGCCGCTCGACGAGCAGTGCATCGTCTGCACCGGCACGCAGGGCGAGCCCACCAGCGCCCTGGTTCGCATGGCCGACGGCCGCCACAACGCCGTCAAGCTCCGTCGCGGCGACACGGTGGTGCTGTCCGCGTCGCCCATCCCGGGCAACGAGGAGCTGGTCCACCGGACGCTGAACTCGCTCTTCCGCCACGGCGTGGACGTGCTCTACCAGGCGCTCACGCCCGTGCACGTCTCGGGGCACGCCAGCCGCGAGGAGCTCAAGCTGATGCTCAAGCTCACCTCGCCCAAGTACTTCCTGCCCAACGGCGGCGAGTTCCGCATGCTGGAGCTCCACGCGCGGCTGGCCGTGGAGATGGGGATGGACCGCAAGGACATCTTCGTCATCGACAGCGGGCAGGTCATCGAGTTCGACGAGAAGGGTGCCCGCATCGCCAAGGACACCGTGCCGGGCGAGTACATCTACGTGGACGGCAGCGGCGTAGGCGACATCGGCGAGGCCGTCCTGCGCGACCGCCGCAGCCTGGCGCGCGACGGCTTCGTGGTCTGCACGCTGGCCGTCGACGGCCAGACCGGCGAGCTGCTGTCCGGGCCGGAGATCGTGACGCGCGGCTTCATCTACGTCCGCGACGCGGGCGACCTGCTGGACGAGATGACCAAGCACGTGGCGGATTACGTCAAGCGCAGCGACGTCAAGGGCAGCGACCTGGCCGAGCGCATCCGCAGCACGCTGACCAGCTTCATCCAGGAACGCTTCAACCGCCGGCCGACCGTGATGCCGGTGGTCCACGTGGTGGGGCGCGCTGGTTCGGCCAACGGGGCGCCCCGGTGATCCAGACAGCGCGTGCGAGACCTCACTCGCGTTGAATCGAGCGGCCCCTTGATGCGGCTGTGGAACTGTGTTACTGTGTGGCCATGAAGAACATCACCATCTCGATCGGAGACGAGTTGTATCATCGCGCCCGCGTGCGGGCGGCCCAACAGCGCACGACGGTGACGGCACTGGTGCGCGAGTTCCTCGAGCGGCTCGTCGAAGGGGAGTCGAATGCTGCCAGGCTCCGGCGCCAGCAGAACGCCCTGATCGAACGCATTCGCGCCGAGCATCCCGGCTTCTCGGCCGCCGATCGGCTTGGCCGTTCCGAGGTGCATGAACGCGATGCGGTTCGTTGATACCAACATCCTGCTCTACGCCATCAGCTCGCGACCGCAAGAAGCCGACAAGGCGGGCCGGGCCGTAGCGCTGCTGAACGAGCCGGATCTCGGTCTCTCGGTCCAAGTGCTCCAGGAGTTCTACGTCCAGGCCACACGGCCGACCGCGGTCGGCCGAGTTAGCCATGACGTGGCTGTGGCGTTCATCCGGACCCTGGAGCGCTTCCCCGTCCAAGAGCTCACGCTTCCGTTGGTCCACGCGGCGCTCGCCACCAAGGCACGGTGGCAGCTCAGCTACTGGGACGCCGCCATCGTCGAGTCGGCGCGCGCGCTTGGGTGCGACGCCATCTGCACCGAGGACCTGCAGGACGGTCAGGACTTCGACGGCGTGCGCGTCATCGACCCGTTCGCCTAGTACCGGTACCCCTCCGGCTTGAACGGCCCGTCGGCCGGGATGCCCAGGTACGCGGACTGGTCCGGCGTCAGGCGCGTCAGCCGCACGCCCAGCTTGTCCAGGTGCAGGCGCGCCACCTCCTCGTCCAGCTCGCGCGGGAGGAGGTAGACGCCCGTGGGGCGGCGGTCCTGCCAGAGGGCCATCTGCGCCAGCACCTGGTTGGTGAACGAGTTGCTCATGACAAAGCTGGGGTGGCCGGTGGCGCAGCCCAGGTTGACCAGCCGCCCCTTGGCCAGGACGTAGATCGAGCGGCCGTCCGGGAACGTGTACTTGTCCACCGCGCCCACCGACTCGGGCTTGATCTCGGTGATGGTGATGCCCGGGTAGTCCTCCAGCGCCTCGACCTGAATCTCGTTGTCGAAGTGGCCGATGTTGCAGACGATGGCCTGGTCCTTCAGCCGCTCCAGGTGCTCGACGCGCAGGACGTCGCGGTTGCCGGTGGCGGTCACGTAGATGTCGCCGCGGCCCAGGGTGTCCTCGATGGTCAGGACCTCGTAGCCCTCCATGGCGGCCTGGAGCGCGCAGATCGGGTCGATCTCGGTGATGATGACCTTGGCGCCCAAGGCCGACAGGCTCTGCGCGCAGCCCTTGCCCACGTCGCCGTAGCCGCACACCACGGCGGTCTTGCCGGCGATCATGACGTCGGTGGCGCGCTTGATCCCGTCCACCAGCGACTCGCGGCAGCCGTAGAGGTTGTCGAACTTGGACTTGGTCACGGAGTCGTTGACGTTGATGGCCTGGAACAGCAGCTCGCCACGATCGTGCATCTGCTGGAGGCGGTGGACGCCGGTGGTGGTCTCCTCGCTAACGCCCACGATATCCGGGGCGATGCGGGTCCAGAAGCCGGGCCGCTCAGCGCGGATGCGCTTGAGCGCGCCCATGAGCGCCTCCTCGTCGGCGCTGCCGGTCGGGCGATCGAGCGTGGCGGGATCCCGCTCGGAGGCCACGCCCAGGTGGACCATGAGCGTGGCGTCGCCGCCGTCGTCGACGATGAGCTGCGGGCCGGAGCCGTTGGGCCACGTGAGCGTCTGCTCCAGGCACCGCCAGTACTCGTCCAGCGTCTCGCCCTTCCACGCAAACACGGGGATGCCGGCGGCGGCGATGGCCGCGGCGGCGTGGTCCTGGGTGCTGTAGATGTTGCAGCTGGACCAGCGGACGTCGGCGCCGAGCTCGACGAGGGTCTCGATGAGCACGGCGGTCTGGATGGTCATGTGGAGGGAGCCGGCCACCCGCACGCCGGCCAGCGGCTTGGCGGGGCCGTACTTGGCGCGCGTGGAGACGAGGCCGGGCATCTCGTGCTCGGCGATCTGGATCTCCTTGCGGCCGAAGTCAGCGAGGGCGATGTCGCGGACCTTGTAGTCGGCGGTGGGGGCGGCGACGAGGGCGGGGGTGGTCATAGGGGGCGGCTCCGGGAGGATGGCGCGACTGCGCGACTGCTCGATTGCACAGGCTCTGCGATTCTACCGTCGCCACTAGGTCGGCCCAAACATTGCGCGGTCGGCCGGGGGGGGTGGCGGCGACGGCTAGCCGCTGCCCAGCTCCGCACCCAACCGGATCGCCCCCATGGCCAGCCCGACGATCAGCCAGAGCAGCGCGAACGCGTGCGGGTAGGTGAAGAAGTAGTGGTCGAAGACGCCGGAGACCAGGGCGGCGATCAGCGCGGCCAGGCAGCCGAGCACGACCGCGCGTAGCCCGTCCGCCGCCATCGATCGCCACGCGAGCACCATGCGCACGGCCGCCGCGGCCAAGGCCAGGAGGAACGCGGCCAGCCCGGCCAGGCCGATCGTGGAGGCGACGATGAGGTAGAGGCTGGACACGCCGCGGTACAGGTCGATGTCGCGCACGCCGCCGAAGCCGACGCCCAGCAGCGGGTAGCGGCCGATCAGCCGGAGCGCGTCGCGGTACTCGCCCAGGCGCATCTGCGTCGAGCGGTCCTCCAGGCGCAGCCCGTCGACGAAGTTGGCCACGTAGGCCGCCGTCCACGGCAGCACGCCCGCCAGCGCCACCAGCGCCGCCCCGCCGAGGAGCGTGGCCGCCAGCAGCCGCCGGTCGCGGAACAACCCGACCACCACCAGCCCGGCCGCGAGCCCGATCAGCGAGCCGCGCGAGACCGTGGCCACGACGCCGAGCGCCATGACGGCGGTCATGGCCATGGCCGCCCGCCGCGGCACCACCGGCCGCGCGCTGGCGATCTGCGGGGCGCACAGCGCCGCCAGCACCGCCAGGAGCCCGCCGAACGAGTTAGGGTCGATGGACGTGCCGACGGCCCTTTGAAGGCGCGACGGGTCGTCGTTGATGTAGCGGATGACGCCAGGGCCGGTCGGGTAGTCGACGACGCGCAGGAGCGAGAGCAACTGCATCTCCAGGCCGTCGGGCAGCGCGTAGAGCACCAGGCCGACGACCGCCGCCAGCGTCCCGCAGCCGACGAGGGCCAGGAAGACGCGCCGGAGCGCGGCGCGGTCGGTGACGAGGTTGGCGACGATGAAGAACAGCCCGGCGCCCAGCACCAGCTCGCCGAAGACGCGCATCTGGTTCTTGGTCGGCGTCTCCTGCGAGAGCCCGGCGAGGAACGCCACGACCATCAGCCCGACGAGCAGCCCGACCAGCGCCGAGAGCGGCGGCCGGCGGAGCGTGGTCTGCTCGCGCGTGGCCAGGCGGAAGGCCCAGATGAGGTAGAGCGCGCCCAGCACCAGGTCGAGCAGCGTCGGGTTGAAGCCGATGCCGAGCGGAAGCGCGGCGAAGGGCAGGAGCGCGATGACGGCGACGACGGCCAGGAACGCCGCGTCGACGGAGCGCAGGATGAGCGGCGCCAGCCCGACCCCGACGAGCAGCGCGATGCCGACGAGGGGGTGGACGAACACCGAGACGGCAGAGGCAGCGATGGTCGCGAGCGCGCCGGCGGCCAGGATGGCACGGCGGACGGCGCGGGGGTGGTGCCAGCGGAGGGCAGCGCGGATGGACATGGGGGGATGATGGCGACGGGGCGAGTTGGTGGCAAGAGCGGGTGTCAGGGGGTCAAACAACCCGCCATCGCGCGCAGACACTATAATCGCCCCTCCTTGGAGGTTGCCCGCCCATGACCCAGACCCCGCCGTCCCCGCCGCCCAACTGGCTCCTTCCGGCCGCCATCATGGCGTTCGGCCTCCTGGCGGTCGCCGGCTGGCTTCTCTGGAGCGCGCGGCCCACGAACGCACCGTCGGCTCCGGCCGCTACGGCAGTCGCCGGCCCGAACGGCGCGGCCGCGCCGCTTGCCGCCACCGCACCCGTCAGCGGCCCGGCGACCATCGACCCGGCCCGGCTGGCCAACCGCCTCTTGGACGTGGCGTGGCTCGTCCCCGAGGTCGTCGCCACGTTCCCGCACAGCAACACCGCCTTCACGCAAGGGCTGCTGCTCCACGACGGCCGTTTCTACGAGAGCACCGGCCAGAAGGGCGAGTCCAGCCTGCGCGAGGTCGACCCGGCGACCGGCGAGGTGCTGCGCTTGCTTCCGAACGATCCCAACGTGTTCGCCGAGGGGCTGGCCCTGGTCGACGATCGGCTGATCCAGCTGACGTGGATGGACCAAAAGGCCTACGTGTACGATCGGGCCACGTTCGAACCCATCGACGCGTTCGACTACGAGGGCCAAGGCTGGGGCCTGTGCTACGACGGCCAGCGGCTGGTCATGAGCGACGGCTCCGATCGGTTGACGTTCCGCGATCCACAGACCTTCGCGGAGCTTGGCACGGTGTTCGTCAACCTGCGCGGCAAGGCGCTCGCCCAGCTCAACGAGCTCGAGTGCGTGGGGGACGAGGTGTGGGCCAACGTGTGGCAGTCGGATGCCATCGTCGGCATCCACGCGGCCGACGGCAACGTGTTCGCGCATGTGGACGCCAGCGACCTCGCCCGGGACGCGCGGGTGACCAGCCCAGAGGACATCGATGTCCTGAACGGCATCGCGCACGATCCCCAGACCGGCCACTGGTACCTGACCGGCAAGCATTGGCCCAAGCTCTACGAGGTGCGCTTCGTTCCGCGCCCCACCGCCTTGGCGCCATGAGCCGCGCAGCAGCGGCGCTCCTGGTGCTCCTGGCCGCCCTGCCGCTGGTCGCGACGACGCCGGACGCCCCCGCCCGCGCCGCCGCGCCGGAGCGCTTGGTCGTCCGGATCCAGAACACCTTCCTCCACGACCGGACCGCCTACACGCAGGGCCTCGTGCTCCACGACGGGGCGCTGTTCGAGAGCACCGGAAAGTACGGGTACTCGACGCTGCGGGAGGTCGAGCCGGCCACGGGCATCGTCAGGCGTAGCGTCCCGCTCCCCGACGAGATCTTCGCCGAGGGCCTGGCCCTGGTCGGCGAACGGCTCGTCCAGCTCTCGTGGCGGGAAGGCCGGGCGCTCGAATGGGATCTGGCCACCTTTCAGGGCCTGGGCGAGCTGGACTATGAGGGGGAAGGCTGGGGCCTTTGCTACGACGGGTCGCGCCTGATCATGAGCGACGGCTCTGACCGCCTCACGTTCCGCGACGCGACGACGTTCGCGCCCATCGGCTCGGTCGCCGTCCACCTGGATGGCCAGCCCCTGCGCAACCTGAACGAGCTGGAGTGCGTGGACGGCGCGGTCTACGCCAACGTCTGGCGCGAGACCGACATCGTCCGCATCGATCCCGCCTCCGGCGACGTGACGGCCCTCATCGACGGTAGCGCTGTGGACGCCGCCCTGCGCGCCCGCTACGACCTCCCGGACCCGTACGACTGCCTCAACGGCATCGCCCACATCCCGGGAACGGACCGCTTCTACATCACCGGCAAGCACTGGCCGGAGCTGTACGAGGCGCGCTTCCTGCCGGTCGCCGACGCGACGGCATCCGCGGTGCCGACGGCAACGGGTACGGCGACGGCGGTCGTCACGTCCACGCCGGAGCCGCTGCCGGCGTATCTGCCGGTGGGGTGGGTGGGGGGGCGGTAGGGGCGGACATTGGTTGGTGGCGGCTGCGCTACCCGATTTACCCTACAGCCCCGCCGCCCGCCTGAGGGCGTCCGCGCGGTCCGTGCGCTCCCACGGGAGGTCCAGGTCGGGGCGGCCGAAGTGGCCGTAGGCGGCCGTCTGGCGGAAGATGGGCGCGCGGAGGCCGAGGTCGCGGATGATGGCGCCGGGGCGGAGGTCGAAGTGGTCGCCGACGAGGGCGCGGATGCGCAGCGGGTCGATCGTCTCCGTGCCGAACGTGTCCACGTTGAGCGACAGCGGCTCGGCCACGCCGATGGCGTAGGCCAGCTGGATCTCGACGCGCTCGGCCAGCCCCGCTGCCACCAGGTTCTTGGCCACCCAGCGCGCCGCGTAGGCGCCGGAGCGGTCGACCTTGGTGGCGTCCTTGCCGCTGAACGCGCCGCCGCCGTGGCTGGCCATCCCGCCGTACGTGTCCACGATGATCTTCCGGCCCGTCAGCCCGGCATCGCCGACCGGGCCGCCGATGACGAACCGCCCGCTCGGGTTGACCAGGAAGCGCGTGTCGTTCAGGTAGGCTTCCGGGATCACCAGGCGCATGATGTCCTCGATGACCGCCTCCTGGATCTCGCCGGGATCCGCGTCCGCCGCATGCTGGGTGGAGATCAGGGCGGTGGCCACGCGGGCGGGGCGGCCCCGGTCGTACTCCACGGTGACCTGGCTCTTGCCGTCCGGGCGCAGCCACGGCATGGCCCCTGACTTGCGCGCCTCCGCCAGCTGCCTCGTGAGGCCGTGCGCGAGCGCGATGGGCAGGGGCATCAGCTCGGCGGTCTCCGTGCAGGCAAAGCCGATCATCATCCCCTGGTCGCCGGCGCCGATCTCCTCGACGTTGGCCTCGACGTCGCTGAGCGCCCCGTGCATCCGGTTCTCCAGGGCTTTGTTGACGCCGCCGGCGATGTCCGGCGACTGGCCCTTGATGAGCGTCAGGATGCCGCAGGTGCGGTAGTCCATGCCGGAGTCCGCGTGGTCGTAGCCGATGTCGCGAACGACCCCGCGCGCCACCCGCGCCACGTCGACCTCACCGGCCGACGTGATCTCGCCCGTGATGAACAAGAGGCCCGCGGTGGCGGCCGTCTCGCAGGCCACCCGAGCCTTGGGGTCGAGCGCCAGGTGCGCGTCCAGGACGGCGTCCGACACCTGATCGCACAGCTTGTCGGGATGGCCCTCGGTCACCGACTCGCTGGTGAACAAGAAGGACGGCGAGGTCATGAAGGATGTGGTCATGGGTTGGTTTCCTCTGCAAGGTCGGGTTCGTGCCGCCGCAGCAGCGCGCCCAGAGCGTCCGGAACGGCGCCAAAGGTCGTCGCGTAGCGGGCCAGGAACGAGGCGGGCGTGAACGCGTGGCGCTGGGTGCCCACGCTCTCCAGCGCGTACGTGGCCGAGAGCGCACCCACGCGGCCGGCGACGGGCCACGGAAGGTCGCGGGTGAGGCCGAGCAGGAGCCCAGCGCGGTAGGCATCGCCGACGCCCGTCGGGTCCGCGGTGCGCTCAGGCGGGGCGATGGGGATCCCGTAGACGGCGTCGCCGTCGTAGATGCGCGAGCCATGCTCGCCGTGGGTGATGACCAGGGTCTGGGTCAGCGGGCGCAGGTCGTCCAGCCCAAGACCCGTCTTCTCCTCGATCAACGCCTGCTCGTACTCGTTGGCCACCAGCAGCCGGCAGCCCGCGATGCCGTGGCGCAGCGCCTCGGGCGAAAGGCGGACGATCTGCTGGCTGGGGTCGTAGACGTACGGCGTGCCGAGCGCCTTGCACTCGGCGACCGCTCGCTCCATGGCATCCGGGCTGTTGGGCGCGATCACGACGATATCGCCTGGCCCCGCCAACCCGCGCAGCGACAGCTCGCCGGCGCGGCCCATGGCCCCGATGTAGAAGCTGGCCAGCTGGCAGTTGCGCTGGTCGGTGGACACGAAGAAGCTGGCCGTGAGCTCGTCGGGGAAGGTCTTGAGGCCGCTCAGGTCGACGCCCGCCGCCTCGAGGCGCGGGCGCTCGACGAAGTCCTGCCCGACCGCCGCCACGACCGTCGGCCGTTCGCCGAGCAGCGCCAGGTTGTACGCGATGTTGGTGGCGCAGCCGCCCGGCTCGCGGCGCAGCGAGTCGACGAGGAAGCTAACCGACAGGACGTCGAGCTTGTCCGTAAGCAGGTGGTCGCCGAACAGGCCAGGGAACGTCATCAGGTAGTCGTAGGCCACGGAGCCGGTGACCAGGATGCGGTTCATGCGGTCGCTCCCAGTGGATGGCGGGACGCCGGCGCCTCGGCCGCGAGCGCGACGGCGAGCCCCACGTCGAAGGGCGGGCGTACGACGCCTCGCTCGGTCACGATGGCCGTGATGAAGCGGCTGGGCGTCACGTCGAACGCCGGGTTGGCCACCGCGACGCCCTCGGGCGCAATGCGCGCGCCCTCGACGACGGTGACCTCCTCTGCGCCGCGCAGCTCGATCGGGATGTCGGCGCCGGAAGGCGTCGCGGCGTCGATCGTCGAGGTCGGGGCGACGACGTAGAACGGCACGCCGTGCTCGCGAGCTACCACGGCCAGCGGGTAGGTGCCGATCTTGTTGGCCGCGTCGCCGTTGGCGGCCACGCGATCGGCACCGACGAGCACGGCGTCGATGCCGCCGCGCTGCAGGTGCCAGCCGGCGGCACTGTCGACGATCAGCGTGTGCGGGATGCCCAGCCGCGCCAGCTCCCAGGTGGTCAGCCGCGCGCCCTGCAGCCGCGGCCGCGTCTCGTCGACCAGCACGTGGATGCGCTTGCCCGCCTCGTGGGCCGCGCGCACGACGCCGAGGGCCGTGCCGTAGTCCACGGTGGCCAGCGCGCCGGTGTTGCAGTGGTGGATGACGGTCGCTCCGTCCGCGAGCAGCGCCGCGCCGTACGCGCCCATGGCCCGGTTGGCCGCCACGTCGGCCTCGGCCAGGGCCAGGGCGGCGTCGAGGACGGCCTGCCGCGCCGCATCCGCGTCGCCCGCGGCGGCCAGCGAGGCCTGAAGCGCCGCCAGCATCCGGTCGACCGCCCAGCCCAGGTTGACCGCGGTCGGGCGCGCCGCGCGGAGCACCTCGGCAGCGCGCGCGAGGTCGGCGCAGAGGCCGGCGGCGTCCTTGGCGCTGGACGATCGCGCGGCCAGCGCCATGCCGAACGCGGCCGCCGCGCCGATGGCCGGGGCGCCGCGCACGGCCATGTCGCGGATGGCGTCGGCCACGTCGTGGACGCTATGCAGCACCAGCTGCGCCTCCCGGCCAGGCAGGAGGCGCTGATCGATCATTCGGACGGCGTGGTCTTGCCACTCTACGGTGCGCATCGCAAAAAACACCGCCTCTTCGGAGCCGAAGAGACGGGCGCCTTGGGCGCGGCGCGCGGCGCACGCCGCGCATCGCGGGGATCTCACGGGCCTTGCGGCGGCGGATTCTAACACGCCCGGCCGGGCGATTCAACCGGATCGCGACGGCGACGGCCGGTTGCGGTATGCTCCCAGCCTAGGATGGAGCGCCTGCCGCCCGCGAGGAGGCCCGTGGCCGACCTGATCCAACAGACATGGCAGCTGTTCGACGCGCTGGTCCCAGGACCGGAGGCCGTCGGCCGCGTGCTGCGCGTGGCGGTTCCCGGCTGGCTGGTCTACCAGCTTGCCCGGCCGCTGGCGCGCCTTGCCATCGGGCTGACGGGCCACGCGCGGCGGTTCCGCCTGCGGCCGGCGCGGCTGGCGGTCGTGGAGGGCCTGGTCGCGGACGCCATCCGCGCCGGCGTGCTGCTGGCCGGCGTGCTCCTCCTGCTCACGGCGACCCGCCTGGTCGAGCGCGGCGACCTGGTCTGGATCATCGGCCTCCTCAGCGCCGGCATCGGCTTGGCGGCGCGGCCCGTCCTCACGGACTACCTGCACGGGATCACGTTCATCTTCGGCGACACGTTTGCCGTGGGCGAGAAGATCCACCTGCCGGGCGTCCCGGGCGACGTCGAGGGCACCGTGGAGCAGGTGGGCCTCCGCGCGCTCAGCGTGCGCGCCCAGACGGGCGAGCTGTTCATGGTGCCCAACGGCGAGGTGCGCGTCGTCCGCAACTTCGGCCGCGGGCACTACTCCATGAGCACCGTCCACGTGCGCGTGCGCAGCGAGGACCTCGATCGGGCGGTGGCGCTGCTCAACGACGTCCGGGACGAGGCCATCGCCCACCTGCCCGAGCTGCTCGAGCCGTGGCGCGTGATCAGCCAGGACGGGACGATGGGCTCGGAGAACCAGCTGACCGTGGTCTTCAAGAGCGACTTCGGCAAAGCGGCCGAGCTGCGGCCGCGCCTGTCCGGCTTCCTGCAGCGCCGCCTGGCCCAGGCGAACATCCCGGTGGTCGACTAGGCTACCCGCGCCGTGCCAGGCTACCCGACGGTCAGGCGAGGTCGACCAGGCGTCTGAAGAACGTCAGGCCGTCCGGCTCGTCATGTTCGCGCGTCCGCCAGCTCGGGTGCTGGTGGCGGGCGACGAAGCGCTCCGGGTGCGGCATCAGGCCGATCACGCGCCCGCTCGGGTCCGTAACGCCCGCGATAGCCCGCGCCGCGCCGTTGGGGTTGGCGGGGTACGCGCCGGTCGGGTGGCCCTCCGCGTCGGCATAGCGCAGGGCGACCAGCCCCTCAGCCTCGATCCGATCGAGCGTTGCCTCCGGCGCGATGAACCGGCCCTCGCCGTGCGCCAAGGGCAGGCTCATGCGCTCCGGCAGTGCCCGGACGACCGGCGAGACCGTCGCCGCGTCGGGGATCAGGGCCACCCAGCGGCATTCGTACCGCCCGACGGCGTTCTGGGCGAGCGCCGCCGAGATCGTGCCCAGGGCGCCGAACGGCAGAAGGCCGGTGCGCACCAGCACCTGGAAGCCGTTGCAGACGCCCAGGATGGGTTTGCCCGCTCTAGCGAACTCGCCAAGCTCATCGGCCAGGAAGCTCATCAGCTCGACGGCCATGACGGTCCCGGCCCCGACGTCGTCGCCGTACGAGAACCCGCCGGGTATGGCCAGCAGGTCGTACGCCGCCAGCCGCTCGTCGCCCGCCCGCAGCCCGTTCATGGGTACGACGGCGGGACGCGCCCCGACGAGCGCGAACGCATGGGCGGTCTCGTCCTCGCAGTTGGTCCCGTCGGCTTTGAGCACGCAAACCCGCGGTCCGGAGCCGGTCAGCAGGTGCGCGTCGAACATGGCGGCCCTCCTCGCGAACGTCGGCGGGTGAACGACCGCAAGGATAGGCGAAGAACGGGCGCGGCCGGGAATCGTGAGAGGGCCTACGCGCCATCCCCGAGCAGCCGGTCGACGGCCGCCGCCAGCTGCGCCAGGTTGCGGACCGGGTAGACGGCGTCGCAACAGCCCTCGTAGCGCAGCATGTCGCTGTCGCCCGTGCCCCAGTCGCGGCGCGGCTCGGGGTTGAGCCAGATGAGCCGCCGGGCGCGGCGGCGAAGGTCGCGGAGCAGCTCCGCGCGCGGCGGGCGGTGGTTGTTGCGGCCGTCGCCCAGGACGATGACGGTGGTCCGGCCGGCAACGGTGCCCAGGTGGCGCCGATGGAACGACTCGAGCGAGCGCCCGAGGTCGGTGGCGTAGTACCCCGGCGGGATGGCGTGGAGCACCTCCGCCACCGCCTCCGCCGCCCGGCCGGAGCGCATGGTCGGCGTGATCTCCTGGATGTCCTCGTTGAACGCAAAGCTGCGCGCGCGCGCCACCTGATCGCCCAGCTCGTAGATCAGGCGCAGCATGAACTCGGCGACGGGGCGCATGGACGTGGAGACGTCGGCGATCAGCACCAGGTCGGGCTTTTGGCGCCGGCGCTTGACCTTGAGCTCCATCGGCACGCCGCCGTGGCGCAAGTTGGCGCGCAGCGTGCGCCGCGGGTCCGGCCGCCCCTTGTGCGCCCGCCGCTGCCGCAGCGCCGCGCGGCTGCGCAGCCGCGCCACCAGCCGGGTGACCTCGACGCGCAGGCGCGCGGCGTCACCTGGGCGCAGCGATTGGAGCGGCCGTTGGAGCAGCTCGTCGTCGCCGGCCTCCGGCGGCTGCTCGTCGCGCCGCCGGGCGATGGCCCGCCCGACCTGGCGGGCGATGTGCTCGGCCAGCGCCTCGCGGTTGGCCCGCGCGACGCCCAGGACGTGGTCGATGGCCTCCTCGCCCAGACCCGCCTGGCGGAGCCGCACGCGGAGCTGCGACAGCAGCTGCTCGAGCCGCTCGAAGCCGAGCTGGCGGAGCAGCGAGCGCGTGACCCAGCGGGCCTGCGTCGGGTCGGCGCTGGCGGCGTGCTCGGCCGCGCGCCGCGCCAGGTCGTCCAGCTCCTCCGGCGTCGGGCCCTCGCCGCGCACGAGCCAGTCCAGCAGCCCCTCCAGCCGCCCGGCCAGCGCCTCCAGGGCCGCGCGCACGGCCTCCGCGTCGTCGGCCTCGAGGTCGTCGAGCGCGTCGCGGAGCGGCGGGTCGCCCGCGGCAAAGTACAGCGGGAACAGCGCGTCGAAGGCCTCGTGGTCGGCGCGATCCTTGACCAGGGCCGCGCGCAGGGCCAGCCGGGCGCCCTCGCGCTCGCCGACGCCGGCGGCGCCGAGCGCGCGCAGGCCGTCCAGCGCCTCGGCCATCGAGACGCGCACCCCGGCGGCGCGCAGCCCGCGCACGAACTCAGTTACGCGACGGTCCACGCGGCATGCCCTCGTCGTCGAACGGCGGGCGGCGGCTGGAGCGCCCCGAGCGGTCGCGGCGATCCGGTCGATCCGTACGGTGCGGCCCGTCGGGGTCGTCCAGCCCGCCGGGGCGCGGGCGGCTCCGATAGCCCTCCGGAGGGCCCATCAGGCGACGGGCGCGCGTGAGGTCGGCCTCGTGCTTCAAGAGGACGTTCAGCGTGTCGCGCAGGGTCGCCTCGTCGATGCGGTCCGCGTTCAGGGCCAGGAGCGCGCGCGCCCAGTCCAGCGTCTCGCCGATGCTGGGCACCTTGCGCAGCTCCAGCGCGCGCAGCGACTGCACCCAGTCCACCGCCTGGCGCGCCAGCTCGCCGTCCAGGTCCGGGACGCGCTGCCGGACGATCTCGAGCTCCACCGCCAGGCTGGGGTAGTCCAGGTAGAGGTAGAGGCAGCGGCGCTTGAGCGCCTCGGACAGCTCGCGCGTGCTGTTGCTGGTCAGGACGACCGCGGGCCGCTGGCGGGCCACCACCGTGCCCAGCTCCGGAATGCTCACCTGGAAGTCGCTGAGCAGCTCCAGGAGGAACGCCTCGAACTCCACGTCCGCGCGGTCGATCTCGTCGATGAGGAGCAGCACGGGCTCGTCGGCGGTCAGCGCGGCGAGCAGCGGCCGCGGCAGCAGGAAGTGCTCGGAGAAGAACACGTCCTCCTGCGCGGCCAGGCGCGCGACGGCGTCGCGGAGGTCGCGCGCATCCGCCAGCACGTCGCGGAGCGAGTCGCGCAGGAGCTGGGTGTACAGCATCTGCTTGGCGTACTCCCACTCGTAGAGCGCGCGGCTCTCGTCCAAGCCCTCGTAGCACTGCAGCCGGATGAGGCGCCGGCCCGAGGCGCTGGCCCACGCCTTGGCCAGCTCGGTCTTGCCCGTGCCCGCAGGCCCTTCCGCGAGGATCGGCTTGCCCAGCGCACCGGCGAGGAAGACCACCGTGCCGATCTCGGGCGATGCCACGTAGCGCTGCGCTCCGAGCCGCTCGAGCGCGTCCGCGGGGCGCGCGAAGTCCGGCGCCGGGGCAACGTCCTGGCCGTGTTCGGGGGCTTGATCGGGGTCGCGCGGGGGCATGCGGGCTCCTGGGCGAGGCGAGCGTCCGAAGTGGCAAACTGTAGCGCAGCCGGCAAGCACGCGCGCGACGGGCTGGCAGCGGATCACCGGCCCTCGAACGAGCCACCGGCTTGACGCCCCACCGCGTTTCCGCCATCAATGGCGGGTCGCGCGGACCCGCGGACCCGCTCGCGCGCGGTTTGGGGCGCCCCGCTTATGAGGTGATGACGCCGCCATGGACATCCTCGATCTTGCGGGCCTTGGGCTCGGCATCGTGGCCACCCTGCAGGCCGGCGTCCTCGCGGTGCTCTGGTTCACGACGCGCCGGCGCCAGGCGCGCCAAGGGCCCGAGCAGCTGCCGCGCTTTGCGCCCGAGCCCGTGACCGTCGCCGGCCAACGCCTGACGGCTTATTCGACCGGCGCTGCGCTCTACGAGGACATGCTGGCTGCCATCCGCAACGCCCGCGAGGAGATCTTCCTCGAGACGTACATTTGGAAGGACGACGAGGTCGGCCGCGAGTTCAAGTCGGCCGTGACCGAGCGGGCCAAGGCTGGCGTGGCGGTCTGGATCATCTACGATCGCTTCGCCAACACCGTGGTGCCCCGCCAGTTCTTCGCGTTCGCGCCCGAGATCCACGTGCTGCCCTACCGGGCCATCCGGAGCCCGCTCGACCTGCTCAGCCCGCGCAAATGGGGCCGCAACCACCGCAAGCTGCTCGTCGTCGACCGCCGCATCGGCTTCGTCGGCGGCTTCAACATCGGCGCGCTCTATCGGGATGTCTGGCACGACACGCACCTCGGCATAGAGGGCGACGAGGTCAACGACCTGGCGTTCACCTTCGTCGACCTCTGGCGGCGCCTGTGCGCCCGCGGAGCGCCCTGCCCGCCCATGGCCGTGCGCCCGTGGTCGGCCAGCGTCCGCATCCATCGCAACGACCCGCGCCGTGTGATGTTCCCGATTCGATCGATCTACGTCGAGGCCATCGAGCACGCCCAGCGCTCCATCTCCCTCACGCAGGCGTACTTCGTGCCGGATCCCCCGATGCTCGGCGCCCTCAAGTACGCCGCCGAGCGCGGGGTCTCGGTCAAGGTGCTCATCCCGTGGGAGTCCAACCACCTGCTCGCGGACTGGCTCTCCCGCCACCTCTTCGAGGAGTGCCTGGCCAGCGGGATCCGCATCTTCGGCTACCAGGGCGTGATGATCCACTCCAAGACGTGCACCATCGATGGCGTCTGGTCGACGATCGGCACGACCAACATGGATCGCCTGAGCCTGGCCGGCAACTTCGAGATCAACGTCGAGGTCTTCGCGCCGGAGCTCGCGGAGCAGATGGAGCGGTTGTTCGAGGACGACCTGCGCAACGCACGCGAGATCACGCTGGAGGCGTGGCGCCGACGTCCCTTGACGGCGCGGGCGACCGAGCTGCTGCTCTCCCCGCTGTGGGTGCTGGTGTAAGCTGGTGTAACGCCGCTGGCCTCCCGGCCGACGGTTAGGACCCCACCATGCTCCAACGCGTTGGCTCTGCTAAGCTCTGCGTGTCCTCCCCAGCGTCTTGTTCGCCTCCCGCCGAAAGGTCCTCCCCCGACATGCCGACGGTCTCATCTGTACCGACGAGCCACGTCAACCCCCGCACGCTCACCGGCCGCCCGCGGATCGCCGTGCGCCACTTCGCCGGCTCCCGCGCATTCCACGAAGGCCTCGACACGCCTGTACGCGTGGTCCATATCACGGACCAGCACGTCGGCCACGCCACGCCACGCGCCGTCCAGCAGATGGCCATCGACCTCGCAAACGCGCTCGATCCCGACCTCGTCCTCCTCACCGGCGACTACATCGGCTACGGCCTCGGCTACCTGCCCGAGGTCGAGGCGCTGCTCGGGCAGCTGCGCGCCCCGAAGTTCGGCGTCCTCGGCAACCACGACCATTGGGCCGGTGCTTCGGCCGTGCGCGCCGCGCTCCGCCGTGCGGGCGTCGACGTGCTGACCAACGCGACGACGGTGGTCGAGGTGGCCGACCAGCGGCTGCAGATCGTCGGGCTGGACGACAGCTACACGGGCAACGCCGATATCCGGCGGGCCGTCCGCGGTCTGGACCCGCTGCTGCCCACCATCGGCCTCAGCCATATCCCGGAGGACGCGGATGCCCTTTGGGCGGCCGGTGTGTCGCTGGTGCTCTCGGGCCACACGCACTCCGGCATGGTCTCGCTGGGCGGCGTCCACCGGCTGACGATGGGCGCGCTGCGCGGCCAGCGCTACATCCACGGCCTCTACGGCTGCCGCGCCGGCGTGCGCGCACCGGGCGCCGTCTACGTCAACGCCGGCATCGGCGCCTCGCGCTTCGACCTCCGGCTGGGCGATCGCGCCCGGCGCGAGATCGCGGTGTTCGAGCTCGGCGAGCAGCCGGGTGCGTTCGCCGAGCACCACGCCGAGCAGCGCCCGTCGGGCAGGCTGCGGGCGGAGGCGCGGCGCCGGTTCGGGGCCGAAGCCCGCCGCGAGCGGCGGGCGCTGGCGCGTCAGGTGGCGTAGTGGGTAGCGCATCCCATCCCTTGACAACTAACTGGGCCTCGTGGTCGTGGTCGGGGTGGAACGGGCAACGACGGGTGCGGTGTAGGGGGAGGGGCAGCTCTCGTAGGATGCGTCACGCGAGTTTGGCCAAAATGTGGTGAGGGCCGCGTTTGGCTTTGGGTTACAGGACGCCTTCACGCCGCCTGGACGTGCCCGCTGCGTTCCCCTTTCCGGATCTCCGGGCCGCCGTCGCAGTGCGGTCCTGTCGTGGCGGAGTGCCGCTTCCTGGCGCGGTCGAGCGGTGCACATTGAACGAGCATCGCCGTCGCAGCAGCGGACCGCGGTCCGCTGCTTCAATGCGAAGCGGGGTCCATCGGCGTATGCGTGACCGATAACCCAAAGCTGTACTGGACGTCACCAAACTGGGCAGGGCGGGTCACCAAGGCGCGCTGCGCGCCCGGTGATGTGCCGGCTGGAAGCCCCCGAAACGAGTGCATCGATGCGATGCTTCACGCGATCACGGTTGGGGCCTAATTGCCCACGTGGAACACCTCGGCCATCGGCCGTTCCCACGCCGCGCGCAGCTCCGCCAGCGGGGCGTCGATCAAGATCTCGCCCCTGTCCTTGACGCAGAGCACGGTCTCGGCTCGCGTCGTCCCGATCAGCACGTACGGCACGCCCGCGAACGCCGCCTCTGCTGCGCCTGCGTCCGCGACTTCGACGACGAACACGCCGGCGGTCTCCGCGAACAGTGCCGCGTCAGGCCGAACGCCGAGCGGTGCGACGTCGACCTCGGCGCCTAAGCCGCCGCCGAAGGCCATCTCGGCCAGCGCGGTGAACAGCCCGCCGTCGCTGACGTCGTGGCAGGCCAGGGCGCTGCCGTCGCGCACGGCCGCGTGGACGGCGTCCAGGACCGCCGGCAGCGCCTCGAGGTCCACGCGCGGCACCCGACCCCCGCTCGCGCCCAGGTGGTCCAGGTAGGCTGATCCGCCCAGGGCCTCCGGCGCCGCGTCGCGCGCGCCGACGACCACGAGGGTTGAGCCGGCGCGCTTGAGGTCGGCGCCGACGGTCCGGGCGACGTCGGGGATCCGGCCGAAGGCCGAGACGCACAGCACCGGCGGGATGTGCAGCACCTGGCCGTCCGGGTAGCGGTACGTGCTGGAGAGCGAGTCCTTGCCGGAGATGAACGGCCGCCCGATGGCGTACATGAAGTCGACGCACGCGTCGACGGCCCGATCGAGCGCGCCCAACGCGTCAGGATCGGGAACCGGCCAGATGAAGTTGTCGATGAGGCTGGTCTCGCGCACGTTGCCGCCCACCGCCACCAGGTTGCTGACCGCCTCGGCCGCCGCCCAGAGCGCGCCTTCATACGGGTCGAGCGCCATCAGCGCCGGGTGGAGGCCGTGGGCGATGACCAGCCCATAGGGCGCGCCGAGCAGCGGCGCGAGCACCGCGGCGTCGTTGGGGCCGTCGCCGGCGCCGCCGAGCGGGCCGAGGGCGGCCGTGCCCTGGACGGTGTGGTCGTACTGGCGGACGATCGGCGCCTTGGAGCAGACATTGGGCTGGGCGAGCACGCCCAGCGCCGCGGCCCGCCAGGCCGCTCGGTCGGCGGGGGCGGGAGCGAGCGGGACGGGCGCGACGAACGGAGGCGGGGGCGTGCGCGCTTCGAGCGTGCGCTCCGGCAGCCCGCCGTGGAGGAAGCGCATGGTCAGGTCGCCCACGACCTGGCCGGCAAAGCGCACGACCAGCCGGCCGGTGGGCTCGAACGCGCCGAGGTCCGCCATCTCGACGTTGTACGTGGCGCAGACGGCGGCGACGGCCGGCACGTTCTCGGGCGCGACGGCCAGGACCATTCGCTCCTGCGACTCCGAGACGAAGATCTCCCACGGCGCCAGGCCGGCGTACTTGAGCGGCGCGCAATCGAGCTCGACGGTGGCGCCCAGCCCCTCGCCCATCTCGCCGATGGCCGACGAGAACCCGCCCGCACCGCAGTCCGTGATCGCCCGGATGAGCCCGGCGTCGCGGCATGCCAGCACGGCGTCCAGGAGGCGCTTCTCCTCGACGGCGTTGCCGATCTGCACCGCCTGGCTGTTGACGGCCATGGTGTCCGACGTCATCGCCGTCGACGAGAACGTGGCCCCGTGGATGCCGTCCCGGCCGGTGCGGCCGCCCATGACGATGATCCGGTCGCCCGGCTCGGGGGTGCGCTTGGTCGCCAGCGGCTCCGGCACGATCCCGTACGCCCCGACGATGACCGTGGGCTTGGCCCTGAACCCGGGGTGGAAGTGGACCGAGCCGTTGTTGGTGGGGATGCCCATCCGGTTGCCGTAATCGCGGACGCCAGCGACGACGCGCCGCAGGAGGTAGTCCGGCGGCAGCGCGCCGGGGGGAACCTCGCCGGCCGGCAGGTCGGGCGGCGCAAAGCAGAAGATGTCCGTCGAAGCGATCACGTCCGCGCCGGCGCCGGTGCCCAGGATGTCGCGGAACACGCCGCCCGAGCCGGTCATGGCACCGCCGTAGGGCTCGATGGCCGACGGGCTGTTGTGCGTCTCGACCTTGCCGCACACGGCCCAGCCGTCGTAGAAGCGCATCACGCCGCTGTTGTCGACGAAGGCCGAGACCACCAGGTGGTCGTTGGCCCTGGAGCCGGCCTTCAGCCGGGCCATGAGCGACGCCTTGGGCCGGCCGTCGACCACCAGCGCGCGCCTGAACGTCTTGTGCACGCAGTGCTCGCTCCACGTCTGGGCCAGCACCTCGAGCTCGACATCGGTCGGGTCGCGCTCCTGCTCGTCGAAGTAGTCGCGGATGGCGTGCATCTCGTCCAGGTCTAGGTAGAGCCCCTGGCGCGCGAGGTGCATGAGCGCGGCATCGTCCATGCCGCGCAGGAGGATGGTCTCCGTGGTGCCGGGCGTCCCCTGGATGCGCAGCGTCGACGGCGGCGTTTCGACGACGACCTCGATGGTCGGGTTGACCAGCAGCCGTGCGAGCACGTGCTCGACGGTGGTCTGGGCAACACCATCGGGACCCGCGTCGCGGCCGTAGAACGCGTACTCGCGGCTGGCGTCGACCGCCTCGGGCACCAGGCCGAGGTCGGCCGCGGCCTTTAGGATCGACGCCGCCTCGGGGTTCATCACGCCGGGCCGGTACGCCACCTCGACGACCCGCGCCGCGCCGTCGAGCAGCGGCGCGTTGAGCGTCCAGCGGTCCTCGACGGGGTTGGTCAGCAGGACCTCGGCCAGCCGGCGCGCCTCAGCCTCCGTGACGCCTTCAATTCGGTACACCCGCGCCGTGCGCACGCCGACGATCTCGTCCAGCCCTAGCGTGCGACGGATCTCGGCCAACACGTCGCGGCCGAGCGGGTCGCTCGCTTCAAGGGCGGTGACGCGAACGGTGTGGATCATGCGAGCCTCGGCAAGAGCGGTACGGGCGGTGCCGGCGGTACGGACGGCCGGCAAGGGTACCACAGCGCCGGGCACCGAGGGGCGCCGGGCGCGGCGAAGCCGAAGGACAAAGCGAGGCCCGGGCACCCACCTGCCCGGGCCTCGAAGATGCCGTTCTCAAGATGGCCCAGCGCGCGGCCATCCCGTTGCGCGTCGTGCTACGGGCGCGGGCGCGGCTCGCCCGGCGTCGGGCGGGTGCTCGGGCGGTCGCAGGAGGCCTCGCAGCGGGCAAGGGCCGCCGCCGCGCGATCAGCGCAGTTCGAGCCGCCGGCGGCCTCGCACTTGCGGTGCAGCTCGCGCGCGTGCTTCGCGCAGCGCTCCGCACAGGCGGGCTTGGCCGGCGGGTTGGCGCAGGCGTCGAGGCACTTCTGCAGCATGGCGTCCGCGCGCGCGACGCACTCCGCGTGGCCCTCTTCTGCTGGGCATGCCTTCAGCGCACGCTCGTAACGCTGCTTGCAACCCTCTTCGCAGGTCACGACGGGCTTCGGGTTGTCGCAGCGCGTCAGGCACTCGTTGAACGCCGCGTGGGCCTTGCGCTCGCAGTTTTCGCCGTTGGGATCGGCCAGGCACGCTGCCAGGACCTGCTTGGCATGCGCCTCGCAGCGGTCATGGCAGCCCCGCTCCTGCGGCCGCTCGCACTTTGCCGCGCACGCGGCCATGGCCCGGCGGGCCTTGGCGGAGCAGTCCTGGCCACCGGCCGCCTCGCACTCTGCCAACATGCGCTTGGCGCGCGCCGCGCAGCCGTCCTCACACGTCGCCGGATGCGGACGGAGGTTGTCGCAGCGCGCCGTGCAGTTGGCCAGGGCTTCTCGCGCCTTGGCACCGCAGCGCTCCTCGGAGCCGCCAGCGCCCAGGCACTCGCGCAGGACGGCACGCGCGTGCTCGCTGCAGCGCGCCTTGCAGTCAGTGGGTTCCGCGGGCTTGTCGCAGTGCTCGAGGCAGGTCGCGAGTGCCTCCTTGGCCTTCGCGGAGCACTCGTCCTCCGTACCGCCACCGTGGAGGCACTCGCGCTTCACGGCATGCGCGTGCTCATTGCAGCGCGCCTGGCAGTTGGCGGGCTCGGCGGGCTTGGTGCAGTCAGCAATGCATCGGGTCTTGAAGTCGGCGGCGCGCGCGCGACACGCCTCTGGATCGTGGCCGCCCTCAAGACACTTGGCCAACAGATCGTTGGCTTGCGCCGTGCAGTGGTCTTCGCAGCTCGGGCGGGTGCCTGGATCGGGATCGGGCTCCTGAGCGGCCGCGGGCGCCGCCGCGATCAGGCTGAAGCCGAGCGAGCCGGCCAGCACGAAGAGGAGCGTGAGCAGGGCGCCGAGGCGCGTACAGTCAGCGAGCAGACGCTTCATCATGAGATGGGACTCCTTAGCCGTGGGGTCTGTAGCGCCTTGGGGCGCCGTCCGATGTTCCTGGACGCACAGCCTGGCGAATCGGAGACGGTGAGCTGCGCGCGTGGGGAGGATAACGTGGGCGATGAGCGCGAGGTTAGAGCCGGCGCTCGATCTCGGTCATTGGCGCTCAGCGCGGATCCAAAGCCGGGCTGGTTGCCCTTCCGCTTTGCAGCGCGGGTGATATCATCGCCTCCCTGGAGGCTCGGCGGCACGCAGCGTTCCATCGGTGGGCGCCACCCACGCCGAACCTCATCGACAGAGTGGACAAAAGGGGGGCGGCATGGCTCAGCGCGCAGACAGGTTCTTCAGCCGATGGTCTATCGTGGTCGCCGGTGCCTGCGCGGCAATCGGCCTCCTGGCCGGTGCTGCGGCCGCACAGTCGACCGGCGAGCACGCCGAGAGCGGCGAGGTCGCTTCGGGCCGCGAGCGCGGCACGGGGACCGGGTCAGTCGTCATCGCGGGGGCGCCCGGGATGAGCGTCCCGGCGCCGCGCAGCTCGTTACGGCCCGCCGAGCCGGCCACCGGACCGGACGCACAGGGCGGCCCGCGCACCCTCCTCGTCGAGGAGTTCGAGCTGGCCGCCTGGCCGTCGGGGTCCACCTGGCAGGTGTTCGACGACAACGGCGCCGTGGGCGGCGAGTACCGGTGGGAGAACCGGTGCACGGGCTACCAGTCCAGCCGCTCGGCGTGGGCGATCGGGGGCGGCGCGCAGGGCGACCTGTTGGGCACATGCTCCGACATCTACCCCAGCCAGCTCGACAGCTGGATGGTCATCGGGCCGTTCGACCTCTCAGGCGCCACGTCCGCGACGCTCTCGTTCACCATGTGGCTCAACAGCGAGTGCGTCGGGACGGATTGCGCGAGCAAGGTGGACCCGCTCTGGGCGGTGGCCTCGACCAACGGCAGCCAGTTCAACGGCCGCTGGTGGGCAGGCGACTGGAAGGACGACGCCGGCGCGCTCGCGGGCGGCTGGTGGCCGGCGACCCTCGACCTGGCCGCGTACGTCGGCGAGCCGCGGGTCTGGATCGGCTTCAACTTCGTCAGCGATGCCTCGGTCGGCTACCCGGGCGGCGCGTTCCTGGACGACGTGCGGTTGACGGCGGTCGTACCGTGCGATCCCGTGCTCTCGGTGCAGCAGATGACCGTGAGCGCCCCGTGCTATCGGCCCGGCAGCACCGTCGGCGTCTTCCTGGACGTCGCCAGCACGGGCGGCACGCGCGAGGTCGAGGCGTGGGTGTCGATCTGGAGCGGGGACGTCATCTGGGTCGATGCCACGCGCCGCTTCAGCGCGCCCGGGCAACAGCTCGTCGAGTTGGTGCTACCCAGCAGCCTCTCGCCCGGCACGTACCGCATCTACACGTCGCTCACGCAGCCGGGGGTCCCCGATTGCGTCCACGACACCCACGAGGTGACGATCACCGTCGACCCGACGTGCAACGCCACCGATCCCGTGCCGGTCACCGCCACGCCCACCCGCACGCCGACGCCGCGCGCCACGCTCGAGGCCGGCCTGTGCCCCGGCGAGAGCGTGGACGAGACCAAGACCATCCACATCCCGGCCGCGCCCGCGCGCGCCGACGTCCTGTTCGCCTTTGACACGACCGGGAGCATGGGTCCGGTGCTCGACAGCGCCAAGGCCAACGCCGTGACCATCATGAACAACCTGGCGGCGGTCATCCCCGACATCCAGTTCGGCGTCGTCGATCTCCGCGACTACCCGCTGGCGCCGTACGGCGACCCCGGCGACTGGCCGTACCTGCTCAGGCAGCCCATCACGAACAACCGCAGCGGGATCTCGGCCGCCATCGCCGCCACCAGCGCGGGCGGCGGCAACGACGGCCCCGAGGCGTACAGCCGCGCGCTGCACGAGACCAACGCCGACGCCGAGATCCGCTGGCGCCCCGACGCCCGGCACTTCATCGTCATGTTCGGCGACAACGTCCCGCACGACGACGACCTCAACGCGGGCATCGCCGCGCCGCCCGTCGATCCAGGCGGTACATGGTGCGGCGGCTCCCCCACGGGCTGTGTCCTCGACCCGGGTCGCGACGGCGTGCCCGGAACGCGCGACGACCTCGACTTCCAGACCGTGCTGGCCCAGGTGGCCGCACAGCGCAGCACGTTGCTGTTCGTCGTCAGCGGCGGTGGCGACTGGCAGACCACGATCGCGCCGTACTGGCGCGAATGGGCGCGGATGACCAACCCGGGGGGCGACGCCGTGTCGCTGGCCGACGCGGTGCAGCTCCCGGCGGCCATCCAGAACCTGATCACGTCGGCCGGCCGGCGGATCGCGCGCCTCGAGCTGCGAGCCAACCCGCCGCAGTACCAGGACTGGCTAACCGTCACCCCGCCGGACTACACCGACCTCGTCGTGCCGCCCGAGGGCCGGTCGGTGACGTTCGACGTCCGGATCCGCGTGCCGATGGGCACCGAGCCGGGCACCTACGCCTTCTCCGTCGATGCCGTCGGCGACGGCGCCGTGTACGGCGGTCAGACGGTGACCATCAACGTGCCAACCGACTGCACGCCCATGGTCACGCCCACCCCGACCCCGACGCCGTACCCCTGCCCGCCGCTCCGGCCATCCGTCACGCCCGTCTGCATCACCTCTGACATGGCGCGCAACCCGGGCTTCGAGCACGGCCCGCGCGGCTGGTGTGGCTACAGCACCGCCGGTCGCTCCGTGGTGGGCATCGACCGCGCCATCACGGGCTTCCGATCCGCCCTGTTCACCAGCGCCTCGGCCGAGACCACGGACGAGTGGCTCTACCAGTTCGTGGACATCCCACCGGACGCGGAGTCGGCCAGCTTCTGGGTCGACGACGTGCGCCGCTTCGTCACGGCCGTCAACCCGCCGGCCGTCTCGGCGGGCAACTTCTTCCGCGCGTCGATCTACGACCTGACGATGAGCACGGAGCTGGTGCGCCTGTGGGAGTTCGACCCGCTGCTCCCGGTTGACTGCGCCATCGACCCGTCCACGTTCAACCTCACGTCGGGACAGCTCGCCGCGCTGCGCGGGCGAACGGTGGTGCTGGTGTTCCGGTTCCAGAAGGTGACGCGGGGCTGGGTGGCCGGCGTCATCGTCGATCGGGTCCACTTCACGGTCTGCAGCCCGTCGCCGCCCTGCCGCGTCGTGGGCGACAAGACGGCGTCGCCGCGCGTCGTCCCGGCCGGCGGCGAGGCCACGGTGGCCATCCGCCTCACCGGCCTGGACGGCCTGTGCAACAGCACGCGCACGCCGGCGGACGTGGCGCTGGTCATGGACACGTCGGGCAGCATGGCTGAGGCGGACAAGCTGGTCATGGCCAAGCTGGCCGCCAAGGGCTTCGTCGACACGCTCGAGCCCGGGGTGGACCAGGTCGCTCTGGTGTCCTTCAGCGACGACGCGTCGGTCAAGCAGGTCCTCTCCCCGTACGCGGGCGGCATCCGCGGCGCCATCGACGTGCTAAGCCCGGTGGGCGACACCAACATCGCGGCGGCCATCGCGCGGGCGCGGGACGAGCTGGGCAGCGCGCGCCATCGCCCGGCCAACGGCCGCGCGTTGGTGCTGCTCTCCGATGGCCTGCCGACCGTCGGCGGCGACCCGCGCGCCGAGGCGGCCGCGGCCAAGGCGGAGGGCATCCGGGTCTTCACGATCGGCCTGGGCAACGACGTCGATCCCGCGCTCATGCGCGAGCTGGCCTCGGCGCCCTCGGACTACTTCTTTGCGCCGGGCGCCGAGCAGCTGGCCGGGATCTACGCGCAGATCTCGGGGCTGATCGGCGGCGGACCGGCGACCAACATCGAGCTGGTCGACCGCCTCTCGCAGTACGTCGCGCTGGTCCCGGGCTCCTTCACCGGCCCATACGCTCCGGCGGTCTCCGTCGACGGCCGGACGCTGACGTGGCGCATCCCGCGCCTGGGGCTGGAGACGCTGATCCTGACGTACCGCGTCCGCCTCACCGAGGCGGCCGGGACGTGGCCGGCCAACGACTCCGCGGTGGCCAGCTACACCAACTCCCGCGGCGAGCCCGCCACCCTCGTCCTGCCCGTCCCGATGATCACCGTGCTCGCGCCCGCGGCGGACCACCCCGAGGCCATGTGCCGGGACCACTCCCGCGACGGCGGCTCGGTGCCCACCAACGCCGGCGGCGAGCCGGTGTGGGACAGCCCGGACATCTGGGTGCGCCAGTCCGACGACCGCGGCTCACAGCACCAGAACCCGCTCGTGGGCCAGCCCAACATGGTCTACGTGCGCGTCCACAACGTCGGCGACGCCCCGCTCCGCGACATCGTCGTCCACGTCTACGACGCCGACGGCGGCGCCAACCTTCGCTGGCCGGACGACTGGGCGCCCGAGATCGGGCGCACGACCATCGCCAACCTGGCTCCCGGCGCCACGACGGTGGTCGGCGTGCCCTGGACGCCGGTCTACCCAGGCCACACGTGCTTCCTCGTGCGCCTCGAGGCCCCACAGGACCCCATCACGTTCGATGGCTACGTGCCGTTCGACAACAACATCTGCCAGAAGAACGTCCAGGTCACCACGGGCGGGGGCGGCGGGCACACGCCGTCGAGCGTCAACGTCGGCACCCGCGAGCGCGGCAGCGGCTACGGCTCGGTGCGCATCACCTCCAAGGACCTGGCGGCGGGCGCCACGGGCCGGATCGGCTTCGGCAGCCGCGAGCTGTTCGATCGCTGGCAGCTCGCCGGCGGCACCGCCACCGGCGGGACCGTGGACGCCGGCGAGCGCACGGTCACGTTCCGGGGCCGCGGGACGGGCGGAGGGGCCGTCGCCGCGCAGGCGCCCGACCTGGCGCTCGACCTGATGCTCGACCGCCTCCCGTTCGAGCCCGAGGAGCTGGCCGCGATCACGCTGGAGGTCACCGACCCGGCGGGCGGCGCGCCGGCCACGTTCCAGATCGAGCAGTTCATGGGCGGCCGGTCGACGGGCGGCGTCACCGTGCGGCCGGTCGAGCCGTCCGGGCTCTTCGTGCCGTACGCGGGGACGGGGAAGCTGCCGTGACCGCGGGGCGGGACGACGGGCCGGCGAGGCTGCTACCGCCGGCTCGTCGCCCCGCCCCCCAGCTCACCGTGCCGAAAGCACCCCACCACGTGGTCGTTGACCAGCCCCGTGGCCTGCATATGGGCGTACACGATGGTCGGGCCGACGAACGTGAAGCCGCGCGCCTTCAGGTCCTTGGACAGCGCGCCCGACTCGGCCGTCTCCGCCGGCAGCTCATCGAGCGTCCGCCAGGCATTTTGGATCGGCCGGCCGTCGACGAAGCGCCAGATGTAGGCGTCGAAGCTGCCAAAGGCCTCCTGAACGGCCAGGAACGCGCGCGCGTTGCCGATGGCGGAGGCCACCTTGGCGCGGTTGCGGATGATCCCCGGGTCTTGGAGCAGCTCGGCGGCCTTGGCGTCGTCGAAGCGCGCGACGGCCGCCGCGTCCCAGCTGGCGAACGCGCGCCGGTAACCCTCGCGGCGCCGGAGGATGGTCAGCCAGCTTAGGCCGGCCTGGGCGCACTCCAGGATGAGGAACTCGAAGTGCTTGGCGTCGTCGTGCACCGGAAGGCCCCATTCGACGTCGTGGTAGCGGACGTAGTCGGGGTCGGAGCCTGGCCAGGCACAGCGAGCGACGGCCTCGCTCACGATCCAACGCTCGGCATCATCGCGGCGTCTCGCTCCGCCGCGTCGCGCGCAGCCACAGCCCCACGCCCCCGAGCACCAGGATGCCCACGAGCCACGCCGCGGCCACCGCGGCCGAGATCGGGCTCGCCGACCCCTCGCCGCCGCCGTCCGATGCCGCCGTCGGCGCGCCGGGCGAGGGCGCGTCGCCGCCGACGGCATCGGTCGCCGGCGGGTCACCGCCGTCAGCGGATGCCGTCTCGGCCGGGCCCGTCGGCGCGCCGGGCGTCGTCGATGGGGCCGCTGCGCGCGTGCCGTCGGTACTCGCGACCTGTGTCGGAGGCGCCGTGGCGTCGTCCGCGTACACCAGGGTGTCGGTGATGCCGCTGCGCATGCTCGGCACCTCTCGGTCTAGCTCCGGCTCCGGCTCGACGCCCAACGCCTGGCGCTGGCTGCGCATGCCCATGGCCAGCTGCAGCGAGTAGTCCGTGGAGACGTGGTCGTCGTCGCGGTCGGCGTTGAAGGCCACCCCGGCGGGGATGTTGCGGAAGAAGCGCTGGAGCGATGTCTGCGACGTCGTGCGCGGCAGCGTGCCGCCGATCGGGTCCTGCGCCGCGCCGTGGCACGAGAGGCAGCTGGAGACGGGGTTGTCGACCGGGCCGTTCAGGCGGCCCTCCCACCCCAGGTGCGTCACCAGCGCCCGCCCGCGCGGGTTGATCTTGGACTCCTGGAGCGGCTGGCCGGTGCCGAGCAGCGCGGGGTCGTTGCCCCACATGATCCCGACCGGCGTCAGCTTGTCCCACGGCCGCATGCCGGCCGTCCCCGCGGCCGCCGGGTCGTAGACGAACGTGCCGAACACCCAGCCGGTGGTCGCGTCGGCGCGGTCGTCGCGGACGGCCAGGTCGACCTGGAGCAGCCGGACGGTGCGGATCTGCTGCGGCGCGCCGACGAACGCCTCCCATTCGGGGGCGCCCAGGAGCGTGGGCACGTCGTCGGGCGGGGCCATGGTGAAGAGCAGCTTGATGGCCACGGTGCCTTCGGGGAAGAGCGCCTTGGTGGCGTCGGGGGCCTCGGGATCGGCCCAGACCTGGCCGATGGTGAAGCCGCCGAGCGCGTTGTACAGGCTCACGGCCCAGTTCTGGTACGTGCCCGTCTGGTCGGGGTGCAGGTCGCCCGGCCCCGAGTCGCGCTCGCGCGTCAGGCCGTGCACGAGCTCGCGCCCGCGCGACCCGCGATGCATCCACGGCGCGTGGTACCACGTCCGCACCGCGTTGTCCTGCCCGCGCCAATCCACCGCCACGTTGCCCTGCATGGCGTAGCGCAGCACGGAGCGCGCGTACGTGACCGGGCTCGTCCGGAAGTCGATAGCCTTCCACGGCAGCGGCTGGGGCGCAGGGGCGGCCGCCGGGTAGTCCTGGCTCAACGCGAAGACGGGGCCCGTCCAGCCGGCCGGCGGCGTGTCGTCGGTGCTCGGGAACGTCTGCGCGCGCGCGGCGCCTGCGCCCAGCGCCGCGAGCCCGCCGGCGACGAGCACGGCGACCGCGAGCGCGGCGCTGTGGCTCGCTCGGGCGCGTCGCGGGGCCCATGAGGTTGGCGCGTTCGTACAGGCGACGGACCGTGGCATGGTGACCTCTCCTGGTGTAGGCCGGCAGGGCGGCGTGCCTCCCGCTAGCGCAAGGGCCTTTGCATCCCCGGCCGAGGTCGGGGCTTCCCATCCCGGCCCGTTCGTTGCCGGCTAGGCACTGATCCCGACCGCGTCGAACGCCGCGTCGATGGCTGCGATCCTGTCCTCGAGGTTGGACGCGTTGCGAAACAGCGAGCGGGCGGCCAGCACGACCGCGCGGCGGCTGTCTGCGAAGGTGCTGGTCCGGCCCAGGTACTGCGTGACGCCCAGGTAGAACAGCGCCGCCACCTCGGTCGGCGCCAGGACAAACCCGAGGCCGCTCGCCGGCCGCGCCATGAGCAGGTTGAAGCCGGCCTTGTTGTGGATGCCGCTGTTGATGTGCACGCCGCCATGGTCCTGGTCGAGCGGCAGGTCCAGGAAGTCGTCCATGTGCTCCGGCTGCCCAAAGCGGCCGGGCTGGCTAATATCGCGCAGCGGCGTCCCACCGGTCTGGACGAGGTCCTCGCCCATCTCCCAGTTCCACAGGTCGGGACGGCGCCGCCGGTTGCCCCGGCTGTTGGATACGATGATGCCGAAGATGTCCGAGAGCGACTCGTTGAGCGCGCCCGACTCGCCGGCGTACTCGAGGCGCGCACGGCTGTCGGTGACGCCGTGGAAGATCTCGTGCGCCACGACGTCCAGCGCCAGGGCGTACGAGCGCAGCGTGCCGCTGTTGCTCCGCTGGCCGTAGATCATCTGCCGGCGACCGGGCAGCCATGCGGCGTTGCGCCACTCCTGCCCGGGACCGAACTTGATGCAGTTTATGGACGACCGATACGGCGCCCCGAGCCCGTCGACGCCGTCGCGCTTGAGCGTTCGGCGCAGGAAGCCGGCGACCGCGCTGGCGTTGTAATGCGCGCTGATGGCCGCCGGCGACCATTCCGTGCCGTCCGTCTCGACGTAGTCGCCCGGCAGCGCGCCGAAGTCGTCGATGTAGCTCCGGAAGCCGAAGTCGAACGTGTGGACGTTGTCCAGCTCGTTGATCAGGCGGCGGCCGCCGACAGCCTCGCTCGGGATCACGCGCACCGTGCGCAGCAGGCCCAACCCGTCGCGGGCCTGCTCGAGGGCGTCGTGCAGGCGCGGCAGCTCGCTCACGATCTCGCCGCTGTGCGCGTCCACGATGAAGTCCGCGATGTCGTCCGCGTGCTCGTCGTCGCCCCCTTCGTACACCGGCACGTCCTCGAAGATGTAGGCCAGCCGCCAGCTCCGGGACGCGCCGTCGTAGTAGTAGTGGAGGACGGGCACCCGCGGCTCGACGCCCTGCGGAACGTGCGCCGCCGCGCGCACATGCTCGTAGGCGCTGGACGGCGCGATGCTGGCCACCGGGTCGACGTCCGGTTCGCCGAGCGACGAGGCGATGGCCATGAGCGCGTTCTTGGGGCCCAGCTCGATGGTGACCAGCGAACCATAGACCGGGATCTTGCGGAAGCGCTGCCGGAACTTCACGGTCCGCGTGCCGGTGAGCGGCACCGCCTCGACGCCGAGCAAGTCGAAGTCCGGCACGGCGCCGCCGACCCGATCGGCGGCAATGGCGGGCATGTCAGGGCGCGCGAACGCCTCCGCCAGGTAGCGCCGCGCCGCCTCCTCGGGCGAGAGCCGCGCGGCCGACGGCGCCGCGCGGCGGGCGCCCCCCGTCGCACCGCCGGCGCCATCGTCGGCCGCCGCGACCGTCGTCACGTCGATGGGGGGCGGAGCGCCCGGGTCGCCGACGTGGTACGCGAACTCGCGCAGTCCGTTCCTGGCCGTCATGGAGCACCTCCCGCCGTGGAGACCGGAGACCGTGCGTCCCCGGGAGGGGATCGGCGTGCACAGGATAAACGAATGCCGCGCGGGTTTCACGCCGCGCCGGCAGTTCGTTTATTGCGGGGTGCTAGCGGCCCGTGCCCGTCCGCTGCCCGCTGGACGAGCCGCCCTGAACACGGCGACCCGAGCCGCCCCAGCTGGACCCGCCACCCGGTCGTCCGCCGCTGCCGGCCGGCCTGCCGCCCGGTCGCCCGCCGCCGCCGGACGAACCGCCGCCCGACCGGTTCGCGCCGCCGCTGCCGGTGCCGGTGCCGCTGCCAGTGCCGTTGGTCGAGCCGCCGCCGGGCCCTGCGCTCCCGTAGCGTCGGCCACCGTTCGATCCCACCTCGGCGGGTCGCCCGTTGCCGGCGGGGCCGGGGCGGCCGCCGCCTGCCGCGGCCGGTCGCCCGCCCGAGCGGCTGCCGGCTGCGACGGGCGCGGCGCTTTGGGCACGGGGTCGCGACGGGCGCTGCGCGCCGCGGTTGCGCTCGGCGCGCTGGCGGCGGGTGAGCTCGGGCTCGGAGTCGTCGTGGATGTAGCGGAAGCCAGGCACGCGCGTCGGCGGCAGCTTCTCGCCCGTCAGCTTCTCCACGGCCTCCCAGAGTGCCTCGTCCGTGTTGGAGTACAGCGTGATGGCCACGCCGTCGCGGCCCGCGCGGCCGGTGCGGCCGATGCGGTGGACGTAGTCCTCGGCGGCCGAGGGGACGTCGAAGTTGATCACGTGCGACAGGTGGGGGATGTCCAGGCCGCGCGAGGCCACGTCGGTGGCCACCAGCAGCTTCAGCCCGCCGCTGCGGAAGTCGCCCAGGATGCGCTCGCGCTTGTTCTGGGGGACGTCCGAGTGCAGGGCCGCGTTGGCCAGCCCGGCGCGGTCGAGCACCTTGGACAGCTTGTTGGCCCGATGGCGCGTCCGCGCGAAGACCAGCGCCGACTCGACGGACTCGGCATCCAGGATGTGGGCCAGCAGCTCGGCCTTCTGGTCCTGAGCCACGGGATAGAAGCGCTGGTCGATGCTCTCAACGGTGGTCATGGGCGCGTCGGCCTCGACCCGCGTGGGGTTGCTCAGGTAGTCGGCGGCCAGCCTGGCGATCTGCTCCGGCATGGTCGCCGAGAACAGCAGCGTCTGGCGGCCCGTGCGCGGCACGCGGCCCTCGTCGATGACGCGGCGGACCTGCGGCAGGAAGCCGAGGTCGAGCATGCGGTCGGCCTCGTCGAGCACGAGGTAGCGGACGCTGTCCAGCCGGACCGTGCCGCGCTCGATGTGGTCGATCAGGCGGCCGGGCGTGGCCACCAGCACGTCGACGCCGCGGGAGAGCAGCTGGAACTGGGCGCCGTAGCCGACGCCGCCGTAGATGGTGCCGACGCGGAAGCGCAGGTGGCGGCCGTAGCCCTTGAAGGCCTCGGCGACCTGGTTGGCCAGCTCGCGCGTGGGGACGAGCACGAGCGCCACAGGGTGGCGGCCGTGCTGCGGGTTGGCGGCATATGCGTTGAGCCATGGCAGGGCGAAGACGGCCGTCTTGCCGCTGCCGGTCTGCGCGCAGGCGATCAGGTCGTTGCCGGCCAGCGCCACGGGCAATGCCGTGGTCTGGATGGGGGTCGGGTTGTCGTGGCCCAGCTCCGCGAGCGCGCGCTGGATGGGCTCGGCAAGGCCGAGCGAGGCAAAGGTGGTCATGGGTGTTCCCTCATGCGGGTGGTGCGTGAAGCGCGTTCCACTCGCGGGGACCCTCGCGTTGGAGGGATCACCCTACTCGACGACGACAAACTAGGGCGTTTGGCGTAGAGCAAGCGGACAGCGAATCGTCGCGAACAAGATGAGCGCCCGGCCGAATGCCGGGCGATCCGATAGGAAAATGCTAGCGGAGCGCCGGCGGGGTGGCAAGTTTTGTTATGGCAATCGCTATCGTGCTGCCGGCGACGAACAGCGTGGAGCACGATTATGAAGCCGATCGGGGTAGCCCTTCTTGCCGTGCTGGCCGCCGCGCTCGGGATCAACACCTTCATCGGCCTCTGGGAGGGCCCGACCGACGCCCAGCTGGACGCGCTCGCGGACGCCGGCATGGCCGTCATCGCCGACCAGAACGACGTCGCGCTGGCGCGGCGCGACGCCTCGACCTTGGTAGGCTGGATGCAGCAGGACGAGCCCGACAACGCGCAGGCCGACGGCCAGGGCGGTTGGGGGCCGTGCGTCGAGCCGGCGGAGATCATCGCGCGCTACCAGCGGATGAAGGCCGCCGACCCGGATCGCCCGGTCTGGCTGAACCTGGGTCAAGGCGTGGCGTGGGACCTGGACCGCCCCTACTACGGTCGCGGGAGCGCATGCGCCGATCGGTGGGAGCAGTACCCCGATTACGTGAAGGGCGCTGACATCGTGTCGTTCGACGTCTACCCGGTGACCAGCCCCGACGAACCGATCAAGGGCGATCTCTCCCGCGTCGCCCTCGGTGTGGACCGCCTTGTGGAGTGGACGGGCGGCGAGAAGATCGTCTGGAACGTGGTCGAGACGACGCACATCGGAGCCCAGGTCAGGCCCACGCCCCACGACCTCTGGGCCGAGGTCTGGATGTCGATCGTCCACGGCTCCATGGGCATCGTCTACTTCGTCCACGAGTGGTACCCGGAGTTCCGCGAGCCCGCGGTGCTGCAGTACCCCGAGATGCGCGAGGCGGTGACGGCGGTCAACGCGCGCATCCGCCTGCTGGCTCCCGTCCTCAACAGCCCGACGCTCGATGGGCAGGTAGCGGTGGAAGCCGACGACGCAGCCGCCCGCGTCGACCATCTGGTGAATCGCCTCGACGGCTGGCTCTACGTGCTGGCCGTTGCCATGACCGAAGTGCGATCCCGCGCGACGTTCCAGGTTGCGCCCGAGGCCCTTGGGCTGGGCGCCGACGACGACGTCCAGATCGAGGTGATCGGCGAGGGGCGGGAGCTCGAAGTCGTCGACGGTGCCTTCAGCGACGACTTCGGCGCGTACGACGTGCACCACTACCGACTGCGCAAGGTCCCGGCGCTGAGCGGTACGCCGACCGGGTCGCCGACTAATGCGCCGACTGAAACGCCGATCGGGTCGACGCCGACGGGCAGCGTGCCGATCACCACCCCCGCGGCGACGCCGGCGGCGACGGGCCCTGCGCCCGCTCTCGAGCCGGCACTGCTGCCGGCGCTTTGGCGATAGCCGTACGTGGCTGCGCGAAAGCGAACCGAGCGCGCCAAGGCACCCAGCCGGGCGACACGCGCCCGCAAGGTCGGCGTCGGCGTGGCGCCGGACGGGGAAGGCGGGTGGTACTGGACGGCGGTGTTCTCGGCCGGGTCGTAGGGGGCGGGGGCGAGCGATGGGATCGGGATTGGGGGAGCGGGATTGGGATCGGGATCGGGATCGGCGAAGCATGCCGGGGATGCCGAGTCGAGCGTCGCACGCATGGCGCCAACACGGCGCGCACCCCCTTCCGCGACGCCCATCGCCACCGCTACGCTGCCCACGTGACGGCTCCGATCGCGCCCATGTCCCGCGCGCAAGCCCGTCCGGGAGCAGCCCACGGAGCTGCTAGAATGGCGGCGACGCCGCAAAGCCCAGCGAGGTAGTGCCCATGGCCGTCAAGTTCATGTTGGGCACGCACTTCGCCGGGCGCGGTGTCGCGTCATGTCGTCCGATTCGGCGGCATTCAATAAGGAGATGAATCGATGGCAAAGGTATTGGGCGTAGGCGGCATCTTCTTCAAGGCGAAGGACTCGGCTGCGCTGATCGCGTGGTATCGCGACGTCCTCGGCCTGGACATGCAGGACTGGGGCGGCGCCGTCCTCACGCCAGAGGCGATGGCTGCCCATCCCGGCGCCGGCACGGTGTTCAGCCCATTCGAGGCTAACACGGACTACATGCTGCCGTCGACCAAGGAGTTCATGATCAACCTCGCGGTCGACGACCTCGACGGCGTGCTGGCGCGGTGCGCGGAGCATGGCGTCACGCCGCTGAAGATGTTCCCGGACGAGTTCAACGGCCGCTTCGCCCACATCATGGATCCGGAGGGCACCAAGATCGAGCTTTGGCAGCCGAGGCCGATCGATCCCTCGTCCCTCCCGCCGATCTAGGCGCGAGTTGACGTCCTCAGCGCCTTGAAGGCGCGGATCACGATCGACAGGATGCTACTGGGCGCGCCGTTCGTGGATCTTTGACAGCGATGCACTCCCGGTTGAGAATGCCCATGCCCCCTGGCGGCGGATCCCGCGCCGGGCGGTTTTTCTTGTGCGGCATATGGCCCGTTCCGTCCGGTTCGGGAACGCCGATCGACGCAAGCCTGCATGTCATGCTCTATAGGGAGGAAATGGGAATGTCGCGTTGGATCTCGTTGCTGGTAATCTCGCTGATGGTCGTGCCGTTGGTCGCCTGTGGTGGTCCGGCGGGAGACAGCATGGATGGCGCTCAAGAGCCCTCGGACGCGCCGGCGGCCGTCGAGGAGGCCCCTGCCTCGGACACTACGGTCGAGGAAGAGCCCACGGCAGATGCGTCGAGCACCTCCGGTGACGCGCTCGATCTGTCCAGTCTCCCTGCGGCCGTCCTCCCCGACACGGATGTCTACTACCAGCTGCAGACGCAGCTCACGGAGTCGGGCGCCATGTGCCTGGAGGGTCAGGGCGGCGCTGCTCCCGATTCGGGCGCGGTGCTGGACGGTGCCGGGTTCATGAACGACTGCCAGGAGGTCACGGGCCAGCTCTGGAAGTTTGTTCCCGACATCGACGGCTACTATCGGCTACACAACCAGATCGGCGAAGAGAACGGCCTCTGTGCGGAAGGCAACCGCCTGGCGGAGGACTCCGTGCTCGGTGGGGCCCTCGTGATGATGCCGTGCGACGACGTCACCGGGCAGTTGTGGAAGCTGCTGGACGCCGGCGACGGCTACTACCGCCTCCAGTCGCAGTTCCTCGAGGGAGAGAACATGTGCCTCGACAGCCAGGGCGGCGCCGCTCCCGGCTCGGGCGCCGTGCTGGATGGCGCGGCGTTTATGGACGCTTGCCGGGAGGTAACCGGGCAACTCTGGCGGTTGATCCCGCAGGGGACTGAGGCGGCTGCGCACTGGACCTATGACGAAGAAGAAACCGCCCCTGCCCACTGGGCTGAGCATTACCCCGATTGTGCCGGCATCAAGCAGTCGCCAATCGATGTGACCACGGCGCTCGGCTCGAACCTGGAGGACATCGTCTTCAGCTACGCCGAGTCGGCCGTCACCGTCTTCAACAGCGGGCACACGATTCAGGCCGTTTACGACGAAGGCAGCTCAATTGCGGTATCCGGCACCACCTATCCCCTGAAGCAGTTCCACTTTCACTCCCCCAGCGAGCATACGGTCGACGGGGTGCCGGCCGCTGCCGAGCTGCACCTGGTGCATGCAATTGAGGTTGGCGGTAAGGTGGTGAGTCGGGCGGTGGTTGGCGTGTTGATCCAGGAAGGTGAGGAGAATCCCGCGTTTGCTTCCGTCTGGGCCAACTTGCCCAAAGTGGTCAGTGAAGAGAGCGATGCGAAGACCATTGCCGGCGCATTCGTCAATGCTGACGATCTGTTGCCGGACGTCAGGACGTACTACACCTATCCCGGATCGCTGACCACACCGCCCTGCACCGAAGGCGTCACGTGGCTGCTGCTCACCACGCCCATCGAGATGTCGGCGAAGCAGATCGCCGATTTCAAGGCCATCATCGAAGACAACAACCGGCCGGTGCAGCCGCTGAACGACCGTGAGGTGTTGGAGGACACGATCGACGGCTGATCGTCCTCGGACAGCCAGGCAGGTCCCGAACGGTCCGCTACACCGGCCGCAGCTCGCGAGGGAGCTGCGGCGGCGGGTTGGCGGCCAGCACGCGGTTGTAGAACGCGGCGCTTGCGAGACCAGCAACCGGCATGGCCACGATCAGACCGATGCCAAGAGCGAGAACGCCGAGGAGGATGATCGCCGCCGTCGCAATGTGGAGCATTAGGCCGCGCCACTTGTAGCCGCGCATCATCGCCCAGCTGGCGTACACGGCGTCGACCGCGCCCAGCTGTCGGTCCAAGACGAGCAGCGGAGCGTGCATGATGCCGATGGAAACGACCAGGAGTGGGCTGAGGGACACCGCAACGATGACCATCACCACGAAGAACGCCAACGCGAACGAGTCCAACATCATCACCGCCTCCATCGCCAGGCTCGACGAGGTCACGATACCAAGCCCGAAGAGCATGACCACGCTGATGGGCAGCACGATCAGCCCTGCCGTGATGATCGTGGAGGCGACGACCGTCCCGAGCAGCGGTGCGTAGCGGCGGTACGGCGCTAAGAACGTCGAGATGCCGCCAGGTTCTTCGCCCCGCACCAACTTGAGCTGGAGCAGCACTATCCCAAAGCCAACCGGAATGGAGAGCGCCAACCACTGCGCGATGGTCCACGACCAGGACGCGACCGTTTGCTCGCGGCCATATGCGTAGCGCGCCAGAGCATCGACGATCGGTGCTGCGGGGCCGACCGAAAGGGAGGCGGGGTCGAACGGAAGTTCGCCCGGTCGCGTCAGCGCGAAGTTGACCACCTCGAAGATCCCGAACATCGTCCAGACCACGACCTGGATGCCCACGAGCAGCCCCGCGTGCCGCTTGAACGTCGCCCATCCATCGGCAATCGACGCGCGTACCATCGGAAGAGCCTCCTTGCCATGTCGCGACGAGGGCCGTCTGTTGGACGACCGCGTTCCGGCGGCGACGATACCACGAGACGCTGCGGCGTCAAGACAAACGCGGCCGACCCGACTAGATCAAGCCCATCTCGCGCCCGCGGAGCGCCGCCTGCGTGCGGTCCCGCGCGCCGATCTTTTGCAGGATGGCCGTCACGTGGTTCTTGACAGTCCCCTCGGGCAGGTTGAGCCGCTCGGCAGCTGCGTGTATGAACTCAGTCTCGAAGACCGTAGGGCAAGAACAGCGTACGTCGGCTGATGGTGGTACGGCGCAGGATTGCCGCGTCCACGGTCCCAGTTCCCGTAACCAAGAACTCCGCGTCGTTTATGGCTGTGATGGTGCCTGCGTTGCTCATGCCCATGGGAAGATCGAGCCGCGACCACCCTGCGGTGGACGGATCCAACACATCAAGCCAGGAGGCGGGCCTCCCTCCCGCGATGATGAGCTCCCCGGATACGGCCTCCGCGATGCTCAGGTTCACGCCCGTACGCGAAGCGCTTCCAACCGATGTCCATTCGTCAGCGACCGGGTCATAGAGGCTCGCGACCGAACTCTCGATGTCGCCGACGACGAGAAGCCGGCCGTCGCTGAGCACGAATGTGGTCGCTCTCTGATGCCCATGCGGCGCATCGCTTCGCACGGACCATTGGTCCCTTTCCGTATCGTAGACTTCCGTGCTTGACAAGGGTGTGAAGAACTCCTCGTCGAAGGGGAATCCCTCGAAGACATCCATTTCGGTACCACACGCAATGAAGACACTCCCATTTGGCAGCCTTGCTGCTGCGGCAGACGATCGCCGCTGCGTCAATGGCGCCCTGCGCGTCCACCGATCGAGGAGGCGATCGTACTCGATCACGGTATCCACCGAGCTCGTGCTCCTCCCCCCTGTGCTGTTCGACCCACCCAGAGCAAGAAGTCGGTTCGGGTCAATTCGCACCATCGATGGCGGGGTGGACATCGGGCCAAACGCTTCCAACGCGTGGGGGGGTAGGTCGATTTCAACCCATTCGCCTGACTCATAAGCGTAGAGGCGGTGACGTGGGACAAAGGGCTCGGACGGGTTTTCGGCACTCCGCCAGCCCGTGAGAAACAACGGATCGCTCTCGGGCCATGCCAGGAACTCCTGCGCCCAATGTGGAATAAGTCCCGGCCGCGGTGCTGGCAGCGTTGGACCGAGTGTCCAGGAATGTTCTCGCGTATTAAAGTACAGCGGTGCTGGCATGAAAGTCCGTCGACAGATTTACAGGATTGGACCCGCCGGCGATGAGAACGTTCCCATCCGCTGTGGTCGTAGCACGCTGATAGGCTCGAGGGATGGGCATTGGCGGGATGCCTTGCCACTCCCAGTCGAGGGTCGCCCATGCAAGCGCGCGGTCGGACCCTGACGACGATGAAAGTCGGTCCGCTGCAATCCCAGGATGAACGATCCAAGGCAACGGCAGCAAGAGGCATCCAAGAACTGCCAACGCGTACGGACGGGGAAGGGGCATGGACACTCGCAATCGTTCAGAGCGTCTGCGATGGCCACCACAGCCTCTCGCGGTGGTCGATCACACGATCAGCGGGTCAGCAGGTGGTGCCAAGGATGCTCAGCGCGCATTGTAGTGCGCCCTGCGCACCCTCGCCAATCCGTTCGTGAGGCAATCTCATCTATGGAGTCAGCCACCTTGAACACCGCTCGCGCAGCCTCGAACATGCGATCCATGCGATGCATCGTACGATCGGACCTGCGAACCTACCCCGTCTGAACGCCCTCCCGCTCAAACCGCGTGCGCTTCTCGTCCTTCTGGCGCCGGTCCGCGTCCAGCACGCGCTTGCGCATCCGGATGCTCGCCGGCGTGACCTCGACCAGGTCGTCGGGGCCGATGTACTCGATGGATTCGTCCAGGCTGAACAGGATGGGCGGTGTCAGCTGGATGCCCTCCTCCGCGAACGACTTGCGGTGGTTGGTGACTTCCTTCTTACGGCACACGTTGATGACCAGGTCGTCGGGCCGCGGCCGCTGGCCCACGATCATCCCGGCGTACACCTCCACGCCCGGGCCCAGGAAGAGCGCGCCGCGCAGCTGGGCCGTGTTCAGGGCGTAGCCAGTGGTGATGCCCGTCTCGTGGGCCACCAGCGAGCCGTTCTCGCGCTGCTCGATGTCCGCGGCGTACGGGCCGTAGGCGTGGAAGAGCGTGTGGACGATGCCCGTGCCGCGCGTCATCGTCAGGAAGGCGTTGCGGAAGCCCAGGAGGCCACGCGTGGGCATGACGTAGTGCAGGTGGACGATGCCCTCCTCGCCCGGGTGCATGTTGGCCATCACGCCGCGCCGCCGGCCGAGCATCTCGACCACGGCGCCCATGTGCGGCTCGGCCACCTCCACATAGACGTCCTCGTAGGGCTCCTGGCGTTCGCCGTCGACCTCGCGGAAGATCACCTCCGGGTTGCCCACAGCAAGCTCGTAGCCCTCGCGGCGCATCGTCTCGATCAGGATGGCCAGGTGCAGCTCGCCCCGGCCGCTGACCAGGTACGTGTCGGCCGACTCCGTCTCCTCGACCCGGAGCGCGACGTTGCGCTCCAGCTCCTTCATCAGCCGATCGCGCAGCACGCGGCTGGTGACGAACTTGCCCTCGCGGCCGGCGAACGGGCTGGTGTTGACCATGAACGCCATCCGCACGGTGGGCTCCTCCACCGCGATCGGCTCGAGCGGGCGCGGGTCCAGCGGGTCGGTGATGGTCTCGCCGATGGCCACGTCGTCCAGACCGGCCACCGCGACGATCTCGCCGGCGTCGGCCGACTCCACGGCATCGCGGCCCAAGTTCTCGAACACGAACAGCTCGCTCACGCGCGCCTTGCGCGGCGCGCTGTCCGGCGTGGCCACCACCACATCCTGGCCGCGGCGCAGCGTCCCGGCCCGCAGCCGGCCCATGGCCATCCGGCCCTTGTACTCGTCGTAGTCCAGGTTGGTCACCAGGAGCTGGAGCGGGCTCTCCGCGTCGATCTCCGGCCCTGGGAGGGCCAGGATAGCGTCGAACAGCGCGCCCAGGTCCGGGCCCTCCGCGTCCGGGGACGTGCTGGACTGCCCGGTGAGCGCCTTGGTGTAGATCACGGTGAAGTCCGACTGGTCCTCGGTGGCGCCGAGGTCGATGAACAGGTCGAACGTGGCGTTGACCACGAACTCAGGCCGCGCCTGCGGCCGATCCATTTTGTTGACCACCACGATGGCGCGGTGGCCGAGCTCCAGCGCCTTGCGGAGCACGAAGCGCGTCTGCGGCATCGGCCCCTCGACCGCGTCCACCAGCAGCAGGACGCCCTCGACCATGTTCAGCACCCGCTCCACCTCTCCGCCGAAGTCCGCGTGGCCCGGCGTGTCGACGATGTTGATCTTCATCTCGCCGCGGCGGATGGCCGTGTTCTTGGCCAGGATGGTGATCCCGCGCTCGCGCTCCAGGTCGCCGGAGTCGAGCACGCGCTCGCCCACGGCCTGCCGGGCGTGGAACACGTCGGTCTGGCGGAGCATGGCGTCCACCAGCGTGGTCTTGCCGTGGTCCACGTGGGCGATGATGGCGATGTTTCGGATATCGTCGCGACGGGTGGTCATGGTTCGGGTCACCGTGTGTCGAGGCCTGCGTGCTGGGCCGTGCTGCGTGGCCGGATCGGCCGCAAACGACAAGGATAGCCGTTCGGGGCTCTGGGAGCGCTACAGGGCGCGGTGGTCCGAGGCGGGATCGACGATCGCCTCCCGCGCCGGCCCGGATTAGAATGGCCGTCCCGACGGCGCGCTCCGCCGCGCCCTCGCCTACACCACCTCGCCACGCTAAGGAGACCGCTCGCATGGCCGCATCGCCCACGCCCGCTCTTGATTCCGCCTACCTCGAGGCCGCGGCGCGCATCATCTTCATGGGCGGCCTCAACCGCGGGGTGGTCGACAACAAGTGGGCCGGGTTCCGCGCGGCCTTCAGCGGCTTCGACGTGCCCACCGTCGCCGCCATGGGTCCGGCCGACGTCGAGCGCCTGGCCGCCGACGATCGCCTGATCAGGTACCGCGCCAAGCTGCAGGCCGTCGTCGACAACGCGGCGACCATGGCCGAGGTGGCGCGGGAGCACGGCTCGTTCGGCGCATGGGTGAACGCGCTGGTCGCTCGGGAGGGCGCGGCCGCTGCGCAGCGCGAGCTGGCGCGCCGCTTTCGCTACGTCTCGGAGCAGGGAGCGCTGTTCTGGCTGTTCGCGTGCGGGCACGACGTGGGCGAGGTGTCCGAGAAGAACCGCGCCAAGTACGCCCCGTTCAGCGGTTGAGCGCGGCTGCCAAACCCTCCGGGGCCACCTGCCGGGTTAGCGGCCGCCGACCGTCCCGCGGCGAAGGAAGTTCAGCACGTCACCGCGTGCGGTGATGTCCAGAGCATAGGCAAAGCCGGGCATGTCGCCCTGGCCGGAGGTCAGCAGCTCGAGGAGCGTGCGATCGTCAGCGTCGCGGACGCTCAGTGCCACGTCGGCGGCGGAGGGGTGGCAGCTGGCGCAGTCAACCGCCCAGATCGCCGCGCCGCGCTCGAGCGAGGCGGCGGAGGCCGGCACCGGGTTGCCGTCCAGCGGCAGCGCCACGGCATCCACGTGCGCGATCAGCGCCCCCCAGAGGACCACGAGCTGCGCCAGCGCCACCGCGCCGGCGGCGAGCCGTACGAGGCCGCCGTGATCCGCGCCGAGCCTGAAGCGCCGCCCCCCGAGCCAGCCGAGGATGGCGACCGCGACGGCGGCCGCAAGCACCGGGAGCGCGAGGGCAGCCGTCGCCGGTGGGGTGGCACGCGGCATGGGCACCGCGCCGAGCACGAGGATGGCGCCCGCCAGGGCCAGCCGGAGGCTCTCGGGCCTCCCTTCGGAACGAAGGCGCGTGCGCACCGACGCGATCAGGCAGCCTGCTCCGACGACGGCCAACGCCGCGCGCCAGCCGCCAGGAAGGCCGATGTCGGGAACCAGCGCAAACCAAGTGGCCGCGAGCACAGCGCCCATCATGGCCAGCGCCGCCGAACCGCTCCCGGCCGTCGACCGGCGGCGCCGTACGGCCAGCACGCCGCCGACCGCCACCAGCGCGCCGCCAACCTGCCAGATGGTCGCCCGGCTCGTAAGCGCCGGCCCCCAGTCGGCGACCCGCGTCGAGGCGACGAGGCCGAGCGGCAAGAGGCCGATCGCCGCTCCCGTCCAACCGCCGGCCAGCACGCGCATGAGGGCATCCCGCGAGGGCGCTTCAGCCGTGGCGTCAGATGCCGCTCCGGGCTCCCCGCTGGCCGCCAGACGCCCTGCCAGCGCGGCGGCCAGCGCCAACCCGGCAACGGCCCACGCCGATAACCAGGCGCGGCGCACGGCGTCGGCCACGCCCATGTGCCCTGCAGGCGCGACCTGGATGGTAAAGCCCGCCGTCGGGTAGATCGAGCAGGAGAAGCCATAGGTGCCGGCAGCGGCAAACTGCCGGCGCCAACGCTGGCCCGGCGCCAGGGCGAAGGGGCCGAAGGCATGGTTCTCGGTGTCCAAATTCTCCACGATGAGCGGCACGCCGACGCCCGTCGAGACGGTCTGGGGCATGACGTCGGCAATGCTCTCGCCCGCCCGGACGCGGTCCGCGGTGCCTGGGGGAATGACGTAGGTCTGCGGTGCGCTGGGGCGGCGTGGGGCCTCGGCCGCCAGCACGATCCCGGCCGCGACGAGCGCGGCGACGACCGCGGTGGCTGTAGCGCCCAGGCGCCCGCGCACGCCGCCTACGGACACCACAACGCCGGCCACGCCCCGCGGACGGCCAACGCCGTGCCCAGCGAGGCCAGGGTGAGCAGCGCACCTCCGGCGAGGAGCTGGCGGCGCGTCAGCGGCGGCGGCTCGGTCAGCGGACCCGCGCCGCCGCCGGGCACCTCGCCCGCAGCGTAGCGCGCCTCGTCGGTGACGCGATCGAGCTCTTCCAGCGCCGCGTCATCAAACTCCGCCATTCGCGCGGCAATGCGCGCGACCAACTCGCCGCGCTCTGCCGCGGTCAGGTGTCGGATCATGCGGCCCTCCATGCCATCGGCAAGCCCATCGCCCAGCGCTGCCGGTACGCGCGCGGCTATGGACCGGCGCCCGCCACGCGCTCGAACAGGATGTCGCCCTCCTGCCACGCGCGCAACCGTCCGGCCGGGTCGAGCGTCATCCGCGCCTCGGGCCGCCCGGCCATGGCGAGCGTGAGGACGTCTCCCTCGCGCCGGGCGCTAACGGTGACCGGGCACACGTCCAGGGCCCCGTCGGCCAGCGGGCGCCGCTGCACGATCACAGCTGCCATCTCCTCCGGGTTGTCGACGGCGATGCCCGCAAGGCACCAATCCCGACCGGCGATGGGCGGCCACAGCAGGCGCGCGCCCGTGGGGATGGCCATGGCCTGGCTGCCCGGCTCGGCGCCCCGTCGCCAGATCAACACCTCGTCGTCGAAGAAGGTCAGCGTGGCCTCGACGCTCCGCCCGCCGTCCTGCCAGCGGGCCTGGAGGCGCTCGGGGCGCGCCGCGTGGTCGAGCGTCAGGTGCCAGAGCGTCCCGTCTCCCTCGGCGACGCGGACGACGTGGCGCTGCTCGGGGAGCGCGTGCACCGTCCACACGTCCAGGCGCCCATCGGGTTGCCGAATGGTGCCGTGATCTGCCGGCACCTCGTGGCGCCCGATCGGGTGAAGTCGTCGCATCCAAAGCGCCTAGGTGCTGGCCGCCGGGCCCACCAACGACCACGCGGGAAGCACTAGGCTTCCCGCGTGTCTCAGCTGTCGCATGCACGCTCCGGCGCCGGTCGAGCAACCTGCTTTCGCAGGTGGGTGCCCGCCGGACGTTCCGCACACAACGGCGGGGCCGTCGAATCGAGCAGGGCTCCCGATGTGAACCTGTAGGTTGACGAACATAAGCACCGAGAGCGTGCAGCGACGCGAACAGCATACCACGCACCGCCTCGGGCTGCAATAGGTTCGATCGACCGAAGGCAGTCAAAGTGCGCCGCGAACCGGGGGGGGTTGACCGCCGGGCGTCCGCGTCGTACAATGCGCGTGGTTATCATTAAGTTAAGAGCATGTTGCGATCCCGCTTCTTCAGGGCGCTCGTCTTGCACCGCGGTCGCAGCCTGCCGAGCGGCCTCCCCACGCGCCGCGCTCCTCGGACCGCTTCCGGAACCGCATGCCATGGGAGACCGACCGATGACCCGCATTACGCGTCTTGCCCTCGACAACGCCGCCATCACGCTGCTGCTCGTGGTGGCGCTCATCGTCGCCGGAGCGACGGCTGCTCGCAGCCTCAACCAGCAGTTGGTGCCCGACATCGAGCCGCCCCAGGCCACGATCGTGGTCGTGTACCCCGGAGCCTCTGCGGATGAGGTGACGCGGAGCGTCGTCGAGCCCGTCGAGAACGCGCTCGAGCAGATCACCGAACTCGAGGTGCTGGCGATCAGCTCGACGGCCTCGGAAAGCTTCGCCGCCGTCACCCTTCAGGCCGAGTACGGGACGGACCAGGACGACATCCGCGCCGAGATCGAGGATCGGCTCGCCGATGTCGACCTGCCGGAGGGCGCGGAGGAGCCGGACATCTTCCTGTTCGCCTTCAACGACATCCCGGCCATCCAGGTGAGCGTCAGCGGCGCTATCGAGGAGGGCGACCTCCAGCAGCTGCTCGAGGACGAGATCGTGCCGGAGCTCGAGGCTATCGACGGCGTGAGCCGCGTGAGCATTGCCGGGCAGCGCGATCGCAAGATCTTCCTCGACCTCGACACCGACGCGATGGCGGCCGAGGGCGTGACCGTCGCCGACATCCGCAACCTCCTCCAGGCCAACGACCTCAGCTTTCCCGCCGGCACCTTGGACGCCGGCGGCCGCGTGACGCCGTTGCAGGTGACCAACGAGATCACGGACCTGGATGCGCTCGAGAACTTGGTGCTGAAGGCGGGCGATTCGGGTGGCCCTGCCGCCGTCGGCGGGCCGCCGGGCGCGCGCACCGCCCCCCAGCCTCCGGGGCCGACGGCGCCTCCGCCGCCGACCGTGGCTGAGGCACCCGCGGCCCTGGTCGACGGGCCGTTCCCGATCCCGGCCGAGCTCATCGCGCAGGCGCGCCTGATCGGCTTGCGCATCAGCGACACAGGCGATCTGACGCCGGAGCTGGTCGAACAGCTCGACGACGCATCGCCGGAGCTGCTCGACCGCGCCGCTCGATCGATCATCGACAACCTTCCTTCCAACGCAGCGCGCGACGCCATCGCCGCGGACGTCATCACGGCGCTTCCGGAAGACCTGCAGCAGGCGTACGAAGCGGCAACCGGCGGCGCTCGCGAAGCCACCGCCGTCGCGCCGACGGCGGCCACCACGGCGTCCGCGCCGGCCGGAGACGGGGTCACCGGCCGGCGGATCCAGGTGGTGATCGTCCGCGCGGGCGACACGACCGATGCGTTGGCCGCGCGCTACGGGACGACGCAGGCGGCGATCGAGGCCGAGAACGAGCTCGAGCCGGGCGATGATCCGGTCGTCGGGAGCATCGCGCGGATCCCGCTGCCGGAAGGGGACGACCTGCCCCTGACGTGGCGCCTGGCCGGCGCCGAGACGCCCGCCGGGATCACGCCCGATGTGTACCGCCGCGTCGCGGCGGCCGCGCCGGAAGCCCTGGGCCAGCTCACCGGCGAGCAGCTGCTCGCGCTGCCGCCAGAGACGATCGGGAGCCTGCCGGCCGCCTTCCTCGCGCGCCAGGACGATGCCGTCCGCGACGCCCTGGTCGCGCGCCGCGAGGGCCGCGCACCCGCCACCCAGGCGGCGGGCGAGGCCACGACGGACCGTGCTCGGGCGAGCATCCCGAACGTCGTGCGGCTGGCCGACGTGGCCACCGTTCGCCTGGTCCTCGACGACGCGAGCACGATCAACCGCACCAACGGCCAGAACTCGCTCGGCCTCTCGGTGCTCAAGCGGCAGAGCGCCAACACCGTGACCGTGGTTCGCGCGGTAGAGGACAAGATCGAGGAGCTCAAGGACGATCTGCCCGCGTTCAACGCGCTCGAGGTCAACACCGTGTTCGAGCAGGCGTCGTTCATCGAGGAGTCCCTCAACGGCGTGATCAACGAGGGGGTGCTGGGCGGCGTCTTCGCCATCCTCGCCATCCTCCTGTTCCTCCACTTCTCCGTTCGCTCGACGGCCATCATCTCGATCAGCATCCCGCTCTCGGTGCTGACCGCGCTGCTCCTCATGCGCCTCCAGGGGCTGTCGCTCAACCTGCTCACCCTGAGCGGCCTGACCATCGCCATCGGCCGCGTGGTCGACGACTCCATCGTGGTGGTCGAGAACATCTACCGGAACCTGCAGAACGGGATGCGCAAGCGCGACGCGGTGCTGCAGGGCACGCGCGAGGTCGCGGCGGCCATCACGGCCGCGACGCTGATCACGGTGGCGGTGTTCCTGCCGGTCGGCTTCATCGGCGGCCTGACGCGCGAGTTCTTCCTGCCGCTCGCGCTCACCACGTCGTACGCGCTGCTCGCCAGCCTCGTCGTCGCGGTCACCGTCGTGCCCCTGCTCGCGCACTACTTCCTCTCGGCCGGCAGCCTGCCCGCCCCGCGCGAGACAGCATCTCAGCGGGCCTACACCCGGGTGCTCGATTGGGCGCTGGACCACCGCGTGACCACGCTCGTGTTGTCGGGCCTGCTGTTCATCCTGAGCCTCGGGCTGCTGCGCTTCGTGCCGCAGACGTTCATCGGCGGCTTTGGCGAGCCGTCGCTCTCGGTCACCTTGACCATGCCCCCCGGCACCGACCTCGAGACTACGGACGCCGTCGCGCTCCTGGTCGAGGACGTCCTCGCTGCGGACGAGCGGCTGGAGACCATCGAGACCACGGTCGGGGGCGGCGGTGCGTTCTTGGGCCAGTTCGCGGGCAACGACCCGGCCAAGGCGTCGCTGGTGGCCACGTTTGCCGACCAGGACCTCGGGCTCTTCGAGTCGCTCGACGAGAACGACGAGCCGGTTGCCGTCGCCGAGGATGTGCGCGCTGCCCTCGCGCGCTTGAACGACGCCGACGAGATCGAGCGCCGGCTCCGCGAGCGCATGGGCGAGGAGGACGGCCTCCGGTTGGCCGACAACCTCCGCGGCGTGCTGGCCGACGAAGCCATCGAGCGCGGCCAGGCGCGAGCGCCGTTTGAGTTCCGCGTCAGCAGCCAGGCATCAGCCGGGCCGCCCGGCGGGGCGTTCGACCTTCAGGTGATCGGCGAGGACGAGGCACAGGTCCGAGAGGCCACCGAGCTGATCGTGGCCGCCCTGCGCGATCCGGAGGAGTGGGAGGACGAAGGGTATGACGTCATCGCCGAGGTCGAAGACGTGGACGACGAGGAGAGCTTCTTCGACCGCCTCTTCGGCACGGACGACGAGGCGACCAAGGGCGAGGACGACGAAGAGGACATCGAGGCCCTGCCGATCATCAACGTTTCGAGCAACCTGAGCGAGCCACGCCGCCTCCTGGCGGTCGCCGTCGACCCGGCGGCGGCCATGGATCGCGGCCTGACCACGGCCCAGGTGGCGTTCTCGCTCCGTCCCATCCTCGAGGGCGAGAACGTCGGCAGCGTGGAGATCGTCGGCTTGGATGGCCAGCGCCAGAAGATCGACGTCGACGTTCGCTATCCCGACGACCTCATCACGGACAAGGTCTCGCTGGAGAACTACCTCTTGGACAACCCGAGCGGCGATCCGGTGCGGCTGGGCGACGTGGCCGATGTCGCGCTGCGCGACGGCGCCGTGCAGGTCACGCGGATCGACGGCGAGCGCGCTGCGATCATCAGCGGCGAGGTGCTGGACGACGATCTGTTCGGGATCACTGCCGCCGCCATGCGCATCATCGAGCGGGTCCAGGACGACAACCGCGCGCTGTTCGGCGACGCCGACGACGAGGACGAGGACCGCCCGGTCGTCGTCCGGACGGGCACGGCCAGCGCCGAGCAGCAGGAGGGCTTCGGCGACCTGGTCGGCGCGCTGCCCGTCTCGGCGCTGATCGCCTACCTGGTGATGGTGCTCGAGTTCGGATCCCTGGTCGTGCCGTTCATCATCCTGTTCAGCCTGCCGTTCGCCGCCACGGGCGCGCTGTTCGCCCTGGTCGTGACGCAGCGCGCGCTGTCGATCTCCAGCCTCATCGGCATGCTGCTGCTCATCGGCATCGTCGTGACCAACGCCATCGTGCTGCTCGACTTCGTCCAACGGCTGCGGCGCCAGGGCCTGGGCGCGCGCGAGGCGCTCGTCGAGGGCGGACGCACGCGCCTCCGCCCCATCCTGATGACGGCCGTGGCCACGGTGCTCGCGCTCATCCCGCTGTCGCTCGGCCTGACGGAGGGCGCGCTCATCGCCTCCGAGCTGGCCACCGTGGTGATCGGGGGCATGGTCAGCTCGACCGTGCTGACGCTGCTGGTGGTGCCGGTCGTGTACAGCCTGCTCGGCGACGCTACCCGGCCGACCGACGCCCCGAGGGACGAAGGGCCGCCGGCGCCTCCCGGCGCACCGTCACCCGCCCCGCCCGCGGGACCGGCGCCGGCCCCGGACGCGCTGGTGACGACGCCGCCGCGCACGCCCGGCGAGGCCGAGTGGTCGACGGGCACGCCGGCGCCGCCCAACCCCGCAGCTGGGCCGGCGGCCGAATCGGAGGCGCCACGAGCGCCGGGCGAGGAATCGCCGTTCTGGGACTGATGGCGTGATTCGGGCGAGCCTAGCGCTCGCCCTGCCGCGTGGGGGCGGCCTCGATGCTCGGCTCATGCCGGGCATCGAGGCCGTGGGCTTGGTCTTCTGGCCGGACGGTCCCAAGTCAGGGCTGGGCGTCGCCAAGGCGCAGCCCGAGCGCGGCCAGGTTGCCGGCGGGCACTTCGGATGGCGCCTCGGTCATGGGATCCACGCCGCCCAGCGTCTTGGGGAACGGGATGACCTCGCGGATGGTCGGCTCGCCGGCCAGCAGCATGACCAGCCGGTCGATGCCGTAGGCGATGCCCCCGTGCGGCGGAGCGCCGTAGCGGAACGCCTCGAGCATGTGCCCGAACTCGGCCCGCGCCCGCGCCTCGTCGATCCCGAGGAGCGCAAAGACGCGCGCCTGGAGGGCGGCGTCGTGGATTCGGATCGACCCACTGCCGAGCTCGACGCCGTTCAGCACGATGTCGTAAGCGTCTGCGCGCGCGGCGCCCGGGTCGCTCTCCAGCAGGTGAAGGTCCTCAGGCAGCGGCGCCGTGAAGGGGTGGTGGACGGCGTCCCAGCGCGCCTCGTCGGCGCTCCACTCGACCAACGGGAAGTCGACGACCCATACGAACGCCAGCTCGTCGGCCGGGATGAGCCCAAGCGCCTCGCCGAGGTGCAGGCGGAGGCGCGAGAGGCTGGCCGCCACGACGGCGGCGGCGCCAGCGACGATGAGCGCCGTCGAGCCGTCGGTCGCGCCGAGCCGCGTGCGCAGCGCGTCGAGCTCGGTCGAGGTCAGGAACTTGGCGGCCGGACCCCGAACGCCGCCCTCTGCGGCGGCATCCCATGCCAGCCACGCCAGCCCGGCCGCGCCGTGCTCGCGGGCCATGGCCTCGAGGCCGTCGATCTCGCGCCGCGTGAAGGCCTTCTGCACCGCGATCCCCTTGACCTGGCCGCCGCCCGCGATGGCGTTGGCAAAGACCGAGAAGCCGCTGCGGGCCACGAGGTCGCCGAGGTCGACGAGCTCGAGGTCAAAGCGCACGTCGGGCTTGTCGTTGCCGTAGCGCGCCATCGACTGGGCGTACGTGATGCGCGGGAATGGGACCTGGCGCAGCGGCCGGTCGGGGACGGCCTGGCGCACCAGGTGGACGAGCATGCCCTCGATCACCTCGAGCACGTCGTTGGCCTCCACGAACGCCATCTCGAGGTCGAGCTGCGTGAACTCCAGCTGCCGGTCGGCCCGCAGGTCCTCGTCGCGGAAGCACCGCGCCAGCTGGTAGTAGCGGTCGATGCCGGCGACCATGAGCAGCTGCTTGGTCTGCTGCGGGCTCTGCGGCAGCGCGTAGAACCGGCCCGGCTGGATGCGGCTGGGCACCAGGAAGTCGCGCGCGCCCTCAGGGGTGCTGCGGGTGAGGATGGGCGTCTCCACGTCCAGGAAGCCGAGCGCGTCCAGGTAGCCGCGGGTGGCGCGCACCACTTCGTGGCGCAGGATGAGGTTGGCCTTCATCCGGTCGCGCCGGAGGTCCAGGTAGCGGTACTTGAGGCGGCGCGCCTCGTCGATGTTCAGCTCGCGGGCGACCTCGAACGGCGGCGTCTCGGCCGGGTTCAGCACGCGCAGCACCCGCGCGCGCACCTCGATGGCGCCGGTGGCCATCTCGGGGTTCTCCTGGCCAGGAATGCGCGCGGCCACCTCGCCGTCGACGGCCACGACCCACTCGGCGCCAAGCTCCGCCGCGGCGTCGAAGGCCTCGGGCTGGGCGGCGCGGTCGAAGACCACCTGGGTCAGCCCGTAGCGGTCCCGGAGGTCGACAAACGCGAGGGCGCCGTGCTCTCGGCGGCGGTTGACCCAGCCCGCCAAGGTGACCGGCTGGCCGATGTGCTCCGCGCGCAGCTCCCCGCACGTGTGGGTCCGATCCATGGCGCATGCTCCGGTGCTCGTGGTGGGATAAGGACCAGGGGGCCCTCGGAAGGGCCCCCTGGTCTCTCGGTGGACACCACCGGTGGGATCCTCAGGCGATCGCCCCGGTGGTGCCGCTCAAACAGCCACTGCGGTCGTTCATCGGCACCACCCCCTTTCAAAAAGGATTGCGGATGAATGCATGAATGCGGCCTGCGCCGCGGCTCCATGGGGTAATGCCCGCAATCGCGGGCCGCATTATGACGAATTCGGTGTGCCATGTCAATCACCAATCGGCGCGACGATGGCCCGCTCCAACCGCCCGTCGCCCGCCAACGCGTACATGTGCGGGCTCAAGCGCTCCCGCGATGCCTCGAACGCGGCGGCCATGGCTGCCGCGACCTCCGCGACGAGGCGCGCGTCGGCGCCTCCAAACGCGACCAGGTCGTCGCGGCTGGGGATGGCCACGTGGAGGCAGCCCGCCACCCAGCCGGCCAGGCTCTGGAGCAGGTCCGGTAGGAGCACGGCGGCCGCGTCCAGGCCATCGCCCGCCCCGTAGCGCAGGACGAGCCCGTCGCCCTCGCCGGCGCCCGTGGCGCCGACGCGCTCGGTGCGCGCGCGGAGGTTGGCCAGCGCCGCGGCCCAGGGGTCGTCGCCCGGCGGCCAGGCGGCCAGCTCGTCCGCCCCCAGCGGCACGTGGCCGAACGGCAGGCGCCAGACGAGCACGACGGCCAAGCTGTCGTCGAACGCACAGGCGCGGTGGGCGGCGCCGGGTGGCACGTCCTCCAGCCGCATGAGGCGAGGGAAGGGCCCCTCGCGGAGCGCGAGCGCGCTGGGCACGCCCAGGGCGGCCTTGACCTCCTCGGCGGCGGCCTCGGGTTCCAGCTGGCCGTGCCGATGGCGCTTGAAGGGCTCGTCGAGCCGGACCGTGTAGCGGGCGCCGCGATACATCAGCTCGACGACGAACGGCCGGGCCCCCGCCACCACGACGCCGTCGGTCGCGGCTAGCCGGGCGAGCACCGCGCGCTGGAACGCCGGGGCGGCAAGCCCGCCCTGGTCGTGGACGTGCTCGCACGCGTCGGGCGCCGCAGGCCCTTCGCGGCCGCCGATCGTCGGCGCTTCGGGCTCGATCAGCCCTCGCTCTTGGGCGCCGTCGCCGTGCCCTCCGCAGGCGGCTCTTCGACCTCGTCGGGCGCGGGATACGGGTCCACGGTCGGCACCGGCGGCGGCGGGTACGGCGCGTCCGGGTCGATGGTCGGCGCCGGCCCGACCTCTAGCATGGCCGGGTCCGGCCCGGGCGGCGCGTTCGTCGGGTAGCGGGGATCGACCGGCGCGACGCCGCCTTCCGCGGTGGCGCCCGGCGTGCCGCCCGGCGTCCGGGGCGTGGGGCTGGAGCACGCGGCGACGGCAACGCCGCCGATCAAGAGCGCGCAGGCGAGGGCAGCTCGACCACGGCGCGTTCGGTCGTTTGAGGGGATCAACATCGGGTTACTCCAAGGCCACGCGGCACGCGGTCGACGGGTTCGAGCCGCGAGTATACCGCCGGGCGGGGTAGGGGATCAACGATGATAGGCGAAAGGGAGGTAAGCGCGCGTCGTTCCGGGTCGTGCTGGGGCGTCGGCGGACTCGACGACGACGTCGAGGACCGGCGAGTGGTGGAGCGTGGCCCGCACGCCGACGACGCGTTCGCCGCGTGCGGCTTCGAGCGCGGCGATGGTCTCGGCCGCCACTGCGAAGCGGGTTCCCGAGAGGCGCTGCGGCGCGAGGCTCTCGTTCCCGCCACCCTCGAAGCCCAGCGCCACCGTGGTATGCGCGGGATCATCCGAGCTGCCGACGATGCCGTCGCCGGGCGACCAATCGATCTCGAGGTGCGGAAGGGTCATCGTCGTCGAACGGTGGTCGACAGCGATGGCGATGGTGTCGCCTGGCGCGAACGGGTCCTCGATCGGCGCTTCGTACGCGACGAACGGCTCGTCCAGGGTCCGAAGCGTCGTTTCTGCCAACGGGTCGCCCTCTCGCCGCACGATGCCGACCTTGGCGGTGTTCCAGCGCGACATCAACAGCTCGATCCGCCGTCGCTCCGGGAAGACGCGCAGCCCCCACCAGACGTACGGGCGCAGCGCGAAGACCCCGGGATAGGCGGTATCGAACGCCAGCGTGCGCTCCGCGCCCATCGCGATGCTGGTATCGCGCTCGTCGAAGCGGCCGTCGGCGCGCGTCGCCTGCTCGGCCGCCCAGGCCAGCCGCGGCTCGATCCGCGCGCAGAGGTCCTCGTCCAGGTAGTGATAGCGCGTGGCCGGAGGACCGCTTCCTACCAGCGCGTAGTACTCCGGCCCCCAGCGATCGGCCACCTCGCGCTCGACGCGGACGGCTGGGACCTCGTGCGTCAGCTGGATCGCGCCGGCGGTCATGGTGATGCGGTTCCCGGCCGTGATCGGCGCGTCGGCGGCGATGGCGAGGCGAAACCCGCCCAGCCGATCGCTCTGGACGGCGTCGCGGCTTACGGGCCCGCTCGCCGCTCGCAAAACCTCCACGTCGGCGTAGGGGACTCCGGTGTAGCCGCAGATCTCGCGGCTCCGCGAGGCGACGTACAGGGCGGGCGTCATGTGGCGCTGGACGAACGTGTGGCCGGCACGCGTCACGGACCGTAGCGCGAGCGCCGACGCGAACGTGAGGTCGCGCTCGGGCGAAGGGAGCGCCTCAAAGCGGCCCTCCGCGTCGGGCACGGCCAGCGCCTGGCCCAGGGCGGCACGGCTCAGGCTCGGCACCGTCTCGAGCACGCGGCCGGCGGACAGCGATACGTGGGCGACGTCGGGCTGCTGGGCGAACCCGGTGACCCGGGGCGCGGCGACCGTCTCGACCCGCACCTCGGGAACCACCACCGCGAGGACGACCGAGCCCTCGGTGGTCCCCACGACGAGCTCGTCGCCGGGACGCAGCCCACCCTGAATCGTCGCGGTCATGCCATCCGCGACCCGGATGAGGTCGCGCGCGAACGCCGTTGCGCCATCGCGCCGCACGGCCAGCGCGTAGCCGCCGGCCGCGTCGGGCAGCCCCGTGACCAGCACCGTGCCGAGGTCCACGTCGGCCTCGAGGGTCGGCGCGCGGTGCCAGGCGCGCACCTTCTGATCGATGCCGCTCAGCTCGGCGCGTAGCCGGCTCGTCGCGGACAGCGGCTGACCGAAGTCGGCGACCGCCGTGCCGTCCGCGCCCAGCGCCGCCTCCACGCAGCGCGCGCCGACGCTGGCGGCGCCCTCGACGCACAGCTGCGCGGCCTCGAGCGACATCGTGGTCGTCACGACGGCCCGGGAACCCTGGACGTGCCATTCGACGGACGGTACACGCCAGGCGTGGAACCCCTCGCGGCTGGTGACCGTGATGCGATCGCCCGGGCGGAACCAGTCGCGGTCGGGCCAACCCCCCAGCAGCCGTACCCGTTGCGCCGACGCGGGAGAGCCGGCGAGGTCCTCCTCCGCGGTCCCCGAGCGCGTGACCGTGCTCACGACTTCCGGATCGCGCCCCGACACGGCGATGGTGTGCTCGCGCCCCGTGGGCAGGACCAGGTCGACGAAGCTGCCGCCCAGGTCGTAGGTGATCCAAGGCTGCGACCAGACGACGTAGCCGGAGTGGTGTTGCGCGATGCCGACCTCGGCCATCCCGCTCAGCGGCCGGCCGCGTTCGACGTGCTCTGCCAGCGGCACGACGAACCGGCCGGCCGCGTCGCCCACCACGGGTATGAGCAGCGGTGCGTCCAGCCTTCCCCCGCGCACCGTCACGAGGACGTGTGTGCCCGGCCGCACGACGCCGTGCAGCGCATGGTCCGGGAGCCGATAGGCGGCCGAGAGGCTGGGCAGGACGACGACCGTCGGGTCGCCATCGCCGCTGTCGAGGCGCACCTGATCCCCGGGCTCGAACGACAGGCCGTCGAACGTGCGCGACAGGAACCGACCCGAGGCGCCCAGCATCACGGGATCGAGCGTGGTCTGGCTCGACCGGTTCGTCACCGCGATCGTCGTGCCCGCCGACTCCTCGAGGACGCCGGAGACGCGCCCGGAGCCTAGGAGGAAGCGCAGCCCGGGCAGGTAGGCCGTGCGGCGCGTGATGACGCCGTCGGAGACGACCTCGTGGTGAAGCACGGCGGGCCCGCCGGCCGGCACGACTTCCGACACGTCGTAGGCCGCGCCGCCCTGGCCGTCGGTCGGGGAGACCAACACACGCCGGCCCGACAGCGGCGAGCGACCGACCACCCGGATCGCCGCGCCCGCCAGCGCGGCGGGAACGCGCGCCGTTCCTTTGATGCGGTCGACGTCGACCGCCAGGTCGGCGGGCGCCAGCGTCATCGTGTAGGCCTGGCGCGTCACGGGGTGCACATAGTCGAGGGCCAGGCGCGAGCGCGTCCTGAGCGGCTTGTCCCACCCGAGCGACCGGGACCATCGGCTGGACCCCTCCATGTCTCCCACTCGCTGCTGGCCACGGCCCACGGTGACGTCCGTCGTCAGCGCGGTCATCGTGATCGACGCGCCGGCCGTCGCGGTGCCCGCGACCTCGATCGATCCCACCTCAATGGTCGCGCTGGTTCGGGCGAAGGTGGCGATGAACTCGGTATCCGCGTCCGCGCGCAGGGTCGCCGTGCCCTCCAGCGTGCCCAGCGCGGCGCCGTCGAGCCACGGCGCGAGCGGGACCTCGAAGCCGCCCTGGCCGTCGCCGACGACCGCGAGGTCGACGTCCCGGCACCGCCACGACGTCGAGCACACGGCAAACGCGAGCCGGAGCTCAGCGCCGGGGACGACGCGGCCAAGGATCGACGACGTCGCCGGATCGACGTCGACCGCCAGCGGCGGGACGGGGATGATCCGCTGGGGATGCCACGGGCTGGACAGCGCGATGACGTCCCCGGGCACGATCCGCGTGTGGTAGTCGCCGAACCACACCTCGACCGCGGTCCAGGCATCGTCGAAGCGCGTCGGGAAATCGTGGAGGACGCCGAAGCCCTGGTGCCGCGTGCCGTCCGCCCGCACGAGCTCGCTCGCGACGGTCGCGACGACGTCCGCGTATGGATCCGTCGTCGCGACCGCGTAGAGGATGTAGTTGCCGTGGACACGGACCGAAACCGACGGCCGCTCGCTCGCCGCGGTAGGGATCGACGCTCCTGGGGCGGCAACTCCCGCCAGCGCGCCGGCCACCAGCACGGGAGCGACAAGACGACGCATCGTAGCCTCCCTCCTCGATCTTGACCGCCTGGCGGCGCCGACCCCGCGCAGGCCGCGCTCGCCTGCCCCCTACCCCGCCGCCCGCTTATCGCTCCGCATGTGGCACTGCTTGTACTTCTTGCCGCTGCCGCACGGGCATGGGTCGTTGCGCCCGATCTGCGGCCCGGTGTCGCGCACGGGCACGGCCACCGCCGGCGCGCGGCCGCCGCCGGCTTGGGCGCGCTGGAGCAGCGACGGCTGGCTGGCGCGGGCACGATCCGCGGGGCGCGGCGCGGCGGCCGTGGTGAACTCGGGCTCGGCCAGGAACACGCCGCGGACGGCGTTCTCCGTGATGACGCCCTTGAGGGATTGGAACATGGCAAAGCCCTCGCGCTTGAAGACCGTGATGGGCTTCTCCTGTGCCACCGCCCGCAGCCCGATGCCCTGGCGCAGCTCGTCCAGGACCGTGAGGTGCTGGATCCAGGCGGAGTCGATGGCGCGCAGCACCATCGCCTTCTCCAGGCGGTGCATCACGTCCGCGCCCAGGCGCTCCGACTTCTCGTCGTAGACCGCCTCGGCGATGGCCAGCAGGTGGTCGGTCACCTCGTCGGGCGTCCACGCGCGCCAATCCTCGGGGTCCTCGTCCGCCGGCAGCGGGAAGATCGAGCGCACGGTGGTGGCCAGGCCCTCGACGTCCCACTCCGTGGCCTCGCCGGCCGTGTAGTTGCCCACGATGGCATCGAGCTCGTCGCTGAGCATGTCCCAGATGATCGGGCGCAGCGCCTCGCGGCGGAGGATCTCGCTGCGCTGGTCGTAGATCACCCGCCGCTGCTCGTTGATGACCTCGTCGAACTCCAGGAGGTGCTTGCGGATGTCGAAGTTGAAGCCCTCCACCTTGGTCTGGGCGCCCTCGATCTGCTTGGACACCAGCCCGCTCTCGATCTCCTGGTCCTCGTCGATGCCGAAGCGCTCCATCAGCCGCTTCACGCGCTCGCCGGCAAAGCGGAGCATCAGCTCGTCGTCCAGCGAGACGTAGAAGCGGCTGACGCCCGGGTCGCCCTGGCGGCCTGAGCGGCCGCGGAGCTGGTTGTCGATCCGCCGCGCCTCGTGGCGCTCGGTTCCCAGGACGAAGAGGCCGGCCAGCTCCAGGACCTTCTTGCGGTCTTCTGCGCACCGCCGCCAGGCCTCGGCGAGCACCGGCAGCCACTCATCGCCCTCCGCCTGCTCCAGCGGCTCCCCGGCGCGCAGCGCGTGGAGCGCGGCCTCCCAGCGGGCGGAGTCGATGCCGGTCAGCTCGTACCCGCGCTTGCGCAGCGTGCCGCGCGCGATGCCCTCCGGGTTGCCGCCCAGCAGGATGTCGACGCCGCGGCCGGCCATGTTGGTGGCGATGGTCACCGAGCCGGACTGGCCGGCCTGCGCGATGATCTCGGCCTCGCGCTCGTGGTTCTTGGCGTTCAGCACCTCGTGCGGAACGCCATGGCGGGTCAGGCGCTTGCTCAGCATCTCGCTGGTGTCGACCGAGATCGTGCCGACCAGCACGGGCTGCCCGGCCTTGTGGCGCGCCTCGATCTCGTTCACCACCGCGCGCCACTTGGCATCGCGCGACGTGTACACCAGGTCGGCCTTGTCGTCGCGGATCACCTGCCGGTGCGTCGGGATGACCATGACCTGTAGGCCGTAGATCCGATCAAGCTCCTCGGCCTCGGTCTTGGCCGTGCCGGTCATGCCGGCCAGCTTCTGGTACATGCGGAAGTAGTTCTGGAACGTGATCGTGGCCAGCGTCAGCGACTCGCGCTGGACGCGCACGCCCTCTTTGGCCTCGATGGCCTGGTGGAGGCCCTCCGAGAACCGCCGGCCCGGCATGAGCCGCCCGGTGAACTCGTCGACGATCACGACCTCTTCGTCGGGTGTCACGATGTACTGCCGGTCGCGCTCGAAGAGCACGCGCGCCTTCAAGGCGTTCTCGAGGTACGGCGTGAGGGCGAAGTTCTGCGGGCTGTAGAGGTTGTCGATGCCGAGCAGCCGCTCGACCTTCTCGATGCCCTCGTCGGTCGGCGTGGCCACGCGCATCTTCTCGTCGACCGTGAAGTCCTCCTCCGGCGTCAGCCGCCGAACGATGTCGGCGAACTTCACGTACCAGTCGGTGGCCTCTTCGGCGGGGCCGGAGATGATGAGCGGCGTGCGCGCCTCGTCGATCAAGATGTTGTCGACCTCGTCGACGATGGCGTAGTTGAGCGGCCGCTGCACGCGCTGGTCCAGCTCCCAGACCATGTTGTCGCGCAGGTAGTCGAAGCCGAACTCGTTGTTGGTGCCGTACGTGATGTCGGCCCGATACACCTCGCCGCGCGGCACCGGGCGCAGGTGCTGGTAGCGGTCGTCCGCGGCCTGGTAGTCCGGGTCGTAGAGGAACGACGCCATCTGCGGGTTGTTGCCCTGGTTCTGGATGACGCCGGCGGAGACGCCGAGCAGGTGGTAGATGGGCCCCATCTGCTGGACCCCGACCTTGGACAGGTAGTCGTTGGGCGTGACCAGGTGGACGCCCTTGCCGGTGAGCGCGTTGAGGTAGAGCGGCAGCGAGGCGACGAGCGTCTTGCCCTCGCCGGTCTTCATCTCGGCCACGACGCCCTCGTGAAGCACGATGCCGCCGACCAGCTGGACGTCGTAGTGGCGCAGCCCCGTGGCGCGCTTGGAGGCCTCGCGGACGGCCGCGAACGCCTCGGGCAGCAGGTCGTCCAGGACCTGGCCATCGGCGAGGCGCTGCTTGAACTGAGCGGTCAAGGCACCCAGCTCGGCGTCGCTAAGCGCCTCGTACTTGGGCTCGAGCGCGTTGATGGCGGCGACGCTGGGCTGGAGCCGCTTGACGGCCTTTTCATCGGGATCGCCGGTGATCTTGTGGACCATGCTCTTGAGCATCGTGGGTTCCTACTGGGCGCGGCGGTGCCCGGCGGGCACTCAGACGGCCGGGACAGCGGCCAATGATAGCCGATCGCAGGGCGCGGCTCGGGCTCGGGCACCGCGCTCTCCTCGGCGGCCATTCTAGCGCGTTGGCATTGGCTTTCCCCATGCATATCATTATCTCCATGATTACTACCGTTACCCAGAAGAACATGATCACTATACCGGCGAGCGTTGGCCGGCACTTTGGCATCCGGCCGGGTTACCGCCTGGAGTGGCATCCCATCGAGGGCTCGGATGAGATCCTCGTCCGGGTCATTCCCGACCGTCGCGAGTTGGCTCGCCGCCTTCTCGGCGCCGGTCGACGCTTCTCCCCCGCGCGGGACGCCGTCGCCGAGCTCGTCGCCGAGCGCGCCGCAGATGGCTGAGCCAACGCGGTACCTGCTGGACACCTCGGCGTTGCTCGCGCACTACCGTCAGGAAGCGGGCTGGGAGATCGTCCAGGCGATGATGCTGGAGGAGGACGTCGAGCTGTTGGTGGCCAGCGTCTCGCTGACCGAGTTCGGCCGGCGGATGCGCGAGCTCGAGGCCACCGAAGCAGAGGTTGCCGACGTCCTGGCCAACTACCAGCTGCTGGTCAGCGACGTGGTCCCCATCGACGCGCTCGTCGCGCTGGCGGCGTTCGAGGTTGGCTGCCGCACGCCCCAGCGGCTACCGCTGGCAGATGCCATCATCGCCGCAGCTGCCCGGTCTCGTGATGCGGTCCTGGTGCATCGCGATGAGCACATGCGCCCGATCCCAGCCGACCTGGTGCTGCAGCGAGAGCTGGTCCGCTGAGCGGGCACCGGTTGGCCATGACGACCTACATCGCGCACGCGGTCAGCGGCATCCTACCGCTGGATCATCCCCCCGCTTCGGCAGACGGCACGTACACGCGCCCCTCGCCCGGCTTCGATTGCGTCGGCGTCGCCGTCGCCGTCGGCGGGATCGGCGTGCCCTCCGCGTAGCGCGCGACGACGCGCACGGTCAGCGGCGAGCCCAGGACGCCGCCTTCCGCGGCGGTGATCGTGACGTCCGCAGTGCGCTCGGCCGCGCTGCCGAAGCGCGCGCGGTCCACCGACAGCCCGATCTGGCCCGGTACGGGCCCCACGCTGTTAGCCAGGACCAGCCAGTCGGCATCGGTCGTGGCCGTGAACGAGAGGCAGCGCTCGGGTCCGTCGTACGACACGGCGACGGTGGCCGTGTCACCGCGCGGGACGTCCAGCGTCAACGTCACCGCCAGCGGCGCCGCGTGCAGCGTCACCGTGGGCCACTGCGGCGCGGGCAGCGCCACGGAGGATGGCGCGCCCAGGTAGGCGCCCTCGAGGTCCGGCGGGGCGTCCTCCGCCAGGGCCCAGCTGGGGCGGTGCACCTCGACCAGCGCCGCGACGGTGCCCGTCAGGACGCGCAGGACGGCCGAGTCGGCGCCCAGCGCGGCACCCGGCAGCTCGCGCACGGTCAGGTAGCGCGTCTGGCGCGGGTCGATGCGGATCTCCTCCGTGCCGGCCAGGCCGCAGCCCGCGTAGGCGTCGACCCCGATGCGCGCCGTCGTGGTGGTGGGGTTCTGGATGGCGATGCGTGCCGCCAGCGCCTCGGTGAGCGCGCCGGTGGCCACCAGCCCGACCGGCGGCGCATCCGGGTCATCGAAGTCGCCGAGCGCGGGGCCGCCTAGGCTGGCCAGGCCGATGGTCCGCACCGGCCGGCCGCCCGCGAGGTACGGGTACGGGACCGTGCGCACGCGCCAGGCCGCAATGTAGTAGGGCACGTCCCTGGCCTTGCGCAGGCTCTCGAGCCCGATCGACATGGCGGGCGCCTCGCCAACCACCTCGCCCCAGCCGAAGCCGCCCGGGCGGCCCAGGCCGAACCCGAGCTGCAGAACGGTCTGGACCTCCGGTTCGAACGGGTAGCCGAACTCGCGCGGCGGCTGGCGCGCTGCTTGGAGTCGGAACGCCAGGGAGCGGCGCTCAAGGGCCGGGTTGAAGACGGCCACGTTGGTCTCCCAACCGCGCGCCAGGTCCGGCTCCTCCTGGACCGCCCGCTCGGCCGCTTCCGGCCAGACGCCGGCGCGAACCACGCCCTCGCGCGCCGCCCCAACGGGTGCGCTGGCGTCGCGATCGTGCAGCCCCCGCGCGCGCTCGTTCTTATGCGCCCGCACCGACCCTGCAAAGTCGACCTTCTCCTGGAACGCCAGCGGTATCAGCCACGTCGGCGCATCCGACCGCCTGACGAGCCCCGGGCTGGCCGCGCTGGCGCCCGCCGAATCGGTCGTGAGCGCCGTGGCGAGCGGGCGATCCGACGTGACGCGGATCGTTGCGGACCCGAAGAGCCCCCAGGCGGCCGTGCCGACGTCCAGCATCCCCCAGGCGCCCGGCGGCACGGTGGTCGTGATGACCCCGAGCGAGCCCGCGGCGGTTCGAAACGCCTCGACGGTGGCGCTGGCGCAGCCCGGTCCCGGGTTGTGGACCAGCACGTGGCTCGTCAGGCGGTCGGGCGTCTCGCCCCATGCGCCGGGCAGGTCCCATGCCCGGGTGCCCTCCCACGGCTCCCCGGGCGCGATGCCAAGGTCGTCGAGGTCGCTCGCCTCGAGGCGATCGAACACGGGCTGCGTCCGGCCGGGCAGGCCGATGGGGGTGAGCGCGTGGCTCACGCCGCCGATCGGCTCCCCGCGAAACGGGCCGACGGGCAGCGTCGGTGCGACCGGGAGCGGTCCCTGGCCGGCCCAGGCCGGGAGGATGCTCGTCGGACAGGCGTCGGCCTGCGCAAGCCCCTCGAGCCGGCTCGTGCCCGCGGGTCCGTCCAGGCCGGCCGAGACCGCCTGTGGCGGCGGCATGTCGGCGCGTACGGCCCGGCAGAACGCGTCGGCCACGGTGGCCTCGGGCGGCAGGCCCGCCGCGTCGAGGAAGGCTACCCATTCCGGGCCATAGGCGCTGGCGGCGTGGTCGTTCAAGCTGTAGACGGTGGATATCAGCGCCGGCGCGCCCGGTTCGATGCCGCCGAAGAGCACGCGCGCTGGAAAGCGCCACGTCATTCCCGGAGCGACGGGCGCGCTGCATGCCGCCGTGACGAAGCGGCACGCCGTACAGGCGTCGCCGCCCTCGGCGCGCGCCAGCGGGTCGAGGTAGAGGGCGGCAAGGCGGGTCGGGCGCGTGCCCAGGTTCTGGACGGTCACGCCCTGGTAGGCGTCGAACGGCAGCGGGATCGCAGGGTCGGGCAGCCGGCCGTCGGCCGGGCGGAGGAAGCGCAGCCCCGGGTCGGACACGACGAGCACCGTGCCCGATGCGTCGGCCGCCATGGGCGGTGCCTCCTGAGCGGACGCGCGCGATCCGTCCCCGCCCGCCGTCGGGCCGGCGTCACCGGGTTTGACGGGCCAGCCGGACAATCCCCCTGGCAGGGCAAGGACCACGGCCAGGGTCGCCGACGCGAGGGCGGCAGAGTGGGGGAGACGGGACATCGGGCACCTCCGTGTTGAGCGCCGCGGGATCCTCGGCTGGGAGCGCACCGTACTGCGCACGGCGCGTCGGGTCGAGTCGATTGTGATCTAGGACGCTCCGCCGGCGGACGCCGTCACGCCCCGGGCCGGTCCCGCACGGCGCCGGCCAGGCCGATGACCTCGGCGCGCTCCTGCATGGCCGAGAGGACGAACGCCAGGTGGTCGTCCAGCGCCACGCCGATCGCATCGCATGCCGCCGCGACCTCGTCGCGGTCCACGCCGGCCGCAAAGGCGCGGTTGCGCCACTTCTTGCGCACGCTGCTCAGCGCGACCTGCCGCAGGTCGGCCTCTGGCCGCACCAGGGCCACGGCGACGACGAGCCCGGTGACCTCGTCGCATGCATGCAGCCAGCGATGGAGCGCGGCATCGCGCGGCACGCCCGTGTCGTCGCCGTGGGAGAGGATGGCCTGGCGCACCACCGTCGGCCAGCCCGCGGCGGCCAGGAGCGGCTCGCCCGCCGCCGGGTGATCGTCCGGGAACCGCTCGTAGTCCACGTCGTGGAGCAGACCGACGGCTCCCCACAGCTCCTCGTCCTCGCCGAGATCTCGCGCCGCCGCCCGCATGGTGGCCTCGACGGCCAGCACATGGCGGCGCAGGGTGGGGCTCTTGGTGTGCTCGCAGACCAACTCCCAGGCGGCTTCGCGGCTGGGCAGGCCTGGTTCGGTCGTCAAGGCGGCACCAACCGGTTAGCGGCGGTTGGAGGTTCGGTTCCGCTGCGCGCGCGCGCCGGCATCCTGACGGCCGGAGGTGGCGGCCCCGGGGATGACCGGCTCGATGTTGAGGTCCATCGGGCCGATCGGCGCATGGCCTGCGGCGCCGGCGACCACGGTCTCCTGCGCTTGCGTAGCGGCCTTTGCCGGCTTGGCATTGGGCGCGCCGTTCGTCCGGCCGCCGGTGAGGTCGATGATCACGTTCTCGCGCGGCGGCGGCGCGGCATCGCGAGGGGCGGCCAGCGTCCGGGACGGGTTGACGGCCCCGCGCATCCGGCTGATGCCCTGGAACATGCCCCCCTCGTCGATCATGATGGCGCTGGCCGTGAGGTCGCCGAACACTTGGCCGGTCGAGAGGATCTCGATGCGGCCGCTGCTCTCGATGTTGCCCTTCACCATGCCGCCGACCACCACGTCCTTGCCGGCAATGTTCGCCGCCACGATGGCATCCCGGCCGATGACAACGTTGCCTCCGACCTCCACGATGCCCTCGAAGCGGCCCTTGATGGCCACGCCGCCATCACACCGGATGGTCCCTGTGAAGGTGGCCGACGGCCCGACGACCGTTTCGACGACATCGTTGCCGGCGGATTGAGCCGGTCTGCGCAAGACGAGCGAGAAGAGTCCCATGAATCGTTAGCTCCTCACGACGGCCCGCCGCCACCGGCGTTGCCGTCCATCAGCGGCCGCGGATCGAGCACCCGGCCGTCCTTCCAGATCTCGTAGTGGAGGTGCGGTCCGGTGGAGTTGCCCGAGCTTCCGGAGAGGCCTAGCAGCGACCCCGGGGCCACGCGGTCGCCCACCACCGCGACGGTCCGCGAGAGGTGGGCGTAGAGCGTATTGTAGCCGTCGCCGTGCTGCACCAGGATGCTCCAGCCAAATCCAGGCTGCCAGCCGCTGCCGACCACCGTCCCAGAACCGGTGGCCAGGACCTGCGAGCCGTGGGGCAAGGCGACGTCGATGCCCGAGTGGAAGTTAGCGCGTCCGCGGAACGTGCGCCAGCCGAAATCCGACGTGACGATCCCGCGCGCTGGCCAGTTGGCCGGTGGCGCCGTGGCCGCAGGCGGCGCGACGCGCGCCGGCGCGCCGGCCGGGGGCGCGGCCCCCGGGACCGGAGCCGCGTCACGCGGCACCAACGCGTCGCGGAGCGCGACGAGCAGCGCCAGGTCGTCGGCCAGCCGCGCCCGCGCAAGGTCCAAGCGCTGGCCGAGCGTGTCGCGCGGCCCGAAGGCGCCTCCGGAGCCCCCCGGCTCCTCCGCCAGCGGCAGGTCACCGGCGATGACGGACCGGAGCTCGCGGCCGATCAGGTCGACGCCGTCGAGCTGGAGCTCGACCGCATCGACCTGGAAGCGCACCTGGTCGAGCTCGCCCTGAAGCGCGTGGACGTGGTTGGCCTGCCGCGCCATGGCGCGCGTCAGCTCGTCCTCGCGCGCCGAGAGCGCCCGGTTCTCCCTGACGAGCGCGGCGCGCTCCGCCTCGAGGGCGCGCCAACGGCCGTGCAGCGCCAGCACGCAGGCCACCAGGGCAAGCGCGGCGACGCCGAGGAGCGGGACGACCGATCGGGGGATGCGAACGGTCTCAGAAGGATCGGGCATCGCTGCCCGGATTAGCGCCACAAGCGCATCCTCTCCGGGGCGGAGTGTCGGCGCATGTTGCCATGCTGCGGCTGGGGAACGCGGGCAGAGTATAGGCAGGCATCGGCGGCTGTGTCAACAGGGCCACGACGCGCTCGCCCGCCGGACCCGGTCGAGGAAGCGGCCCTTGACGCCGTCCCACGTGGCCCGCTACCCTGCCGCACTATGTCACGGTCCGCCCTTTCGGCCGCCGCGGCGGTGGCGCTCGGCGGGCTGCTGACGTGGCTGACCGCCGGCTGCGCGCCGCCGATCTTCGAGGCGCCCTCGGACGTCGATCCCCAGCCGGTGGAGGGCGTGGCGGATCATGTTGCCATCCCGACGTCCGTTCCGGAGGACACGGGATGGGGGCCGTTCGGAGACGGCTTCGGCCTCGAGCTCCGGCACATGGCCGTTCGCGACGAGGCGCGGCTGCTCATCGAGCGCATGCTGATCGTGAGGCTCGATCCGGACCACGTGCGCTTCGACGTGGGCTACGCGCCGCGCGCGCCGCAGGACGTAGCCGCGTGGCAGGCGGCCACCGGGGCGCTGCTCGTCGTCAACGGCGGCTTCTTCACCGAAGCGTACGATGCCACCGGCCTCGTCTTCAGCCAGGGCACGGCGCACGGCACCAGCTACGGCGCCTTTGCTGGGATGTTTGCCGTGACCGAGGCCGGTCCCGAGGTCCGCTGGCTCGGCGCGCGGCCGTACGATCCGGCGGAACCGCTGATGGCCGCGCTGCAGGCCTTTCCCATGCTCGTCCTGCCGGGCGGGGTGGCCGGCGTCGCCGAGAGCGACGCGAGCGCCGAGGTCGCGCGCCGGACATGGATCGGGCAGGACCGACAGGGCCGGGTGCTCGTCGGCGTGGCGCCATCCGGCGGGCTGTCGCTATCGGCCCTTAGCGCCTGGCTGGTCGCCGCCGACCTGGACCTGGATCGCGCCCTCAACCTGGACGGCGGCGGCTCGACGGGGCTGGCACTGGCCGGCGCCCCCGACACGACCCTGACCATTTCCGCCTTCGACCGCCTGCCCAGCGTGATCCTGGCGTTCGCGCGCTGATCCCGTCAGTCGCCCGGCTGCATGAACGGGTAGGCGAAGTGCGTCGGCGGGACGAACGTCTCCTTGATCGAGCGCGCCGAGACCCAGCGCAGCAGGTTCATCGCCGAGCCCGCCTTGTCGTTGGTGCCCGAGCCGCGCGCGCCGCCGAAGGGCTGCTGGCCGACGACGGCGCCGGTGGGCTTGTCGTTGATGTAGAAGTTGCCGGCGCTGTTCTCGAGCGCCATAAACGCCTGCGCGACCGCGGCGCGGTCGTCGGCAAAGACCGCGCCCGTCAGCGCGTACGGCGACGTGCGATCGACCAGCTCCAGGGTCTCGGCCCAGCGGGCGTCGGGATAGACGTGGAGGCTGAGGACAGGGCCGAACAACTCCTCGCACATCGTCGTGTAGCCCGGGTCGTCGACGCGCAGGACGGTCGGCTGGACGAAGTAGCCCACCGAGGCATCGTGACCGCCGCCGTAGACCACCTCGACGCCGGCGTCGTCCTTGGCGCGCCGGATGGCGTCCGCCAGGCGGTCGAACGAGGGGCGGTCGATGACGGCGTTCATGAAGTGGCGCAGGTCGTCGGGCGGGCCCATGGTCACCTCCGCCAGCTGGCCGAGCATAGCCTCGCGCACGCGGGGCCACAGGCTGGCCGGCACGTAAGCGCGCGACGCGGCGCTGCACTTCTGGCCCTGGTACTCGAACGCGCCGCGCACCAGCGCCGTGGCCAGCGCGCGCGGCTCGGCCGACGCGTGGGCCAGCACGAAGTCCTTCCCGCCGGTCTCCCCGACGATCCGCGGGTAGGCGCGGTAGCCACCGATGTTGGCACCGATGGTGCGCCACATGTGCTGGAACGTGGCGGTGGAGCCGGTGAAGTGCAGGCCGGCGAGGTGCGGGGAGGCAAACACCGGGTCCCCGACGTCGGCGCCGCGCCCGGGCACCAGGTTGATCACCCCGGGCGGCAGGCCGGCGGCCTGGAGCAGCCGCATCGTGTGATGCGCCGACAAGAGCGCCGTGCTGGCGGGCTTCCATACCACGGTGTTGCCCATGAGCGCGGGCGCGGTGGGGAGGTTGCCGCCGATCGACGTGAAGTTGAACGGCGTGACCGCGAACACGAAGCCCTCGAGCGGGCGGTACTGTGCGCGGTTCCAGACCCCGCCGGGCGAGATGGGCTGGTCGTCGTAGAGCCGGCGCATGAAGTGCACGTTGAAGCGGAAGAAGTCGATCAGCTCGCAGGCGGCGTCGATCTCGGCCTGGAAGGCGTTCTTGCTCTGGCCGAGCATCGTCGAGGCGTTGAGCACCTGCCGCCACGGCCCGGCCAGCAGCTCGGCGGCCCGCAGGAAGATGGCCGCGCGGTCGGTCCAGTCCATGTCCGCCCAGTCGCGCCGCGCCTGCCGCGCGGCGTCGATGGCCTGCTCGACCTGCGCTCGGCCGCAGAAGTGTGCCTGCGCCAGGACGCGCGCATGCTCGTGGGGCGCGCGCACGGCGTAGAGGTCGCCGGTTGTTACGTCAGCACCGCCGATGATCGCCGGGATCTCGACGGCATCCTCCTGCATGGCCGCCAGCTCGGCCCGCAGCGCCGCGCGCTCGGGCGTGCCGGGCGCGTAGGCGAGCACCGGCTCGTTGATTGGGGGCGGAACGCTGGCGGCACCGTGGTTCATGGGAGGCTCCTGGCACGTGGATGGGTTGACGGGCGGTTGGGACGGATCGGCGCCGCATCAGAGGTGATAGACAAGCACGACCAGCAGCTGGCTGTAGATGATCGCCAGCGCCACGCCGGCCAGCCCGCCCAGGATGACGTCGGTCGGGAAGTGGACCCCGAGGTAGACCCGCGTGATCCCGACGATGATGGCGACCAGGAAGAACGACGGAGCAAGCTCAGGATAGACCGCGCCGAGGAGCCAGGCGCCGCCAAACGCCGCCGCCGTGTGGCCGCTGGGGAACGACGTGTCCTCCGGCCGGCGGCCGACGACGACCGTCTCGACCATGTGGATGAACGGCCGGCGGCGGCGGAAGAGCGGCTTCAGCGCGTAGTTGACGGTGAGCGTGGCAATGCCGAGGGCCGGCAGCGCCACGAGGATCAGCTCGCGCCGCGCGGAGCGGTCCAGGATGGCGGCGACGAACATGGCGGCGACCCAGAGCTCGCCGTGGAGCATCAGGCGCGAGACGTCCGCCATGAGGCGGTCGTTGAAGGCGTTGTGGTGCCAGCCGTTGATCCGGAGGAACACGGCCGCATCCAGGGAGGCTAGCGTGTGCACCCGGCGCAGGAGGACATCGATGATGATGTTGCGCGCCCGCTCCCGCGGCGGCGGGCCGGCAGGCGGTGGTGCGATGGGCGCCTCGTGGTGCTCCGCGGCGGGCGGCGCCATCGGCTTCTCCAGCGCCTGCGCGTCGGGCATGGGTTCCATGGTCATGATCCGCCGCCTTGGGCCGACGCGACCTCGAAGGAGGTCGGCGCTACCAGGACCTGATTCGTGACGGGCGGCAGCGGCGCGACGACCTTTAGGACGCCCGGCGCCAGGTCGATGGTCACCGGGGTTCGGCCGATGATCTCGCCGTCGGCCTGTACATCCAGCGGCGGGCGCGAGCGGATGACGATGCGTTCGGTGGCCGGGTAGTAGCGCGTCAGCGCCCCGCGCGAGTGGTCGCTGGTCAGAACCTTCCACACGACCTTGGCCGTGTCGAGCGCGGAGCGCGTGTTGAAGACGCACACGTTGAGCACGCCATCGTCAGGGAGGATGCCCGGCCCCCACGTGAACGGCGCCGCGCCGAGCGTGGCGCAGTTGGCCACGATCACCTGGAAGGCACGGAGCTGCAGGCCCATCTCGTCGACCTGGCAGGAGAAGCGCGTGACGTGGTGTTCGGCCAGGCTCTGGGCCAGCGCTGCCATGTACGCGGCCCGACCGTGGGCGATCTGGTCCTCCCGATCGGTAGCCATGATCATGCGCGCGTCCAACCCCACGCCGAGCTGGGTGAAGTAGTGACGCCCCTCGACGCGGATGGCGTCCAGCGAGCGAACCGCCCACCCATCGCGCAGCAGCGCGACGGCGCCGTCCACGTCCAGCGGGATGCGGAGCTCGCGGGCAAGGATGTTCGCGGTCCCCAACGGGATGATGCCGAGGACGGCATCCTCTGCGACGCCCGACTGCACGATGGCATCGGCCACCATCCCGACGGTGCCGTCGCCCCCGGCCACGATGATCAGGTCGGCCCCGCCCGCGACGGCTTCGGCGATCTCGTTCTGGATCGCCTCACGGAGCTCGTCGACCGACTCCGTCTGCGGGGTGACGAAGGTCTCGACGCCGACGCCGCGCGCGCCCAGGGCGATCCGGAGGGCCGCCTCGACCTGCTCCGGGGCGGCGCCCCCGGACACCGGGTTCTGGATGACCAAGGCCGACTTCTCGGGGAGCGTGCGTTCCACAGCGCAGAGGATGCCGGAAACGCTCCGGCTAGCAAAGGACGGCCGGGGGACGTCTCACTCCAGCCGGCGAACGGCTGGGTGGGCCATCGCGGCCAGGGCCACCACGGCCGTGCTCACCCCGCCGGCCGCAAACACGGCCGCCGGGCCGAAGTGGTCGGTGGCCCAGCCCGCCAGCGCGAAGCCGATCGGCAGGAGCGCGATCGAGCCGACCTGGTCGATGCTGGCGACGCGGCCCAGCAGCTCGGTTGGCACCAGGCGCTGCATCGTGCTCACCCAGACGACCGTGAACACCTCGAGCCCCGCGCCGTTGATCAGCGCCGCGACGGTCAGCGCCCAGATCGGCAGCGGCAGCGCGAACGCGGCGAGGCCAAGCCCGGCCACCAACACGCCGGCCTCAGCCAGCAGGCCGGGCCGCTTGAGCCGCACCTGGCGGCCGATCCAGATGCCGCCGAGGAGGTAGCCGATGGGGAACACGGCGTAGAGGTAGCCCAGCGTGCCGACATCCCGCTGCATCGCCTCGGAGACCAGGAACGGCATGGCCACGCTGAACGGTCCGGCGAGCCCGATGTTGCCAAACGCACCGACCAGGATGTTGACCCAGAGCCAAGGCTGGCGGCGCACGAAGGCGAGGCCCTCTCTGAGGTCGGCGAGCAGGTCGGACGTCGCCTCGGGGTCGCGCGGCGGCTCGGCGAGGCGCAAGAGCGGAACCAGGAGGCTGCCGGCGACCAGGAACGAGACGGCGTTGATGGCAAAGGCCAGGTCGGTACCGCCGAGCGCCACGACCGCCGCGCCGGCCGCCGGACCGATCACCCGGGCAACCTGCACGCTCATGCTCGTCAGGGCGTTGGCGCTGGGCAGGTCGTCCTCGGGTGTCAGCTCGGGCACGATGGCCGTGTACGCGGGCTGGAAGAATGCCTCGACGAACCCAGAGAGGGCCGTGGCCACCAGCACGGCGGGAACGGTGAGGCGGTCGGTGACGGCCAGCACCGCGATGCTGCCCGTGATCAGGGCACGCCCGACGTCCGAGAGCACCATGGTGCGCACGCGCGGGAAGCGATCGACGAGGACGCCGCCGAGCAGCGTGAACAGCGCGGTGGGCACCATGTTGACGACGAGCACCAGGCCCATGAGGGCGGCCGAGCCGGTCTCCTCGAGCACCCACCACATGAGCGCGATGTCGTAGACGAAGTCGCCTACGCGCGAGAGCGCCTGACCGCCCCACAGCAGCGCGAAGGGCCGGTGGCGAAGGGCGCGCAGCACGCCGGTCATGCCGGCATCCTCATCGAGCGCACCGGCCGTGCCGGGATCGCGGTGGTCGACAGGATCCGTCGCGAAGTTGCGGAGCGGCTCATGGCGCGCCGATCTCGGCAATGCGGATCCAGTCGAAGCTGTTCCAGTACGGGCCGTCGCCCTCGCCGCCCCACTCGGTGTACAGGCCGACGCAGCCGTCGTGCGGCGCGGCGTCGGCCAGCGTGCCCACCAGCGCTCCGTTGACGCGCAGGGCGATGGTCTCGGCGCGGACGTCGGCGGCCAGGATGACGGGCTCGGCGGGGTCGAACGCGGCGTCGCCGCGCTGGAGGATGGTGGTCAAGCCGCCCGAGAAGCGCGCGACGACGTATCGGCCGGGGTCGGTGACCGCGAAGATGGTGAAGCGGCTGGCCGTCTCCGGGATGCCGAACAACAGGCCGGCGCTGCCGGACTCGCCGTGCATGCGCGCGACGGTCTCGACCCGGAAGTCCCCGCGTCCCACGTGCCCGTTCGAGGTCGTGGCGTAGGCTCCTTGTTCGTGTGTGGCCGCTGGAGACCGTGGAGTACGTGCCGTCCTGGACCAGCGTGATGTCGGACCCCTCGCCGCCGATGTAGCCGCTGTAGACCAGGTTGTCCGCCACGTCCGGGGCATCGGGCACCGGCAGGACCTTGGCGACGAACGCGTCGGTCTCGCCGTTGAACGTGAGGTCGGGCCCCACCTTGACCGGGAACGTGGCCTCCGTCGACATGGCGATGCCGTGCACGTACGCGCTGCCGTCGGCGCCGACGCGGATCCCCTCGCCAAAGTCGGTGAGCTCGCCGCCCAGGAAGCCGGCGTACACCAGATCGTTGCCGCTGGGCGCCACCTTGACCACGGCCGTGTCCACCACGCCGTTGTGCGTGAGGTCCGGGCCCATGGTCACCGGGAAGCTGGCCTGGTCCGACATGGCGACCCCGGTGAGGAAGGCGTTGCCATCGCCGTCGACGGCAATGTCGAACGCCGCGTCGTAGGCGTCGCCGCCGATCATGGCGACGTACGCGTAGCTGCCGCCGTCCGGGCTCAGCTTGGCCACATAGGCGTCGGTGTCCCCCGTGACCGGGTCGGTCGTCTCGCCGCAGATGTACGCGCTGCCCGCGTCGTCCACGGCAATCCCGAGGCCGCGGTCGTGGCCGCCGACGCCGAAGAAGCCCGCGTAGACGGGGTAGGCAAACGCGTCCTGGGCCGTCCGGCGCGCGCCAAAGGTGGAGCGGCCGGCCGGCACGGCGGGACCCTCCTCCGCGGCCGCCGGGCGCAGCGAAGGCTGGCCGTGCCAGGCCAGCTGCATGTCGGCCGGGTCAGCGCCGCGATCGAGACGGAAGGCGTACGTCACGCCGCCCTCGGCGCCGCGGAACTCCACGTCGATGCCGGGCCAAGCGTCGGGATAGACGACGCGCGCGAACGTGGGAAGGTCCGTGAGCCAGCGCTCGCGCGGTCCCTTGAAGTAGCAGATGCGGGTGGCCAGCGGGTCGCGTCCCACGGGCCGCATGCCGCGCGCCGACGAGTACCAGGCGCGCGGTCTGGGTGCGCTTGACGGGCACGGCCGGCGGGCTGCCCATGGCCTTTTGGCCGGCGTAGGATCCTCGGCCGATCGGCGGCCCGTCGATGGCAGGCAACCGCAACAGCGCCGTCCTGGTCCGACCGGGATGGCGCCCGAGCCAGCGTGCGGTTGGGACCACGCTGCGCCTGGTGACGGCGTCTGCCGTCACGCGCCGGGTGAACGGGTGGGATGCGGATACAACGCGAGGAGGCATGAGCAGCTCCAGAGTCGTCGTCCGGCACCGTGCCTGAGCGGCACGTGCATTGTACGCGCGACGCCGGCGCTGGTGTATGGGCCAGCGCGGCCAGCCCGGGTCGTCTCGACCGGAAATGTCGTTTGTTGCCGATAGACCCCTCTTGTCGTACGCATCCGGATCGACTACGCTTGCGTCGTACCAACCGCTCGGAGGCGCTCCATGCAGGTCACCATCTCCCCCAAATATCAAGTCGTCATCCCCAAGGACATCCGGCGACGCCTCAGCCTCCGGCCTGGGCAGCGAGTATTCGCCATGGCGCGGGGCGACAGCATCGTCTTCATTCCGATCGTCCCCATCGAAGCGCTGCGCGGTCTGCTTCGTGGAATCGACACCGACGTCGAGCCGGAGGACGATCCGGCGTGAACGTCGTCGATTCTAGCGGCTGGTTGGAGTACTTATCCGGCGGCCCAAACGCAGCGTTCTTCGCGCCGCCGATCGAGGATCCTTCATCGCTGGTCGTTCCGACGATCAGCATCTTCGAGGTCTTCAAGCGCGTTCTTCGCGAGCGGGGCGACGTGCTGGCCCACCAGGTTGCCAGCGCGATGTCGGTTGGCCAGCTGGCCGACCTCACGGCCGAGCTCGCCCTGGACGCTGCGCGACTTGGCGTCGAGCACAGGCTTTCGATGGCAGACAGCATCATCCTGGCAACCGCACGACTACATCAGGCCATCCTCTGGACTCAGGACGCCGATTTTGTCGATATCGCGGGAACTCGGTACGTCGCGTCGCGTTGACGGCGGTGCACGCGGTAGGCGTGCGCCATGCTGGACGATGCGCAGGTGCGCATCGCGCGCTTGCAGTTGAAAGGACCTGGCATGCACACAACGATACGCCGCGACGCGTCCGCCCTGGCTGGCACCCTGGCACGGCCTGGTGCGCTCATGGTGATCGCGGTCCTGACCGCGATCTCGGCCTCCGGTTTGAGCCGCGCCAGCGCCCTTCAGGCACCGGTGCCCGAGTTCGGCGACGCGACGTCGCGGGCGCTCGTGGTCGTCGGCGACCGCGGCGACGGGCTGGTCGTCCCGCGCGATCTGGCGTTCCACCCCAACCGACCGTACGAGCTGTGGACCGTCAACCGGACGACCGACGGCACGGTCATCTTCTTCGACCCCGGGACCGACGACGAGCGCGTCGAGGACCGCAAGGACTCCCACCGCAACCACTTCATGGAGGAGGTGAGCGGCATCGCCTTCGGCGACTTCGGGAACTTCGCCACCTGCCAGGAATCGCGCAACACGTACGACGATCGCAGCCAGGCCAACGACTTCATGGGCCCCACGCTGTGGACCGCCGACCTGGCCATCTACGCGCGCGCCAACCAGCGCCGTGTCGCGGGCGCGGCCGAGGGCCACGTGCCGCTGGACCTCCCTCTCGGCCCGGTCTCGTCGCGCGGCGCGCGCGACGCGGCCAACCCGTTCGGGCTGCCCGACGCGCTGACGGCGTTCTGCCAGCCGCTCGACGGCATCGACGGCGACGACCCGGCGGCCGGCGCCGTATCATTCGGCCCGGACCAGGAGGTCAACCCAGAGCTGGGCAGCCACATCGACATGCTCCACCAGAGCCCGCTGTGCATGGGCATCGAGCACGAGCAGGGCAACGCGTACTGGGCGTTCGACGGCACCGCCGGTCACCTGGTGCGCTACGACTTTGCCGTGGACCATGGGCCGGGCTGGGACGACCACAGCGACGGCATCGTCCGCCGCTTCCCCGAGGCCGCGGTGCGGCGCGAGCCCGACGTCCCGAGCCACCTGGCACTGGATCGGTCGACCGGCTGGCTGTACGCTGCCGACACCGGCCGGGGCCGCGTCATCCGGCTGGACATCGCCTCGGGTCAGCTCCTGGAGCACGTTGCGCCGCGCAACGAGCGTTTAGCCGAGCTGTCGACCTGGGGCGACGCCGCGGTGGAGGTCTTTGCCACCGGGCTGCGCGAGCCCAGCGGCCTCGCGCTGGTGCGCGACGGCACAGGGGGCCGGCTGTTCGTCGGCGAGCATGCGACGGGCGTGGTCGTGGCCTTCGACGTGGCTACCGGCGACGAGCTGGGCCGCATGACCACGGGCGCCCGCGGCCTGGCCGGCCTCGAGGTCGGCCCCGACGGGCGGCTGTACTTCGTGGACATGGACGGCGACACCGTGACGCGGGTCGACCCGGACGGTGCCGTCCCGTACGACCCGCCGCCGATCACGCCGCGGCCGACGCTGGCGCCCTCGCCGACGGCGGGTCCGACGAGCGATGAGCCGACGGGGACGGCGACGGAGGAGGCGACGGCGAGCGCGACGACAGCCGCGACTGTGGTGCCGACCTTTGAGCCGACGGCGACCGCCACGGTGACGGAGGAGCCGACGGCCACGGAGCCGCCGGCCGCGCCGCGGCTGTTCGCGCCGTGGGTGGGGGCGGGGCGGCGGTAGGAGCGCCGAATTCATTCGGTGGTCCGTGGCCTTCGAGCAGACGTCGGCCTGCAACACAGGAAGGAGCGGGACCATGAGCGTCATTGGGCCAGGAACGCTGGACGGCGGCACGCGGGATTTGGGCACGGCCGAGTTGGAGGCCCTGGCCAACGGCATGCAGGGCGATCTTGTGAGGACGGACGATGCCGAGTACGACGAGGTGCGCCAGATCTGGAACGCGATGATCGACCGCCGCCCCGGCCTGACCATTGACAACCTCGTGAGCGCGGAAGTCGTCACGGCCGACGGCGAGCGCCTGACCTGCGACGCGCAGCGCGAGCCCGACCTGTTCTGGGTGACGCCTTCGGTCTGCACCCCTTTGCCGGCTTCCAACAGGCCTTCGACCCGCTGCTGACGCCCGGCGCACGCAACTACTGGAAGTCGCACAACTTCACGGCGCTCAGCGACGGGCTCATCGACACCCTGGCCGACTTCGCCGGTCGCCTGCCGAGCCCGCAGTCAGAGATCTTCATCGCCGAGCTGGGCGGCGCCACCAACCGCGTCGCCGCCGACGCCACGGCCTACCCCCATCGCGACGCCGAGTTCGTGATGAACGTCTTCCGCGTCAACCAAAACGTGCGCCCGCCTGCCTGCCTGAAGTGAACCGGGCACCACGTCGGATATCTTGGCGGCGGCCGTGCTCCGACCGGCCTGGCTGTGCGCGGCCGAAGTAGGTGGGCTACTACGGCAGGGGCGGCTCCGGCCCGGCCAGCGGAATGCCTTCGCGCTGCGCCGCCTCCCGCAAGCGCCGGTCGAGGCAGACCATCGCCATCGTCGGTGCCTCTGTTCCCACGGCCAGCGCCGCCGCTAGCTGAAGAGCGTCCGCGGCGCGCAGCGGATGTACACGCAGTAGGCGCTGGGCGCTCGCGCGCAACGGGGCCGCCGGCGCAACCTCGAACCACGTGCGTTCGAGCGCTGCCAGGCGCCGCAGCGCCTCCGTAGCGAGAGCCAGCGGCAGCGAGCCATCCCGCTCGCGTCTGGCGATCGCCGATGCGCACTCGACCGATGCAGCCCACCATACGATGTTGAGCGGATCGTCCTCGTAGAGTGCTCGTAGGGTATCGGAGGTACCCTCGCGCACCAGGAGGGGGATCAGCGCCGAGGAGTCCCAGTACCTCAACGGCCCTCCTCGCGCTCTTCGAGCAAGGCGTCCACGACGCTGACGCCAGCCGGCAGCTCGACCGGCGGCTCCAAGGTCACACCGGCCTGAAGCTCAGTCGGCCTCCGCAGCAGCCCGAGGCCGAGGAGCTCCGCCACGACCTCGTCATCCCCGCCGACCTCCACGGTGCTCACGGCATCGATCCGCGCAACGGGCTTGCCGCGCTTGGTCACGATCACCGTCTCGCCGCGCCCTACGCGAGCGACGAGATCGCTGAGATTCTTCTTGGCCTCGCTCAATGTAGTGCGGATCATCGGACCAATATAGTCCGTTGGGCTCAGGATGACAACCGCAGCGCGACCCCTTGGGCGGGCCGCGGTGTGAACCTCCGGCTCCGAGCGCTGATCCACGCCGTTGACCGTAGGAGTGAAGCCGCTATGCTGGCTAGGAGCCGCCCTCACCACTCGATGTACCTGCCGGCGCTCTGGAGGGGCGGCCTCGGCCGCTGACCGCGCGAGCATCGATGGCCGGACGATCGTCCGGTCACCGGCGGAACATCGTGCTATGACGGGGCGAGCATCATGCTATGACCGAAGGTCCATCGTGCTATGACCGTCGGCCCATCATCCTATGATGCTCGGTCGGTCACGGCATGACCATGGACCGATCGTCCGAAGCGCGCTGGCGCATGCCCGTGGGAACGCAAACGGGCCATTGAGTCAGCGCGAGCGCTCAGCGGACGACGATGCGGAGCGGGCAATGGTCGCTCGGCCCCCATTCGACATCGCCATTCAGCGCCACCACGGAAACGCGCTCCGCAAGGTCCGCCGACGCGAAGACGAAATCGAGTTGGCGCGTCGCGCTGGCGGGATCGTTGTTACGCGTGCGAAACGTGGGTACGTTGCGGCTGCCCGACGGAAGCTCTTTGGGCCATGGGTCGGCTTGGCGGCCGGACGGGAACTGGGGACCGACGAAGTGCAGGCCGATCGCGGCAAGGCGATCGAACAGCGTTTGGTATCGCCCTGCCCAGTACGCACTGCCGTACTCGCCGTAGCCAAAGAGGATGTTGAGGTCGCCCGCGGCGACGATCCGGTGCCCGCGCTGGGAGCCGACGAGCGCCGAAAGGTCGGAGACCAGCCGGTGGGCGGCACCGTCCGCGAAGATCCATCTGCTGCCCGCGAGAGGGTGTACAGACTCCCACGCGGCGTAGAGCGACAGGGCGGTGATGTTCTCGCCCGTGCTCGGGTGGCGCACGACCGCCGCGGCCAGCGTGCCGCGGCGTGAAACGGCGAGCTCCCCCTCGCATGCGTCGGCGAGCGATGCCGTGCGGAGCCAACGGACGTCCACCCCCTGGTCGAGCTGCGCCACTACGGTGCGCCAGCGCCGAGCCGCCCCAGGGCCCGCCGTCTCCCATGGCTCGTCGTCAACTCCGATTCGCGCTGCAACGTCCTCCGGCGGGGCGCACGCCTCCTGGAGCAGGCCAATCTGGGCCTCAGCGCCCATGAGGTCTCTCCACGCGGCCGGCCGATGCGCAAGGTTCCAGGAAAGGGGGCTCAGCTCCACCGTGACCCGCTCCGACGTGCAGGAGGTAGCGGGAGCATAGGTTTTTCCAAGATCATGGCAGGCCCACTGTGGCCTGTTGAATGTCCTTCAGCGTGCGACCGTGGGCGTTCTTCCACTCGACACGCCCGTTGGAAGATCGACCTAAGAGGACACCTGCGGCCGTGGAGGGCGAGTTGAAGACGTAGTCCTGCTCGACCCGGTAGACATCGCCCGCGTCCCTTAGAACGCCTTGTGCGACCAACGACGAACGCAGCTCCCGCAGGTAGGCGTGGATCGAGGCCACTTCGGCCCTTACCGCCGTCGATCCGGCGCGTACGATGAAGCCCTCCGCGTCGTCTACGCCACGAGCCGTGATGCCCTTTGCCTTGAGGAAGAGGTCGCGACTCGACGTGGGTCCGGGCCGAGCCCGTTCGAACATCGTCATCCCGACCACCGGCAGGCAGAGGAGCAGGTCCGCGAGAAAACCCTCGGCATCCGCGACATCGGCCTCGGACATCGTCGGCTTCTGGGGCACGTTGCCGTTGTCCAGTTCTGCGCGCTTGGCACTGGCAGCCAACTCGACGAGGCGCGACTCCAGGTGCTTGACGTGGGCCTTGTTGAGGTACTCATCCTTGCTTGTGAACACGGCTGCGTGCGTCCAGAAGTCCTTGGACTTGGCATGCTGATCCAGACGCGTGAGCACCCCGTCGCCCTCTCCAACGTAGACGCGCGGCAGGTGACCAGAGAAACCAGGCCCCCAAAGGATGTACACGCCGGTTCGCTTCATCTCTGATCGGAGGCGCGCCTCGGGAAAAACCGAGCGCGGGAACACCAGACCCTGCCCGGTCCAGTTCGATTTCTCTACGATCCGCAGCCTTTCCGGTTCGCCGGTCGGGATGAAGATCCGGACAGAGAACCCCTGCGGCTTGCTCATTCCACTGCCTCGTTCCTGCTCCGCATCGATAGCGCCGCACCGGCTCATGCCAGCAACCATGCTACCGCCTGTTAGGCACTTCGAGCCAGCTGGTCCATGACACGGATGAGCATGAGGAGAGCGAAGGCGAGCATGCGGGTCGGGTCGGGGGTCATGTCAGCCTCGGTCAGGAGCGGGCGGGTACACCGCGCCCGGCTCCGCCCAATGCTCGCGAAGCCACGCCAGCGCGCGGTCCAGGGTGCCAAAGCACGGCACGTTGGCGGCGCGCAAGGTGTCGAAGTCGATCAAGCGGGTGAGCGGGAGCTGGTCGAGGGTCGGCTTGTACGCCTTCCCCGGCGGGAAGTGCTGGGTCAGCCAGCCCTTGACGTCACGCTTGGCCTCCCAATCTCCCGACCACGCGACGTCGGCGACCAGACCGGGACGGCCATCGAGCGATATGCCGGCCAACTGTGGGAGACAAGGCAGGAACAGGACTTCGTACTCAGGCTTGAGGAGCACGTAGGCCACCGGGAACGGCAGGTCGAGCTCAGCGAGCTCGCGCGCGCCCGCCGGTCCAGTTGTCGCGCGGGCAGGCATCGTCTTCGTCGCGCAGCACAAGCATGCCGCCGATCGGGCGGTTGCGATGCGCCTCGACGGCGCTGCGCCGGCCGGCGGCGGAGCTCAGGCTGTTCCACCGGCTGGCACGCAACCAGCGCGGGCCCTCATCTGTGCAGAGCCGCGCGACGAGGTTGTCGACCGCGCCGAGCTCACCGTGTCCTTCGACGAGGACGGCTCCTGGACTCGCCACACCCTAGCCTTCGGTCAACGCAAAGGGCAGCTCGGGCTGGATGCCCTCGGTGCGCAGGAAGTCGCCGAGCGAGAGGAGTCCACGTCGAACGGCATCGGCCTGATCAGGGTCCATGGCGGCCACGTCCGTCGCCCCACGACGGCGAAAGACCACGCGGACGTCTCCGGGGTCGAGGAGCGCCAATAGTTCGGGGCTGTGCGTCGTCACGATCACCTGACTGCGCCGGCTGGCCTGGGCGAGCTGATCGACCAGCAGGGGGATCGCGCCGGGGTGGACGGTCAGCTCCGGCTCCTCGACGCAGAGCACGGCGGCCGCCGGTTCCTGGAGGCACGCGGTGACGATGCCGGCCACGCGCAGCGTCCCATCGGACTCCTGGCCAGCGCTGAACCACTTGGCGCGGTGCGTCACCGCCGCCCCGTTGCCGTGAGCGGCGAACTGGTGCCGGAAGCGCACGACGAGGAATCCGGCGGCGCTACCGACCTCGAGATCAACGATATCGCCCGTCAGATGCCGCAGGACCGCGACCAGCTCCGGACGCCACGCGCGGCTCGACTCGTCCCTCAGGATCGACGCCCAGTTCTCGCCGTGGCGAGACATGGGCCGGACGCTGCTGTACTTCTGCGGCTCGCGCAGGTGATCGGGGAAGATCGTGTACACCGCGATGTCCGCAAGTTCCTTGCGCAGCGGCGCGAAGCGTTCGTCGCCGCCGACCAGTGGGAGCGCCAGGTTCAGCGCGTCGACCGCGGGTCGGATGTCCTTTGGGCCGGCATTCCACGCGCCGTCGCGGCGCTCGAAGCGATGGGCCTCGCCGTCCTGGGCGACCTCAGCGACCTCGCGCTTGACGACGTACTCGTCGGCGGAATCGCCGCGCAGCTCGAACGCGTAGGCGCCACTGCCGCTCTCCCACTGAAGCTCGGCGCGCAGTGCCATGTTGAACGGACGGCCGCTGCTCCAGCGCCGAACCGACTTGATGCCATCGCGGTTGCCGATGGCGCCGGGCAGGCCGCTGTCCATGACGTCGGCCAGAAAGCGCAACGAGTCGACGACGTTGGACTTGCCGGAGCCGTTGGGGCCGACGAGCGCCGTCATGTCGCCGAGCTGGATCCGGACATCGGGGCCAACGCTGCGGAAGTTGGAGACGGTCAGGCTTGTGATCATGGAGGAGTTTTACCGCTGCAAGGCCGTGGGCGCCAACGTCGCCGGTAAGGCCTCGATGGCGCAGACCGCGGTCGGGCCGCCATGGCCCGTCACAGCGATCGGCCGAGAACGCGCTCAGCATCCTACCTAGAACAAGTGCACCGTCCTATGTAGAACTGGGTCCGCGTCCTAACCAGGACGAAGGTTCGGTTCTAGATAGGACGCTGCTCCGGTTCTACGTAGAACGGGCGTCGGGTCCAGGGAGGACGGCAGGCCGGTCCTAGGTAGAGCGCTCGGCCTGCCCAGTGCTGGACGAAGGGCTCGCTCACGGGAGGACGCGACCCCCCTCCGGACGGCCAACGATGCCGCAGCGGGCATCGGTCGCGGAGGACAGCGCCACCCCGCCGACGTAGCGAGCGGGCCCTGTCCTGCCATTGACTCGAGCCCGCACCTATGGCCTCAACAATCCGCCGGGCCACCGCCTCCGCGCGCCGCCGTTCAGCTGACGCCGGCCGCTGCGGGCCCACCGCGCCTAGTTCGCCGCGCACGCCTCCGCATGCGGCGCGTACACCCCGCTCAGCGCGTCCCACAGCGCCTGCGTCATCCGGTCGCACGCCACCACGGCGCGCTCGGCATCCGCCGGGCTCAGCGCGTCCATGTCGGCCGCCAGCATGGCCGGCTCCTCGTCGTCGTCCTCGTGAATGGCAAAGTAGAGCCCCGCCGTGCGCGGGAGCTCCGGGTAGTGCGCCACCAGGCCCGCGCGCTTGCTGCGCGCCGTGGCCGGCTGCTGCGCCTCGAACGCGTAGAGCGCGCCGAGCGCCGTCGCCCGGTCGGCGAACAGCTCGGTCGACGCGGCGACCAGCGCCGCCACCTCGGACACCACCGGCGTGCCGACGTCCGTGCCCAGCGTCTTGGCGAACGTCTCCGACCACACGCGCGCGTGGCCGACCTCGATGGCGGCGATGGCATCGTGGCCTGCCGTCTGCCAGCCGTCGGCGATGGTGGCGATGAACGCGCCGTACTCGCCGGCGTAGTCGCGGAGCGCGGCCATCGGCAGGGTGCCGGCGCTCCAGGCCTGGTAGAACGGGTGCGCCAGCAGGTCGCGCTTGGCGATGAGCGCGTCGCAGCGCGCGGTGGGGGTTGTGGTAGCTTCCAACATCGGTCCTATTCTCCTCATGGGGCGGCACACCTTGAAGCGCGCCTAGCGCAATGCTACGGATGGGGGACGTTGGTGGCAATGCTGGAGGGTACCGCGCCCTCAGAAGGCCACGAGCGTGCGCAGCTTGGCGGCGATCTTTCGCTCGTCCGGCAGGTACTCCGCCTCGAGCACCGGGTGCGCCGGCACCGGGGTGTCCAGGCCCGAGAGCCGCTGCACCGGCGCGTCCAGGGCGTCGAAGGCCTCCTCGGCGATGGTGGCCGCCACCTCGGCGCCGAAGCTGGCCGTGTGGTGGGCCTCGCAGACGACCAGCGCGCGGCCGGTCTTGCGCACGCTGGCCAGCACCGCCGCGCGGTCCCACGGCACGATCGACCGCAGGTCGACCACCTCGACGCCGACGCCGTCCTCCGCCAGCGCCAGGGCGGCCTCGACGGCCTTGACCGCCATCGTGCCCCACGCCACCACCGTCGCGTCGCCGCCGGCATGGGCCACGCGCGCACGGCCGAGCGGCACGGCGACGTCTCCGATTGGCACCAGGCCCTTCTGGCGCCGGTAGAGGTACTTCTGCTCCATGAACACAACTGGGTTCGGGTCGCGGATGGCCGAGAGCAGCAGCCCCTTGGCGTCGGCCGGGGTGCCCGGCACCACCACCTTCAGCCCCGGGATCTGCGCGAACCACGCCTCCATGCTCTGCGAGTGGAACGGCCCCGCGCCGGCCCAGGTGGCGCCCGCCGGCATCCGGACGACCAGCGGCACCGGTTGGCCCCAGCGGTAGTGGATGGTGGCGGTCATGTTGACCAGCGGGTCGAAGCCGCAGGCGATGAAGTCGGCGAACTGGATCTCCGCGACCGGCCGCATCCCTACGAGCGCCGCCCCCGTGGCGGCGCCGATGATGGCGTTCTCGGCGATGGGCGTGTCGATGACCCGGTCGGCGCCGAACTCCTCCAGGAAGCCCTCGGTCACCTTGTAGACGCCGCCGTACGCGGCAATGTCCTCGCCCAGGAGGAAGACGCGTGGGTCGGCGCGCATGGCAATGCGCAGCGCGTCGCGGATGGCCTCGTGATAGGTCATCTCGACCATGGTGGCGTCCTGGGTGCCGTCGCTCATGGCGCGAGGCCGGTTGGCGCGACCGCTTGGCCTGCGCTGGCTTCGGCAAAGACGCCCGCGTAGACGTCCTCGGGCAGCGGGTCGGCCATGGCGGCCGCCTCGTCGATGGCCGCGTCGATCTCGGCGGCGATGGCTTGCTCCAGGGCGTCCTCGTGGCCCGCATCCCACAGCCCGGCGGCCTCGAGCCGCTCCCTTTGGCGGGCGATGGGGTCGCGGGCGGCCCAGGCCTCGACCATGTCCGGCGGCACGTAGTCGGCCGGGTCGATGATGGAGTGGCCGCGCATCCGCATCGTCACGCACTCGATGAGCGTCGGCCCGCCGCCGGCGCGCGCGCGCTCGACGGCCTCGACGGCCGCGCGGTGCACGGCCTCGACGTCGTTGCCGTCCACGCGTGCGCCCGGCATCCCATAGCCCGCCGCGCGCAGGGCAATGCTCCCGCCGGCGTACTCGCGCTCTGTCGGGGTCGAGAGCGCCCAGCCGTTGTTCTCGCACACCAGCACCACCGGCACCTTGAGCACCGCCGCCATGTTGACCGCCTCGTGGAACGCCCCGGTGCTCGTCGCGCCCTCGCCGAAGGTGGTCATGGCCACGCGCGGCTCGCGGCGGAGCTTGAACGCCAGCGCCACCCCGACGGCGACCGGCAGTGAGTCCGGCAGGACGCTGATCATGCCCACGATGCCGCGCGACATGTCGCCCATGTGCAGCCCGGAGTCCTTGCCGCCGTTGCTGCTCCCGCGCTTGCCCATGTACTGGGCGAAGACCTCGACCGGCCGCATCCCCCGCACCAGGTGGGCGCCCATGTCGCGGTACATCGGCGCGATGACGTCGTCCGGGCCGAGCGCCGACGCGATGCCGACCGGGATGGCCTCCTGGCCGTGGCCGGTGTACAGCCGCCCGATCAGCCGTCCCTGGCCGGCAAGGGCCCATGCCGCGTCCTCCAGGGCGCGGCTCCGGCGCATCTGGTGGTAAAGTTGGATGCGCTCGGTCTCGGCCAGCGCCATGGCACGCTCCAGGTCCAACGAGGGCCGGGCGATGCCGCGACCAAGAGCGATTGTATCCGCGTAACCCTAGGGCCGCGAAACGAGACGAACCGCCAACGAGCACGCGCCCGGGCGTCCCGCCGGGTTCCAAGCACGACGATCACGGCATTCAGCCAGGAGACACGACGACGATGGGTACGAACACGATCACGGTGACCGACGCCACCTTCGAGAACGAGGTCCTCAACGCCGACCGGCCGGTCCTGGTGGACTTCTGGGCCGAGTGGTGCGGCCCCTGCAAGATGATCGGGCCGGTCCTCGAGGAGGTCGCCGCCGAGCACGCCAGCGCGCTGCGCATTGCCAAGCTCGACGTCGACGCCAACCAGGGCCGCTCGATGGAGTTCGGGGTGTTCAGCATCCCGACGATGATCCTCTTCAAGGGTGGCAAGGAGGCCAAGCGCCTGGTGGGCTACATGCCCAAGGAGCGCCTGGTCGCGGAGCTGAAGCCGCTGCTGTCCTAGCCGGACCGCCTTCGGGCGGGCAAACCGAAGAAGGGCGCAGCAAGCGGCGCCCCTACAGGAAATTCTCCGATGTAGGGGCGCCGTTTGTTTGGTCGCGGACGGCCTCGATCCGATGTAGGGGCGCTGCTTGCTGCGCCCTCTTCGAATCTGGCCCGACTACCCCCCCCATCAACGCCACCACCGCCGGCAGCGCCTTGCCTTCCAGCAGCTCCAGCGTCGCCCCCCCGCCCGTCGACACCCAGTCGATCCGGTCCGAAAGGCCGGCTGCTTCCACCGCCGCCGCCGAATCGCCGCCGCCGACGACCGTCTCGCCGTCGCGCAGGTCGGCCAGGGCGTGCGCCATTGCGAACGTCCCTTCCGCGAACGGGGCCAGCTCGAAGACGCCCATCGGCCCGTTCCACACCACCGAGCGGGCGCCGCGGACCGCCGTCGCAAAGCGCCGGATGGTGGCGGGGCCGATGTCGAGCGCGCGCCACCCCTTGGGCACGCCCTCGGCCACGGCCACGATCCGCTTCTCTGCATCGGCGGTAAACGCGTCGGCGATCACCAGGTCGATGGGGAGCACCAGCTTGTCGCCGGCGGCGTCGCGGATGCGCCGAGCCTCCTCCAGGGCGGGCTCCTCGACGAGGGAGTCGCCCATGGCCACGCCCTGGGCCGCCAGGAACGTGTTGGCCATGCCGCCGCCCACCAGGAGGCGGTCGGCAAAGGGGAGAAGGCTGTGGATCACGCCGATCTTGTCGCCGATCTTGGCTCCGCCCATCAGCACCACGAAGGGGCGCTCCGGGTGGTGCAGGAGGCGGCCGAGGACCTCGAGCTCCCGCTGCATGAGGCGCCCGGCGTACGACGGGAGGTGCTCCGTGATGCCGACCGTCGAGGCCGCGGCGCGGTGCGCGGTGCCGAACGCGTCGTTGACGTAGGCGTCGGCCATGGCGGCCAGCCGGCGGGCGAGGTCGGGATCGTTGGCCTCCTCGCCCGGGTCGAAGCGCAGGTTCTCGAGGAGCAGGACCTGGCCCTGCCGGATGCCCTCGGCCGCTTCAGCCGCCTTGGGCCCGGCCACGTCGTCCACCGTCAGCACGGGGCGGCGCAGGAGCTTGGCGAGCGCCTCGCCGACCGGAGCCATCCGGAGCGCCGGGTCCACGCCCTTTGGGCGGCCCAGGTGGCTCATGAGGACCACGGAGGCACCGCGGTCGATCAGCTCTTGGATGGTCGGCAACGCCGCGCGGAGGCGCGTGGTGTCGGCGGGCCGCCCGTACTTGAGCGGCACGTTGAAGTCCACGCGCACCAGGATGCGCCGGCCCTCCGCGTCGAGGTCGTCGAGCGTCGGGAGGCTGCTCGATGCCGTTGCCATGATGGGACGCTCCGTCAGCGGTCGCTGACCAGCTTGGCCGCCTCGGCGACCCGGCTGGCATAGCCCCACTCGTTGTCGTACCAGGCCGCGACCTTGGACAACGGGCCGATGGCCAGCGTCGACGGCGCGTCGACGACCGCTGAGAAGCGGCTGCCCCGGAAGTCGGACGACACCAGCGCGTCGTCCGAGATGGCCAGCACGTGGCCGAGCCCGTTGGCCGCCGCCTCGCGGAACGCTTGGTTGATGGCCTCCGCGTCGACTTCCGGGTCGAGGTGGCACGTGAGCTCGAGCACCGAGACCGAGGGCACCGGCACGCACACCGCAAAGCCGCTGACCCGGCCCTTGAGGTGCGGCATGACCTGGCCGATGGCCTTGGAGGCGCGCGTGGTGGTGGGCACGATGCTCGTCGGCGCGGAGCGCGCCCGCCGGAGGTCGTAGTCCGTGGCGTCCAGGAGCTTCTGCTCGTTGGTGTACGCGCGGACGGCCGTCATCATGGCGCCGACCAGCCCGAAGCGGCCGTCGATCACCTTGAGGAGCGGCGCCAAGGCGTTGGTGGTGTCCGAACCCGTCGAGATGACGTGGTGCACCGCCGGGTCGTAGTCCCCTTCGTTGACGCCGACGATGAGCGTCACGTCGGCGTCCTCGCTAGGCGCGGCCACGATGGCCTTGCCGGCGCCCGCCTCGAGGTGGCCGGCCGCCAGGCGCCCGCCCGCGTGGGCACCGGTCGCGTCGATGACCACGTCGACGCCGAGCTTGCCCCACGGCAGGCCCGAGGGCGTGGTGGCAGCCACGAGCGGGATGCGCATGTCGGCGACGAGCAGGTCGTCGCCGTCCGCGCGGACGTCGGGGGCAAAGCGGCCGTAGTTCGAGTCGTACTTGAGAAGGTGCGCGGCGGCCTTGGCGTCGCCGATGTCGTTGAGGCCGATGGCGACCACCTCGACATCGCCCTGGTGGTAGTGCCAAATCGCCTTGAACACCTGCCGGCCGATGCGCCCGAAGCCGTGGATGGCCACGCGCGTCATGCCACCACCTCCCGCGGCGCAGCCCCGCGCGGGATGCGCTCGATGATCTCGGCGCGGGCGGCCGCGTGGTCCAGGCCGCTGGCGCGGCGGCTCATGTAGAAGGCCATGTCCGCGACCCGGCAGGCGTACGCCCACTCGTTGTCGTACCAGAGCACCGTCTTGACCAGGTCGCCCTGGACCAGCGTGGCCGGCGCGTCGACGATGCACGAGTGCGGGTCGCCGACGAAGTCGACGCTGACCAGCGGGTCCTCCATGACGCCCATGACGCCGCGCTGCGCGCCCGCCGCGCCGTCGCGCAGCGCCTGGTTGACGGTCTCGACGTTGGCCGGCGCGCGCTCGACGAGCGCCGTGAAGTCGGCCAGCGAGACCGTGGGCGTGGGCACGCGCAGCGCCGAGCCGTGGAAGCGGCCCTTCAGCTCCGGGATCACCTCGCCCACCGCCTTGGCGGCACCGGTGCTGGTGGGCACGATGTTGAGCGCGGCGGCGCGCGACCGGCGGGCGTCCTTCTCCGCGTGGTCGAGGAGGACCTGGGAAGACGTGTAGGCGTGGATGGTGGAGAGCAGGCCGTAGCGGATGCCGAACGTGTCCTGGATGACCTTGGCGGCCGGCGCGAGCGCGTTGGTCGTGCAGCTGGCGTTGGACACGATGAAGTGGTTCTCCGGGTCGAACTGCTCCTCGTTGACCCCGAGGACCAGCGTGGCGTCCGGCTGCTTGCCCGGCGCGGTGATCAGCACGCGCCGGGCGCCAGACATGAGGTGCTTGCGCGCGCTCTCGCGGTCCTTGAAGTACCCGGTGGCCTCGATCACCAGGTCGACGTCCCACCGGCGCCAGTCCGGCACCGGGCCGTAGGGGTTGCGGCCTACGACGTCGATGAGCCGTCCGTCGACGCGAATCCCGTTGGTGCGCCCTTCGACGACCGGCTCGACGGTGGCGCCGAAGCGGCCGTACACGGAATCGTGCTCCAGGAGCATCGCGCGGATGTCCGTGATGTAGGAGTCCGTGATGCCGACGGCGACGATCTCTAGCGAGTCCCAGTAGCGCTCGTGGATCGCCTTGACCAACTGGCGACCGATGCGCCCGAACCCGTTGATGCCCACCCGTGCCTTCACGGTCGATCCTCCTCGCAGGCTCACAGGACCTCTTGCCCGGCGCGTGCCGCCCGCCGCGCGGACGAGGGCGTCGGCGCGAATGACCGCCAGGCGCGCGGTGGCGTCGCATTGCAGGATGGCGATTGTAGGCCCGCCGCCCGCGGCGGCGCAAGATCGCGAGCCGCCCGTCAGCGCCGGGACAGCACCCACGTCGGGCGCCGGGCCGGCGTGTCGACCAAGGGCACGCTGGCGCCGGAGGCGGGATCGACTAGCAGCACCCCGGCAGCGCCCGCCACGGCCAGCGTCCGGCCGTCCGGCGCAAACGCGACGTCAGCGTCCACGGCGAGCGGCAGCGGCATGCCCACCGCCACGGCGCGCGGCAGCGACGCGGTCAGGTCGACCTCGTGCAGCCGCGTCGCGGCCCCGTCCTCGGCCAACACGAGCATGCGGCGGTCCGCGCGGACGAACGCGCGCGACGTGGCCATGCCCGGCTCGATCAGCGTCGTGACGAGCAGCGCGTCGTCCACGGTCACCAGGCGGAGGCCGTCTCCGCTCAGCCACAGCACGTCGCCGTCCGGGAGCCAGCCGCCGGCCGTCGCGCCCTCGAGCGGCAGCCAGCGCACGGACCCGTCGTCCAGCCGGACGATGCCGGGCGAGCCGTCGTCGCGCAGCGCCAAGAGCCAGCGGCCATCGCGGGAGAAGGCGAGCGGGGCTCCTTCGCTGGCCAACGGCTCGTCGCGGAACGCCATGACGTCGAACTGCCAGAGCGCGCCGGCCCGCTCGTAGGCCAGCGTTCGCCCGTCCGGCGACCAGACCGGGTGCGCGGCATCGGCGCGGACGAGGCCGCGGTTGAGGCCGAGTGGGGTGATCAGGCTGAGCGCCCCGTCCGCCACGCTGGCCACGAGCCCGAGCGACGAGACCGCGTAGTCGTCGGCCAGGCCGTCCACGCCGCCGATCGCCTGGGGCAGCGTCCCGGAAGCCGGCAGCTGGGCGAGGCTTGCCGGCTCGTCGCCCGTCCCGGCGATGAAGTACAGGTCGGCGGGGAGGACAGAGCGCCCCGCATCCGGCTCGTCAGAGACGACGGGGTCGCTTGGCGCCCGCGCGGTGGTGGCGGGCGGGATCCCGGTCGCCGCGCCTCGTTCCGTCGCGGCAGGCGCCGCCGTCATGCGCCCGGCGGTGGGCGCCGGCGAGGCTTCCGTCGCCCGCTCTGTGGAGGCAGCGGTCGACGGCTCCGTGAGGTCCGCGGATCGGGCGGCCGTCGCGTCGTTCGGCGCCGCCATGGCTAGGCGCGTCGGGCGCGCGGTCGCGATGACGATCGTCGGACCGGGGATCGCCGCCTGCGGCACCGGCGTCGGCGTCGGCCCGCGCACGAGGACCTGCACCGCGTTGCTGGGCTTTACCGGCCGGGCGATCAGGCGGACCGATGCCGGGAACGTGCCGGCTGCCGGATAAGCGTGCTCCGTCTCGTAGGTGCGCTGGACGTCGTCGCATGGCTGCTCGGGCGGGACCAGCTGGACGTTGTCGTCCCCGAGCGAGAAGGCCGCCGTCGCGCAGCGGAAGCGCACGGCGTCGACCAGCTCGCCTTCCAGCGTTGCCCGAAGGGTCACGGCGAGGGGGGCGTCGCCTGCCACCGGCTCGACGACGAGGACGAGGCGCAGCGGACCATCCGGGTCGAGCGTCGGGCCCGCGTCGCGCTCGTCGGAGCCCGCGGAGGCGCAGCCGGCCACGCCGAGGGCCAGCGCCATCAAGGCGGCCCGCGCGGACCGGTCGTTCATTCCGCGGGGAGCTCGGCCACGATGAAGCGCGTCCCGCCGTCGGGTCCGCGGACGGCCAACGCAAAGCGGTCGCTCGACGGCGACCATGTGGGGCCGAGCGGCTCCCAGGCCACGTCCTCCGCCACGCGCACGGTGCCTGCCGTGGCGTCGGCGCGCGCCAGCCATAGGTCGCCGAGCGCGCCGCCGAACAGCAGCCAGCGGCCGTCCGGCGACCACGCAAAGCGCGCGCTGCCGGCGGCGCCGGCGGAGGCCAGGACGGCCACCCGATCCGAATCCAGGTCGCGCACGAGGACGGCACCGGCCTCGGACCAGGCCACACGACCGCCATCGGGCGACCAGACCGCGTCCACCATCGGGGGCAGCGCGCGCGCTTGGCCCGTCGCCACGTCGTAGAGCCAGCTGGCGCGCACGGCGGGCCCGTCCGGGCCGGCAACGACCTCCGGATAGAGGATGGCCCGCCCATCCGGCGCCACCCACGCCGACGCGCCGGCAACCGGCACGGGCGACGGGTCGCGGCCGAGCTGCTCGGGGAGCGCAAACGCTATGGTGCCGTCGGCGTGGATCGCGCGGTAGAGGTAGTCCGGGCGGCCCCCGGCGAGCGGTGATGGGCCGCCCAGGAAGAGCGTGCCGTCGGCCAGCCAACGCGGCATGGCAGGCTGATCGGCGGAGCCCTCCGGCGTCGACGCGGCATCCGCGACCGGATCGCCGCCCACGGCATCGACCCGCGCGACGATCGCGAGCGGCCCGCCGGTCAGCAGGTCGGCCACCAGGATCTCCGCGCCTCCGGCCGCCGCCAGCGCGCCGCCGTCCGGCCGCCACGTCCAGGCGCCCAGCCCTTCAGCGGCGCGCGCCGAGGAAGCGGCAGCCGATTCGGCGACGGCCTCGGCCCGGCCGTCCGCCGCGACGATCCAGGCACCAGCAGGCCCGTACGCCAGGAGGCGGGTCCCGTCCGGAGCGGGCAGGAGGCCGCGCAGCTGTCGCTCGCCCAGGCCGGCGACGGGCGGCCCGGGTAGGCCGTCCGCCGTGATCAGCATCTCGTCGCTGCGCGCGACGGCCAGCGTGCCGTCGGCGAGCCACACCGCCAGGTGCTCCAGCCCGGGCTCCAGCGGCCCCTCGATGTCGCCGCTGTCCCAGACCGGGCTGGGCAGGGGCGCCTGCCCGGTACCGTCGTCGGCCGGGGCGGCCACGAGCCAGGCGCGCCCCGCGAGCACGGTTGCTGCCCGGTCGACGACCTGCCACGCGACCAGCGCGCCGCCGTCCGGCGACCAGCGCCCTGGCCGCAGGTCGGCCGCGGCCAGGTCCGGGCGCCGCACCGGGTTCATGGCCCGCACCGACAGCGCGATGGGCGGGCCGGCGGCGATCAGCGTCGGGTCGGCCGCCGGCTCGGTCGAGCCGCCCAGAACGGCGTCGACGGCCGGCGCTTCGGCGGGCGGCCGCGCGACGGCGGTCGGTTCGCCCGGGCCGTCATCGCACCCGGCGCACGCAAACGCCAGGGCGATCGGAAGGGCGACGGCGGCGACGTTCGGGCGCCCGAGGCGGCGGGCTGAGGCGATCATGCGCGGTACGATAGCACGAGCTCGGGCGGCAACTCCCCCCTCTCCCGTGCAGGCACGGGAGAGGGGGGATGCAGGCACCGGAAGGGCGGGTTTGAAACCCGCCCCTACTTGGACATGCCTTTGAGCGCGTTGTAGGCCGGGCGGGGCGACCAATCGTTGCGGACCAGGCCGAACGCGGCCTTCTCGTCCGCCGGACCGGAGACCGGCGCGAAGTTGAGGTTCCACACGAACATGGGACCGACGTAGCGCCAGCTGCGCGCCAGGTTGAAGGCGTCGACCAGGTACTGCGCCTGCTCGCCCTCGCTGTTCTGCGCCGCGTAGCCGTAGCCCGGCGCGGGGCCGGCGCCCAGGTTCTCGACGGTGGCCCAGCCGAACTCGGTCGCCCAGATCTTCTTGCCGCAGTCGCCGTAGGCGCACATCACCGAGCGGTAAGCTTCCATGGTGCCGCGGAAGTAGAACGACCGGTGGCCGCTGAAGTCGGTCTTGCCGGGCGCCGACCAGCCGACGCCGGCCGTGGCCGGCTTGTTGAAGCCGGACGGGTGCGCGCCGAGCGCGTTGGAGCAGCCGCGCAGGCCGGCGGCGTACATGCCGCGCAGGTACGCCACGTCGTCCATGGCCAGGTGGCTGTTGACGCCGGTCGGCGTCAACGCGCCGCTGACCACCGTCGCGCCGGGGTCCTGGGCCTTGATCGAACCGTACACCGAGCAGAGCATCCGGACGTAGCGCCCCGGATCGATGGGCTCGTTGCCCCATTCGTAGTGCAGGTTCTGCTCGTTCCACACCTCGTACGCGGCCACGCGGCCCTTGAAGTGGGCGGCCATGGCGCCCATGAAGTTGGCGAACGTCGCGGGATCGGCCGGGGGGCCTTCGACGCTGTGATCCGTGTTGCCGGGGCGGGCCCAGCCCGGCGCCTTGACGACGCTGAACATCACGTTGACGCCCGCCGCGTTGGCCTGGTTGACCAAGGTGTCCAGGCCGCCGAAGTCGTAGGCACCCTGCGAGCCCTCGTGGCGATGCCACTCCACCTGCTGCTTGACCCAGTTGAAGCCGATGTCCTTGACCGCGTCGATGGAGCGCTGGTCGCCGCCCGGCGCGTGGACCTGGACGCCGTAGCCGAAGCCGGCCGGCGCCGCGGCGGCCGGCGCGGCCGGGGGGGCTGCCGGCGCGGGGGCTGCACCTTCGGCCGGGGCCGGCGCGGGCGCGGCGGGCTGGACCGGCGCGGGGGCTGCCGGGGCGTTGCACGTGGCATCGCCCGGCACCTTGATGGCCTGTCCGACGTCCAGACGGCTGGGGTTGGCCATGTTGTTGAAGGCGGCGATCTTCTGCCAGCTGACGCCGCAGCGGGCGCCGATGGCGCTGAGCGTGTCGCCCTGGCGAACGGTGACGCTGGCATCCGACAGCGGCGCGGCGCCGGCCGGGAGGGCGACGAGGAGCGATAGGGCAGCCAGGCTGGCAGCCGCAACGAACGGGCGTACTCGCATGGGACTTCCTCCATACGCGCGGGCCGGCGCATCCGATGGATGGGACCAGCGCTGGGCCTAGGGCGCCGGCGGTCAATGCACCGAGTCGGCCCGTGGGTCGGGCCGGCGGTACGCAACGGCGCGGGATTATATCGCCCTCTGCCTGAGGCGCCAGTGCGGTGCCTGGTGGCCCGGGATCGGCGCCGTGCGACGGGCGCGCGGCGGGCATGCTAGGCAGGGTTGGGCCGGCCGGCCTCCAAGGGTGGCGCCGAGCCTGACCCCGCTCTAGAATACGGCGCTCCCCGGGCGGATAGCTCAGCCGGTCAGAGCACCTCGTTTACACCGAGGGGGTCGGGGGTTCGAGTCCCTCTCCGCCCATCTCGCGCCCTCCGGCCAGCGGCGGTCGCCCTGCTCGGGACGGAGCCCGGATGCCCTCGCCCGATCAACCCGCGCACCGCGCCGCGCCAGACGTCATGCCACCCGACTGGCTGGTCCTCGCCGCCCTCATGGCGTTGGCCGCCGCGCTGCGCTTCTGGCGGCTGGCGGACGTTCCGCCCGGCTTTCACGTGGATGAGGCGTTCAACGTGCTCGACGCGCGGGCCGTGCTCGGCGGCTGGCGCCCACTGTTCCTGCCGGCGAACGCCGGCCGCGAGGTGCTGTACACGTACCTCCAGGCCGCGCTCATGGCCGTCTTCGGCGACGGGCTGGCCACGGCCCGAGCTGCCAGCGCGCTGGCCGGCACGCTGGCCGTCCCGGCCACCTGGTGGGCCGCGCGGGCCATCGAGCCAGCGGGCCACGCCGCGCACCACGGCCGGACGGCGCTGGTGGCCGCGGCGCTCATGGCCACCACGTACTGGGCGGTGCACTTCGGTCGCTTTGGGATCCGCGCCATCCTGCTCGCGCCGCTGGCCGCCCTTGCCCTGGGCGCCTGGGCGCGGGCGCTCGCCGCGCCGCCGGAGCGCCGTCGGTCATGGGCCGTCGGCACCGGCCTACTGCTCGGCCTCGCCCTGTACAGCCATCCGGCCGGGCGGGGCCTCTGGCTGGTGCCGGCGCTCCACGTCGTCGCCCGGGTCCCGCGCGCGCGGTCGGGTGCCGGGCTCGGCGTGCTGGGCACGGCGCTGGCGGCTTTCGCGGTGTCGGCCGCACCGCTCGTGGCATGGTGGCTGGCCAACCCGGGAACGGCCATGGGCCATGCCGCCGAGGTCCAGGTCGTGGGCCACGGGCTCGGCGCGCTTTGGCAGAACGCGCTGGCGGTCGCCGGGATGTTCAACGTGGCCGGCGACGCGGCCCCGTGGCGCAACCTGCCCGGCCGGCCCGCGTTCGATCCGTTCGTCGGGCTCCCGTTCGTCCTCGGCATGGCCGTGGTCGCGGCAAACGCGGCGCGCGGCCGAGACGGCGCCGTGCTGCTGCTGCTCTGGCTCGTCGGCCTCTCAGCGCCCTCCGTCCTGGCCGACGCGGCGCCCAACTTCTCGCGCGCCATCGGCGCCCTGCCCGCCGCATGCCTCGTCGCGGCCGTCGGGTTCGAGCGCTTGGCGCGCCTCTGGCCGGAGCCGCGCGCCGCGCTGCTGCTGGTGGCCGCGCTCGGGCTGAGCGGCGTGCTCTCGGCGCGCGACTACTTCGGGCGCTGGGCCGTCGATCCCGCGACGCCGCTCGCCTTTGACGCCGACGTGCGCGCCCTGGCCCTGGCCACCGACCGGCTGGCGGCCGAGGGCAACGCCGTCCTGCTCTCGCCGGCCACCGCCGACCACGCCACCGTTCGCGCGGTGGCCCGCTCGGCGCCGCGCGGCCTGGACGCCACGCGCGGGCTGGTGCTGGCGCCGGCGCGCGGTGGGCGCGCCGAGGCCGTGTACCTCGTCGCGCCGCGGCTGCCGTGGGATGCCGTCCAGGCCGCGGCGCTCGCGGCGCGCTACGACCCGCTGCTCGGACCGCTGCTGCGCAGCCCGGTGTCGGCGGAGCTTGGCTTTGACCTGGCGGGGACGCGGCTCAGCAGCTCGCCGCTCCAACGCGCGACGCTGGCCGCGTGGCCCGGGATCGAGCTGGTCGGGGCAAGCGCCCCGCGCATCGTCCAGGCTGGCCGCAACGTCACGGTGACGCTGCTCTGGCGCGCGGCTGGCCCGACGGACCGCCCGCTCACGACGGCCATCCACCTGGTATCCGCGGACGGGCGCCGGATCGCTCAGGCCGACGGCCGCCCGCTGGGCGGCAGCCCGCCGACGGACCGCTTGGCCGCCGGAGAGCTGATCTCCGCCGACCACGCACTGGCCGTCGCCGACGACGCCGATCCCGGCACCGCGTCGCTTGCCGTAGGCTGGTACGCGCTCGGCGACGACCCCGACGCGCCGGTCGATGTGCGGCGTACCGTCGACGACCGCGACATGGTCGCCGTGGCGAAGATCCAAGTCGCGGCGGGGCGTGCCGCGGTGCATCGGCCGCTCTCGGGGCACCCCGCGCCGTGATCCCGCGCGCCGACCCCGCCCGCTTCCGGGCGGCCGCCACGCTGCTCACGCTGCTGGGGGCTTGCCTGCGCCTATGGCGCATCCAGGCGCTCCCGCCCGGGCTCCCGTTCGACGAGGCGCACAACGCCATCGACGCGGCGCGGTTCCTGGACGGGACGCGCCCGTTGTTCCTCGGCGACAACGGCGGGCGCGAGATCCTCCTCACCTGGCTCCAGGCGCCCATGCTCGCCGCGCTCGGCCGCGATCACGCCCCGTTGGCGCTGGCGGTCGTCAGCGCGCTCGTCGGAACCGCCACCATCCCGCTCGTCGCCGTGGTGATGGCGCGCCTGCTCAGGAACCGCGCCGCGGGCCTCCTGGCCGCGGGGTTCCTGGCGACCAGCCTCTGGCACGTGCACTTCAGCCGCTTCGGCATCCGGGCCATCCTGGCGCCCTTCTGGACCAGCGCGGCCGTCCTGACCTGGTGGCGGGCAACCCGTCCCGGCGTAGCCCGACTTCGTGCCGACGGCTGGGCGACGGCCTGCGGCGCGCTCCTCGCTGCCGCGGTGTACAGCCACCCGACCGGCCGGCTCCTGCCGCTCATCCCGGCCGGCCACGCCGCCGCCCGCATGCTCGCGGCGCGGCGGCAGCCGCGTGATCGGGCGCGGGGCGAAGCCGGCGCGCTCGTGCGTGCCCTCGCGCTGGCCGCCGCGGTCGCGCTGGCGCTGTTCGCGCCGCTCGGCGCCCACTTCGTGCGCCATCCGTGGCACTTCACCAGCCACGCCGCCGACGTTTCGCTCGCGGCCGTCGCGGCCCGCGACCACGGCGGCCGCCTGGCCGCCGCGCTGGCGGCCAACGCGGCGGCCATCGCCGGGATGCTGGCCGTGCGGGGCGACGCGTCGACGTTCCACAACCTCCCCGGGCTGCCGGTCTTCGACCCGCTCGCGGCGCTGGCGGCCATGCTCGGCGCCGGGGCGCTCCTGGGGCTCGCGCTACGAACCGGACCACGACGGGAGGCGGCCGGCCTCCTGCTCCTGTGGCTTGCCGTCATGCTCGTCCCCACGCTCCTCAGCGATCGGCCGCCCAACTACTCGCGCGCCATCGCCGCGCTGCCCGTCATCGCGCTCCTCCCGGCGCTCGGCCTGGCGCTGGCGGCGGCGGCCGCTGGCCTGGACCGCCGCCGCCGCGGCGCGCTAGCCGCGTTGGCGCTGGCCGTGGCCGGCGCATGGACGGCGCGCCACTACTTCCACGACTACCCGCGGCTGGACGCGCTCTACACCACCTACGACCTGGACAAGCTGGACGCCGTCGCGTTCATCCAGGCACAGGGCCAGGGCGCCCAGGTCTTCCTCGCGCCGCTCTGGGCCACGCACGCCACGGTGGCCTACCTCGTCGAGCACGGCCCGCTCGGCGCGGCGCCGCCGTTTCGGGCGCTCGATGCGCGCGACACGCTGGTGCTGCCGGCCGGCGGCCGCGACGTCATCGTGGCGTTCCCGGCGGCCGAGAGCCGGCAGAGGAAGTACGCGGCGCGCTCAGCCGCGCTGCTCGGCCCTGCGGCGCCTCCGGTTCAGGTCGCGCTGGGCGCGCGCGGGTTGCCGCTGCTCGAGTGGCTACGCGTTCCTGCCAGCGCGATCGGCGACATGCTCCCGCCTACGGACGCGCCGCTGGAGCCCGCCGTGTGGACCGCGCTGCGCTTTGGCCAGACCATCGAGCTGGTGGGCGTGACGGTCGGCGTGCCCACGCCGGGCGAGCAGATGGCGGTCACGCCGGTATGGCGGGCGCACGCACCGATCGACCGCGACCTCACGCTGTTCGTCCAGCTGCGCGGTCCTGCGGGGGAGCCGTGGGGCCAGGAGGATCGCGAGCCGGGGCGCGCCAGCTACCCCACGACGCGCTGGCGCACGGGCGACACGATCGTCGACCGCTACACGCCGGAGCTGATCGCCGAGGCCACGGGCGCGGTCACGGTCTGCCTGGGTTGGTATGACGGCCGGACCGGTGAGCGGCTCTCAGCCGCCGGCGTCGGCGACGAGCTGTGCTTGGCGCCGGTGGCCATCGACCCCGCGCCGCGCGCCCCTTGAGCACCGTCGCGCCGCCCGACCTCTGGCGTTCCCGCGGCGCCATCGCGGCCATCACCATCGGCGCGATGGCGCTGCGCGCCGCCCTGCTCGGCGACGGCCTCACGGGGCTGCCGCCCGGCCTCCACGTCGACGAGGCGCACAACGGGATGGACGCGCTGCGCATCCTGGCCGGCGCGCGGCCGCTGTACCTGGCGGGCAACGACGGGCGCGAGGCGCTCTACAGCTACGTCCAGGCCGCGACGGTCGGCGCGTTCGGCCCCCGCGTCTGGTCGCTGCGCCTGGCGTCCGTGCTCCTCGGCACCGCGACGATCCCGCTGGCGTGGCAGCTGGCCCGCCGGCTGCCGGTCCGGAACCGGCATGCGGTGGCCCTGGCCTCCGCGGCGCTGCTGGCCGGCCTCCTGTGGCACGTGCACTTCAGCCGGCTGGCCATCCGCGGCGTCGCGCTGCCGCTCGTCGCCGGCGTCGCCGGCGTCGCCGTTTGGCGCGCCATCGGGACCGGCCGCAACCGCACCTGGCTGACCGCCGGCGCGGCGTTCGGCCTGGCGCTCTACGTCCACCCGGCCGGCCGCCTCCTGCCCGCCGTCCCGGCGCTCTGGCTCGGCGGCTGGGCCATCGCCGAGCGACTGCGCGGCCAGCGCGCTGCGGCAGCCCGGCGCCTGACCGGCCTCCTTTGGCTCGAGGGCGCCGCCCTGGTCACCGCGCTGCCGCTCCTGCTCTGGGGCGCGGCGCACGCGGAGGCGTTCCTGGGCCATGCCGCGGCGGTCTCGGTCCTAGACCCGGGCGTCGGCGCGGGCCAACCCCTCGCTCGCGCCGCGACCAACGCGTGGCGGCTGGCGCGCGCGACCGTCTGGCGCGGCAGCGACTCGTGGTACCACAACGTCGCCGGCCGCCCGATCTTCGACCCGCTCGTCGGGCTCGCGTTCCTCGGCGGCAGCGCGTGGCTGATCGTGGCGCTCGCCGGTCGGACGCGGGGCGCGCGCGAGCGGGCGGCCGCCGGCTTCCTGACCTCGTGGCTGGTGGTCATGGCGCTGCCCACCGTCCTCACCGGCGGTGCCCCGAACGCCTCGCGCGCCATCGGCCTCCTCCCGGCGCTGGTCGTGCCCGCGGCGGTCGGGCTGGTCGCCGCCGGGCGATGGCTCAGCCGGGCTACGCGCTCGCCCTATGCCCTGCCGGCGCTGATCGCGGTCGTCGCGCTGCTCAGCGCCGCGCAGACGGCGCGCGACACCTTCGGCCGCTACGCCGCCAGCCCGGAGCCAGCGCGGGCCATGGGCGTGGCGGCGGTGGAGAAGGGCGTCGCGCTGCGCGCGCTGGCCGAAGACGGTGGCGGCGCCGTGTACCCATCACGGCTGGTCGAGGAGCGCTCCGTCCTACGCTACCTGACCCATGGCGCCCCACTCACGCCGCTCGATCTGGCCGCCGGCCTCGTCGTACCAAAGGACGGCCGCGGGCGCTACGCGTTTGCCGCCGACGAGGAGGCGGATGCGGCGGCGGCCTTCGCCGAGCGCTGGCCCACGGCCGACCGCGACGTGCTGGCCGGCCCATCCGGCGCGCCGCGCTGGCTGCTCTTCGGCGCTCCTGCGCTGCCCGAGCCCGCTCCGGACGGGCCGGTCTTCGGCGGCGCCATCGCGCTGGATGCGGTCTGGGGGCCAATGGGGCCCGGCCAGGCGATCGAGGCGGAGCCGGGCCAGGTCCTCCCGCTGACCATCGTCTGGCGGTCGGTTGGGCCACTGGAGGACGACTGGACCGCGTTCCTCCACCTCGTGGCGGACGGCGAACGCGGCATTGGCCAGGACGACCGCCCACCGCTCGCCGGCTACCCGACGTCGCGCTGGCAGCCCGGCGACCGGGTCGTGGCGCGCTTTGCGCCCACGGTCGATCCGGCGGCCCATGCCGGGCCGTTCCGGGTGCGCGTGGGTTGGTACCGGCTGCTGGACGGGGAGCGCCTCCCGCTGCCGGGCGACGACGACGCGGCCGCCGACGTCGCTATGGGCACCATACGGCGGTAGTACCCGACCACATACGAAACCCGTTGTTCTCTGGTAGGGGCGCACGGCCGTGCGCCCTTCTCGGGTTCGCTCGGGTGCCCAGGACCTCCAAGCGCAGGTCTGACATAGGCCCGATATGGCAAGGCCGACAGGAGCACTGTCATCGGGCGCGGTCTTGGAACGAGCTTGGAACGATCGACCCGTACCTTACCGGCGCTCGAACACGTGACCGGCAACGATTGGGAGGCTCCAAGATGGCCGAAGCGCGACAGACGGTTGAAAGTGATGGTTGTCGCGCACTCCTAGGCAGGCGGAGCCCGACTCCGCCTGGCGCGCTTCGGCACGCGACGTCAAGACCGGCCACGATCCCCAAATTCACTGACGCGACACGCTCGAACTACGCCTCAAGGGAGGGGCACATGCACATGCACACCACCTTCAGAGTCTTCTTGATGCTCTCCGGCCTGGCCGTCCTCGCAGTCTTCTGGGCGCCTCCTGCAGCCTCCGCGGCGACGCCGCCCGCCCTCGAGTGGACCCGCCAGTTCGGCGCAGACATCTCGGCAACCGACGACGTCGCCTCAGCCGTCGACGCCGACGCCGACGGCAACGTGTATGTCGGTGGCCACACCACCGGCACGCTGCCTGGTCAGGCGGATGGCGGTGGCGACGATGTCGATGCCTACGTACGCAAATATGACAGCAGCGGTACCGAACTCTGGACCCACCAATTTGGCACAAGCCTGAGCGACCAAGTTCGCGGCGTGTCTGCGGACGCCGACGGCAACGTGTACGTCGCCGGCTCGACCGAGAACGCACTGCCGGGCCAGGTGATCGCCGGCTTCCACGATGCCTTCGTGCGCAAGTATGACAGCAACGGTACCGTGCTCTGGACCCGCCAATTCGGCTCACTCGCCATTGACGTAGCAACTGGCGTGTCGGTGGATGGCTCGGACGTGTACGTCGCGGGGAAGGCCTCAGGCGTGCTGCCGGGCCAAGTGAGTGCCGGCCTATTCGTGCGCAAGTATAACAGCGAAGGCACGGAGATCTGGACCCGCCTGTTCGGGATCTTAAGCCGTCAACAACTTAGTGGCGTGGCGGCTGACGCCTCGGGCGTGTACGTCGTAGGTGAGACCGGCTCCGTGGGGGCTGTGGGCGTGAGCCTCGGCGGCCAGGATGCCTTCGTGCGCAAGTACGATAATGACGGCAATGTACTCTGGACGCGCCAGTTCGGCACAGGCGGACACGACCAGGCGTTCAGCGTGGCGGCGGATGGCTCGGACGTGTACGTCGCGGGCCTGACCACCGGCACGCTGCCTGGTCAGGCGGCTGGCGGTTGCGACAATTGCTTGGTGGCGGATGCCTTCGTGCGCAAGTACGACAGCAGCGGCACTGAGCTCTGGACCCGCCAATTCGGCACGTCCCTCAACGACTCGGCCGGTGGCGTTGCGGTGGATGCCACCGGCTTGTATGTCACGGGGAAGACCGACGGCACACTGCCGGGCCAGGTGAGTGCCGGCAGCACCGACGCCTTCGTGCGCAAGTACGACGGTGTCGGGACCGAGCTCTGGACCCACCAGTTCGGCACCAGCGCGTCCGACGAAGCCCGCGGCGTGTCGGCGGACGTCTCGGGCGTCTACGCCGCTGGCGAGACCTCCGGCACGCTGCCGGGCCAGGTGAGTGCCGGCGGCCGGGATGCCTACGTGATCAAGCTGAGCCAGGCGCCGACGAATCAGCTGCCCACCGCCGACGCCGGGGGACCGTATCTGGTGGCGGTGAGTTCATCCATCGCTTTTGACGGCAGCGGCTCCTCCGATCCCGATGATGACTCGCTGACCGAAACATGGTCCGCCGATGGCGGGACCGTGGCCGGCAGTGCCTACACGGCCGGCGAAGTGCCGGGCATCTATGATGTCTGCCTGACGGTCAATGACGGGACGGTTGGTTCAGAGCCCAACTGCACCATCGTGGTGGTCTACGACCCGAGCGGCGGCTTCGTCACCGGCGGCGGCTGGTTCGACTCGCCCGCAGGCGCTTACACGGCTGACCCAGACCTGACCGGCAAAGCCACCTTCGGTTTCGTCTCCAAGTACAAGAAGGGCGCCTCCGTCCCAACCGGCAACACCTCCTTCGCCTTCGACCTGGCCGGGCTGGCGTTCTACTCCGACAGCTACGAGTGGCTGGTGGTCAACCAGGGTGGCGCGAATGCCCAATTCAAGGGCAGCGGCACGGTCAACGGCGCGCTCGACCCCAACGGAGAACCCTACAAGTTCATGCTCTGGGCCGGCGATGGTTCTCCAGACACCTTCCGCATCAAGATCTGGTCAGAAGACGCAAGTGGCATTGAGACCGTGGTCTACGACAATGGCTTCGAGGGCTCTGGCTATGAAAGTGGCCAACCCATCGGCGCCGGTAACATCGTCGTGCACAAAGAAAAGTAACATCAACACACGCTGACCTGAAGGGGAGCGCCTGCAACTTCGCAGGCGCTCCCCTGTTCTTCCAACACGAAGTAAGGGGCTACCCAGCTTCCGGTGCAGGCGGCGCACCCAGAGCATCCAGACGCAGACGGGAATCATGGTCCGGTAGTGCGGCGTAAAGCTCGCCGTAGAGGCGGGTCGCGGCCGCGCGGTGGGCTTCGTCGCCCGTGAGACGCCACAGCTCGAAGCGCACCGGCGCCTCCAATTCCGGCGCGTCTGCTTCCGCCAGCAAGTCCTCCAGGGATCCGACGGCCCCGCCGGCGTCGCCGCGCGCGGACGCGATCCTGGCGCTCAAGACACGCCCTTGGATCACATGATCCGGATGACCGATGCGCAGCATAGTCTCGACGCCGGCCTGGATCAATGGCTCGGCCGCGTCCAAGGCGCCGGACGCGACAAGAACTTCGGCCTTCTCGAGGAGAAGCGCATCGTGGAAAGCTCGGGGGCCTTGGACTTCCAGCAGCCCCAGGGCGCGGTCGATGCACACCCGAGCCTCATCCAACTCGCCGCGCCGGCGATGAAGGAGCGTGAGACTACCGAGAGTCCGCGCCACGTCCAGCCTGGCGCCCACTTTTTCGGCCTGTTGTAGCGATTGCCGGAAGCAGATCATCGCCTGCTCGTCGTCGCCGGCCTGAAAGCTGAAGAAGCCCAAGTTGCCTATCGCCCGCGTAGCCCGGTTCCTGTCGCCGGTGGTCTTGAGCGATGCTATCGCCCCGCGAACGCAGGCGATGGCTTCCTTGAACCTGCCCAGCCGGGCATAGGTCAGCGCCAGCTCATGGAGGGCGATTCCCGTGCCCACCAAGTCGTTTACGCCGCCGCACTTAGCCTTGCCTTCTTCGAGATAATCCACTGCGGTCAGCAACCGCCGGCGATGGACTTCGGGCGTCGTCTCAGACGAAAGATAGATTTGGCCCATCCGGATGAGCCCTCTGCCCAGTGCGCGTTCGTCGCCTTCCGTGCGGAGGAGAGCGAGGGCGATCTCCTGGGTCGTGCGGGCTGCTTCGTATTCGCCTTCGTTGCTCAACAGAAAGCTCAGCATCGTCCTGGAGGTTCCGCGCGCCCTGTCGCTGCCGCGGGCATCGGCCAGCTCCACCGCTGCACGAGCCACCCCCAGCGCCTCGCTCGAAACGCCCGCTTCACTATCGAAGCGCGCTTGCTGCAGCCTTGCTTCCACCACCACATCGACGTCCTGGGCAGGACTGTCTTCGACCAGCCGCTCTTGCAGCACCGCTGCCCCGGCGAAGACATCCGCTGCCTCGCCGGCCTTCCCGCTGATCTCGTAATAGCGCGCTAGCGACTCCTGCGCAGCGGCCAACAGCCGGAAGTCGCCCGCGGCGACGGACCAACGCCACGCCTGGCGCAAATCGCCCTGGACCTTTGTTAGGCGGACCAGCGCCGAGGCGTGCCCGCCGTCCTCAAGATCTTCCCGGTAGCCGGCGACCAAGCCGAGGAAGTACTCGCGGTGAGCGTTGCGCTGCAGCTCCGCGCCGCTTTCGACGGCGTCCAACGCGGCCAACTCGTGCGCCGCATATTGCCGGAGCAATGGGTGCAGCGCGTAGCGTCCCGCGTCCACGCGGCGCAGCAGAGACTTGTCCAGGAGCGCCGCCAGCTCCGCCGCGCCGGCGCCCGTGACGGCCAGGACTGCTTCGAGATCGAATTCGCCCGCGAAGAGCGTCAACTGGGCCAGCAGGCGACGTTCAGCGGGCGCGAGCAATTGCCACGAATGCTCGAACACGTGCCTGACCGTGGAATGGCGCTCCGGCGTGTCGCGCCACGGCGCGACCAGGATCTCGGCGCCGCGCTCGATCTGATTCGCTATCTCCTCGATGTCGTAGGTGCCGGTCCACGCAGCAGCCATCTCGATCGCCAGCGGCAGTCCCTGGACCAGATGGCAGATGCGCAGCACAGCGCGCGCGCCGGCGGCGTCGGGGGTGAACGCAGGATCGAGCCGACGGGCGGTTCGCATGAAGAGCTGCCCCGCTCCGAAGGTCAGCAGGTCGCCGACATCGGCGCCGCCGTCCTGCTCCGGATAGTCCAGGCCGCTGAGAGTCAGGATGTGCTCGCCGCGCAGGCGCAGGACCTCACGTGACGTGACGAGGAGGCGGAGGCCGGGCGCCGCCGCGAGCATGTCGGCAAGGAGGTCCGCGCCGGATACCAGCTGCTCGAAATTGTCGAGGACCAGGATGCACTCCCGCGGCCGCAGGAATGCCAGCAATTGATCGCGCACCTCTTCGCGTTCGCGCGGCAAGATCAACAGGCCGGTGGCCAACGCCTCGGGCAGCCGGCGCGCGTCGTCGACACCCTCCAGCGGTACGAAGTAGATGCCGTCAGCGGGTCCGGCGATGGGCCGCGCCCCATCGTCAGCCAACCTGCCGCTTCCTACTTCGGCCGCCAACCCGGCCGCGCGGAGCGCCATGCGCGTCTTGCCTGCCCCTCCCGGCCCGGTGACGGTGATCAGGCGGCACTCCGGATCCATCAGCAGTTCGCGAAGTTGCAGCATTTCCGACGATCGGCCGACGAAGGCGGTGTCCTGTGCCGGAAATCCGTGGAGATTCACCTGCGCTCGCGGCGCGACTCGCTCCGGCGCGCCGATGTCGCCGCCCGCCAGCATGAGCTCGTACAAGTCCGACGTTTCGGCGTTCGGCTCGACGCCGAGGGAGTCGGCCAGCGCAGCCCTGCAGCGCTCGTACACCGCCAACGCCTCACCGCGCTCGCCCGCTACGGCCAGCGCCTGCATGAGCTGGACATAGGCCTCCTCGCGCCAGGATGCCAGGCGCACCTGTTGCGCGGCCAGTTCGCGCGCCGCCTCGTATTCACCCCGTCGCATGTGCGCCGCGGCCGCCCGGTGCAGAGCCATGAGCACGCGCTGCTGGACCGCTTCACGCAAGACTTGCAGCCATTCCTCGAAGGGTTCGGCGTCCGGCAGGCCGAAGCCCGACAGGACCTCACCGCGGTAGAGAGCCGCCGCGTCCGTCAGCCGCGCAAGGCAATCGCCGCAGGTGTGCAAGTGCCCATGGCCGTGAGCATCGACGGCGTCCAGCAGAGCGTTCAGCTCCGCGACGTCGACCGCGATGGCGCCAGGTTTGACGCGCGCGGTATGCCGTGTGATTTCCAGCACGGCGTCCGCCCCGGCGGGCGCGACCCCGTCGAGCGTCTGCCGCAACTGGTGGAGAGCCTTGCGCAGGTTGTTGCGGGCACCGACATCGGATTGCTCGGACCAGAGCAGGGTGGCCAGCGCGACCCTCTGATGCGGCCGATCAGCCTCGACCGCCAGATACGCAAGAAGCGCCCGCACTTTGTCGGTCGCAAAGCGGGTCACGTGCAGTCCGGAAGCCGTCAACCGGAAGGTGCCCAGGAGCTCCAAGCGTAGGTCTGACATAGGCTCGATATGGTAAGGCCGACTGGAGCACTGTCAACGGGCGCGGTCTTGGAACGAGCATGGAACGATCGACCCGTACCTTGCCGGCGCTCGAACACGTGACCGGCAACGATCGGGAGGCTCCAAGATGGCCGAAGCGCGACAGACGGTTGAAAGTGGGGGTTATCGCGCCTTCCTAGTGCGCCTGTGGCAGGCGGAGCCCGACGCCGCCTGGCGCGCTTCGGCGCGCGACGTCAAGACCGGCCACGAATGCCACTTCGCCAATGTAGAGCGCCTTCTGGTCTTCCTTTCGCGCAGTGCCACCGCCGCCGAAGACGATTCGCCGGCCCGATGAATCGCCGCGCACCAACAGGCCCCGGGAGTGCCCGCTACGTTCCCTAACCCAAATCGTACTGGACAACGCCAAACCGAGCAGGGCGGGTCATCGAGCGGCATGGGCAGCGCAATCGGTGCTACCTCTGCAGCGCGTCCGACCAACGCGAATCGCCTCCAGGCGGTAAGTCCGGCTACCATGCGGGTCAACGCGCCAAACGCGTCCGTATCATTCCACGAGGAGACAACGATGACCAAGAGGACCCTTTCACGCCGCGCCTTCCTGCAACGCGCCGCCGTGGTCGGCGCGGTCGGTGCCGGCACCGGCCTGCTGATCGCTTGCGGCGGCGGCGACGCGCCAAGCGACGCGGTCGGCACTACGGGCGACCAGGCCGACGGCTCGTCGTCGCTCTCGTGCGCCGACTCGCCCGAGCTCACGGACGTCGAGCGCCAGACGCGCACGGCGCTCAAGTACGTTGACCTGTCCGAGACGCCCGAGCAGGACTGCACCAACTGCGTCCAGTTCGAGCCAGGCGCCGAGGGTGCCTGCGGTAAGTGCAAGGTGCTGCCCGGTCCGGTCAACCCAGTCGGCCACTGCAGCGTGTGGGCGGCCAAGCCGTCCTGAGAGCGCGCGGGGCGTGCCGCCCACCCGGTGCGCATGCGCCGGGTGGGCGGCGCAGCGTGACCGGACGCTCGTGACCTGGCGCGCTCGGGCCGCTGCCGTCGTCCTCGCCCTTGGCGCGTTTGGGCTGCGGGCGTGGGCTCTTGCGGGCCAGAGCCTCTGGAGCGACGAGGACATCACGCTCGATCGGACCGCGCTGACGCTCGGCGCGCTCTGGCGCGACCTGCCGGTCGAGCACGGTATCGGCTACTTTGCGCTCATGCGCGGCTGGACGCGCCTGGCCGGCGATGGCGACATGGCCCTACGGCTGCCGTCGGCCCTGGCGGGCACCGTGCTGGTCGTCCTGGTGCTCGTGCTCGCCCAACGGCTCGCCGGAGGGCGCGCAGGCTGGTTCGCAGGCTGCGCCACGGCGGCCAGCCCGTTCCTGGTGAGCTACAGCCAGGAAGCCCGGATGTACGCGCTGCTCGCGGCGTTGGGCGTCGGCGCCCTGGCCGCGGTCGAGCGGGCGCGGGCGGGCCGCTGGGCCGCTTGGGCGGCCGCGGGCGGGCTGACGGCGCTGGCCGTCCACGTCCATGCGTTTGGCGTGCTGGTCGTGGCCATCCTCGGCCTGGTGGCAGTGGGCGACCTGTCCGGTCGGTGGCGGCGGCCGCCCGCGGTGCCGGCGGAGCGCGCCGGCCGAGGCGCCATGGCGCGCGGCTGGCTGCTGGCGGCCGTCACGGCCGCGGTGGTGCTGCTCCCGGTCCTCCCAAGGCTGATCGGGCTGGCGACCGCCGGCGGATCCCTCATGGACCGCGACTGGCTCGTCGCGGGCGCTGGCGACCAGGCCGCCGCGACCGCGCTGCCCTGGCTCCTCGGGCCACCGGTGCTCGCCGGGCGGCTGGTCGGCGCCTGGACGGCGCAGACGGCGGTCACCGCCATGCGCCCCCTGGCGCCGGCGGAGCTGCTGGCCACCGTCCTCGTCGCGCTGGCCGCCGCCGTCGGCGTCGCGATGCTGGCACGCCGGGCAGCACGGCGCGACGACGCCGGGCGGCGCGCGATGCTGGCGCTCGGGTGGCTCCTGGTGCCGTTGGCGGCGGGCGCCGTGCTCGCCGCCTCCGGCGCGACGCTGCACCCGCGGTACCTGATCCTCGGCGCACCGGCGCTGTACACCGCCGCCGGCGCGGGCCTCGCGCGCGTGCCAGGACGCGCGATGCTCGCGCTGGGCACCACGCTGGTGCTCGTCGCCGCGCTGCCCATGGCGGGTTGGTTTGGCGATCCAGCCGCCCAGAAGCGCGACTACCGGGCGCTCGTGGCGACCGTGGACGCCACCACGGACGGGCGGGACTCGGTGCTGCTGCTCGACGGCCCGTCGATGGGGCTGACCAAGCGCTACCTGCCCGGCGGGTCGCCGCTGAAGCTGGAGAACCTGCAGAGCGAGACCAACGCAAGGCGCGACGCGGCGGGCTTCGAGGCCCGGCTCGCGGCGCTGGTTGAGCGCCGGCCCAACGTGTGGCTGTCCACAGACGGGGCGGCGGCAACGAGCGCGCGCGAGTGGGCGGCCGGCCATCTCTTTGCCATGGGCGCCACCGGCCTCCAGGACGTGACGCTCCGGCGCTACGCCGCAGCCGGCGCGTCGGGCCAGGCGGGCATCCCACAGCCGGCGTCGATCGGCTGCCTCGCGTCCGAGCCGTTGGGCTGGACCGAGGCCGATGCCACGACGTCCGGCACCGGCAGCGCTCCATCCGTGCTGTGCTTGCAGGCGAGCGTCGCGGCGCCGGACCAGATGTCGACGGGCGATGTCATCCGGGTCTGGTTGCGATGGCTGCCAAGCCACGGTTGGCCGTCGGCCGCCGCTGCCGGCAACGAGCATCGCATCTCCGTGCGCCTCGTCGACGCCGCTGGGACCGTCGTCGCCAGCCTGGACGGCCAGCCGGTCGACTGGACACGGCCGACGACGGGCTGGCGGTCGGGGGACGCCATCGACGATCGCTACGCGCTGGTGGTCCCCGAGGACGCCCCGCCCGGGCGCTACGCCATCGAGCTCACGCTCTACGACGAGGCGACGCTGCGCCCACTGCTGCCCTTGGTCCGATTGGACCAGACCGTCGAGGTCGCCGCGTCGGGCGCGGCGCCGTGAGGGCGGGCTCGCCCGGCGGCGACGGCAGCGGGTCGCCTCTGCGCACGCGACTTGGCGCGCCGCTTGCAGCCCTCCTCGTCGCCCTTGCGCCCTTCGCGTTCCATTGGCGCCTGTTCGCGCCCGGAGCGCAGCGCCGGTGGTTCGAGGACGGCGACTTCGTCGACCAGTTCTTTGCGTTCGCGACGTTCGAGACGGCCGAGCTGGCCGCCGGCCGGCTGCCGCTCTGGAACCCACACGCGTTTGCCGGGGCGCCGTTCTGGGCGGACGTCCAGGCCGCCGTGGCCTACCCGCCCAGCCTGGCCGTGGTGCTGGCCAGCGCCTGGCTGCACGGCGGCCTGCGCCTTGGCACCTTCCAGCTGGAGGCCGTGGCGCACCTCGCCCTCGGCGCGCTCTTCATGTTCGCGCTGGCCCGGCGCCTGATCGGCGGGTCGTTCGGGCCGGCGGTGGCGGCGCTGGCCTGGTCGCTCGGCGGCTACCTCACCGGCTACCCCATGCTGCAGCTCGCCGTGCTGGAGAGCATCGTCTGGTTGCCGCTCGCGCTCCTCGGCGCCGACGCGGCGCTGGCAAGGCGGCGGTCGTGGCTGCTGCTGCCGCTGGCGCTGGGGATGGCCGTGCTGGCCGGGCACCCGCAGACCGCGCTGCACATCGGGTACGCGGTGACGGCGTTCACCGCCTGGCGCGCCTGGCCGTTCGGCGGCGACGGCGCGGCACGGCGGCGCGCGCTCTCGCGCGCGCTGCCGCGCCTCGGCGCCGCCGCCGTCCTGGGCGCCGGGTTGTCGGCCGCGGGCTGGTGGCCGGCGCTCGAGTTCCTGGCGCTGTCGAACCGCGCCAGCGCCGACCACGCGGCGCTGGCCCACGGCTTCCCGCCGCGCGAGCTGCTCGGGCTGGTGCTGGCCGGCCTCACCAAGTGGTCGCCGCTGTACGTCGGCGTGCTGCCGCTGCTCCTGGCGGGCTGGGCCGGCGCGCGGGCGCTGAGGACTATGCGCGGCGCCGCGCGCGAGGGCCCGGGCGCGAGCCCGAGCGCAGCCGCGGGCGACGAACGCGCGCAGGACGACGCCCGCGAAGCCTGGGACGGCGGGCCGGCCGCGCAAGCCCGCGATGATCGCTTCTGGCTGGCCCTGGGGGGTACCGCGCTGCTGTTGTCGCTCGGCGCTGCCGGCCCGCTCTTCGACGCGTTCTACCTGCTGGCGCCGGGCTTCGACCTGTTCCGCGGCCAGGAGCGGGCCGCCGCGCTGGTGGCCTTCAGCCTGGCCATGCTCGCCGGCCGCGCGGCGGCCAGCTGGCTGCGCGCTCCCGACGGCGCGGCCATCGATCGCGCGGTCGGGCGGGGTGCCGCCGGCCTGGCGGTGCTGGCGCTGGGGCTGGCGCTGGTCGCCGACGGCGGAGCGCGCGACGCGATGCTGCGGCTGGTATTCGCTTCCGGGGCCGCGGTCCTGGTGGCCGCGCTGCGGCCGCGGGCGGCCAGAGCAGGCCGGATGATCGCATGGATGGCGTTCGCGGGGCTGGTCGTCGCGCTCGACCTGTACAGTGCCGGCGCGCGGGCCAACGTAGCATACCACCCGCCCTCGGAGCTGTCGGGCGGCCCGGTGGCGGCCGTCCTCTCGATGACCGTCGACCGGGTGCACGACGACCATCGCCTCCCGCCCAACGCCGGCATGCTCCACGGCTACGCCTCGACGCACGGCGCCAGCCCGCTGCGCCTGCGCACGTACGACGCGCTGGTGGAAGGGCTCGCGGGCGACGAGCAACGGCGGTGGGACCTCCTGGGCGTGAGCCATGTGGTGACGTGGCGCCGCGACCTACCGGGCGCCCGGCTCATCCTCGACGACGGCGACGCGGAGCACTACACGGCGCTCTTCGCACGCGACGCGGTGCGCCCGCCGGCGTGGCGCGTCGGGCGCGCCGAGCCCGCCGCCGACGACGCGGCGGCGCTGGCCCGGCTGGCCGACCCGGCGTTCGACCCGTTCGGCACGGTGCTCCTCCACGACGGCCAGGCGGCGTCGCCCGGGCCCAGCGCGGCCAGCGCCCAGGTGCTGGCGCGCGGTCCGGGCGAGATCGAGGTGCTCACCGACGGCGCGCTTCCCGGCTGGCTCGTCGTCTCGGAGCTGGCCTATCCCGCGTGGCGGGCCACGATCGACGGTGCGCCGACGCCCATCCTGCGCGCCGACGTGGCGCTCATGGCGGTGGCGGTGCCGGCCGGCCCTCACGCTGTGCGGCTCTGGGTCGCGCCTGGGCGCGTGGCCAGCGGGCTGGCCGCCTCGCTGGTCGCGGCGCTGGCGATGGCGGGCGTTGCGGCGCGAGGCGTCTGGCCGACGCGCCGCGCAGCTAACATTGCGGGATGATCCTCCCGCGCACGCTACCTCGTGGCACCGTCCAGCGCCTTGCCCGCGGCCGTGGGCTTGCCGCCGCCCATCGCGGTCGTCGGCGGATGCTGGCATGGTTTGCGGCTGCCGCTTTGCTCGCCCCTTCGGGCGGCTGCGACGACGCGCGGCCGCTTGCGACCGAGATCGCGCCGGCGCCCGCGACCATCGACGCCGCACTCGCCAACGCGTCCGGCTCGGCATCGCCGGAGCACGCGCGCGGGGCGCCGACCGCCGCCGATCGCGCCAATGCGCCCTCGAGCCGTTCACCGCATCCTCCCGTCGATCTCATGCTGCCATCGCTCATGGCATACCCGCCACCGCCGCCGCGAGACGGTACGGCCGGCGCCACCAGCCCGTCGTCCGCGGCCGGTGTCGTCGATGCCGCCGCGCCCTCAGGAGCTGGAGCCGCGCCGCAAGCGGCCGCCTGCGCGGGCATCGTCCAGCGCGACGGCGATCGGCTGGTGCTGGGCGGGCAGCCGGTGGCGTTCTTCGGGATCAACGCGCACTACCTGCTGGATCCCGAGTTCCCCGAGGAGCGGGTGACGTACTTCCTGGGCGAGCTGGCCAAGCGCGAGGTCAACACCGTGCGCATCTGGTTCTTCGACGACGAGGACCCGGACCGCCTGGAGCGCCTCCTGGACGCCGGCCGGCAGCGCGGGCTGAAGTTCGTGGTCACCCTGGCCGACCACGTCTTCAAGGATGTCGACTGGTTCGGCGGCGACGAGGACGAGCGGCGTTACCGGCCGCATTTGGCCCGGACGATCGAGCGGTTCAAGGACCGACCGGAGATCCTCATGTGGGAGCTGATCAACGAGCCGAGCTGCGGTGCGGGCAACTACAGCGCCGAGTGCGCAGAGCGGATCAAGGGCTGGCTCCGCTCGCGGGCGCGCGAGGCGGCCGCCATCGACGGCTGCCATCTGGTGTCGACCGGGATGATCGGCGCCGGCAACTACGACGAGGAGCGCGACGAGTTCCGCCGGATCCACCGGGAGGACGCCATCCAGATCGTCTCGGCGCACCGCCGGACCGACGAGCGGCGCGACGTGACCATGGCCATCGCCGCGGAGCTGGATCGGCCGGTTTTCTACGGCGAGATCTACGACGCGGCGTACGACGAAGGCTGCCGCGCTCTGGAGGGGTCCGCGTCGCCGCGCGAGCGCGCGCGCCGCGTGCTCGACGACCTCGAGGACTCGTTGGACGACGGGGTCGACGGCTACCTGCTCTGGGCGCTGGCCGTGGGCCGGATCCAGACGGACGACGGCGAGCGGTACTACTGCGGCGTCAACGACTACGAGCTGGACGACCCGCTCTGGTCGCGCCTGGCGGACGACCCGTCGCTGCCACCGCCCGTGCCGTGGGGCCCGGAGCCGTAGCTGCTGCCGTAGCCGCCGGCGGTCGCTCCTGGATGGCGGTGAGCCGCCGGCCGGCCGCCCGTTTGCGTTCCCGGGTCAGGCCAGCGGCGCAACGCACGCCGCGTCGTCGTTGGCGGGCGAGTTGACGCGCGTGCTCACGGGGTAGAGCGCCATCCGGTCGGAGGGGTAGGGCACCATGAGCGGATCGAGCGGCACCGCCTCCTGCATCTCGGGATCGAGCCAAACGCCGTAGGCGCCTGGATCGATGATGACGGGCATCCGGTCGTGCAGCGGGCCGATGAGCGCGTTGGCGGCGGTGGTCAGGATGGTGAACGAGCAGAGCGCGTCGCCGTCCGGGCCGTGCCAGACCTCCCAAAGCCCGGCCATGCCGAACGGCTGGCCGTCGGCCATGGTGATGCGGTAGGGCTGCTTGTGACCGCCCTCGGTGCGCCACTCGTAGAAGCCGTCCGCAGGCACCAGGCAGCGCCGGCGCTTGAGCGCGGACCGGAACGACGGCTTCTCGGCGGCCGTCTCGGCCCGCGCGTTGATCATCCGCGCGCCCATGCGCGGGTCCTTGGACCACGACGGGACGAGGCCCCAGAGCATGGCCTCCGCCACGCGCCCCTCGATCCCGTCGCTGGCGGCCACCGCCTGGCGCACGACCAGCGCGGCCTGCGTCGGCGCGATGTTGAAGCGCGGCGCGACATCGACCAGCTCGCCGAGGCCGAACTGGCGCGCCAGCGACTCGGGCGTCACGCTGAGCGAAAACCGACCGCACATGGGTAGCTCGAGGACGGGTAGGGCGCCGGTGGCGATCCCGGCGCCGCTTGGCCTATGGCTATTGCGCCGGGCAGGCGTACGGCCCGACGCCGGTGGCCCAGCAGTAGCGCGAGACCGTGTTGCGGAAGCTGTTGAGCAGCTTGGCCTCGTCGGACTGCTGGTTGAACATGTACACGTCACGGCAGGCGAGCGAGTTGTCCGGGTCCTTGGCCGCCTCTTGTTCGGCATCCCTCCCGGAGTAGATGAAGTACTGCTCGTCGGGCTCCAGGACGACGCCATCCGGGATCTCGCAGATGATCGGCGGGACCTTCTGCAGGCCGAGGAGCGACCAGCCCGTCATGTCCTGGGGTCCCGTGCCGACGTTGATGAGGATGGCGATCTGGACCTGGCGATCGGCCGAGGGCCGGATGTAGATGACCTTCTCGATGATCACGTCCGGCATGGGCACCGGCGTCGGCGTCGGCGTCAGCGTGGGGGTGGGCGTGCGGGACGGCCTGGGCGTCACCGTCTGCGTCGGGGTGGCCGTGGGCGGTTCGGTCGCCGTCGGCGTGACCGTGGGCGTCGGGACGGTGGGAATGGGCGTTGGGTTGGCAGGCGCGGCGTAGCCGTTCAGCACGTTGGGCACGAAGCCGAGCGAGAGCCTGGTGGGCTCCGGCGTGGGCGTGATGGTCGGCGGCACGACGATGAACGGCGTATGCGTCGGCTCGACGGTATCGGTGGGCGTCGACGTGGGCACTGGCGGCGACGGGCACAGCGCCGGGTTCTCCTCGAACTTGGCATCGGCGTGGAGGTTGTCCATGAACACGCCGTAGCCGTCGCCGCTCATGCGGTCTTCCGGGTGCTCGTACGTGAAGGTGATCAGCAAGTTCTTGACGCCGGCGGCTTCCGGGAACTCCAGGACCTGGCCGCGCACCCAGTCGCCCGCGGTATCCGGCTGGAGGCCGCCCGAGTCGGTGGCGTAGAACCGGAGCGCGTCAATGTTGCCGTCCTCGTCGACGGTGTCCAGGTCGCCGATGGCGACGAGGAGCCGTCCGCCCGTGGGGATATCGGCCTTGTAGTCGAACGTGAGCCGGATGCCGAACGGCACGTTGCTGGCGTCCTGCGTGAAGTTCAGCGCCGTGCGGATGCGGCAGTTGCCCTGGGCGCGGCAGCCCGCGCCGAGCGACGCCGGGTACTGGCCGCACGCCAGCTGCGAGCCCTTGCTCCCGCCGCCGACGGACCAGGCGCTGGCGCCGCCGTTCGATGCCTCGCACGTGGAGCGGCCCCACATCCACTCGTCGGTGAGGCCCTGGACCGACGCGAGGAGGTCGCTCACCCGCCATTTGGAGTTGGTGCACGTCGGGAAGCGGCTGCACTCCCAGCCTTGCCCGCCGAGGAAGCGGCTGATGCCGCTGACAGGGCACTCGCTGCCCTGGTCGGGGCGGGCGAGCGGCGGGAAGAGCACCGGCAGCGCCGATGCGTCGAAGCCGTCGGGCAGCGCGATGACCTCGGCCGCAGCGATGGGCGCGCGACCTGAGCCGCCGGGCCGCGCAGGGCGCTCCCCCGTCGCCATGACGACGACGGCGATGGCGACGGCCATGGCGGTGAGGATGTGGCCTGGGTTGTGGCGCTTGGCGCTCATCGCGGGGCTCCCGTGGGTCCGCCGTGGTCGCCGGAGCGGCGCTTGACGACGGCCGTTGACGCCATGCGGCGCCGTGCCGCGGGATTGTAGCGGAGCCCCAAGGGCCGCGCCAACAGCCTCCCGCGGATGTTATCATCGGCGGCGTGGACGCCCCCGAGTGCACCGCCGCCCGCCGATCCGTCACGCTGCGCGTCCGCAGCGCGTACTACCGCCGTCGGGAACGGAGGCCATGGTGACCACCGGCCCGGCCGAGCGCACCTACCTCAGGATGGTCGCCGAGTACCAGGACGCCATCCTGAACTACGTCTGGCGGCTGGTCGGCGACCCGGAGCTGGCGGAGGATCTTACGCAAGAGACGTTCACCCGTGCGTGGCGCGCGCTCGGCCGGCTGGAGCTCGACGACGACGCCGAGGCGCGGCGGCGGGCGTGGCTGTACCGGATCGCGCACAACGTGGCCACGGACCACCTGCGCCGCAAGGCACGCCTGCGGTGGCTTCCGCTCGACGCGCTGCGCCGTCTCGGCGGCGGCGACCCGGCGCCCGGCGTGGTCGGCGCCCACCCGGTGCGGCAGGCGCTGGCGCGGCTCTCTGAGGACCACCGCCAGGCGCTCCTCTTGTTCGCCCAGTCCGGGCTGAGCGCCGAGGAGGTCGCGGAGGTGCTGGGCATCACGCCGGCCGCGGCGCGCAAGCGGCGCCAGCGGGCGCGCGAGGCGTTCGTGGCCGCCTGGCGAGCCGTCGGCGGCGGCGAGGGGGTGGGGGGGTGACTATGGATTGCGAGCGCGCCGTCGCGCTCCTCGAGGGCGCGGGACCGCGCGACGAGGCCGAGCAGCGCTTGCTCGCGGCCCACGTCGCGGCCTGTCCGTCCTGCGCCGCGCTCGCGGCAGCCGAGGGCCTGGTCGCTGCGGCCTTGGCCACCGAGCGCCCGCTGGCCGCCGGCCGCGATCTCCATGCCCAGCTGCTGGCCATCCCACGGCGCGACGCGCGGCAGCGCACGCTCGTGCCGGTGCTCCTGGTCGCCAGCATGGCCCTGTGCGCGGTGGCCACCACCGCGCTCGCGCCCCGCTTCGCGGGCCGACCGGAGCAGCAGGCGCGCGATGCCGAGGCCACGGCAGCCCCCGGCGAGATGACCGCGCCGACGGGGCAGGCCGGCGCCCCGGACGACCGCGCGCCCACGGGCGATGCGCAGTCGGTCGATGCGGGCGACCGAGGAGAGGGTACCGTACGACCAGCCGGCACCCGCGCGCCTGGCGGCCAAGGGCTTTCGGAGGCGTCCGGCGACGCGACGAACAGCGCGCGGGCCATGACCGACCGTGCATCGCCCACCCCCAGCGGCACGGCGGCCCGCCTGGCTCAGGGCACACGCCCGACCGCGACGCCTGTCCGCTCCGGCTCGCCGGGCCGGCGGCCGGGCGGTTCGCCTCCGCCACCACCGCCGCCGCCGGCACCAGGACCCGAGGCGACGCCGACGGCCGAGGCGCCGACGCCCGCGCCGACCCCGACGACGTTCGCCGCGATCGGCCGAGCGACCGCGCCAACTCAGGTGCCCTCGGCGACGCCCAGCGAGCCGCCGGGCATCCAGCCGCCGCGCGGCCCGGAGACGCCCGGCCCGACGCTCCCGCCGGAGCCTACGCCCGAGGCCACGCCGAGGGTCATCGGCACCCAGCCGCCCCCGCGCATGCCGCCGCCGACCGCCACCGCCCCGCCTCAGCCATCGCCGACGAGCACCGTGGTCGCCGACGACCCGCCGACCGCGACGGTCACGGCGACCCTCACGGCGACGATCACGCCGACCTTGACGGCCACGCCGTCGCCCACGCCCTACAGCACGGCCACCCCGATGGGCCTGAGTGGCCGGGAAGGCCGGCTCGGTCGACCGCCCGCCGAGCGGGCTGCGGCCGGCCAGCGCGGCGGGTCGCTCCGCCCATCACGGCAGGCACGGCAGCCCGAACGCGATGTCGCGGTACACGCCGTAGAGCCGGTCGGCATCGGGCACGAACAGCGCGCGCTCGGGGTCGCCGGCCAGGGCGACGAGGAAGCCGCCGTCCAGATCGGTGCCCAGGCCGACGGCGTACACCAGCGCGCCGACCTCGTCGCGCAGTCGGGCGGCCAGCGCCAGCGCGTCGTCGCGCGTCCCGCCGTCCGGCTGGCCGTCGGTCATGACGACGACGACCGGGACGTTGCCCGCCCGGCGCCCGGCGCTTAGCACGTCGAGCGCCGCGCCCAGCCCCCGGTCGATGCGCGTGCCTGTGCCGCTCTGGATGGCCGCCACAGCGCGCACGAGCGCGGCGCGATCGCCGGACAGGCGCTGGCGGATGTGCGCGGTGCTGTTGAACTCCACGATGGCCGCCTGATCCCCCGGCAGCACGAGGAACGACAGGAAAGCGCTGACGGCGCGCTTGGCCACCTCGAGCTTGGTCGGCCCGCCGGGCGAGGCCCGGCCGAGCATGCTCGAGGAGCTGTCGACGACCAGGACGATGTCGATGCGCTGCTCCGGGCAGATGCTCTGCTGAAGGAACGGCAGGTACACCGCGCGCGTGCCCAGCACGCGGACGACCGGGATCGGGAACGCCAGCCGCCCCTCGAAGCCGACGCCGTCGCGGAACTGGGCCTCGGCGCGGACGTTGGTCGGCCAGATGCCGGCGTCGCGCGGGCGCAGCCGGTAGGTGAGGCGCACGCCGCCCGAGTCGACGCCGGCCAGGTCCCAGCGCAGGACGCGGCCGTCCCAGGCCGGCGGCGGGACGGCCGAGCCGGCCTCGTAGGCCATGTTGGCCGGCACCTCGTCGGTGATGGTGACGTGCTCGAAGAGCCGCGCCGCGGCCAGCCGGCGCGCGATCGCGGCGTAGACCGCGGCGAGCTCGGCCTCCGTCGGGGCGATGAACGCCCGGTCGTCGGCGCCCGCCAGCTCGCGCAGCAGCCCGGCGTCGACGTCGCGGCCGAGGCCGATGGTGTACACGGTGATCCCGGCATCGCGCGCGAGCTGGGCAGCATCGCGGGCGCCGCGCGGGCTATCGGGAAGGCCGTCGGTGAGGAGGACCAGGGCGGGCTCGGCGGCCGGCCGCGACCGGGGACCGGCCAGCTCGCCAGCGGCGGCGCTGATGGCGCGGCCGATGTCGGTGCCGCCCCACGGGACGAGCCGCGCGATGGCCCCGACGACCTGCGCGCGGTCGGCGGTGAGCCCCTGGTCCAGGGCCGGGTCGCTGCTGAAGGACACCAGCGCCACGTTGACGGCCGAGAAGTCGAGCTCGGCGGTGAAATCGACGGCCGCGGATTGGGCGGCGGTGAGCTTGGGCCCCTCCATGGAGCCGGAGCGGTCGATGACCATGGCCAGGTCCAGGGGGAGGGGCTGGGTGGGGCAGCGGCCGTCGATGGACAGCGTCACGGTCACGGGCTCGTCGACGTCGACGGTGGCGGGCGCGGCCACCTTGTCGCGCAGGAGCGCGCAGCGGTCGCCGGCGGTCGGCGGGACGGCGGGCTGGCCGGCGGGATCGGGGGCGTAGACGAGGATCCGCGCCTGCGTGCCGTCGGCGACGAGCACGCGGCCGTCGGCGGTGGCGGCGACGTCGACGGCGATGCCATCGGGCGCGGCCTCGAACGCGGCGCGCGGGGTGCCGTCGGGGGCATAGGCCCAGAGCCAGCCGTCGGCCATGAGCGCAAACCAGCGGGCGCCGCCAGGCGACGCGGCCACGCGGACCGGCACGGACGGCGCCGGCCACGGGGCGAGTAGGGTGCCCGCGGCATCGACGGGGCGGAGCGTGCGGGCGGCGCGATCGGCGACCACGGCCAGGCTCCCCCCGACGGCCACGTCCACGAGGGTGCCGCCGAGGTCGACCTGGACGACGCGCGCGCCGGCGCCCACGCCGGTGGCCATCTGGAGCACGGCGTTGCTGGTGTCCAGCGCGGCCCAACGGGACGCGTCGCCGTCGGCGGCGGCGTACCACGCGTCGTCGTCGGGGAGATCCTGGTCGAGGAGGACGCGGGCGGTCGTGCTGGCGGTATCGAGCACGCTCAGCCGCCAGTCGACGCCTTCGCGCCGGTCGGTGCCGGCGATGCGTACGACGGCGGGGCCCGCGGAGAGGGCCAGGACGTCGGTGGCGGATTCGACGCGGACCTGTGACGCTGGCCGGCCGCCGGTCCAGCGCTGAACGCGCGGGAGCCCGTCGAGCAGGAACGTCTGGTCGTCCAGGGCGGCCAGCCGGCGCGGGCCTGACAGCGCGCCGAGGGCGGCGGGGACGGAGCCCCAGCGCTCGGGCGCGCGCTGGCTGGGCGCATCGGCGCTGGCAAAGTGCAGGACGCCGCTGAACACGGCCCGCGCATCGTCGACGCTGACGACCAATCCCTCGGCAGGCGTGAGCGCCAGGCCCTTGCCGCCGTAGAGGGCTGGCCCGGGCTGGCTGATCCAGCTGCCCAGGAACCGGCGGTAGCCGAACAGCCGGCGCGACGAGACCAGCCAGATGCGCTGTCCCTGGCCATCGGCGACGACGTCGAGAGGCGCGTCGTAGGCGGGGTTCTGGGACGTCCGGTCGAAGCGCTCGACCTCCCGCCCGTCGAGGTCGGCGACGACGACCTCCTGGGCGCCCGCGTCGGCAATGTAAACGCGCTCCCCGGCGACGTCGAGGCCGCGCGGGGCGATGAGGTCTAGGTTGTGGGGGGTTGAGGTGGGTCCCCAATCGGAGAGGGTGGTGCCGGCGGTGTCGAGGACGGTGATGCGGGGTGTGTCCTGATGGCTGGCGTAGAGGCGACCGTCTGCCGCCGCGATGCCGTGCGGTGGCCCGGGGAAGGGCAAGGCGACGAGGAAGCCGAGGGTGGCGGCATCGTAGACCTGGATCCGGCGGTTGCCGGTATCGGCGACGTAGGCGCGGCCGCCCATGATGGCGATATCGGACGGCGACCGCAGCTGCCCGGGCCCGCTGCCGGTCGCGCCGGGGGCCCCGAGCATGCCGATGCCAGCGCCGGTGGGCGAGAGCACGTGCACGACGCCCTCGGCGCGATCGACGACGAAGATCCACCCATCGTCGGCGACGTCAACGCCGGCGGGCTCGGTGATCTCGCCAGCGGGCCGGGGTTGTGGCTGCGCGGGCCAGGTGGCGACGAGGCGGTAGGCCTCGGGGAGGGGTGTTTGGGCTTGGGCGGGGTGCGTGGTGGCTGGCGGAGAAAGGACGGAGAGGGAGAGAACGAGGGAGAAGGAGAGCAAGAAGGTGAAGCGGGGAGAGAAGAGGACGCGCATTGGACCTCCGAGGAACAGGCCGGCGCGGCGCGAGGCGCGTGGGGGCACGCGGCGCGTCGCGATGGGGTGCAAGGAGTATAGGGCCGGCGGGAGCGGCGGGGTTAGGGGTTAGGGGTTAGGGGTCGTTTGGGCGGAAGAGGGCGCGTTGTGGGCGAGCGCGCGGCCATCGCGGGGGCGGGCGCCCTTCCGCTCGGCGCTCAACTCGGGGGTTGGGGCTTGCAGAGAAGGACCGGAAGCGGCATCGGGGGGCTGGGAAGGCGGCGCGCGGGCCGCCGCCGCCCTCGCACACTCGCTTCTCGCTCCAGGGCACCCACCCCCGCGCACGTTGTTGGCGGAATGCTGTCAACGACTACCGGCTGAAAGCCGGTAGCTTGCCCATGGCGCTGGCGGCGCCGACTGAAAGTCGGCTTTGCCAGCCCGGACGTTCGGCCGGTTGACTGCGGCCCGGCCGGG